>Ga0153956_1002818_pt1 | contig 12156 bp, 11 predicted proteins | sample TSFL040MetaG_FD_104704 | JGI IMG/M metagenome (GOLD analysis project Ga0153956, IMG submission 104704) | Attine ant fungus gardens microbial communities from Florida, USA - TSFL040 MetaG | ecosystem: Host-associated > Fungi > Mycelium > Unclassified | place: USA: Florida, Wekiwa Springs...
CCCGGGCATGCGTGCCGATTACGCGGACTGGGTCACCGTCCGCGACAAGCCGTACCCGCTGGGTCCGGTGGACCTGGCCGGGCGGAGGGGCTGAACCATGGCGATCGTGAAACCGAAGGTCGATGCGGTCATCGTCGGCATGGGCTGGACCGGGGCGATCCTGGCCAAGGAACTGACCGATGCGGGGCTGAACGTGGTCGCGCTCGAACGCGGCGGCGACCGCGACACGCAGCCGGACTTCGCCTACCCGAAGGTGGTGGACGAACTGGAAGGCGCGGTACACCGGCGCTACCTGCAGAGCCTGGCGCAGGAAACCGTGACCATCCGCCACAAGCCATCCGACACGGCGGTGCCGTACCGGCAGATGGGTTCGTTCAAACCGGGTACCGGCGTCGGCGGCGCCGGCAGCCACTGGTCCGGGGCGCACTTCCGCCCGCTGCCGGAAGACCTGTACCTGCGCAGCAACGTGGAGCAGCGCTACGGCAAGGGCTTCATCCCGGCGGACATGACCATCCAGGATTTTCCGGTCACCTACGCCGAGCTGGAGCCGCACCTGGACATGTTCGAGCGGGTCTGCGGCACCTCGGGCAAGGCCGGGGTGATCAACGGCGTGGTGCAGCCCGGCGGCAATCCGTTCGAAGGCTCGCGCTCGCGCGAATACCCGCTGGGGCCCAACCCCAATTACCTTGGTGCGGAGTGGTTCTACAAGGCAGCCAGGGAAATGGGCTGGCACCCGTACCCGATCCCGGCGTCCAACGCGTCCGCCCCGTACATCAACCCCTATGGCTGCCAACTCGGCCCGTGCAATGCCTGCGGTTTCTGCAGCGACTTCGGCTGCCTGAACTATTCCAAGGCCAGCCCCAACGCCTGCATCCTGCCGGTGCTGCGCCTGCAGCCGAAGTTCGAGCTGCGCACGCACGCGCAGGTGCTGAAGGTGGACCTGGACAGCGCCGGCAAGAAGGCCACCGGCGTGAGCTACCTCGACGCGCAGGGCCGCGAGGTGCAGCAGCCGGCCGACCTGGTACTGCTGTGCGCGTTCCAGCTGTACAACGTGCACCTGATGCTGGTGTCCGGCATCGGCACGCCGTACGACCCGGAAACCAATACCGGCACGGTGGGCCGCAACTACTCCTACCAGAACCTCAACCGCGTGGTGCTGTTCTTCGACAAGGACGTGCAGGCCAACCCGTTCATCGGCATCGGCGGCGCCGGCACCACCATGGACGACCTCAACGGCAACCAGCTGGACAACGCCAGGGCCGGCTTCGTCGGCGGCGGCCTGGTGTGGGCGCGGCAGCCGGGCGCCGGCCCGGTGCGCGGGGTCAACGTGCCCTCCGGGACGCCCGGCTGGGGCCCGCAATGGAAGAAGGCGGTGGCCGAGAACTTCCGCCACAACTTCTATTACGAAGTGCAGGGCGCGTGCATGTCCTACCGCCAGCACTACCTGAGCCTGGACCCGACCTACAAGGATGCTTTCGGCCGGCCGCTGCTGCGCATGACCTTCGACTGGCACCCGAACGAGATCAAGGCCTCGCAGTTCTTCGTCGAGCAGGCCATGCAGATGAGCCGCACGCTCAACCCGCTGTCGATGAGCGGCGACGCGAAGAAGGACGACGAGCACTACAACATCACCAAGTACCAGAGCACGCATACCTGCGGCGGCGCGATCATGGGGGCCGACCCGAAGACCTCGGCGCTGAACCGCTACCTGCAGAGCTGGGACGTGCCGAACGTGTTCGTGATCGGTGCCAATGCCTTCCCGCAGAACAACGGCTACAACCCGACCGGCCTGGTCGGCGGGCTGGCCTACTGGGCGGCCACCGCGATCCGCGAGCATTACCTCAAGGACCCCGGCCCGCTGGTGCAGGCTTAAGGAGACGACCATGAAGAAGATCCTGGGTTGGGTCAGCGCACTGCTGGTGGTCGTTTTCCTGGGCGTGCTGGTGGTCGCCCTGGTGCCCACCAGCACCCGCAGGCTGGCCGACGGCCCGCAGGCGGACGCGGCGCTGGTCGAACGCGGTCGTTACCTGGCCACCGCCAGCGACTGCACCGCCTGCCATACCCGGCCGGGCGGCAAGCCGTTCGCCGGCGGCCGGGCGGTGGCGTCGCCGCTGGGCGCCATCTACAGCACCAACATCACCCCGGACAAGGACACCGGCATCGGCGGCTATTCACTGGACGATTTCGACCGCGCGCTGCGCCATGGCATCGCGCCGGACGGGCACAGCCTGTACCCGGCCATGCCGTTCCCGTCCTACGCACGGCTGACCGACGATGACGTGCGCGCCCTGCATGCCTATTTCCTGCATGGCGGCATCGCGCCGGTCAACGCGCCCAACCGCGCGGCCGGCATCCCGTGGCCGCTGTCCATGCGCTGGCCGCTGGCGGCGTGGCGCAAGCTGTTCGCACCGGACCCGGACACGGTGGCGTTCGATCCGGCCCGCTACCACGACCCGGCCGTCGCCCGCGGCGCCTACCTGGTGCAGGGCCCTGGCCACTGCGGCAGCTGCCACACCCCTCGCGGGGTGGCCCTGCAGGAAAAGGCACTGGACGAATCCGGCGCGGACTACCTGGCCGGCGGCCAGGTCATCGACGGCTGGAATGCGGTCAACCTGCGCGGTGACGATGCCGCCGGCCTGGGCCGCTGGTCCGCGCAGGACATCGTGGACACGCTGCGTACCGCGCGCAACGCGCACAGCGCGGTGGTCGGCGCGCCGATGGCCGACGTGGTGGTGCACAGCACGCAGGCCCTTGCCGATGAAGACCTGCATGCCATCGCTGCCTACCTGAAACAGCTGGGGCCGGCGAAGCCGGGGGCGGCGCACTTTGCCGACAACCCGGAAACGGCCGCCAAGCTGCAGCAGGGCATCAACGACAGCCGCGGTGCCGAGTTGTACGTGGACAACTGCGCGGCTTGCCACCGCAGCGATGCCAAGGGCTACACCAACGTGTTCCCGGCGTTGCCCGGCAACCCGACGGTGCTGGCCGACGACCCGACTTCGCTGGTGCGGCTGATCCTGGCCGGCAGCCACCTGCCGGGCACGCGGCAGCGGCCGTCGCCGCTGGGCATGCCGGCCTTCGCCGGGCGCCTGTCGGATGCGGAAATCGCCGGGCTGGCCAGCTACGTCCGGCAGAATTTCGGCAACCAGGCCGGCCCGGTCAGTGCGGCCCAGGCCGGCAGGATCCGCCAGAGCGTGGTGGAGGCGCAGCACGCCGCGGCCGCGCACGACCCGATCGGCGCGGATACCGGCGAAAAGGCGGCCGGCCTGCATTGAAGGCATGGGTGCGCGGCGGACCGCAGCGCACCCGCGGTTCGCACCGGTGGGCGCGGCGGCGCATGGCCGCACTTGCTGCATCCGGCGCAAGCAGGCGCCGGGCCGGTGTGCATGGCCTCCGCACCGCTATTCCTCGCATCGGCCCCATGCCATCGCCCTGCAGAGGGAATGACCCCCGCCGTGATTGCGTGCATCGGGCAACTGCGCCACCCCGCGGGAACGTCGCGCAGGGACACCGGAGCATTGCCGGCGCCGCGTAGAACGGCGCCGGGCCAGGGCCTGCAGCCGGATATCGCACCGGACATCGCCGACTCTCTCCATGGCGTCTGCCGCACGGGAGGCGCGTGTCTCCTGCGGGAGCAGAGGCCGCCGGCTCCTGTCCTGCCGGCAGTCGGAACTGCGCCGGCCATCCTGGCCCCGCTTCCGCCTGCGAGTATTCGATGTCCCTGGACTTCCCCACCTTCGGCCTCGTCGGGTTCCTGGTCTACCTCAGCATCGCGATCGGCTTTTCCCTGATCCTGCTGGTGTTGCGCGGGCATCCGGTGCTGCGGTTGTGGACGGCCAGCCTCTGGTGCGGCGCGCTGGGCCTGCAGCCGTGGATGCCAACGTTGCTGTCCATCCTGCTGCGCAACGTGCTGATGGAAGCCTCCAGCGTGCTGCTGCTGCGCGGCCTGGCGCGCCACCTCGGGCTGCGCCCGCCGCTGCGCCCGGCGTTGTTGCTGGTGGTGGCCTACATGACGGCCATCGGCCGGTTCAGCCTGGTCATGCCGGACCTGCCGATTCGACTGCGGCTGTTCAGCGTGGTCTGTGTGCTCTGGGACGGCTGGGCAATCTGGCTGTTACTGCGCCATGCACCGCGGGACATCCGCGCCAGCTGCCGGTTGGCCGCCGGGGTGTTCGCGCTGGATGCGCTGCTCTATGCCGTGCGGGCACTGTTCCCCGTGGCTGCCGATGCCCATGGTGACATCCTGCGCGCCGGCTGGCCGATCAACCTGACCGACATCGGCGGCACCCTGCTGGTGATGGCGCAGTGCTTCGCGCTGCTGTTGCTGCTGGTCGAGCGGCAGATGACGGAACTGCGCCGGCTGGCGCGGCGCGACGGGCTGACCGGCCTGTTCAACCGCACCGCGCTGCTTGGCGATGGCGAACTGGCGCTGGAGCAATGCGCGCGCCGGCAGCAGCCCTTCGCCGCGATGCGGCTGGACCTGGACCACTTCAAGCAGGTCAACGACACCTGGGGCCACCAGTCTGGCGACGATGTGCTGCTGCGGCATACCGCGGACGTGCTGCGTCGCGTCGCGCAGGGCCGCGACTGCCTGCTTGGCCGTTACGGCGGCGAAGAGTTCGTGCTGCTGCTGCCGGGTGCCGGGCTGGACGGCGCGGGCGCTGGCCGAGCGGCTGCGCATCGCGCTGGAGGCCCAGGCAGTCGGCACCGCGGTGGGCCCGGTGCCGATGACCACCAGCATCGGCGTGGCCGATGCCAAGCCCGGCCTGGCGTGCCTGCTGGGGCGGGCCGATGCGGCGCTGTACCGGGCCAAGGCCAGCGGTCGCAACCGCGTGGTCTGCGACCTGGCGGCGATGTCTGTAAAGGACGCTTGACAACGTACGGGGCAGGGCCTTACCGTCTGTAAAGCGTCCTTTACAGGGATTGAGCCGCAATGTCCTGTCAGCAGAATCCACGCGCCGCCGGCATGTCTTTCCTTGGCGCCGGCGTCGCCTTCACCGCCTTGTCGCAGGCGCATGGCCTGAGCGCGTTCCTCGGCGTTGGCATGGCCTTCCTGGGTCTGTCCGTCGCCTCTCTGGTGCGTTCGCGGCGGGGGTGCTGAGCCATGCGCGTGCATGCCCGCTGGCTGATGGTGGCAGCCCTGGCTCTGGGCGCCGCTGGTGTTGCCGTATTGCAGCTGCTGGCCGGACCGCTGCGGCAGACGCTGGGCGGCGTGCTGATCGGCATGGCGACCGGCCTGGGCCTGGCCGCGCTGCTGCGCCGGCTGCTGCCCGATGCCTGCGACACCGCGCCGCCGGCGCTGCGCCGGCGCTGCGCCGGCGCCATACCCGCGAAATGCTGGTCATCATGGGAGTCTATGCGGTGCTGCTGGTGCTGTCGATCACCCTGCTCAAGCGGATCGATGGCACCGCGCTGCGCGTCTGTGTCGCGCTGCTGCCGGTGCCGGCCATCGCGATGACGCTGCGCGCGATGATCCGCTACATCCGCGACGTGGACGAACTGCAGCAGCGCATCGAACTGCAGGCGGTCAGTTTCGCGACGGCTTTCGTGTCGCTGGCGTATTTCACCGGTGGCCTGCTGCAGGCCGCGCAGGTGCTGGACATACCGGCCAGCGTGGCGATGATCTGGGTGTTCCCGCTGGTGTGCCTGGCCTATGGGTTGGCCAAGGCCGTCGTCTCGCGCCGGTACCGCTGAGCCCCGCGCATGGACAACCGCCTGCGCGAACTGCGCGAGACCCGGGGCTGGTCACAGGGGGAGCTGGCCGAGCAGCTGGAGGTTTCCCGGCAGACCATCAATGCGCTGGAGACCGGCAAGTACGATCCCAGCCTGCCGCTGGCCTTCCGCATCGCCCGTTTGTTCGACGCCCGGATCGAGGACATCTTCTTTCCGGCCGTCACATGACACCGCCGGCCGCGTCATTGGCTGGCAATCCGCAATCGTTCCGACCAACAGAGGGGCTGTTCCGATGATGTCCCGCAAGACCCGCACCATCCTGGCACTGGCCGCGCTGGCCATCGTGCTCGGCTACCGCGCATTCAAGCCCGCGCCCGAAGTGGCCGGCGACACCACCGGCACCACCGCAAAGGCCGGCGAAAAGGCCGAACCGCTTCCCGCCGCGGCAACCCAGGCCAAGCCGCTGATGCTGGGCCGTCTGGCGTTCCGGCCATGCAGCCTGAGTGCCGCGGCCAGCCGCGACAGCCTGGAGGCGCAGTGCGCCACCTTCGACGTGCCCGAGGACCGCGCCAACCCGCAGGGCCGCAGGATCGCGCTGAACATCGCGCTGCTGACCCCGGAGAAGCAGGAGGACGTGCAGGCCGACCCGGTGTTCTTCATCGCTGGCGGCCCCGGGCAGTCGGCGGTGGAAAGCTACCCGATGATCGATGCCGCATTCGCCGAAGTGCGCAAGCACCGCAACCTGATCCTGGTCGACCAGCGCGGCACCGGCGGTTCCAACCTGCTGTCCTGCGCGGGCACCGACGATGACGACAGCAGCGTGGAGGCGATACAGGCCAGCGCGGCTGCGTGCGCGGCCACGCTGTCGCGCAAGGCCGACCTGCGCCACTACACCACCACCGAGGCGGTGGCCGACCTGGACGCCGTGCGCCAGGCCATCGGCGCGGCGCAGATCAACCTGGCCGGGGTCAGCTATGGCACCCGGGTGGCGCAGCAGTACGCCATGCGCCACCCGGACAGCACGCGCAGCATCGTGCTCGACTCGGTGGTGCCCAACACGCTGCAGCTGGGCAACATCTTCGCCCGCAACCTGGACGACGCGCTGGCGCTGCAGTTCGCCCAGTGCACCGGCACGGCCTCGTGCAAGGACGCGCTGGGCGACCCGCGCGCCGAGCTCGATGCGCTGCTGGCCACGCTGCGCGCGAACCCGGTGACGGTGCGTTACCGCGACGCCGGCACCGGCGAGCAGCGCGAGGACGTGCTGCGCGCCGACACCGTCGCCGGGCTGGTGCGCATGTACGCCTACATGCCGGTGGCCGCGGCGCTGCTGCCCAAGCTGATCCACGAGGCGCGCAACGGCCGCTACGACAACCTGATGGCGCTGGCGCAGATGATGCACGGCGACATGCAGGACGCCATGGCCATGGGCATGCAGCTGTCGGTGATCTGCAGCGAGGACGACCAGGGCATGGTGGCGCGCGCCGAAGACGCCGGCACCGTGCTCGGCAACCGCATGGCCGAGGGGTTGGCGGCGATGTGCAAGGTCTGGCCGAAGGGCACGATGCCGGCCGATTTCCACAAGCCGCTGTCCACCGCGGTACCGGCGTTGGTGCTGGAAGGCGAATTCGACCCGGTCACGCCGCCGCGCTATGGCGAGGAAGTGGCCAAGGGCCTGCGCAACGGCCGCCTGTTCGTGCTGCGCGGCCAGGGCCACAACGTGATCGGCGCCGGCTGCATGCCCAAGCTGTTCGCCCAGTTCGTCGAGAAGGCCGATGCCGGCGCGCTCGACGGGGCCTGCCTGGGAAAGCTCAACCATGTGCCGCCGTTCACCAGCTTCAATGGCTGGGAGCCGTGAGAAGACAGAAACGAGTGAAGAGGAACCAGGAACCAGTGGAGCGTGGCGATGGCCCATGGTCCGCGCTGTTTCCACCTGTTCCCGTGAGCTTCGACATCACCGCACAACCAAGGAATCCGATTCCATGATCGTTGCAGAACGACTCCGCAAGACCTTCCCCGGCAAGGGCAAGGACAAGACGCCGGTGGTGGCCGTGGACGAGGTGGGCTTCACCGCCCACGACGGCCAGATCACCGGCCTGCTCGGCCCCAACGGCGCCGGCAAGACCACCACGCTGCGCATGCTCTACACGCTGATGACCCCGGAAAGCGGCAAGGTGCTGGTCGATGGCGTGGACGCCGCGCTGGACCCGAACACTGTGCGCCGCAGCCTGGGCGTGCTGCCCGATGCGCGCGGCGTGTACAAGCGCCTGACCGCGCGCGAGAACATCGAGTACTTCGGCCAGCTGCACGGCATGGGCGCGGCGGCCATCGCCGCGCGCACCGCGCGCCTGGCGGCGGCGCTGCAGATGGAGGATTTCCTGGACCGCGCCACCGAGGGCTTCAGCCAGGGCCAGCGCACCAAGACCGCCATCGCCCGCGCACTGGTGCACGACCCGAAGAACGTGATCCTGGACGAACCCACCAACGGCCTGGACGTGATGACCACGCGTGGCCTGCGCGGCTTCCTGCAGGAGTTGCGCGCCGAGGGGCGCTGCGTGATCTTCTCCAGCCACATCATGCAGGAGGTGGCGGCGCTGTGTGACCGCATCGTCATCGTGGCGCATGGCCGCGTGGTGGCGCAGGGCACGCCCGACGAACTGCGCGAGCACGCCGGCGAAGCCAACCTGGAAGACGCGTTCGTCACGCTGATCGGCAGCGAGGAGGGCCTGCACGCATGAACAAGACCGGATTCATCGGCAGCATGTTCACGGTGATGCGCAAGGAACTGCGCGACTTCACCCGCGACCGCCGCACCTTCCTGCTGACCCTGCTCACCGCGCCGCTGCTGTACCCGCTGCTGTTCCTGGGCATGAACAAGCTCACCAACATGCGCGTGGAAACCCAGCTGGAAAAGGACATGACCCTGCCGGTGGTGGGCATGGCGCGCGCGCCCAACCTGGTGGCGTTCCTGGCCAGCCGCGGCATCAACGCCAGCGAGGCGTCGGCCGACTACGAAGCCCGCATCCGCGCCCAGCGCGAGGACGTGGCGCTGGTGATCGCCCCGGACTTCGCCGCCGACTGGCACGCCGGCAAGCCGGCCAAGGTCGAGATCGTGGCCGACACCACGCGCCGCACCAGCGATGTGCAGGTGGCGCGGGTGCGCACGACGCTGACCGAGTACGGCCAGGCGGTGGGCAGCCTGCGCCTGCTGGCGCGCGGCGTGAACCCGATGGTCGCCGCGCCGGTGAACGTGGGCACGCGCGACCTGGCCACCGCCGAGGCCAAGCGCGGCATCTTCCTGTCGGTGGTGTTGCCGCTGGTGCTGATGCTGCTGGCCTTCATCGGCGGCTCGCACCTGGCCATGGACACCACCGCCGGCGAGCGCGAGCGGCAGTCGCTGGAACCGCTGCTGGCCACGCCGGCTTCGCGCGGCGCGCTGGTCAGCGGCAAGATGCTGGCCGCCGTCACCCTGGGCCTGGCTTCGCTGCTGCTGACCCTGCTGTCGTTCAAGTTCAGCGCCAGCGTCGGCAGCGGCATGGCCAGTTCGCTGGACGTCAGCTTCGTGGCGATGGGCAAGCTGCTGGTGATCCTGCTGCCGCTGGTGTTGATCGGCACCGCGCTGCTCACCTGCCTGGCGGCCAGTGCCAAGAGCATGAAGGAAGCGCAGAGCCACATCGTCTGGCTGATGATGCTGCCGATGCTGCCCGGCTACGCGCTGATGGCCTATCCGCTGAAGGACACCCAGCTGTGGCAGTACGCGGTGCCGTTCCTGTCGCAGAACCAGATGCTGGTGAAGGTGACCCGCGGCGAGATGCCTTCGGCCACGCAATGGGCGGTGTACGTGGCGGCCTCGGTGGTGCTGGCGGTGTTGCTGTGGTCGGTGGCGGTATGGCGCTACCGGCAGGAGCGCCTGGCCATTTCCGGCTGACCGCGGTGCGGTACCGGTAAAAAGTGGAAGGCCCGGAGCGATCCGGGCCTTCCGCGTATTGCGTTCTGCCGTGCCTGGCGCCGCGTCAGCCGCCCGGCTTGAAGGCCAGGGTGCGGCGGGTGGTGACCGGGCTGGCAACCGGCTCGAACTTCCAGCGCCTGACCGCATTGAGCGCTTCGCGGTCGAACACGCGCGGCGGGCTGGCGCGCAGCACGCGGGCCTCGCTCACCGAACCGTCGGTACCCACGGTGATTTCCACCAGCACTTCGCCGGAGGTACCGGCGCGCAGCGCGTCGGCCGGGTAGCGCGGCGCCGGCGTGCTCATCGCGCGCAGCACCGGCGCTGCCGGCTGTGCCGGGGCGGTGGCGACCTGCTGCGCGGCGGCGCGGGCGTCGGCCTCGCGGCGCGCGGCCGCCTGGCGTTCGGCTTCCACGCGTTCGCCTTCCTTGCGCGCGGCCTCCTGGCGCTGGGCCAGTTGCTGGGCGGCGCTGGCTTCGGCGGCCTGCTGCTGCGCCAGGCGCTGTTGTTCCACCTGTTGCCTGGCGCGGTTCTCGGCATCCTTCCTGGCGCGGTCGGCTTCGTCCTGGGTGCGCTTGGACGCCACCTGCATGCCGCCTTCCACGCCCTGCTTCAGCCGCGGCAGCGCCGGCGCCGACGGGTCCACTTTCTCGATCAGCGCGATCAGCCGCTGCGCCTCGCCGAAGTCCTCGCGCGCCAGGCTCTGTTCGGCGGCGATCAGGGTGTAGGGCTGCAGGTCGGTCAGCGCGCTCTTGACCGAGGCGTCGTCGGGCAGCTTGTCGCGCAGCGCCAGGTAGTACTCCATGGCGTTGTCGCCGGCCGGCGCGTACATGCGGTTCTCGCGCAGCGCGGTGCTGGCCGATTCGCGCAGCTGCTCGCTGCCCATCGACTGTACCTTCGCCGACACGGCCGGTTCGGCGGCCGCCGGGCTGGCGGGCGTGGCGGCGGCATCGGCCGGCGCGGGTTCATCCTTGCCTGAGCAGGCGGCCAGGGCGATGGCCAGCAGGACGGGCGCGAACAGGCGCGCATTGCCATGATTAGCGATGTACGGCATCAATCTCCCCTTGAATCGGCAAACGCTGATTGGATCGCCCGGGGCCAGGGCGATGCGCGGCGTTTCCCGACGCCGGCCGACCCGGGGCGAAGGGCGAATCTAGCATCCCCGCCGCGGTGGCGCGTGACCGCGGTTTCGTGCTTGCGGGGAGCGGCGGGCTGCTGCCCCGCCCGGAACGTCAGTGCCCGTTCGGCCTGGAATGGCCGCTGGACATCAGCCGGTCGGTCCAGGCGATGCCCAGTGCCGACAGGATGAACACGCAGTGGATGATGGTCTGCCACATCACCCCGGTGGCGGTGAACTTGGTGCACAGCACGCCCGCGGCCAGTTCCGGCCCGCACAGCGGCAGGCCGAGCTGGCCGGCCTCGATGAAGGTCTTGAGCAGGTGGATCGAGGAGATGCCGATGATCGCCATGGCCAGCTTCACCTTCAGTACCGAGGCGTTGACGTGGCTGAGCCACTCCGGCTGGTCCGGGTGGCCCTGCAGGCCCAGCCGCGACACGAAGGTTTCGTAGCCGCCGACGATGACCATCACCAGCAGGTTGGAAATCATCACCACGTCGATCAGGCCCAGCACGATCAGCATGATCTGCTGTTCGCCCAGCGCGTTGGCCTCGTGGATCAGGTGCCACAGTTCCTTGCCGAACAGGAACACGTAGACGCACTGCGCGACAATCAGCCCCAGGTACAGCGGCAACTGCAGCCAGCGCGAGGCGAAGATCAGGGACGGGAGCGGGCTCAGCGGTCGTTGGTCGGGCATGCGTGAAGGAAGCTGTGTTGCGAAAAGGCAGCAGGTTAACGGTCGTCCCGTAGGCTGCCAAGCGTTACCGTATCCGGCCTTGGCGACGGTTCCCACGGAGACGCATTCATGATCGACCTGTACTACTGGCCCACGCCCAACGGCCACAAGATCACCCTGTTCCTGGAAGAGGCCGGGCTGGACTACCGCATCCAGCCGGTCAATATCGGCAAGGGCGACCAGTTCCAGCCCGAGTTCCTGGCGATCTCGCCGAACAACAAGATGCCGGCCATCGTCGACCATGCCCCGGCCGGCGGCGGCGCGCCGCTGAGCGTGTTCGAGTCCGGCGCCATCCTGCTGTACCTGGCCGAGAAGAGCGGCCGCTTCATCCCGGCCGATGTGCGCGGCCGTGCCGCCACGCTGGAATGGCTGTTCTGGCAGATGGGCGGGCTCGGCCCGATGAGCGGGCAGATGGGCCACTTCAACGTCTACGCGCCCGAGCGCATTGCCTACGCCGTCGAACGCTACGACAGCGAGGTGCGGCGCCTGCACCGGGTGATGGACAAGCGCCTGTCCGGATCGGCGTACCTGGCCGGCGACGACTATGGCATCGCCGACATGGCCAGCTACCCGTGGGTCGGCGCCTACGCCAGGCTGCCGGTGGATTTCGATGCCTTCCCGCACCTGCAGCGCTGGCACCAGGCCATCGCCGCGCGCCCGGCCACCCAGCGCGCCTACGCCATCGGC
>Ga0153956_1002819_pt1 | contig 12152 bp, 11 predicted proteins | sample TSFL040MetaG_FD_104704 | JGI IMG/M metagenome (GOLD analysis project Ga0153956, IMG submission 104704) | Attine ant fungus gardens microbial communities from Florida, USA - TSFL040 MetaG | ecosystem: Host-associated > Fungi > Mycelium > Unclassified | place: USA: Florida, Wekiwa Springs...
AACACCAACCTCTGCACCGCGGTCGCCTTCCTCGTCTGGGTCGCCCTCGATTACGCCACCGGCCGCAAGCCGAGCCTGATCGGCAGCGTCAACGGCATGATCGTCGGCCTCGTCGCGATCACCCCCGCCGCGGGCTTCGTCAACGGCTGGGGGGCGATGATCATCGGCATTGTCGCCTCGGCGCTGGTCTACTTCGCGCTCAACTACCTGAGCCGGACGGCACTCTTCCGCAACGTCGACGACACTCTCGGGGTGATCTATACCCACGGCTTCGCCGGCGTCGCGGGCGGCCTCCTGGTCGGCATCTTCGCCAACAAGACGATGGCGGGCGGCCACGAAGGCCTGATCTCCGGCGGCGGGCTGCACCTCTTCTGGGTGCAGGCCTACACCGCGGCCTGGGTGATCGCCTTCTCCGCGATCGGCACCTTCGTCCTGCTGAAGATCGTCGGCCTGTTCGTGCCGCTGCGGATGAGCGAGGCGGACATGGAGACCGGCGACATCGCCGTCCACGGGCACGAGGTGTACCCGTCTGACGTGCCGTCGCTGGGTTACCCGGACGGGATCAAGGCGGGCGGCGCGCCGGGGGCAGCGGCTCCGGCGCCCGGGACGGTGTGACGCGGATGGCCCTGAAGATCATCGTCTCCTACGACGACACCGACAACGACCGCGACGCGCTCGCGCTGGGGGGGCTTCTTGCCTCCCCCGGCGCCGAGCTGTCGCTGGCCTACGTCCGTCACTCCTTCGGCGAATCGCTCGACCAGCGGTCCGCCGAAGAGCTGCTGGCCCGCGGCGCCGAGTCGATCGGCGCGCCGGACATGCCGAAGTACGTCGTGATCAGCCCGGCGACCAGCGCCGGGCTCGGCGAGCTGGTCGAAGGGGAGGGCGCCGACGTGCTCGTCTTCGGCTCCGAGTACCGGACCGCGAAGGGCCTGGTCAAGCCCGGCATCCCGGCCCACAAACTGCTGCTCGGCGGCAGCTCGGCCATCGCCGTCGCCCCCGCCGGCCTGTGGTCGCAGGGCGAGCTGGCGGTGGGCACGGTCGGCGTCATCGACGAGGGCGACGTCGCCGCTTGCCAGACGGCGGAGAGCCTCGCCCGCGCCCTCGGCGCGGGCGTCGTCGACTACGGCTCGGGCCGCATCGACCTCCTGGTGGTCGGCTCGCGCAAAGAGGCCCCCGACGGCAAAGTAGTCCTCAGCGCCGCGAGCGACTACGCGGTCGAGGCGGCGAACTACCCGGTGCTGGTCATCCCCCGCGGCACCGTGGTCGACTTCGGCTAGCACCCGAGTCGGCTGATTCGCCCAGCTGTTCCTTATGCGCCTATGAGGCGCATAAGGAACAGCCGGAGGGACGGGGCACTGAAGCCAGGCGCCTGGGCCCGGGGAAGGGACGTACAAAGGACGGGCCCTCTCGTCCGCGGCCCGGGCAGCCGGGGGAGGGACGGGACGGCGGGGGTGACCCTTCCCTCACGAACTGCGGGGAGGTTCGTCCAGGGTCAGCCCCGCCGTCCCTCCCGGGCGCTTCCGGGGGGAGAGGTGGAGGGACCGTGCCGGGAGACTCACGGGAGCCCCACGGCGGACGGACGGACCCGTCACCGATGCGTGACCCCGTGACGAAGACGCCGGGAACCTCACGCGCCCCGGAGGTGAGTTCGCAGTTAGCGACACATATTGTCGCTAACTGCGAACGCGGTCCGGGCCAGGGGTCCCCAGGGGCCGGGAGGTGTGACGTCCCCGGCGTCCTCGTCACGACCTGTGACGTCCTCCCGCAGGGACCCTCACGTCCCGGGGGGTGTCTGAGCGGTCAGCGATCTCCGCTGTTCCTTATGCGCCTATGAGGCGCATAAGGAACAGCGCAACTTCCTGACCGCCCGGATCCCTCCCACCGGGCGGAGGGTCGTGACGGGACCTCCCGGAGGACGTGACGAACCCTTGACGTCTTCCCCCGCGAAGCCTCGCGTCCTGGGCGCCTCATGGGGGTCACAGCCTGCCAGGACCCCCATGAGGCGCCCAGGACACCCCCCCCAGGACGCGCATCTCGGACGGCCGCCCCGCCCTCCGAATCACCGATCCCGCTGCACGACCAGGATCACGGCCGCTATCGACGGGTCCCGGCCGTCGATCCGCTCCCGCGCTTGGTCGATCGAGACGGCTTCGGTGTCCTGGCCGGCGACGAGGTCGGCGACCGTCTGCACCGCCGAGTCGGTGTTGATGACGATCGCGGCCGGGCCGCGTTGCGCGCGTCGATTCTCGGTGGCGGCCTCGATCACCGCGGCGGTGACGTCGGTGGAGGAACGTTGGGCGTTGGCCCACCCCTGGCTGAAGGCGAGGTCCTGGTTCGAGAGCTCCGGGCCCTCGAGGATCCGCAGGCTCGACTCGTCGTCGCGGGTCCATTTGCGGTCGCCGAGGAGGACCGGACGGCCGGAGAGCCAGGGGTCGAGCACGGTGCTGCCCAGCTCCTCCTCGGTCAGGTTGAAGGAGCGGGCGTGGCTCCTGCCGGTGGCTACCTCGATGTGGAAGGCCATCGTCGCCGCGACGCTACCGGGTTCGGCGGCATCGGGTCGAGGTGGCCGGGTTGGCATGATGCGCGCCATGCCACCGCAACGACCCGACGCGGTCGTCTTCGACAACGACGGCCTGCTGCTCGACACCGAGTCCGTCTGGACCCGTGCCGAGGAAGACATCTTCGAGCGCCACGGGTTCGAGTTCACCCCCGGGCACAAGCTCGAGCTGATCGGCAAGTCGGGGGAGACGGCGGCGAAGCTGCTCGAAGGCTGGCTGGAGCAGCCGGGCCGCGGCGTCGCGCTGATGGCCGAGCTCGATGACCTCGTCGTCGCCGAGCTCGAGCACGGGGTGGAGGCGATGGTCGGCGCCCGCGACCTGCTCGAACGACTGCGGGCGCAGGGGACGCCGATCGGCCTGGTCTCCAACTCGCCGATGCCGTTCGTCGTGCGCTCGCTGGAGATCGTCGGCTTCGGCGCGATCTTCGACATCCTGATCAGCGGCCACGACGTGGCGGCGCCGAAGCCCGCGCCCGATCCCTACCTGGAGGCCTGCAAGCAGCTCGGCGTCGAGGCCGGTCCGGACGTGATCGCGCTGGAGGACTCGCCGACCGGCGTCGCCGCGGCGCGCGCGGCGGGGCTGACCGTGATCGGGGTGCCCTCGGTCGACGGGGTCGAGTTGGCCGAAGCCCACCACATCGCCGCCTCGCTGCTCGACTCCGTGGTCACCGGGCTGACGCTCATTCCGTAAGCAGACGGCGACGGCGCAGGATCCGCTCGGCGATCTCCAGCGCCTCGCGGGTGGCGGTCTCCGCGTCGGGAGGCAGATCGCCGTGGAGCGCCCGCTCGGCAGCGCCCTCGATCGCTGCTCGCCGCTCCTCGAGCGAATCGATATCGCGACGATGGCCATCGTCGTCGAGCGCGTCGGGAAGCTCGATCAGCAGTGCCTCGACGCCGACCCGCAGTTGCAAGGCCGTCTCGCGCCGCCGTCCCGCGTCGAGGTCGGCGCGGGCGCGCAGCAGCAGCGTCTCGCAGGCGTCGCTCCGCTCGCGCCCGCGCAGCAGTCCGGCGACCCGTTCCTGCGGCCGCACCTCTTCCTGGCGCCGCCGTCGCAGCGAGCCGGTGGGCGCCCGCACGTCGACCTCGCGTGCCTCGCTGTAGGTGCCCTCGGCGGTCTGCTCGCCGCTGCCGTAGCCGAGCCGCACCGCGACCGCGCGCTCCGCGGCGACGGCGGCGGGGTGGGGGTCGGCCAAGACCACCGCCTGGGCGTGGAGGGCGTCGTTGAGGAGGGCGATCCCGGTGGCGACGACCGCGTCGATCGAGGCCTCCCCGGCGGTCGCGCCGGCAAGCCACGCGGCCGCTGCCTCGGGCCCGTCAAAGGGGTCGAAGGCACGGATCGCGGTGGCGCGCGCGACCGGCACCGCGGGCGGCGTCGGCGCCGCGTCGGCGTCGCGCGGCTTGCGCCGGCGGCGGCCGGGACGGGGCGCCGCGGCGAGCGTCTGCAGGACGAGCACGCTGTCGCCCTCCCCGTCAGCCCGGCGCACCAAGTAGCGACCGTCGCCAAGCGGCAGGGTGCCGGCGAAGTCGAACTGCGCGAATCCGAAGAAGGGGCTCAGGGCCCTGAGCCTAATCTCCGGCCGCGACTAATCTTCGCCGCGCGGGTGGCCGCCGAGGATCGCTTCGGCGGAGTTCTGGTGCTTCGGGTGGTCGGGCAGCGAGTACTTCGACGGCTCGATCGGCACCTGCGGGTTCTCGATCTTCCCGAGGCGGTCGATCAGGTGTCCCCACTGGTTCGGTTTCAGCAGCGCGTCGTAGCCGGCTTCCAGCGGGCTGGCCGCGCCGATCGGGCGATAGCCGATGTGGACGTGGTCGTAGTGGGACGGTTCGGCGAAGCTGATGTCGCCGGGCAGGTCCTCGAGCGAGATCACCTGATGCGGCTGCATCGGCCCCTGCAGCTGCAGGGCGTCTTCGATCAGTTCGTTGACCAGCGTGCCCGGGCCCTGGTGGCCGGTGACCGGGACGCCGTCGATTTCCGGGATGTCGACCGCGTCGCCGGACGAGTGCTCGGAGACGTTGCCGCCTTCGGTCAGGTAGCCGTGACCGCACTCGAGGGCGCTGATCCGCAGCGTGAACCCTTTCGAGCGCAGGTACTCGAGCAGGGCGAGGACGCGGCGGTCGATCCTGCCCGCTTCGATGTCTTCGCGGCCGCACTGGTAGATGTCGAGGCCTTCGTCGTGGAGGACGCGCTGCTGAAGGGCTTCCTTGGACAGCAGCAGGACGCCGGCTCCGCTCAGCTTCGCGTTGAAGGGGTTCTTGCCCTTGGCGCGGTAGATCGCCGTCGCTTCCAGCAGCTTCCAGCCGTCGAGGATCGGCTTCGGGTCGATCCGCGGCGCGCCCTTGCCGGCCGGGCGGATCGAGAAGTTGACGTGCGGGTCGGTGCCACCTTCGCCGGCCGGGACGTGGGAGAGCACGGTTCCCGCGATCACCTTCGAGCCGCGCCGGATCGAGCCGCCGCCGGTCGCCTTTTCGAGCAGCTCTTCGGCCTTCGCCGCGACCATTTCTTCCTTGCCGTGCTGCTTGCCGAGGCGATCCGGCAGGGCGCGCAGCCGCGGCCGCAGGTTCTGGCTTTCGACCGGCACCTTCTTTTCCTTGCCGCTCGGGGTGACGATCGTGCGGCTGTTCCGCACCAGCTTGCCGAGCCCGGCGTAGGTGTAGCGGTTGCCGAAGCTGTCTTCCAGGACGATGAAGTTGCCGAGGTTGGCGGAGTGACCCAGCTTGCGGACCACCCCGTCGTTGACGGCGACCACCGGCGAGCCCTTCTTGGCGAAGATGTTGATCCCGCGCGGGGTCGGCGAGGAGGCGATGACTTCGGCCGCGTTGCTGCTGATCCGCGCCTCGGCGGCGGAGCCTTCGAGCGCGGTGCGGGCGGCGATTTCGTCCGAGTAGCGGGCGTTGGCGGCGATCGGGAAGTGGGCGCCCTCGGTGAGGCCGGTCAGCGAGCCGACCAGGGTCGAGGGGATACGGCCGTAGGCGCGGGCGTAGGTGAGCACCTCCTGCGCGTACCAGTCGGCGTGGTTGTAGGCGAGGATCGCGCCGTAGAGATCCTTCTGGCCGCCGGCGACCTTGAGGTAGTGGGCCGCGGCGCAGATCGCGTCGACCGGGTTGTAAGGGTCCTTGCGCCCGTCGCCGTTGGCATCCAGCCCGTACGCTTCCCAACTCGACGGGAGGAACTGCATCCAGCCGACGGCGCCGGCGCTGGAGACGTTGAGGTTGGTGCCGAAGCCGGTCTCGATTTTGTTGATCGAGGCGAGGACCTCCCAGGGGATCCCGTATTCGGTGCCGCAGGCCTGGTAGATCGGCAGCAGGAAGGGCGGGATCTCGAAGGAGTTGATGACGAAGTTGGGGACGCCGATCGGGGCCGGGCCGAACGGCGCGATCGTCGTCGTCGGGTTGGCCAGGGTGGGCGCGCCGCCGGGTTCGAACTGGGCGCCGCCGTCGCCGTTTTCACCGAGTGGCTGGTCGCCACCGCCGGTCGCGGTCGCGTCGGGGGCTTCGACCGCACCGCCGTGCTTGCCGCCGCCGCTCGAGTCACCGAGGCTTTCGTTGTGGGTGACGCCGCTGCGGACGTCCGGCCGCGGTTCTGCTTCGAGCGATTCGCCGCGGCTGAAATCCTTGTGGTGCTTTTGACCCTTTTCGGACCCCGATCCCTCGGTGCCTGACCCTGAAGTAGAGGTTGAGCCTGAGCCGTTGCCACCGGTCGAGGGTGAGGTGTCCGTGGCTTCCGGGGCCTCGTTGGTGTCGCCGGCCGAGGAGCAGTCGGGGTCTTCCATGTCGATCAGCCCGTCGCCGTCGTTGTCGACCCCGTCGGAGCATTGCGTCGCCCCAGGGGTCGTCGTGGTGGGCGCCACCGGCGTGATCGGCGTCGTCGTGGTCGTGGTCGACGGCGTCGTGGTGGTCGAGGTCGACGACTCGGACGGCGGGCTCCCGGTGCTCTGGGCGGCGCCGACCTGGGGGAGGAGCGTTCCGGTCACCGTGGTGAGCGGCGCAGCGGCGGTCGAGCTGCCGACCGCGGCCAAGCCGAGGAAGGCGACGAGCGCCAGGATCAGTGCGAGCTTGCTCTTCATGCGCCTCATATAACGCTGCCATGGACGGTCGCGTTCACGATCCATCCCCTCCCAGCAGGTTCGTGGGTCACGCTACCGACGACTCCGGTCGTCGGCAACGGATACCCGCGCCCCCAATATGGCCTTAACGATCGTCCACTTCATGCCGCGCCGGGAGATTTCCATGTGTTTCAGATGTGGTCGTTAACCTGGCGTCAACGGCCAAGGAAGATTGGATTCAGAGTGAGCCCTGACGAGTACGCAGAAGGCGATGGTACGGGTGGCGACGGCGAGAGCTTGCGAGCCCGCTCCGAGCAGGCGATCGGCGAGCTCGCCCAGGCGCTGATCGACAGCCCGACGCTTCACGGCGCCTTGCAGGCCGCTTTCGGCGCCCGGGAGAAGGCCCTGGAGGCCCAGCAGGCGGCGATGAGCGCCCTCAACCTGCCCTCGGCGGGCGACGTCGAGCGCCTGGAGCGCCGCCTCCGCTCGTTTTCCCAGCGCCTCGAGGACGTCGAGGAGCAGCTCGACGACCTGAACCGCGAAATCGGCTCTCTCCGTCGCAAAATCGCTGCAAAAGCAGATAGATCGGGCGATAAGCAAGACGCTTCCTAACCCTCAAGTCGAGGGTTAGTCATACGAGGTCTAACCCTCTCGTAGAGCCAAATCAGCCGCTCGTCCCGCGACAGCGGCGCGATTCGCGAGCGTCTCGTCGTCCAGGGTCTCGGCACCCTCGACCTCGGCGACGATCAGGACGGCGGCGAGGGCGACACCGAGCTCGCGGCCGGCGGCGAAGAGGGCGGCGGTCTGCATGTCGGCCACGTCGCCATCCGGGGTCGGGTGACCGGGGGTGGGGTGGAGGACGTCGAGGCTGGCGACCCGCCCCGGCCTCGCCGTGTCGCCGAGCTCCGACCGCACTCGCGCGGCCAGCGTCTCGTCGGGCAACGCGGCCGCTCCCACGGCGCGGCCATCGACCGACCAGGCCCGCGCCTCGCTCACCCAGACCAGGCCCCCGCGCCGCAGCCCCGGCCTGAGCGCCGCGCAGGTCCCGACCCGCACCGCCCGCCGCACGCCCAGCTCGGCCAGGTCGCTCAGGACCAGCGCCGCGCTAGGCCCGCCCATCCCGGTTGCCTGCACGCTCAGCCCGTGGCCCTCCGCGGTCGGCCCCGAGTAGCCCCACAGCCCGCGGGCGTGGTTGCTCATCTTCGGCCCCTCGATCAGAACCTGCGCCAGCGCCATCGCGCGCCCCGGATCGCCGACCAAGATCGCGTCCTCATATATGTCTGCCGTCGGCCGCAGTCGTCGGGGCACGGCTCGTGACCCTAGATGGTTGATTCGGGGTCCCACGCATAGGGGCCCTGCCGAATGGGAGAAAAGGCCCTCGCGGATTTGCTCCAGCCGTCTAAACATCGCCGAGCGACCGCTTCCTAGCGTGGACGACAGCGGATTCCCTCCGTCTCGTCCCCTAACAGAAAGGGAGGAAATGGCCTCCGAACTAAACATGGTCTGGGTTGCCGTGGCCTGCATTCTCGTGTTCCTGATGCAGGCCGGCTTCATGTTCCTGGAGATCGGCTTCTCGCGACAGAAGAACGCCGGCACCGGCGTCGCCAAGATCTTCGTCAACTTTGCCATCTGCACGATTGCCTGGTGGGCGATCGGTTACGGCATCGCCGAAGGCGGCGGCAACAAGCTCTTCGGCGACAGCGGGTTCTTCTTCCACTTCAACCAGACCGTGGCCGGTGAACTGGTCACCGGGGAAACCGCGATGCTGATGCTCTACGGGCTCGCCTTCTGCGCGGTCTCGCTGGCGATCGTCTGGGGCACGACCCTGGAGCGGATCAAGTTCGGGGCCTACGTGATCTACGCGATCGTGTTCGGCGCCGTGATCTACCCGCTCGTCGCCCACGCCGTCTGGGGCGGTGGCTTCCTCTCCGACATCGGGGGCAAGCCGGTGATGGACTTCGCCGGCTCCTCGGTGGTGCACCTGACCGGCGCGGTCGGCGCCCTCGCGGCGCTGCTCCTGCTCGGCCCGCGGCGCGGCAAGTACGACTCCGAGGGGCGCCCGCGGGCGATCCCCGGGCACTCGATGCCGCTGGTCGGCCTCGGCGTGATCATCCTCTGGATCGGCTGGTTCGGCTTCAACGGCGGGTCGACCTTCGAAACGACGGCCTCGTTCTTCGGCGAGGTGATGCTGAACACCCAGCTCGCCGCCGCCGCCGGCGTGATCGGCGCCTCGCTCGCCGTCTACCTCAAAGGCCGCGCCGTCGACGTCGGCATGGCCGGCAACGGCGCGATCGCCGGGCTGGTCGGGATCACCGCCCCGGCGGGGTTCGTCGAGTACTGGGCGGCGCCGATCATCGGCCTCGTCGCCGGCGTCCTCGTCGTCTTCGCCGTCCTGGCGATCGACAAGAAGGTCGACGACCCGGTGGGCGCGCTGTCGGCCCACGGGCTGGCCGGGATCTGGGGCACGCTTGCGGTCGGCATCTTCGCCTCGCCGCGGCTGATCTCCGAAGGCGCCGGGTCGGGCATCTGGTACGGCATCTTCGGCGACGAATCGCTCGCCTCGGCCTTCGGCCAGCTCGGCGTCCAGGGCCTGGCGGTGCTGTTCACGTTCGTCGTCGTCTTCGTCATCTCGATCGCCACCTTCTTCGGGATCAAGAAGACGATCGGCCTGCGCGTCCCGGCCGAGGAGGAGGACGCCGGCCTCGACATCAGCTCGCACGGCATGTACGGGTACCCGGAGGCGTTCATCCCGCAGCCGGAGTACTCGACCGGCCTGCCCGAACTCACCGCGCGAGGGGCCGCCGCGGCACCGGCGTCCTCCCGGCTCGCGCCCGAAGCGGGATAGGGGGACCAACGATGAAAAAGATCGAGGCGTTCATCCGTCACGAGGCGTTCGAGCCGATCCGGGCCGAGTTGCTCGACAAGGGGTTCCCGTCCCTGTCGATCCTCGAGGCCAAGGGCTCCGGCCGCCAGAAGGGAATCGTCGAGCGCTACCGGGGCTCGACCCTCACCGTCAACGTGCGACCGAAGCTGAAGCTCGAGGTCGTGGTCGAGGACGAGGACAGCCGGGTCGTCATCGAGGCGATCCTCCGGCACGCCCGCACGGGCGAGGTCGGCGACGGCAAGATCTTCGTCCTGCCGGTCGAGGAAGCGATCCGGATCCGCACCGGCGAGGCCGGCCACGAGGTGCTCCAGCTCCACGACGAGGCGGAGGCCTCCGCCTGAGGATCCCGCTTGTCCACGGGGGCGGCTAGCCTCGCTCCCGTGGACGAGCACATCTCCTTGACCGAGGCGGCGCGGCGCTCGGGGGTCCCGGCGTCGACCCTCGAACGCTGGGCCGCGGAGCGGATCGTCCCGGTGCGCGGCGGGCGGTGGACGGCTGCCGCCGCCGCGCAGGCTCGGGTCGTCGCCCGGATGCGCGAGCGCGGCCACTCGCTCGAGGACCTGAGGGAGGCGGGGCGCGAGGGGCGGCTCGCGTTCGGCATCGCCGAGGAGCTCTTCGTCGAGGATGAGGAGGCCGCGCTCTCGATCGAGACGGTCGCCGCCGAGACCGGGCTCGAGGTGGAGCTGATCGAGCGGATCCTGACGATGATGGGGACGCCGGTCGGCCACGAGCGCAGCCTCAGCGTCGCCGATGCCGCCGCGCTCCGCCTCTGCGCCGAGGTGCTCGCCGCGGGCTTCCCGCTGGTCGCCTTCCTGCAGCTGATCCGCGTCTATGTGCAGAGCCTGCGGCGGATCGCCGAGGCCGAGATCCGGCTCTTCCACCTCTACGTGCACGAACCGTTGATCCGCGACGGTGTGCCGGAGCTGCGGATGGCCGAGGCGATGGGGGACCTCGCCGCGCGGGTCATGCCGCTGGCCGCGCCGCTGACCGAGTACCTCCACAACCGGTACCTCGGCCACTACATCGAGCAGGACGTGGTCGGCCACATGGAGACCGGCGGCGAGCAGTCGACCGCGGAAATGGAGCTCGGCCACGTCGCGGTGACGCTCTGCTTCATCGACCTCACCGGCTTCACCCGCTTCACCGAGGAGGAGGGCGACATCGAGGCGCTCGACGTGGTCGAGAACTTCGTCGAGACGGTCGAGGCGACGCTGCCGCGCGAGGCGACCATCGTGAAGACGATCGGCGACGAGGTGATGGTCGTCTCCCCGGACGCGGCGGCGCTGACCGAGTGGGCGGTCGCCTTCCTCGGCCGCTTCGACCGCCGGCCGCAGCCGCGGGTCGGGATCCACAGCGGCGAGGCGGTCTACCGCGACGGCGATTACTTCGGCAACAGCGTCAACCTCACCCACCGGATCGTCAACCGGGCGCTGGCGGGCGAGGTGCTGGTCACCGACCGGGTGGCGGTGACGCTCGCGGACCGACCGGCCCTCCGGCTGGACCCGATCGGCGAGGTCTCGCTCAAAGGCTTCCCGGTGCCCACGGAGCTCTTCGCCGTCCGCCCGGCGGCGGGCTCGGTCGGCTGATGGACCTGCTCGCCCGCCTCGAGGCCGGCGGGCTGATCGCCCCGCCGCGGTCGCTGGTGGCGCTGCTCTCCGGCGGCCGCGACTCGGTCTGCATGCTCGACCTCGCGGTGCGTGCCCGCGGCCCGGCCGCCGTGGTCGCCCTCCACGTCGACTACGGCCTGCGCCCCGAGTCCCACGACGACGCCGACTTCTGCGCCTCCTTATGTGAGCGGCTGGGGGTGGAGCTGACCGTCGAGCGCCCGGTCCGCCCCGCGGGCCTCGGCAACCTGCAGGCCTGGGCGCGCGACGTCCGTTACGCCGCCGCCGCCCGCCTCGCCGAGGCCCGCGGTGCGACGATCGTCACCGGCCACACCGCCGACGACCAGGTCGAGACGATCCTCTACCGCCTCGCTTCCTCGCCGAGCCGGCGGGCGCTCCTGGGGATGAGGGAGCGGGACGGTCGGCTCGCCCGGCCGCTGCTCGGCACGACCCGGGCGGAGGTCACCGCCTATGACGAGGAGCGGGGCCTCGACTGGCGCGAGGACGCGACCAACGCCGAGGAGGGGTACGCCCGCAACCGGGTGCGCCACGGCCTCGTGCCGGAGCTCGAGGCGATCCACCCGGCCGCCGTCGCCAACGTCCTGCGCACCGCGGCGCTCCTGCGCGACGAGGCCGAGGTGCTCGACGACCTCGTCGCCGCCGAGCTCGACGGCTCCGGCGAGGCGCCGCGCAACCGCATCGCCCACGCCCGCTTCGCGGCGCTGCCGCCGGCGCTGCGTCGCCTCGTCCTGCAGCGCCTCGCCGATGCCGCCGCGGGCCGGCCGGTCCCCGGTGCCGCGCGCTTCGCCGACGGGGTCGCGGGCCTCAGTCGCGGCGGCTCGCGGCTCGACCTCGGCGACGGCGTCCGCGCCGTGCTCGAAGGCGGCGTCCTGCGGGCCGAGCGCGAGGGCTGAACCGCCCGGCGTCCGGCGCCCCGCGCCGCCTAGATGTCGTGCCCCAGGACGTCCCGAACGCGAGCGATGGGCGGACGGTTGCCGAGAGCTGAGTGACGACGGCTCTCGTTGTAGTGGTCGAGCCAGTGTGGCAGGGCGGCCCGTCGGTCG
>Ga0153956_1002820_pt1 | contig 12151 bp, 9 predicted proteins | sample TSFL040MetaG_FD_104704 | JGI IMG/M metagenome (GOLD analysis project Ga0153956, IMG submission 104704) | Attine ant fungus gardens microbial communities from Florida, USA - TSFL040 MetaG | ecosystem: Host-associated > Fungi > Mycelium > Unclassified | place: USA: Florida, Wekiwa Springs...
AATCAGGGCGTCCTTTTGAAGTTCATGATCGATGCAGGCGCCGATTCCATCGGCGATCCCACCCAGGCGCATTGCGTCGCTATCGACGCCCGCGCCCCGCTCTATGACGGCGGCATCTGCACGCGCATCGATTGCGTCTCGCTCGGCGTGGTCGTCAATCGCGACGCGCGCCGCTTCTATGACGAAGGCGAGGATTTCTGGCCGAAGCGCTATGCGATCTGGGGGCGTCTCGTCGCCCAGCAGCCGGGCCAGACCGCATGGTCGATCATCGACCGGAAGGCGATCGGCCGCTTCATGCCGCCGGTGTTCGACGGCACCAGGGCGAACACGCTGGAAGAACTCGCGCAAAAAATCGGCGTCGATCCCGCGACCTTCATGGAGACGCTGAACGCCTATAATGCGGCGTGCCGGCCCGGCACTTTCGATCACACGTCACTTGACGACTGCGTCACCGAAGGCCTCACACCTGCGAAGACACATTGGGCGCGTGTGATCGATACCGCGCCATTCTATGCCTATCCGCTGAAGCCCGGCATCACCTTCACCTATCTCGGCATGAAGACCGACGAGACGGCCGCCTGCCGCTTTGGCGGTGTCCCAAGCCGAAACCTGTTCGCTGCCGGCGAGATGGTGGCGGGCAATGTGCTCGGCAAGGGCTATACCGCCGGTGTCGGCATGAGCATCGGCACGGCGTTCGGCCGCATCGCCGGCGTCAATGCCGCGGCGAGCGCCGGGCATGCCCATCCGACTTTCAAAGAGGAATTCGCCTATGCCGCCGCTCACTGAAATGGCCGCGCCGGGGAACGGCGGCGCTTGCGACGGCGGCATGCGTCTCACAAGCGCGTTGAGCGCGGGCGAGGCCGAAATCGCACGCGTCATGCAGATATGCAACGCGTGTCGTTACTGCGAAGGTTTTTGCGCGGTGTTTCCGGCAATGACGCGGCGGCTCGAATTCGACAAGGCCGATACGCACTATCTGGCGAATCTCTGCCACAATTGCGGATCGTGTCTCTATGCCTGCCAATACGCGCCGCCGCATGAATTCGCCGTCAATGTTCCGCAGGCCATGGCCAGGGTGCGCGTGCGCACCTATCAGGATTATGCGTGGCCGCGCGCATTCGGACGGCTCTATGAGACGGCCGGGCTGACCGTCGCCTTCGCGCTGTCCGGCGGTCTTGCGCTATTCATGATGCTGGCTCTCGCCATGAATGGCCGGCTGATCCACGCGCCGCTGGCCGGGAATTTCTACGCCATCTTCCCGCACAATTTCCTGGCGCTGCTGTTCGGCGCCGTCTTCCTGCTCGCCATCCTAGCGCTCGGCGTCGGCGTGACCCGATTCTGGCGCGAGATATCGCCGGCCAAAGGCGGCGATCCCCGCGACATCGCCTCAACTGCACAGGCCCGTATCCCGGCGGCCGCCGAATCGGTCTCCGACGTCGCGCGCTTGAAATATCTCGGCGGCGGCCATGGCGACGGCTGCAACGAGGACGACGACGCCTTCACGCTATGGCGGCGGCGCTTTCACCAACTCACGTTGTATGGCTTCCTGCTGTGCTTCGCCGCGACCGGCGTTGCGACGCTGTATCACTATCTGTTCAATCTGCACGCGCCCTACGCTTTCACCAGCGCGCCGGTGATCCTCGGCTCGCTCGGCGGCATCGGCCTGATCGTCGGGCCCGTCGGCCTGTTGTGGCTCAACATGCGCCGCGATGCGCTGCGCGCGGACGTGAAGCAGAACGCCATGGACCGCGGCTTCATCATGCTGCTGCTGCTGGTGAGCGGCACCGGCTTCGCGCTTCTTCTGCTGCGCGACACCCGCTTCATGGCGCTATGGCTGGCGATCCACCTCGGCACGGTGATGGCGCTGTTCCTCACGCTTCCTTACGGCAAGTTCGCTCATGGTATTTATCGCGCCGCGGCACTCCTCAAGTTCAATATCGAGAAGCGCATGCCGAACAGGCTCGGGCTCGGCGGGGAGTGATCCAGTCGGTGAATTGCCTGCATATGGCGCGAAGCGGCCATGCGCTGCTCTTTTCACCAACTCAAAGCTCGACTGATACGATCGAGCCAGTCATCAAAATCGTTGTTATCGGAGCCGGTGTCATCGGTGTGACGACGTCGTACTCGATGTCCGGTCCCGGAGTGTGGGAGAATCAGCGAAACTGATCCCACATTTCGGGATGCACTATGGGCCAGATACTTCACGGCAGCGCCACGACCACGTACGCGATCCGAGTTGCGATACAGCGATCGAAGGCTCCGCTCAAAGAGCTAGCGGTACGGCATGGCCTGAACCGTAAGACGGTAGCGAAGTGGCGCAAGCGAACGTTCGTGCATGACGCCCCGATGGGGCCCAAGGTCCCCCGCTCGACGGTCCTATCGCCTGAAGAAGAGGCCATCGTCGTCGCCTTCCGCAAGCACACGCTGTTGCCGCTGGATGATTGTCTCTATGCCTTGCAAGCGACTATCCCGCATCTGATCCGCTCGTCCCTGCACCGCTGCCTCCAGCGTCACGGCATCAGTCGGTTGCCACAGATCACCGGCGACAAGACCGCCCGAAAACCCTTCAAATGCTATCCGATCGGCTACTTCCACATCGACATTGCCGAGGTGAGGACCGAGGAGGGCAAGCTCTGCCTCTTCGTCGCCGTGGACCGGACCTCGAAATATGTCTTCGCCCAGTTCATGCCGAAGGCGACCATGCGTACAGCGCGCGCCTTCCTGGAGGCCTTGGTGGCCGCGGTGCCGTATCGGATTCTACCGTGCTCACCGACAATGGCATTCAGTTCGCCGATCTGCCTAAAAACCGCGAAGGACCTACCGCCAGATGGCGTGGTCATCCCTTTGATCGTGCCTGCTGGGACCTTGGCTTCGAACATCGCCTGACCAAGTCCAATCACCCCTGGACCAACGGTCTGGTCGAGCGCATGAACCACACCCTCAAGGAGGCGACCGTCCGGCGCTATCACTACGAGGATCATCAGCAGATTCGCGATCGCCTCGCTGCGTTCCTCGATGCCTACAACTTCGCCAAGCGACTAAAGACCTTACAAGGTCTCACACCATATGAGGCCATCTGCAAAGCCTGGGCGGACAGCCCCGAGCGATTCAGATATGATCCTATCCACCTCACATCGAGACTGAACACCTAGTTCTGTTCGCCAAGAAGAGCGGGAGGCGTATCCTTGCGCAGCTTGGTGTAATTGAGATGATAGCGCATGTCGTGCGGATGAAGTGCTTGATGGCAATGATCGCACGCCACGATGGGCTCGAAGTCCGCCTTACAGTCCATATGGTGGAGAATGAGAGGCTTTTGAAAGCCAAGCCAACGGTCACCCCATCTCAACATCTGGATGAGTGGCAAATATAGGTCCCGTCCTGCCACCGTGAGATGATATTCATATCTTTCCGGAACGTCCTGATATTTGACCCGCTCGAGGATCTTTTGCGACACAAGGCGATTGAGCCTGTCAGTCAGGATATTTGACGCAATACCAAGCCGCTCATGCATGACGTCGAAGCGGTGGACGCCAAAGAAAAACTCTCTCACGATCAGGAACGTCCAGCGGTCCGCCAGAATTCCAAGAGTTCGGGAAACGGAAGACGGCCGACCGCGCTCAAAGGCTTGCACGCCGGCAGTGCGGCGACGTTGAGGCCTTGTTGCCAGTGGCGTTAAGCCTGCGCCCGGGCCGTCACGATAGCTGACTCGCAAAGCGTCAATCGGCTGGCGGCACGCCGAACAGATGGTTTCGGGATGGCATTCGTGTCCGCATGGCGCGTGAATGAGCCGGAGCGGAGGGGGCTTTCCTTCTGCCAGCCAATCGTCGCCGAACCGAAGCATGGCAAGCATGACAAGATAAAGTTCCAGTCCGCTTTCGCTGAGGTGATATTCAAAGCGGGCGCCGCCTGCGATGGAGGTGCGTCCGAGAACTTTTGCTTCGAGAAGCTGGGTCAGGCGGTTGCTCAGCGTGCCGCGTGGCATTCGCAGCACGGATTGAATTTGGTCGAACCGGCGCGCTCCGAGATAGACTTCCCGCAGGACCAGAAAGGACCATGCATCGGATAGAATGGTCAGCGTTCGATCGACCGAGCAGTTTCGGATCATGGGTGTTCCATCGGTCCAGACGGGTATCGCTTTCTTTCGCGAAACGGCTTTGGCCAAAATGTGATCCGGACCGTTGAAATGAGGATTTTATCCGCGCTGTTGCGTCAGCGCGCGTGCGAGACGTTCGATTGCGTCTTGATCGAACTGGACAGCACTGCCTTTCTGCCGGCCAAACAGATATCCGACTGCGGCCACGAGAAGGAGCATGACGCCGCCGGTAAAATCGGACGATAGATGAATGTCGTTCATCGGCTGCGGGGCCGGGAGATGGCCACCGAGGAGATACCAGCATGCGCCGATCGCCGCGATTAGCGCGATGAGGCCGGCCGACTTGATCGAACTAAAGAAACTCGGATTGGCTTTATGTGAAGGCGGCGTATCGCGCCGCGGCTCCTGCCTTGATGCAGCATTTGCGGTCTTTGCTGCCGGTGCAGTTGCGGCAGCGGAAGAGCCTGTTGTCGCCGGCTGATCGCCATAGCGAGTTTCGATCTCTTCGGCGAAGCGCTTGAAAAACAGATTGGACATCTGCTTTGCGGTCGCGTCGATCAATCGTCCGCCAAGCTGCGAAAGCTTGCCGCCAACCTGGGCAGATACGTCGTAATACAGGATGGTGCCATCGCCATCCTGTTCCAGCCGGATAGCTGCGCCGCCTTTCGCAAAGCCGGCAACGCCGCCCTGGCCTTCTCCGGTGATCCGGTAACCATTTGGCGGGTCGATCTCGGAGAGCGTAACCGCTCCCTGGAATTTTGCCGTTACCGGGCCGACCTTGATCACTGCCATCGCTGTCATCTCGGTATCGGATGTCTTGATCAACTCCTGACATCCCGGAATGCAGGCTTTCAGGACTTCGACGTCATTCAGGGCTTTCCATACGGTATCGCGGCTCGCGGGAATGCGCTGCTGGCCCGTCATATCCATGGGATGATCTCCATCGCCTTCTAAGAATTTGCGCCGGTGTGGCCCCGGATTGACCGCTTTCCGGGCGGAGGGCTCTCGGCATCTTGACATCATCTAACATAGTCTAATAATGCAAGTCACTATGGGAGGCAAAGAATCTTGATAATGCGCCGCAATATTGTGCCCTCGGAAATCGTGCCATGAAGCCCGCGTCGTTTGACTATGTTCGTGCTGAAAGCGTCGAACATGCTGTTCAGACGCTCTCGGGAGCGGACGGCGACGGCAAGATCATTGCTGGCGGGCAAAGCCTGATGCCCATGATGAACTTCAGACTCGTGAAGCCGTCCGTCCTTGTCGACATCAACCGGATTGCAGGTCTCGACAGGATCGAGCTTCGCGGGAACAGGGTGGCGCTAGGCGCCTTGGTTCGTCATCGCATGACGGCGGAAGACGCTTTGATCGCGGAACATATTCCGGTTTTGCATCATGCGATGAAGCATGTTGCGCATCTGACGGTGCGCAATCGCGGCACATTCTGCGGCAGCATTTGCCATGCCGATCCGGCCGCCGAGATGCCGATGATGTCGCTTCTGCTGAATGGAAGTATTCATATCGTATCGGAGCGGGGCAAGCGTGTTCTTTCTGCGGGGGATTTCTTCGTCGGCTCTCTGATGACGGCGCTTGAGCCGGACGAACTCGTGACCGAGATCGAAGTCGACAGATTGCCTGCGGGGACGGGCTGGGCCTTTGAGGAATTCGCGCGACGCCACGGTGACTACGCGCTGGCAGCGGTGGCGATCACGATGGATCGGCAGAACGGTGTCGCAACCAATGTTCGGATCGGGCTGATGGGTGTTGGCGAAACTCCAACAAGAATGCCGCAACTCGAGGCGATGCTGGAAGGATCAGAGGTAACCGAAAGGACGCTGGAAGAGGTGGTTGATACGCTTCGCAGTGCGATTGAGCCGAATTCCGATCTGAATGCGTCCGCGGATTATCGCCGCTATCTGGCGGGAACGCTTACACGCCGTGCATTGTCCGACGCATGGTTGCGGGCGAGGGAAATGCAGTCATGACGGGGCGTATCGAGATCACCGTGTCCGTCAACGGACTGTCGTATACGCGCAGTGCCGAGCCGCGCATGCTGCTTAGCGATTTCTTGCGGCATGAACTGGGGTTCACCGGAACCCATGTTGGTTGCGAGCATGGCGTTTGCGGTGCCTGTACGATCCTGCTGGACGGCCGGAGTGCGCGGTCCTGCCTGACTCTCGCGGCTCAGGTCGACGGAGCCAGTATCGAGACGGTCGAAGGGCTGGGCTCGGTGGAAAATCTTGGCCGGGTGCAGCAGGCGTTTCGCGATCATCATGGATTGCAGTGCGGTTTCTGTACGCCCGGATTCCTGATGACCATTACCGACATGCTGCGCCATCATCCGCTCGAAAGCGAGGCGGAGATTCGTGAAGCTCTGTCTGGGAATATCTGCCGATGCACTGGCTACGAACACATCTGCAATGCGGTGCGAGAGCTGGCGAAGGAACGAGGAGCACTGAAGTGAGGGTGCACGTTTCGTCCGCAAGGATTTATTCATGAGCAAGTTCGATTCATCGTCGGTTGAGATGCGGCCCAAACTTGTTGGGCAGCGTGTCAAGCGAACCGAAGATCCGCGCCTGCTTGCGGGCGTTGGTCGCTATGTTGACGACATTACGCCGCAGGGCACGCTTCACGTTGCCATCCGGAGAAGCGATCAGCCGCATGCGCGTATTCGCAATGTCGATGTTGGAGAGGCATTCTCGTTGCCCGGCGTTGTCGGCATTTTCGATGCAACGGATTTGGAGGGCGAATTCAAGCCGGCCGTTCCGACCTCCAAGATGAAAAATTACTACGCCACGCCGATCTGGCCGTTGGCGCGCGGGAAGGTTCGCTATGTCGGCGAGCCGGTAATCGCCGTGGTGGCGGAAAGCCGATACGCGGCGGAAGATGCGCTCGAACATATTACGATCGAATATGATCCTCTTCCGTTCGCGATCAGGCAGGTCGACGCGGTTGCGGATGACGCTCCGCTACTGCACGAAGAAGCAGGAACGAACGTCATCATCTCGCGCGAGTTTGCGCGCGGTGATGTTGATAAAGCCATCGCGGAGGCGCCGGTTACGGTGAAGGCCGTACTCCGGATGACACGGAAGACGGCGGTTGCGATGGAAAATCGCTCTTATCTCGCCGAGTGGGACAAGAGCCGCCTCGCGCTGACGCTGCATTCGTCGACGAACATTCCGGGTGTCATTCGCGATGTCCTTGCCGGATGCTTCGATCTTCCGGGCAACAGGATGCGGGTGGTTGCCCCGGACGTCGGAGGCAGTTTCGGCGGTAAGGGTTCGATGTATCACGAAGAGATGCTGGTCTGCGCACTTGCGCGTAAGATCGGCCGGCCGATCAAGTACACCAGCGACCGTCTCGAGGACCTTTCATCGACGAGCCAGGCTTTCGACCAGTTGATGGACGTCGAGCTGGCGGTTGACCACGACGGCAAGCTGCTCGGTCTGCGAGCTGACGTGATCGGCGATATCGGAGCCTATTCGATCTATCCATGGACCGGGGCGCTTGAACCGGTTCAGGTCGTGAGCTTTCTGCCGGGCCCTTATCGTCTTGAGCATTATCGGGGCCGGATTCGCGGCGTGCTGACTCCCAAGCCGCCGACCGGACCTTATCGCGGTGTCGGCCGTCCTTCGTCCACCTTTGCGATGGAGCGCCTCATCGATATGGCGGCACGCAAGATCGGGCTGGATCCGGCTGAAATGCGCCGTCGAAATCTGGTCAGGTCCGATGAATTTCCCTATCGGACCGCGTCCGGCATTATCTGGGACAAGTCGGCATTTCTGGAGTGCCTTGAGGGCGCATGCAAGCACGTCAACTATCCGGATCTTGTCCGTGAGCGCGATCAGGCGCGCAGCGAGGGCCGGTGGGTTGGCATCGGCTTGTCGAGTTATGCTGAACTGACCGGGATCGGATCACGAATTTCCGTCGCTCCAGGCATGCCGATCAACACCGGCACCGAAACTTCGACGATCAGAATCGACGCGACCGGCGCGATCACCGCGGCTTTCGGTATTTCATCCCACGGCCAGGGCCTTGAAACGACGCTGGCCCAGGTCATCGCGGATGAACTCGGCTGCAAGATGGAAGATGTCGAAGTTCAGCACGGCGACAGTGCATTGGTTCCCATGAGCACCGGGACGTTCGCGAGCCGGTCTGCCGTGCTTGGCGGCGGAGCGGCGACCAAGGCCTCGCATGTCGTGAAGGCCAAGGTGCTTAAGGCGGCTGCTTACCTTATGAAGCAACCGGTCGAGGAACTGGAAGCATCCGGCGGACTGATCCGTGCGCGAAACTCCAATGTGTCCATGACATTCAAGGAGGTGGCGAATGCGGTCTATTCGCAGATGGGCGCCATCCCGCATGATCAGCGTGAGGATCTCGTCGCCTCGGAAACATACGATCCTTATCTTGGGACAGCCTGTTCATCGACGCATCTTGCGATGGTTGAAATCGACCCGGGCACCTACGGTGTGACGGTCAAACGTTACGTTGTCGCGGAGGACTGTGGCCGAATCATCAATCCCATGATCGTCGATGGCCAAGTGCAGGGCGCAGTTGCGCAGGGCATTGGAGCGGCGCTGCTTGAAGAAGTCGTCTATGACGATCAAGGCCAATGCGTTACGGCCAGTCTTGCCGACTACCTCGTTCCGGTTGCCACCAACATTCCGTCGATCGGAATCGTACACATCGAGGCAGATTTGCCGAACAATATCGGTGGTTTCCGAGGCATGGGCGAGGGAGGGACCATTGGCGCCCCGGCGGCAATCGCAAATGCCGTATCGGATGCATTGTCGCCCCTCGGCATAGAAGTCGATACGCTTCCGGTGACTCCCGAACGTATTTTTCGCCTTGTGGAGGCGGCCCGAGCCCGAAGTAAAAGTCCCTAGACTTGCCCGGTCTTGACGCCGCACGTCATATACCTACAACTATCGGACATCCTTCTGGCATGCGATAGGCGGTCAAACCGGGGAACGATGGCGCGGTCAGCAACTGCAATAAAAGAGAAAAAGCCGAGCAGGCCGCAGACCTCAACCGCGACGGTTTCATCGGGAAAGAAGCTGCCACGGCTTACCGAGCGTCGCTGCTCGATTTCCAGCACCGTCAATATCCTCTCCGATGCCTGGGCGTTTCTTGTCATCCGAGAGGCGTTTTTCGGTGCCAAGCGCTTCGAGGAGTTCCGTTCCGGTCTGGAAATTTCGCGTGCGACGCTTACCGATCGTCTCAGGCGATTGACTCGCGAAGGAATATTCCGCGAGGCGAGCTATTCCGATACATCAAGCCGCGTCGAATATAAACTGACGAAGTCCGGGATCGATCTCTATCCGGCTTTTATGTCGCTGATGCAGTTTGGCGATCGATGGCTGGTGCAGCCCGAGGACGTGCCGCTTCAGCTGATCCATGAGAGCTGCAACTGTGTCAGCAAGCCGATTGTCGCATGCTCGTGCTGTCAGAAGCTCGTAGTCGCGCGTAAAGTGACCTATCACGATGGACCGGGTGCGGGCCGGATCCGCGTAGAAGCATCGAGACGTACCCGCCGGAATTCCGACGACTTCATGCGCGGGCGACCGAGCTCGGTGTCGCGTGCGCTGGAGGTGATTGGAGATCGGTGGAGCTTTCTCGTCATTCGCGAGGCCTTCTACGGGGCCACGCGGTTCGATCAATTTGAAAGCGAACTGAATATTGCGTCGAACATCCTGACGGACCGTCTCGCGCGACTCGTTGATCGCGGCGTTTTCGAGCGACGGAAGTATCAATCGTCTCCGGACCGGTTTGAATATTTGCTGACCCCGATGGGGGCGGACTTGCATGGTCCGTTGATCATGATGATGGCGTGGGGAGATCGCTGGCGTTCGGCGGGCGAACCGCCGATGCTGCTGAAGCATGAAACCTGCGGGAAAATTTTTACACCGACCGTGGTTTGCAATCGCTGTGGCGAGCCGATCCACGCTTATACGATGAAATACCGTATGCGTTACGACCCGAACAGGTTCGGCGGGCCGAAGAGCGGCCGGGCAGTCCCCGGCCGCGTGTAGGCTTCGTTTACTTCTTGATGAAGGGACACTTGCTTTCGGAAAGCGAGCGGAACGCTTCGTCGCCCGGGATGGTAGCGCGAAGCTTGTAGTAGTCCCACGGATACTTCGATTCCGACGGCTTCTTCACTTCATAGACGTACATATCGTGGACGAAGCGGCCGTCCTCGCGGATATGGCCGTTTTTCGCGAAAAAGTCGTTGACCGGAATTTCGCGCATTTTGGCCATCACGACCTTGGCGTCGTCCGTCCCGGCAGCCTTGATCGCATTCAGGTAATGCATTGTGGACGAGTAGTCGCCGGCATCGCCCATGTGCGGCATGCGCTTCATCTTCGCGAAGAATTTCTTCGAAAATGCCCGTGTTTCCTCGTCGCGATCCCAATAGAACGCATTCGTCAGGACCAAGCCTTGCGCCGCTTCTAGACCCATCGAGTCGATGTCGGTGACCCAGACCAGCAACCCGGCGATGGTCTGCTTGCCGCCATCCGTGAGGCCGAAGTCCTTGGCGGATTTAACGGCGTTGATGAATGTCGTGCCGGAGCCCGCGACTGCAACGACCTTTGCCTTGGAAGCCTGAGCCTGCAGCAGGAACGCCGAATGATCGGCGGTATCGATCGGATAACGGATTGAGCCCACCACAGTGCCGCCATTGGCTTTCACCACACTCGCGGTATCGGCTTCAAGGGCATGACCGAATGCGTAATCCGCCGTCAGAAAGTACCAAGAATTCAAGCCTTCCTTGATCAGCGCCTTGCCGGTGCCCTGGGCCAGCGCATAGGTGTCGTAAGCATAGTGAATGCTGTTCGGCGTGCATGAATCGTTGGTGAGGCGCGAAGATCCGGAGCCGTTCACGATGGCGATCCGGTTCTTTTCCTGCGCGACGTTCGTGACGGCGAGGGCGATCGATGAATTGATCAGGTTGGCGATCATGTCGACCTTGCCAACATCGTACCATTCGCGCGCTTTCGCGATCGCGACCTCATTGCGGTTCTGATGATCCGCGACGATCACTTCGATCGGCTTTCCAAGCACTGTGCCGCCGAAGTCCTCCACAGCCATTTTCACAGCGGTGACAGAACCTTCGCCTGACTCGTGTGAAAATTGGCCGGACATATCGGTCATCACGCCGATCTTCACGACGTCATCTGAAATCTTGGTCTGCGCATAAGCGGGGCTGGCCAATGCCAAGCCTGTGGCGAGCGCCACGGTCATAGTCTTCATCGTTTTCCTCTCCTCCTTGGGGAATTTGATCCCGAGCCAACGATAGGCTTGCATAACTAGACTAATTTGATATGAGGCTGTCAACGGGGTGTGAGCAGTCTCTTTGTACTGCGCCGCACAATAATTGGAGGAGGCATCCGAATGGATGCGCAAAATCAGCCGGCGCCGAATGCTGACGTTGTGTTGAGCGCACGTAGCCTGCGGAAAGAGTTTCGTGGGTTCGTTGCAGTTGGTGGTGTCGATCTCGACATTCGACGGGGTTCGATCCACGCATTGATCGGACCGAACGGCGCGGGAAAGACAACAGTCTTCAATCTGCTGACGAAATTTCTCGTGCCGACGTCGGGCAAGATTTTGCTCGATGGCGTTGAAGTCACGGATGAGCATCCTGCTGCGCTCGCGCGGCTTGGGCTGGTCCGTTCGTTTCAGATTTCGGCGGTCTTTCCGCATCTTACCGTGAGCGAAAATGTGGCTGTCGCGTTACAGCGCAGCGCGTTATCGCCATTCAAGTTTTGGCAGGGCCGTTCAAAGTTCGGCAACATGGCGCCGCACATTGATGGGCTGCTCGCGCAGGTCGGTCTTGTTGATTTCCGCGATCATCGCGCGGGCGATCTTGCTTACGGCCGCAAGCGAGCGCTCGAATTGGCCACCACGCTGGCGGCCGATCCCAAGGTGATGCTTCTTGATGAGCCGACGCAAGGCCTCGGTCATGAAGATGTCGATCGCGTAACCGCGTTGATCAAGCAAGTCGCGGTCGGCCGGACTGTTGTGATGGTGGAGCACAACATGAAGATGGTAACCCAGATT
>Ga0153956_1002821_pt1 | contig 12146 bp, 8 predicted proteins | sample TSFL040MetaG_FD_104704 | JGI IMG/M metagenome (GOLD analysis project Ga0153956, IMG submission 104704) | Attine ant fungus gardens microbial communities from Florida, USA - TSFL040 MetaG | ecosystem: Host-associated > Fungi > Mycelium > Unclassified | place: USA: Florida, Wekiwa Springs...
GTAGCCCTGATCGAGAGCGTGCAGCTGCGGCGGCGTCATCCGCTTGACGGGTCCGGTGGTACCGCCCAGGTACAGCGTGCGCGAGGTGATGACGGCCTGGATGATCGCCAGCACCACCGGACCACCGAGGTTCTGCAGCATCAGGGCGATGGCCGACAGCGGGCCGATATCGCTCAGGGCCACTCCGGCGATCGCCGAGACGGTCAGCGGCACCACGATCATGCCGATGCCGAAGCCACCGACGGTGATCGGGATGACCAGGTTCGGGAAGTACGGGATATCGCCGTTGAGCGTGGAGCCGTAGATCATGGCGGCCAACACCAGCACACCACCGGCGATAACCAGCACCCGCGGCGAGAAGATCGCCACCAGCTGGGAGGACAGGCCCAGCCCGACGCCCAGGGCGATGACGAACGGGATGAACCCGATGCCCGCCTTCAGTGCGCTGTAGCCCATGATGTCCTGCACATACAGGCCGATCAGCACGGTCAGGGTGAACATCACTCCGCCGGCCAGGAAGACCGCGGCGAAGGTCGCCACCCGGTTACGGTCGCGGAACAGCCCGAACGGCACGACGGGGTTGACCGCGGTGCGCTCGACGTACAGGAAGGCCAGGAACAGCACGCCCGCCGCGGCGCCCGAACCCAGGGTCAGCGGGGACATCCAGCCCTTTTCCGGCCCCATGGAGAAGCCGAACACCGCCGCCGTGCAGGCCAGGGTCGCCAGGATGGCGCCGGCCGCATCGAGTTTCATCCGTTCACGGTGGGTCTCGGTCAGGGTGGTGCGGGCCAGCTGGATCATCACCAGGCCGATCGGCACGTTGACCAGGAAGGCATAGCGCCACGAGAAGACCGTCAGCGCACCACCGACGACCAGTCCCATCACCGATCCGACGCCGGTCATAGCGGCGAAGATCGCGGTCGCGGCGTTACGCGCCGGGCCCTTGGGGAAGGTGGTCGCCACCAGCGCCAGCCCGGTCGGTGAGGCGATCGCCGAGCCGATGCCCTGCAGCAATCGGGCGATGACCAGGGTGCTCTGGTCCCACGCCATACCGCACAGGATGGAGGCGATGGTGAACAGTGCGACACCGACGATGAAGGTGCGCTTGCGTCCGATGGTGTCGCCGAGTCGTCCGCCCAACAGCATCAGACCGCCGAAGGTCAGCACGTACGCGGTGATCACCCAGCTGCGCCCGGCATCGGAAAGCCCCAGCTCGTCCTGGATCTTGGGCAGGGCCACGATGGCCACGGTGCTGTCCATGGTGGCCAGCAGCTGCATGCCACCGATGGCGATCACCGCGGCCAGGAATCGAGGAGAAGGCAGCCACGTCGGATACCAGCTCATGCGCTCGTCCGGAGTCTGTCCGACGTGCATGGCAGCGGGTTCGCGATTCATGTATCCCATGGCGGTGCGCTCAGCGTCGTTGAGAGCCGTCATGGGAGGCTACTTTACAGTATTCTTAAGAATCCTTTAACCCTGCGAAAGCGGCAACCGGCCCGATGATGATGATCGCCGGTGGTCGGATGCCCTCCGAACGGACGTCCTCCGGCGCGTCGGCCAGGGTCGTCCGCAAGGTCCGCTGGGCCGCGGTGGACCCGTGTTGCACCACCAAAACCGGGGTATCCGCAGGTCGGCCGCCCGCCAGCAGAACTCGCGCGAACTGTTCGATGCGCTCCACGGCCATCAGCAGCACGATTGTGCCCTTCATCACGGCCAGCGCATCCCAATTCACTAACGATTCGGGGTGCCCGGGTGCGACATGGCCGCTGACCACGACGAACTCATGGGTGACGTGCCGGTGGGTGACCGGCACACCGGCCAGTGCGGGCACCGCGATGGCGCTGGTCACGCCCGGTACTACCGTCACCGGCACACCGGCCTCGGTGCAGGCCAGCACCTCTTCGTAGCCCCGCGCGAAGACGAAGGGGTCACCGCCCTTGAGCCGGACGACGAACTTGCCGGCCTTCGCCCGGTCGACCAGGACCGCGTTGATCGCCTCCTGCGCCATCGCCCGCCCGTAGGGGATCTTGGCGGCGTCGATCACCTCGACATGTGGTCCGAGTTCGGCCAGCAGTTCCTGGGGGGCCAACCGGTCGGCCACCACCACGTCGGCATGGGCCAGCAACCGGCGGCCGCGCACGGTGATCAGTTCCGGGTCTCCGGGCCCGCCGCCGACGAGGGCCACCCCGACGTAGCTGTCCGGTTCGGCGTCGCTGATGGTGCCCTGCGCCAGCCCCTCGGCGATGGCGGTGCGGATCGCCGCCGAACGCCGGTGTTCGCCGCCGGCCAGCACCCCGATGGTCAGTCCGTCGTGGTCGAACGAGGCCGGCGTCACCGCCGAGCCGTCGCGGCCGGCGTCGGCGCGGACACAGAAGATCTGTCGGCGGTCGGCCTCGGCAACCACCGCGGCGTTGACGGCCTCATCGTCGGTGGCGGCCAGCGCGTACCAGGCGCCGTCCAGATCCGAGGCCCGGAAGTCCCGCAGGTTCAGGGTGATGCCGGTGCCGGCGGGGTTGCCCGCCAAGGCTTCGACCGCCGGGGTCGCCGCGCGAGTCACGACGTGGACGTCGGCGCCGCTGGCGATCAGCAGCGGAAGGCGGCGTTGCGCGACGCTGCCGCCGCCCACCACCACGACCTTCTTTCCGGCCAGTTGCAGGCCGACGAGATAGGCATCAGGGGTCACTCGGCGAGCTTAGTTGCCGCGGCGACAAATCGGCGCACCGCCTGCGGGTGCGCGGCGGGATGGGTGTGCAGGTATCCGGCGTGCACGCCCCCGCGCACGGCGCCGTCCTGCACGGTGGCGCCGCCATAGCCTCTGAATGCCCATGCCGGCGGGTAGGTGTCGGTGAATTCGACTGTGGTGCGGTGAAATTCGTGGCCGACGGCACGCTCCCCGGCGGTGTGCAGGCTGGAGTCGGCCACCGCGACGGCGTCGCGATAGCCCAGGGTCAGCTTGTCGGTGAACCGCGCCGAGCCCGCGAGCACACCGCACATCGGGATGCCGTCGAGATCATCGACCAGGTAGGTCAGCCCGGCGCATTCGGCGTGGATCGGTGCGCCGGCGGCGGCGAGTTCGGCGATCTGTTGGCGCACTTGGGCATTGGCCGACAGTTCGGCGGTGAACTGTTCGGGGAAACCACCCGGCACCACCAGTGCCGCGGCGGCGTCGGGCAGCGGCTCGGTGAGCGGATCGAAGGCGGCGACGTCGGCGCCCGCATAGCGCAGGAGTTCGGTGTGTTCGGTGTAGCCGAAGCTGAACGCCTTGCCGGCGGCCAGCGCCACGGTCACCGTGGCGACGGGTTCGATGCCCGGATCCCACGGCGCACCGAGGTTGCCGATCGAGGCGCAGCGGGCGACGGCTTCGATATCGACGTGCCGGGCCACCAGTTCGGTCATCGCGGCGACGGCGTCGTGGGCCAGGCGGCCGTGCTCGACCGCGGTGACCAATCCCAGGTGACGCGACGGCACTTCCAGTTCGCCGGCCCGGGGAATGGCGCCGAGCACCGCCACCCCAACCTGTTCGCAGGCTTGGCGCAGTACCTGTTCATGGCGCGGGGTGCCGACCCGGTTGAGGATCACCCCGCCGATACGTATTGCCGAGTCGAACGTCGAAAAGCCGTGCAGCAGTGCGGCAATGCTCTGGCTCTGGCCGCGGGCGTCGACCACCAGGATCACCGGGGCGCCCAGCAGCGCGGCGACCTGTGCGGTGGATCCGTGCGCCGGGCTCATCGGCTGGTCGGTGATGCGGCCGTCGAACAGGCCCATCACCCCTTCGATGACGGTGATGTCGGCGCCGGTACTGCCGTGCCGGTACAGCGGGCCGATCAGCTCGTCACCGACCAGCACCGGATCCAGGTTGCGGCCGGGGCGACCGGTGGCCAGCGCGTGGTAGCCGGGGTCGATGAAGTCGGGGCCAACCTTGGCCGATGCCACCCGGTGACCGGCGCGGCGCAGGGCCCCCATCAGGCCGGTGGCCACCGTGGTCTTGCCGCTTCCCGAGGACGGCGCGGCAATGACCACTGCGGGGACTACCACTCGATCCCTCGTTGTCCTTTACGGCCGGCGTCCATCGGGTGCTTGACCTTGGTCATCTCGGTGACCAGGTCGGCGGCCTCGATCAGCTGCGCCGGGGCGTCGCGGCCGGTGATGACGACGTGCTGGTTTCCGGGCCTGCTGGTCAGTGTGGCGACCACCTCGTCGACGTCGAGCCAGCCCCATTTGAACAGGTAGGTGAACTCGTCGAGCACATAGAAGTCGTGGCGCTGCGCGGCGAGCCTGCGGGAGATCTCGGCCCAGCCTTCGCGCCCCGCGGCGGCGTGGTCTTCCTCGCTGCCCTGCTTTCGGGTCCACGACCACCCCGAACCCAGCTTCTGCCACTGCACCGGTCCCCCGATGCCCTGTTCGTCATGCAATCGGCCCAACTCGCGAAAAGCGGCTTCCTCCCCCACTTTCCACTTGGCGTTCTTGACGAACTGGAACACCGCTACGTCGAAACCCTGATTCCAGGCGCGCAGCGCCATCCCGAACGCGGCGGTGGATTTGCCCTTGCCCGGCCCGGTGTGCACGGCCAGCAGCGGCGCGTTCCGGCGTGCCTTGGTGGTCAACCCGTCTTCGGGCACCGCGATCGGTTGTCCTTGTGGCATAACGTAATTCCTTTACGCGGCCGCTTCGGCGCTGCGCACCAGGCGGGTCAGGTTGTCGGCGCGCAGCTGCGCCAGCTGCACGGCCTGGGCTCCGAGCTGACCGGCCAGTTGCTGCGCCAAACCCAGTCGGACGAAAGATGTTTCGCAGTCCACCACCACAGCCGCGGTGTTCTCGGTGACCAGCAGTGCCGCGGCGGCCCGGGTGCGGCCCAGCGGGTCGGGTCCGCCGGTGGCCCGGCCATCGGTGAGCACCACCACCAGCGGACGGCGGGCGCGGTCCCGGGCCTTCTCTCGCAACACCACATCGCGGGCGGCCAGTAGCCCTTGGGCCAGTGGGGTTTTCCCGCCGGTGTCGAACCGGGCCAACCGCCGGCTGGCGACATGCACCGAGGAGGTGGGCGGCAGCAGCACCCGTGCATCGGCGCCCCGGAAGGTGATCACGGCGACCTTGTCCCGGCGCTGGTAGGCGTCGCGCAGCAGGGACAGGGTCGCTCCGGTGACCGCCGACATCCGGTCCCGGGCGGCCATCGACCCCGATGCGTCGACGACGAAGATCACCAGATTGCCTTCGCGCCCTTCCCGGATGGCATGCCGGACATCATCGGGTGCGACCGTCAATCGGCCGGCCCGCGAGCTGCTCTCCGCGGCGGCCAGCAGGGTACCGAAGACGTGCATACCGTGGCCGACGGTCGGATCGTCGGTAGCCGAGATGGGGGTGCCGGTGCGGTTGCGGGCCCGCGATCGCTTGCCCGGCGCGCCTTCGCCGATGCCCGGCACCACCAGCGCCCGGGTCCGGAACGTGGCCGACGGCGGCGCGCTGGGCCGGGTCTGCGACGAAGAACCTTGTGGTGCACTCGATTCCGAGCCGCCGTCGGTGACACCGCCGCCACCGGACGGGTCGGTGTCCGGGTCCGGTTCCGGGTCGGCCTGCGCGCCGGCCTGTCGCATGGCCTCGTCGAGCTGTTGTTCGTCCAGGCCCGGGTCGTCGAACGGGTCGCGCCGGCGCCGGTGCGGCAGCGCCAGTTCGGCGGCCACCCGGATGTCCTCTTCACCCACCGCTGGGGCGCCCCGCCAGGCGGCGTGCGCGACCGCGGTGCGGGCCACCACCAGATCGGCGCGCATACCGTCCACGTCGAAGGCCGCACACAATGCGGCGATCCGGCGTAATTCACTGTCCGGCAACACCACCGACGGCACCGCGGCGCGCGCGGTGGCGATCTGCCGGGCCAGCTCGGCATCGTCGTCGGCATAGCCGGCGGCGAAAGCGGCCGGGTCGGCCTCGTAAGCCATTCGGCGGCGGATCACCTCGACGCGTACGTCGACATCGCGCGAGGCGTACACGTCGACGGTCAGCCCGAAGCGGTCCAGCAGCTGCGGACGCAGTTCACCCTCTTCGGGATTCATGGTGCCCACCAACATGAACCGGGCATCGTGCGAATGCGATACCCCATCGCGTTCGATGTGCACCCGGCCCATCGCCGCGGCGTCGAGCAGCACATCGACCAGATGGTCGTGCAGCAGATTGACCTCATCGACGTACAGCACGCCGCCGTGCGCGCGGGCCAACAGTCCCGGCGAGAAGGCGTGTTCACCGTCGCGCAGCACCTTCTGCAGGTCGATCGAGCCGACCACCCGGTCCTCGGTGGCCCCGATGGGCAGTTCGACCAATCGGGCATCCGGGTCGACCAGCGCCAGGATCTGGGTGAGTCCGCGCACCGCAGTGGATTTCGCGGTGCCCTTCTCACCCCGGATCAGCACTCCGCCGATATCGGGACGGACGGCGCAGAGCACCAGCGCCAGCCGTAGGCGATCCTGGCCGACCAGAGCGCTGAACGGATAGGTCACGCGTGTCCTCCATGTCGGACCATCGGCACATGTGGGATGCCGTCATCGAGGAATTCATCACCGTCGCGGACGAATCCGTGCCGGGCATACATCTGCACCAGGTACGTCTGCGCGTTGATATGGCAGGGATAGTCGCCGACCTCGGCCAGCGCGGCCTGCATCAGTCGGGTGGTGTGTCCCTGCCCACGCTCGGTGCGCTTGGTGCACACCCGGCCGATCCGGAACACCTTCTCACCCCCGGGATGCTCTTCCATCAATCGCAACGTCGAAATAACTTGTCCGTCAGGGCCTTCCAGCCAGAAATGACGGGTTTCGGCCAGCAGGTCGCGGCCATCGAGCTCCGGATACGGCGTGGCCTGCTCGACCACGAACACTTCGACCCGCAACTTGAGCAGTTCGTAAAGTGTTGTGGCGTCGAGGTCTTTGGCCCAGCTTCGCCTCGGAGCGAGGGTCATCCGAGTTGCAGCGCCTTGGTGCCCCAGCCCCAGACCTCGCGGTACAGCTTGGCGTCGTCGGAGAGCTTGATGCCCAACGACGGCACCATCTCCTTGAGCTTGGGCTGCCAGGCCTGGAAACGGTGCCCGAAGCACCGTTCGAGCACCTCGATCATGGCCGGCACCGCGGTGGAGGCGCCGGGTGAGGCGCCCAGCAGACCGGCGATCTTGCCGTCCTGCGCGGTGAGCACCGTGGTGCCGAATTCCAGTACGCCACCGATGCCGTTCTTACGGATGACCTGGACCCGCTGGCCGGCGATATCGAGTTCCCAGTCGGAATCGACTGCGCTGGGGGCGAATTCACGCAGCGCGTCGACACGCGCACCTTCGCTGAGGGTCAACTGTTCGAGCAGGTACTTGACCAGGCCCAGCTCGGTGACGCCGACGCCGAGCATCGAACCCAGGTTGTTCGGCTTGACCGAGAACGGCAAATCGGTGATCGATCCCTGCTTCAGGAACTTGGGCGACCAGCCGGCGAACGGGCCGAACAGCAGCCAGGACTTGCCGTTGATGACGCGAGTATCCAAGTGCGGCACCGACATCGGCGGTGCACCCACCGACGCCTGGCCGTACACCTTGGCCTGGTGCCCGTCGGTCAGGACCTGGTTGCCGGTACGCAGGAACTGTCCGCCGACCGGGAAGCCGCCGAAGCCCTTGGCCTCGGGAATACCGGCCTTCTGCAACAGGTGCAGTGCGCCACCACCGGCGCCGAGGAAAACGAACTTGGCGTTGATGTTCTGCTTGTCACCGGTGCGCCGGTTGGCCACCTTGAGCGTCCAGCTGCCGTCGGACTGCTTGCTCAGGTTGGTCACCTCATGACCGAACAGGGTGTTCATGCCGCGCTGGGCGGTGTACCCGATGAGCTGCTTGGACAGCGAGCCGAAGTCGACGTCGGTGCCGTCGGTGGTCCAGTTCAGTGCCACCGGTTCGGCGAAGTCGCGCTGGGCGGCCATGAACGGCAGCCGACGGGCGAACTCATCCTTGTCGTCGATGTACTCCATGGTCGAGAACAGCGGGTTGCTCACCAGCGCTTCGCGGCGCTTGCGCAGGTAGTCGATGCTGTCCGCGCCGTGCACGAAGCTGACGTGCGGGATGGGGTTCAGGAAGCTCTTGACGTCCGAGAGCACGCCGTTCTCGACCGCGTACGACCAGAACTGGCGGGTCACCTGGAACTGCTCGTTGACGTTGACGGCCTTGGCGATGTCGATGGTGCCGTCGGCGTTCTGCGGGGTGTAGTTGAGCTCGCACAGCGCCGAGTGGCCGGTGCCCGCGTTGTTCCATGGGTCGCTGCTCTCGGCGGCCGCGCCGTCGAGGCGCTCGATCATGGTGATGGACCATTCGGGTTCCAGCAGCCGGATCAACGCGCCCAGCGTCGCGCTCATGATTCCCGCGCCTACCAGGACGACGTCGGTCTTCTCGGTCGCAGCTCCGTTTGACTTAGACACCTGATCGCTCGTCCTTCATGTTCGGGTTACCCGTCGGTATCGACGAATCTTCGGTGCTCAGGTTATCGCGATCTGGTTTTGCGGTGAACGCGCATCGACAGTGCGATCGCTCACGCGCCGCTAGGCTGAAGTCGTGACATCGCGCCAGTCGCACGAACGGTCCCCGTGGGAGCCGGATGTACTCCCCGGCTATTGGCAGCAGACCATCGCGCTGGGCCGTGACCCCGACGGTGAGGGTGACCTCGTCGCCACCGTGGTCCGGCGCGGCGAGCCGGGCCCCAGTGAGCATGCGGTGTTGGCAGTGCACGGGTACACCGATTACTTCTTCCAGACCGAGGTGGCCGACCGGCTGGCCGACCGCGGCTTCGCGTTCTATGCGATTGACCTGCATAAATGTGGACGTTCGCGGCGCACTGGGCAGACTGCGCACTTCACCACCGACCTGGCGTCCTACGACGACGAACTGCTGGCGGCGCTGCGGTTGATCCAGGCCGACACGGACGGCGCCCGACTGTGCTTGTACGGGCATTCCGCCGGCGGTCTGATCTCCGCGTTGTTCGCCGACCGGCTGCGGGACAGGCCCACCGGCCCCCGATTGCACGGGCTGATCCTCAACAGTCCGTTCTTCGATCTGCGCGGGCCGGCGGTGTTGCGCAGCGCTCCGGTGTCGGCGGTGCTGCGGGCGATGTCCAAGGTGAGCAAGTTCACCGTGATCCGCCCACCCACCGAGGGCGGTTACGGCACCAGCTTGCACCGCGATCACGGCGGCGAGTTCGACTACAACCTGGATTGGAAGCCGTTGGGCGGCTTTCCGGTCACCGCCGGCTGGATCAACGCGATCCGGCGCGGCCATGCGCAGCTGCATCGCGGCCTCGATGTCGGGATACCCAGTCTGATCCTGCGGTCCAGCCACACCGTCGGCGAGAATCTTGCCGAGATGGCTCGGGGTGACGCGGTTCTGGACGTGACCCAGATCGCCCGGTGGGCCGGTTGCGTCGGCGGCCGCACTCATATCGTGCCGATCGCCGATGCTAAACATGACGTGTTCCTGTCGCTGCCGGCACCTCGAGCGGCCGCCTTTGCCGCACTCGATGCCTGGCTCGACGAATATCTGCGAACCCATTCCCCCACAACACAATCCGGATAGGACGATCGCTACATGGAGCACTATGACCTGGCCATCATCGGAACCGGTTCGGGCAACAGCGTTCTCGACGACCGCTATTCAGACAAGAAGGTGGCGATCTGCGAGCAGGGCACCTTCGGCGGCACCTGCCTGAACGTCGGATGCATACCGACGAAGATGTTCGTCTACGCCGCCGAGGTGGCCCAGACCATCAGGCACAGCAGCACTTACGGTATCGACGCGCACATCGACGCGGTGCGCTGGCCGGACATCGTGGATCGGGTGTTCGAGCGGATCGACCCCATCGCGGCCGGCGGAGAGCAGTACCGCCGCGGTCTGCCCAACGTGACCGTGTATGCCAGCCACACTCGCTTCGCGCCCAAGCAGCCCGACGGCCGGTACACCTTGCGCACCGATGCCGGCGATCTGTTCACCGCCGATCAGGTGGTGATCGCGGCCGGGTCGCGGAGCCGGATTCCCACGACCATCGCCGATTCCGCGGTGCGCTATCACACCAGCGATAACATCATGCGGATCCCGGAGCTGCCCGAGCATCTGGTGATCGTGGGCGGCGGATTCATCTCGGTCGAATTCGCGCACGTCTTCTCGTCCCTGGGGGTTCGGGTCACCATCGTGCTGCGGGGTGAGCGACTGCTACGGCGGTGTGACGAGGAGATCTGCCGGATGTTCGCCGCGGTGGTGTCCAAGAAATGGTCGATCCGCACCAATGAGAACATCGCGGGGGCCCGCCAGAGCGGCGACCGGATCGTGGTGACCCTCGATGACGGCCAGACCCTGGATGCCGACGCATTGTTGGTGGCCACCGGCCGGATACCCAATGGCGATCTGCTCGATGCCGAGTTGGCGGGCGTCGAGCTCAACGACGACGGCTATGTGGTTGTCGACGAGTACCAACGCACCACGGCCCGTGGTGTTTTCGCGTTGGGCGATGTGTCTTCGCCGTATCAGCTCAAGCATGTGGCCAATCACGAAGCGCGCACGGTCAAGGAGAATCTGCTGCGCGACTGGGACGATCCCTCGACACTGATGGCCAGCGATCACCGGTATGTTCCGGCCGCGGTGTTCACCGATCCGCAGATCGCGATGGTCGGAATGAACGAAACCGAGGCGCGCGCAGCGGGTTTCGATGTGGTGGTCAAGCTGCAGTCCTACGGGGACACCGCATACGGCTGGGCCATGGAGGACACCACGGGCGTGGTCAAATTGATCGGAGAACGCGGCACCGGTCGACTGTTGGGCGCGCACATCATGGGCCATCAGGCGTCGTCGCTGATTCAGCCGTTGATCCAGGCGATGTCGTTCGGCCAGACCGCTGCGGACATTGCCCGCGGCCAGTATTGGATTCACCCGGCCTTGCCCGAGGTGGTGGAGAACGCGCTGCTCGGGTTGATCTAGCAGCGCGCCGGTGGCGGTTCGGCGAGGAGTTGTTCGTTCAACCGGCGTTGCGCAGCGATGTACGCCGCATGCTCCAATGCGCGGGGCCTTCGCCGCCGCGGCATCATCACCCCTTTACCAGGAACACTCCGCCCCGGCGAAGAAGCCGGCACTGGCGTATGAATCACCCTGTCGGGGAATATGATCCGCGACATCGGTACCTTCCGATACTCGTGCCCCGTAGGTGAAGCCAGCCGTCCGGTCCGGTCCAAAAAGTCTTGACCAAATGATGCAGCCCACACTTCGGCGTCAAGTTACCCACCTGAGTCGGCCCGGCCGGCCACGGCGTCACATGGTCGATATCGCATCCCACCGCGGCTTTGTCGCAGCCGGGGAAGCTGCAGCTCAGATAGCGCATGGTGACGAACCGCCGCTGTGCCCGACTGGGTCGGTAGGTTTCGACCTGCACTTGGCGCGGGATGACCAGGTCGGCGAGCATGTTCGGCGGAATGATCTGCCCACCGGGCAGCACCCCCAGCGAGGTCTTGCCGCGACGGGGCGGCGCAGGCGCAGGCACTTCGGGAGGGATGTTGAGCGCGGGGTCGGGTACGGATTCGGGCACCGTATCGGTGAGCACATGAATCACCACTGAGGTGGCTCGAGCATCAGAGCATTGCGCCGCAGCACAATCGGGCCTGCCGCACAAGCACTTCAAGGCACCACCGCCGGCACCGATGACCCCCATCGCATCGGAACGCCGTTGCGACAGATTACGGGGATCGTCGGCACACACCGCGTGGACCATGGTGGTGATGCGTTCCTCCAGGACGGCGGCGTCGGTGATGGTCAACGCCCCGTAGATCGAGCGGGTGCCGGTCACATCGTCGGGTTTGCCCAGCTGCACATCGCGTTCACGGACCGCGTCACGCGTTTTGATCACCGCGGCGGGGTCGATCCTTTCGATGATGGCGTCGAGCGCGGTTTTCAGTTCCTTCTGTGACAACGCACCCCAGGTGATCACCGCCCCCGACAGCGCGGCGTCGAGTTCGGCCAGAGTGGTTGGATCATCCACCAGTTGGCTGCGCCAGCAGATCGTCGTGGCCATATCGGCGGTGATGCGGCCGTCGGCCAACAATGCTCCGACGTTCGGTAAGTCGTCACGCAGCCGCAGGGCGTTGCTCATCTGGATGCTCGCCCA
>Ga0153956_1002822_pt1 | contig 12146 bp, 12 predicted proteins | sample TSFL040MetaG_FD_104704 | JGI IMG/M metagenome (GOLD analysis project Ga0153956, IMG submission 104704) | Attine ant fungus gardens microbial communities from Florida, USA - TSFL040 MetaG | ecosystem: Host-associated > Fungi > Mycelium > Unclassified | place: USA: Florida, Wekiwa Springs...
CCGGAAGATCTGCACCGTGCCTCGGCTGCCAATCTCGTACTTCGCCTTGAAGATTTGCGCCGCGCGGCCGATATGCCCTGCAATCCGGAGTTCAACAATGCCGTCGCGTGAATACGCCAAGCTGACCAACGACTTCCCGCTGTCGGCCACCCGCCGCCAGCCTGCCGGCCCGGTGCGCACCATCGCCGTCACCGGTGGCAAGGGCGGCGTGGGCAAGACCAACGTCTCGGCCAACCTGGCCGTGGCGCTGGCCGGCATGGGCAAGCGCACCCTGCTGCTCGACGCCGACCTGGGCCTGGCCAACATCGACGTCATCCTGGGCCTGCAGCCCAAGCGCACCCTGGCCGACCTGGTCGCCGGGCGCTGCACGCTGGAAGAAGTGATCATGGAAGGCCCCAACGGGGTGCTGGTGGTGCCGGCCGCGTCCGGCCGCCGCCACATGGCCGAGCTGCAGCCGGCCGAGCACGTCGGCCTGGTCAACGTGTTCTCCGAGCTGGAACGCGACCTGGACGTGATGATCATCGACACCGCCGCCGGCATCACCGACAGCGTGCTGACCTTCTGCCAGGCCGCGCAGGACACGGTGATGGTGGTCTGCGACGAGCCGGCCTCGATCACCGACGCCTACGCGCTGATCAAGGTGCTCTCGCGCGAGCGCGGGGTGGACCGCATCCAGGTCGTGGCCAACATGGTGCGCGACCCCAACGAAGGCCGCGTGCTGTACGAGAAGCTGGTGCGGGTCTGCGACAAGTTCCTGGCCGACGTCTCGCTCAACTACTTGGGCTGCGTGCCGCAGGACGACTGGCTGCGCCTGTCGGTGCAGCGCCAGCAGCCGGTGGTGGAACTGTATCCGTCGGCGCCGTCGGCGCTGGCGATCCAGGAAATCGCCCGCCGCACCGCCCGCTGGCAGGCGCCGACCGAGCCGCGCGGCGGCGTCGAGTTTTTCCTGGAGCGCATCATCCAGCGCGGGGGGGCTTCATGAAGGCCGCCGCCCATGCCCACTACCGCGAAACCCAGCGCGCCAGCGCCAACGAATGCATCGCCCGCCACTCCGACCTGGTGCGGCGCATCGCCCACCACCTGGCCGCGCGGCTGCCAGCCAGCGTCGAGGTCGATGACCTGATCCAGGCCGGCATGATGGGCCTGATCGAGGCCTCGCGCAGCTACGACGCCGAACAGGGCGCCTCGTTCGAGACCTATGCCTCGATCCGCATCCGCGGCTCGATGATCGACGAGATCCGCCGTGGCGACTGGGTGCCGCGCTCGGTGCACCGCCGCGCCCGCGACGCCGCCGCCACCGTGCGCCGGCTGGAACAGGCCAGCGGCCGCGCCGCCAGCGCCACTGAAGTGGCGCAGGCGATGGACATGCCGGTGCCCGAATACCTGCGCCTGCTCGAAGACGCCGCGCGTGGCCAGGTGCTGAGCCTGGAGTCGCGCATCGAAGACCAGGGCGAACTGGACACACCGACCACCGGCGGCCCGACCCCGCAGCAGGTGCTCGAGCGCAGCCAGTTCGGCGAGGAGCTGGGCAAGGCCATCGGCCAGCTGCCCGAGCGCGAACAGCTGGTGCTCTCGCTCTACTACGAGCAGGAACTGAACCTGAAAGAGATCGGCGCGGTGCTCGGGGTGAGCGAGTCGCGCGTCTGCCAGATCCACGGCCAGGCCACGCTGCGCCTGCGCGGCCGGCTGAAGATTTTCGAGTCGGCAGACGCCGGCCTCGACGAACCATGAAGAGGAAGACCTTTTGAACAAGAACATGCGGATCCTGATCGTCGACGACTTCTCGACCATGCGGCGCATCGTCAAGAACCTGCTGGGCGACCTGGGCTTCACCAATACCGCCGAGGCCGAAGACGGCCACGCCGCGCTGGCGCTGCTGCACAGCCAGCCGTTCGACTTCGTGGTCACCGACTGGAACATGCCGGTGATGACCGGCATCGAACTGCTCAAGGCGATCCGCGCCGACGCCAAGCTCAAGACGCTGCCGGTGCTGATGGTGACCGCCGAGGCCAAGCGCGAGCAGATCGTCGAAGCCGCCCAGTACGGCGTGAATGGCTACATCATCAAGCCGTTCACCGCGCAGGTGCTGGAAGAAAAGCTGGGCAAGATCTTCGAGCGCCTGGCGGCGAGCGCCTGATGACCATGACCGGCGAAGAAACCCTGAGCGAGAAATCGGCCCTGGTGCAGCGCCTGCAGGTGGCGCTGGCGGCGCTGGAAAGCGGCGACGAAGCCGGCTGGCGCCGCGAGATCGACGGCCTCGCCGCCCTGCGCACGCAGCCGATGATGGCCGGCCTGGGCCGGCTGGCGCGCGAGCTGGGCCAGGCCCTGGGCGAGCTGCCGACGGTACCGTCCGAAGCCGGCGAACTGGACGATGCCTGCGCGCGCCTGGACCACGTGGTGGCGATGACCGAAAAGGCCACCCACCGCACCCTGGACCTGGCCGAGGAATGCCGCGCGCTCACCGAACAGCTGCGTGCCGGGGGGTTGAACGCTGGCCAGGACAAGCAGCTGGAGCAGATCCGCCACAACCTCACCGAAATCGCGCTGACCCAGAGTTACCAGGACCTCACCGGGCAGATCATCCGCCGCGTGGCCGGCATCGTCCGCCGCGTGCACGAAGGCTTCGGCGCGCTTGGCCTGCCGCCCAGCGAAGAAGAATCGCGCCGCGACGACGGCGGCCTCGCCGGCCCGGCCGTGAAGGGCCTGGACCACCACGCCGTCAGCCAGAACGATGCCGACGACCTGCTCTCCGACCTGGGGTTGTAAGCCATGAGTGCCTTCGACGAGGACATCGCCGCCGATTTCATCCTCGAGGCCCAGGAAATCCTGGATCGCCTCGGCGAACAGCTGGTGACCCTTGAACAGGCGCCACAGGACAACGAACAGCTCAACGCGGTGTTCCGCGGCTTCCATACGCTCAAGGGCGGTGCCGGCTTCCTCGGCGTGCATGCCATGGTCGAGCTGTGCCATGCCGCCGAGGAAACCCTGGGCATGGCGCGCTCGGGCAAGGCCGTGCTGCAGGCCAACCACTTCGATGCCGCGCAGCAGTCGCTGGACTGGTTGCAGGCCATGCTCGACGCGGTGTCCGCCGGTACCGAACCGCAACACGCGCCGCCGGCGCTGATCGCCCTGTTCGATGTCGATGCGGCCCCGGCACCGGTCGTGGCCGCGCCGGTGGCCGCCCCCGCGCCGGCAGCCGGTGGCGGCGACATGATCAGCGAGGACGAATTCGAAGCCCTGCTCGACCAGCTGCATGGCGGCGCCGCGCCCGGCGCCAAGCCGGTGGCGGCCGTTGCCCCGGCCGCGCCGGCGGCCAAGGCCGGCGACGACATGATCAGCGAGGACGAGTTCGAGGCCCTGCTCGACCAGTTGCACGGCGGCGCCGCACCGGGTGCCCGCCCGCCGTCGGCAGCGGCGGCTGCGCCGGTGCCTGCCCCTCCTGCACCGGGTCCGGCCCCCGCTCCCCGGCCTGCCGCAGCCGCACCGGCGGCGGCCGCGCCCAAGGCCGCCGCCGCCGAACCCGAACAGACCGTGCGCGTGGATACCAAGCGCCTGGACGCCATCGTCAACCTGATCGGCGAACTGGTGCTCTCGCGCAACCGCCTCAAGACGCTGCGCATGCGCCTGAAGGACGAGGAACTGGACCGCGCCGTGTCCACCCTGGACATCGCCACCGCGCGCCTGCAGTCGGCGGTGATGCGCACCCGCATGCAGCCGGTGGGCAAGGTGTTCTCGCGTTTCCCCAAGGTCGCCCGCGACGTCGCCCGCAACCTGAAGAAGGAAGTGGACCTGGAGCTGATCGGCGCCGAGACCGAACTGGACCGCAACCTGGTCGAGGCCCTGGCCGACCCGCTGGTGCACCTGGTGCGCAATGCCATCGACCACGGCATCGAAATGCCCGGCCTGCGCGAGGCGCAGGGCAAGCCGCGCGGCGGCCGGGTACGGCTGTCGGCGCAGCAGGAAGGCGACTATGTCAGCATCGAGGTACAGGACGACGGCGCCGGCATCGACCCGGAAAGGCTGCGCGCCAAGGCCCGCGAGAAGGGCCTGATCGACCCGGAAGCCGCCGCCCGCCTGAGCAGCGAGGAATGCCTGCACCTGGTGTTCCTGCCCGGCTTCTCGACCAAGCAGGAAGTGACCGACATCTCCGGCCGCGGCGTCGGCATGGACGTGGTGCAGTCGCGCATCCGCGAGTTGAGCGGGCAGATCCAGATCCAGTCCGAACTGGGCCGCGGCAGCCGCTTCCTGATCCGCGTGCCGCTGACCCTGGCGATCCTGCCGACCCTGCTGGTGCAGGCCGGCGAGGACATCTACGCGCTGCCGCTGGCACGGGTGATGGAAGTGCTGCACGCCCCGCGCACCTCGCTGGGCTGGTTCGACGGCCGCGCCGTGCTCGACCGCAAGTCGCACACCCTGGCGCTGGTGGACCTGCGCCAATGGCTGGACGTGGAACCGGCGCCCAACGCGCTGCTGACCATCGTCGTGCTGCAGGTCGGCGAGGCCCGCTTCGGCCTGGTGGTGGACCAGGTGCGCGGCCGCGAGGAAGTGGTGATCAAGCCCTTGCCCAAGGCGCTGCGCGGGCTCAAGGGCTATGCCGGCGCCACCCTGATCGGCGACGGGCGCATGGCACTGATCCTGGACGTGGACGGCCTGCGCAGCCCGCAGGATTGAACCGTCCCGTTCAAGTAACCCCCTGCCCTCGCCGATACCTCTTAAATGGATAGACTCAGCATCATCGGACTTTTCCTCGCACTGGCCTCGCTGGTGGGCGGAAGCATTCTCAAGGGAGCAGGGCTGTCGTCGCTGTGGTCGCCGGCGGCGTTCGTCATCGTCATCGTCGGCACCGTCGCCTCGATCCTGCTGCATACCTCGCCGGCCATTTTCCGCCATGCCTTCCGCATCGTGAGCTGGGTGGTGCGCCCGCCGGACAGCAACCGCCAGGCGCTGGTCCGCAAGATCGTGGACTGGAGCAACATCGCCCGCCGCCAGGGCCTGCTCGGGCTGGAGCCACAGGTGGACCTGCAGAAGGACCCGTTCGTGCGCAAGGGCCTGCAGCTGGTGGTGGACGGCGTGGAGCCGGACACCATCCGGCACATGCTGGAAATCGAACTCAACGGCCAGGAACACCGCGACCTGGCCGCGGCCAAGGTGTTCGAGAGCATGGGCATCTATGCGCCGACCCTGGGCATCATCGGCGCCGTGCTGGGGCTGATCGCGGTGATGAAGAACCTGGCCGACCCGAGCAAGCTCGGCCACGGCATCGCCGCCGCGTTCACCGCCACCATCTACGGCATCGCCTCGGCCAACCTGCTGTTCCTGCCGGTGGCGGCCAAGCTCAAGAGCGTGATCGCGCACAACAGCCGCGAGCGCGAGATGGTCATCGAGGGCCTGATCGCCATCGCCCACGGCGAGAACCCGCGCAACATCGAAATCAGCCTCGCCGGGTTCATGGGTTGAGCCATGGCCCGTCGCAAGTCCCACGAAGAGCACGCCAACCATGAGGCCTGGGCCATTCCCTATGCCGACCTGATGACGCTGCTGCTGGCGTTCTTCGTGGTGATGTACGCCATTTCCTCGGTCAACGAGGGCAAGTACCGGATCATGGCCGACGCCCTGACCGCCGCGTTCGGCGGCACCCCGCACGTGGTCACCCAGGTCCAGGTCGGCCAGCAGCAGCTGCGCGGCGGCGGCAACGACAACCCGTCGGTGATCCGCGTGCCCAATGCGGCCAACTCGGTGACCGACCCCGGCCGGCTGCCGTCGATGGCCTCGCAGATGACCCGGCCGGTATCATTGCGCGACCACGAACAGCTGCAGCGCGCCGAGCGCCAGCTCAACCAGATCTCCGACAAGCTGAGCCTGGCCCTGGCTCCGTTGCTCAAGCAGGGCGTGATCAGCATGCACCGCACCGAGCTGTGGATCGAGGTGGAGATCAACAGCGACCTGCTGTTCGGCCCCGGCTCGGCGGCACTGGACGCCGATGCCCGGCAGACGCTGGGCAAGCTGGCCGACGTGCTGCAGGACGCGCCCAACAGCGTGCGCGTGGAAGGCCATACCGACAACATGCCGATCGCGACGGCGCAGTACCCGTCCAACTGGGAACTGTCCGCCGCCCGCGCCGCCAGCGTGGTGCACCTGTTCGCCGACCACGGCGTGCAGCCGCAGCGGCTGGCGATGATGGGCTACGGCGAGTTCCGTCCGCGCGCCAGCAACGACCTGCCCGAAGGCCGCAACCGCAACCGCCGGGTGATGGTCATCATCCTGGCCGATTCGGCCGCCAGCGCCGATGCCCTGGGCAATGACGCCGGTGCGGTCATCGCCGGCCAACCTACCGCGGACGGGGCTGGCGCCGATGCGCCGGCGCGCGCGTCTGGACCGGCACGGCCGGCAGCAATTGAAGGAGTGCACTGATGCGTATCTGGGCCATTGCCAACCAGAAAGGTGGCGTCGGCAAAACCACTTCCACCCTCGCGCTGGGGCGCGGGCTGGCCGCACTCGGCAACCGCGTGCTGCTGATCGACCTCGACCCGCACGCGTCGCTGACCCGCGCCTTCGGCGTGCCGCTGGACCCGCCGCCGCCGGGCGTGCTGGAACTGTTCTCCACCCCGCCCGGCGACATCGCCAGCCTCGCCCGCAGCAGCCACATCCCCGGCCTGGACTACCTGTGCGCACAGGCTGCGCTGGCCACCCTGGAACGGCGCAGCGCCAACCAGCCCGGCCTTGGCCTGGCCCTGCAGCATGCGCTGGCCCAGCACGGGCAGCACCACGACTACATCCTGCTCGACTGCGCGCCGACCCTGGGCCTGCTGATGATCAACGCGCTGGCCGCCGCCGACCGCCTGATCATCCCGACCCAGACCGAGTCGCTGGCCCAGCACGGCCTGGAAGGCATGGTCCGCACCGGCGAGATGGTCGAGCGCTCGCGCCGCCGCCCGCTGCCGATCTCGATCCTGCCCACCCTGTTCGACCGCCGCACCCGCACCGGCAACGAGACCCTCAAGCAGATGCAGGAGCGCCACGGCCACCGCGTCTGGGAAGAGGCCGTGCCGGTGGATACCCGCATCAGCACCCCCGCCACCCTGACTGCCCCGGTGCAGGACGAGGGCTACCCCGGCCGCGGCCTGTCGGCCTACCGGCGGGCACTGGAATGGCTGCGCGCCGAAGACGCCGCGCAACTGGAGCGCGCGGCATGAACGGCGTGGACGTGCTGGACGACTACCTGGGCGAACTGCTGCTCGACGCGACCGCGCCACCGGCGCCCGCCGCGGCTGTCCCGGCGCCGGTCGCCACGGTGGTGGCCGAACCGGCCGCGGTGGCACCTGCCGGCGAGGAAGCGGCGCCCGCCGCATCACCCGATGTCACCGTGGCGCAGGAAGACGCACCGCTCCCGGAAGAGCCGGCGCCGGCCCCCAACGCCGGCATTGCGCCGGAGCCCGAAGCAGCCGGCGCTGACGCCATGGCCGGGCTACCGGCTGAAACAACGGCCGCCCCCGCAGCGGGGCCTGCACCGATTGCTCCGGCACCTGCCCCCGTGATGGAAACCGCCCCCGTCGTGCCCGCCCCTGCTCCCCGCCCCGCGCCGGTCGCCGCCCCGGCATCGCCGCCGCCCCGCATGGAACCGACGGCGGCTCCGGCGGCAGCCGAAGCCGCGCGGCCCGCCGCACCGGCACCCGCCCAGGCCGGCAACAACGTCTGGGCCGCCCTGCAGGCACAGGCGCGCGAGCCGCATCAGCCGCAACACCGCCGCGCCAGCGAACGCACCTCGCGCTGGCTGCGCCTGCGCTGCGGCGTCCAGGCTTATGCGCTGGAACTGCTCAAGGTGCAGGAAGTCGTGCTGCCGGTGCCGCTACTGGGCCTGCGCGGCGCCGCCCGTTCGATGCTCGGCATCATGAACCTGCGCGGCCAGGTGGTGCCGGTGCTGGATCTCGGCCTGCACCTGGGTTTCGCCCCCATCGAAGAGGACAGCCTGACCCGCATCGTCGTGCTCGAGGAAAAGGGCGAAGTGCTGGGCCTGCGCGTGTCCGCGGTCGAGGACGTGGCCAACCTGACCGAATCGCAGATCGAGCCGCCCGACACCGCCCGCATCTGCCAGATCTCCAACACCCTGTTCCGTGGCGTGGCCCGCATCGGCCAGCAGCCGATGATCCTGCTTGATGCCTCTGAGCTGTTGCAGTGCGAGCGTTGAAGCCAGGAACGAGTGGAGAGGAACGAGAGAAAGCAGGAAACCCTCATTCCCGCGCAGGCGGGAATGGGAAAGGCATTGCTCATGATGGAACGGGCTTTTGCTTTTGCCTTTACTCGTTCCTCGTTCCTCTCCACTCGTTCCTCGCATTCCACCCCCTCGCTTCCGTGCCCTCGCTCACAGAATCGCCCGCCGGCCTTCACATCGCTAAAGAACCGCGCGCCGTTGCCGCTAACTGGTCCAGTACCGTCTCTCCGGAGCAACAATGAGCACTGTGGCACTGGCACAGGACCTTGGCATCGAGTCCACCAGCGAGCTGAAGCAACACCTGGCCCCCCACCTGGAACAGGCCGGGCCACTGCGCGTGGACGCCAGCCAGGTCGGCCGCGTGCATACCGCCGCCATCCAGGTGCTCTGCGCCTTCGTCCTGGCGCGCCGCCAGGCCGGCCAGGACACCGTCTTCGACGACGCTACCGACACCTTCCGCGACGCCGCGCGCCTGCTCGGCGTCTTCCAGACCCTGGGTCTGGGTGCAACCCCTGACAATTCGAAATCTGTGGAGAACGCTGCATGAGCGCACGAATCCTGGTGGTGGACGACTCGGCGTCGATGCGCCAGATGGTCGCCTTCGCCCTTACCTCGGCCGGCTACTCGGTGGAAGAAGCCGAGGACGGAGCCGTCGCGCTCGGCCGCGCCAAGGGCGCCAAGTTCAATGCCGTGGTCACCGACGTGAACATGCCGAACATGGACGGCATCTCGCTGATCCGCGAGCTGCGCCAGCTGCCGGACTACAAGTTCACCCCGATGCTGATGCTGACCACCGAATCGGCCGCCGACAAGAAGGCCGAAGGCAAGGCCGCCGGCGCCACCGGCTGGCTGGTCAAGCCGTTCAATCCGGAACAGCTGGTCGCCACCGTCCAGAAAGTCCTGGGCTGATCCGCCCTCTCTCCCGCCCCACACCGACCGGATGCTGCGCCGATGAGCATGGACCTGCAACGTTTCCACGCCACCTTCTTCGAGGAAAGCCGCGAAGGGCTGGATGCGATGGAGGCCGGCCTGCTGGCCCTTGAAGACGGCCAGCAGGACCCGGAGATCATCAACTCCGTGTTCCGCGCCGCGCACTCGATCAAGGGCGGCGCCGGCACCTTCGGCTTCGAGACCATCGCCAGCGTCACCCACGTGCTGGAAACCCTGCTGGACGAACTGCGCGCCGGCAAGCGTGCACTGGAAAGCGCCGCGGTGGACGCCATGCTGTCCTCGGTGGACGTGCTGCGCGCCCTGCTGCGCGAGGCCGAGCACGGCACGGCAGCCGACCCGGCCGCCGTGCAGGCGGTCACCGCGCGCCTGCAGGCGGTGCTGGCCGGCGAAGCCGTGGCCCCGGCCGCGGCGGCGGCGAAAAAGCAAGAAACCGCGGCCGAGCCGGAAGGCTGGCAGATCGGCTTCGTGCCGGCGCCTTCGCTGTTCATGAGCGGCAACGACCCGCTGCGCATCATCCGCGAGCTGGAAACGCTCGGCCCGCTGCAGGTGGACGCACGCCTGGAGCGGCTGCCCGACTTCGGCCAGATGGACCCGCTGGAAGCCTACATCGCATGGGACTTGGGCCTGACCGGGCGCATCCCGCGCAGCAAGATCGAAGACACCTTCGCCTGGGTGGTGGACGACTGCGAACTGGACATCCGTCCGCTGGCCGCGCCGCCGAGCCTGGCGACCACGGCACCGACGGCGGCACAGGAAGTGGCCGCCGAAGTGGCAGCGGCGGTCCGTCCAGCCGCCGCTGCCGGCGGCGCACAGGCCGCCAGCCAGGAGGCCGAAAGCTCGATCCGGGTCAGCGTCGACAAAGTCGATGCGCTGATCAACCTGGTCGGCGAACTGGTCATCACCCAGGCCATGCTCAAGCAGGTATCCGGCGGGCTGGACCCGGCCCATGCCGAACGCCTGTTCGCCGGCCTGGACCTGCTCGAACGCAACACCCGCGACCTGCAGGAAGCGGTGATCGGCGTGCGCATGCTCCCGGTCGACGCCGTGTTCCGCCGCTTCCCGCGGCTGGTGCGCGACCTGTCCGCGCGGCTGGGCAAGCAGGTGCGGCTGCGCACCATCGGCGAAGGCACCGAGCTGGACAAGGGCCTGATCGAGAAGATCGCCGACCCGCTGGTACACCTGGTGCGCAACTCGATCGACCACGGCCTGGAAATGCCCGAGGTGCGCCGCCAGGCCGGCAAGGACGAAATGGGCACCATCACCCTGGCCGCCTCGCACCAGGGCGGGCACATCGTCATCGAGGTCAGCGACGACGGCCGCGGCCTGAACCGCGACAAGATCCTGGCCAAGGCCCACGAACGCGGCCTGGCGGTACCCGACAGCCCGACCGACTCGCAGGTCTGGGACCTCATCTTCCAGCCCGGCTTCTCCACCGCCGACGCGGTCACCGACCTGTCCGGCCGCGGCGTCGGCATGGACGTGGTCCGCCGCAACATCCAGGCCCTCGGCGGCGAAGTACAACTGGAAAGCCAGACCGGCGCCGGCACCCGCGTGCTGATCCGGCTGCCGCTGACCCTGGCCATCCTCGACGGCATGGCCGTGTCGGTGGCCGGCGAAACCTTGATCCTGCCGCTGGCCTACGTGCTCGAGGCCCTGCAACCGCAGGCCGAGGACATCCGCACCATGGCCGGCGAAGGCAAGGTGCTGCGCGTGCGCGGCGAATACCTGCCGATCCTGTCGCTGGGCAACTACTACGGCTACCACCAGGAAAGCCGCGCCGAACCGCCGGCGGCCGAACCACTCGTCGTGGTGGTCGAGGGCGATGGCCAGAAGATCGCGCTGGAAGTGGACGAACTGCTTGGCCAGCAGCAGGTGGTGGTCAAGAACATCGAGAACAACTACCGGCGCATCGCCGGAGTTTCCGGCGCCACCATCCTCGGCGATGGCCGCGTCGCGCTGATCGTGGACATCGGCGGCCTGGTGCGCTCGCTGCGCGTGCCGCAGGCGGCCTGACCGGCGCCACCACCGCTCCCTGACAAGGGGCAAGGCGGCGCGCGGCGGCATCAAGTTTCCCGCCGGCGCGCCGCTACTTTGGAACCCGCTCGAACGTTCCCGCAGAACGCGGCCACCGCGCCCGCATCGCCGCCATGCGCGCGGACAGACACCGCCGCCTCCGTCTTAAACCCTGGAGTCCCTTCATGAAATGGTTCCAAAACCTGGCCATCGGCCGAAAGCTCGCCGTGGCCTTCACCGTCACGGTCCTGGCGACGCTGGCATTGGGCCTGTTCTCGCTCACGCGCATGCACGCCTCGAACCAGAAGTTGCAGACCATTGCAAGCCAGGACGTGCCGAACATGCAGTACCTGGGCGAAATCCGCTCGCAGTTCGGCGAATACCGCACGTTCGAACTGTCGCTGATCTCGCGCATGGGCGAAGGCGAGCAGGTCATCGCCGATTACAAAAAGCGCATGGCCGACTCCCGCGCCATCATCGACGAGCAGGACAAGCTCTACACCGCGATCAAGATGACCCCCGCCGAGCAGGAGGTCTACGGCGTGATGAAGAAGAACATGACGGACTATTTCGCCGCCAGTGCCGAAATCGAAGCCGCGGCCCAGGCGCGCGATGCCGCCACCGCCGGGGACATCTCCGACAAGAAGTCGCGCCCGGCCCGCCGCGAACTGTTCGACAACATGAAGAAGCTCGGCGAGGTGCTGTCCACCCAGATGCATGCAGGCGTGGACGAGGCCAATGCCGTCTATGCCAGCAACGTGCGCATGGTGATCGGCTTCATCGTCGCGCTCACCCTGCTGTCCATCGCCCTGGGCGTGTCGATCGCGCGCGCCATCACCAGGCCGCTGAACAACGCCGTGCGCCTGGCCGACAACGTGGCCAGCGGCAAGCTCGACACCCAGGTCGACGCCAGCTGCCGCGACGAAGTCGGCAAGCTGCTTTCCTCCATGCAGCGCATGCAGGAACAGCTGAA
>Ga0153956_1002823_pt1 | contig 12144 bp, 12 predicted proteins | sample TSFL040MetaG_FD_104704 | JGI IMG/M metagenome (GOLD analysis project Ga0153956, IMG submission 104704) | Attine ant fungus gardens microbial communities from Florida, USA - TSFL040 MetaG | ecosystem: Host-associated > Fungi > Mycelium > Unclassified | place: USA: Florida, Wekiwa Springs...
AGATAGCCCACCTTGCCCGACTTGAACTTTCGGCTACCGAAAAGCAGGAAATGATTGGCGACATGAACAAGATACTTGATTTTATGGCAAAGCTTAATGAAATTGACACCAATGGTGTCGAGCCGCTAGTTTACCTGTCAAACGAAGTCAATGTTTTGCGTGAGGACGTGGTAAAGCAGGACATTACCGTTGAAGAAGGTCTTAAAAATGCCCCGAAGCACGACGATAAATACTTTTTGGTGGCTAAGGTTATTGGTTAATTTTGAATAACTGGTTGAAATGCCATTAATTTATTACGACCGCTACTTATTATGTGGCTATCTATTATACTGAAACTAATCTGTAACAATCTCCCCCGGCAATCGTCAAATATGCAAAACAAGCATGGAGCCACTAATAACCCTTAAAGATATTGGACGCAAGTATATAATTGGCACAGAGGTCATTCACGCGCTTAAATCCGTGTCGCTGAGTATAAATAAGGGCGAATTTGTGGCGCTGATGGGTCCATCGGGTTCGGGTAAATCAACCCTGATGAATATTCTGGGCTGCCTGGACACTCCAACCAAAGGCGAATATATTTTGAACGGCATTAACGTAAGCCACATGAGTGATAATGAACTGGCCGAAGTGCGTAATTCAGAGATCGGCTTTGTGTTCCAAACATTTAACCTGCTGCCGCGTAATACTGCTTTAGATAATGTAGCCCTGCCGCTGGTGTATGCCGGCATAAGTAAGGACAAGCGGCAGGCACGTGCTAAAAAAGCTTTAGAAAACGTAGGCCTCGGAAATCGGACAGACCACCGCCCCAACGAGCTATCGGGCGGCCAGCGCCAGCGTGTGGCTGTGGCCCGCGCGCTTATTAATGATCCGTCCATTATACTGGCCGACGAGCCTACAGGTAACCTGGATACCAAAACATCTATAGAGATCATGAGCCTGATGGAGGATATCCATGCCAAAGGCAACACCATTATACTGGTTACTCACGAAGAAGACATTGCCATGCATGCCCACCGCATTGTGCGCATGCGCGATGGCTTAATTGAGCGTGATTATATTAATACCAACGTGCAGATTGTTGACAGAAGCGGTATTGTGTAGGCAATGTTTTGTTTTATGTGATGCCAATAATGGAACAAGCGAAACAAGATATTCAACCAAAAAAATGACCATCAATAAATTAAAAATAAGAATAAAACAAAATAACTGACAAGTTAACGCCACCATTTATCTTGTTTTAAATTGTTATCCCAACCTGCGGGAGAAAAATCTCCCGCACCAACATCCAGATCGCCGGAATTTGGAATACGGTAATCGCCCCAGTTGCAACGCTGCAAGATCTTTCCATCATATGACGCCCACACACCTGCAAACTGGTTGTTAGTGTAACTATCAGAATGGATTTCGACGTCATCGTAATGATGCTTGCCATTTTTGTCCAAATAAAAATTAGTTTTAAAAGCACCTTTAAAGGTGCCAGAATGTTTTTCGTCCCGTGGTTCTGAAAAAAAGTAATCGCCCAGTATAACAAACCGGCCTTTTAAACGGTTGCCCTTTAATTTTTCGTCAAGCTCATTTGACAATACTTTGAGTTTACGGATATTAGTTATTTTGAGCGTTCCGTGAAACTGATCAACATTGGTTTTCACCATTGATTTTCCGTAAACCTCATACGTATTCGGCGATGATCTACTTTTGCTGACGGATATGATCTTAACACGGATACGCTCATAAGTGTCGCCAATAAATCCATACACGTACTTGTTTTCAGTCGTTATAAATAACGACGAAAAGTCGGAATTTAAGAATGTGCTCTTTAATTCGTTTGATAGCAGGCCCGGATTGCTAAGTTGCTTGCTTTTAAAAGCTGCAGCTTCTTTTTGCGCGTATGCCGACTGGAATGCGACAAACAATATGAATAGTACTTTTTTCATAATTTGATCTATGATCACAATTTACGAAAGTTTTGCGGCTTATTCAGTTCTACCCCACCCCAGCAAGCCTCGGTAACGCGCTCTACAAACTCGGCTATGTGTAATGATTTTTCGGGAATAACCGGGTCATAATTACCTATCAATAGCGTGTGATCAACAATTTCAATCATGAAATCATTATCGCGGATATCCATCACGGCGTTGCGGAAATCGCGGGTCATACAGGTAGTAGCTTTATGATAATCATTAGCTACTACGTAAAAGGTATTGCTAAAAGGCTTGTCTTCGGCAAAATCAAGCTCATGAGGGTGTATCAGTTCCAGCAGTTTATCAGTCAGTGTTTCGCGGCGAATAACTACTCCGCCAAAATTGTGCTTTAAATAAGTAAGTCCCCAAACCTGGGCCTCTTCATGATGTGTAACGTGCCTGTCGCCCACCTTATAATTTACCTGTACAAATAGTATATAAGAGTCGCCGCAATCGCGCTTGATCACGTACGAACCGCGCACGTTAACATCCGTGCATTTACCGAAAGCCTTAAACTGGTGCAGGTCGAAATCAATATGCCCGGTCGGCATGATATTAAATTCCTCGCGCAGCTTCTGGTAGGTTTCGGTAAAGCGTTTTATGGTATCGTCGGTAAGTCCTTCAGCATCAAACGGGTAGTTTTTCATAAAGTAGCAAGCGGTTTTTGCTAAAGTAAAAAATTCTTTTGAGGATATTTAATTATACCCAACATCAATTGCGAACGAGATACGAGTGTGGCAACCTCTGGTAAAGTGGTACTTGTTGCGCAGAGATCGCCACACTGTGGCTCGCGATGACGCGTAGGAAATATCTATTAATAATGCTGCATCTTAGCGCAAGAGCAAACACAATTTGGGTCGCTGATACCCAGCTTAGTTAAAAAATGCTGATAAAATCCGATACGGTCCAGCATACCCGCGTTATTCTCGCCCAGGTTACACTCCAGGGCGCCGTTTACTATATTAACTACCATACCAAAACCCGGCGCACGGCCGGCTGCTTTGTCGGCGGTGTTGGGCTGCCATTTGCCTATCATAACGTCATGAGCCGATGGCTTGTGCGTTTGAGGTGTCATCCAGAAATAAATGGCTGCCTTAAAAGCCACCACGGGGTCCTGTGTAATCAGGTCGGGGTTATTTAATAATATCTTATGGTCGCCAAAAATACAGTCAGACGCGTAGCCATAATTACCATTAAAGCTCAATTGCATCGGTCCGCGGCCATAATATTTTTTTCCTTTTGCCGGCGGATATTCGTCGCTGTCGCCAAAGTAATTAAGTGTTGTGTCGCTTTCATGAGTTAGCATCAGGCCGTCGGTATAACTGCCGTTCATACCGTGTCGGGTTTCGTGCGCCACGTTGGCAAAAAAGGCTGCCAGCTCCCTTTTGTTCGTCAGCGGGTCGCGCTCGGTACAAAATGCGCCATAGTCTATCATGTAAGTGCTATCAGGCTTTACCTTGGCCCAGGCTTCGTTCCAATCCACATCCTGGCGTATCCTGGTGGTTTTGCCGGTGGATTTATCGGTGCGAATAAACTGGTATACCGACACCGCACGCCGGGTGATTTTCATTTTGATCACGCTTAAGTCCTTAATAGCCTTGATAAACGCCTGGTAGGTGTAAAATTTATTGCGTTGCGGAAACAACTCATTGAATTGTTTTTCTGTAATTAAGTTAAACACAACCGGCGCATTGTTTGTAGTTGTGGGTGCTGTTGTGCCGCCGCAGCTTACGCTAAGCAGTATCACGGCAAAGGCCGCAAGCAATATAATTTTGGTTGACAGGATAATATTTTTCACCACGTATAGATTTTTGTTTTAATTAATAACGGTAAATATAACGCAAGCTGTAATTTAATGTGTATTTGTTATTTTGTTTAACACAATATTTTTAATTTGCCTTACCTCCTTATATGAAGATATATACCAAAACCGGCGATAAAGGTTTTACATCATTGATTGGCGGCACGCGTGTACCCAAGCATCATCTGCGCATTGAAAGTTATGGCACGGTGGATGAACTGAACAGTTACATAGGCCTGATACGCGACCACGACATCACCCCGCACGATAAGGATTTTTTGAAAGAAATACAGGACAGACTATTTATAATTGGTTCATCCCTGGCTACCGATCCCGATAAATCTAAAATATCTGTCCCATATCTATACCAGGACGATATTGAAACCCTGGAGCATGAAATAGACCATATAAATACCCGCCTGCCCGAGCTTAAGCATTTTATTTTACCGGGCGGCAGCACTACTATATCATACTGTCACGTAGCCCGCTGCGTGTGTCGCCGTGCCGAGCGAATTACCGTACATCTGGCCGAAGGAAGCGTGGTTGACGAAAAGATAATTATTTACCTGAACCGGTTGAGCGATTACCTGTTCACCCTGGCCAGAAAAGTCGCAAATGACGGTAAAATACCTGAAAATCAGTGGATACCACGTCTTAAAAAAAATTGAAAAAATATATTGATAATCAAACAAAAAATATTATACTTTTGCCAAAGTTGACAGCTTTAAAAAATTAACTAAAATTATCAGATAGAATATTATGTACTGGACACTTGAATTAGCATCTCACCTGGAGGATGCACCCTGGCCTGCCACTAAAGACGAACTAATTGATTATGCTATACGCTCAGGCGCCCCTGTTGAAGTGATTGAAAACCTGCAGGCATTAGAGGACGATGGCGAGCCTTACGAGAATATTGAAGAAATATGGCCTGATTACCCTACAAAAGATGACTTCTTTTTTAACGAAGACGAATACTAATCTATAACAAAACACCATACAAAACCCTGTGCCAAAGTTAATTAGCGCAGGGTTTTTATTTTTTTTGCCAGTTTGGAATAGTTTTGGCTATATGCTTTACAATTACTCACAATAAAAACATTAAATAACATGAGAGGTATATTATACATCATCGCAGTGATCCTGATCATAGGATGGGCATTAGGATTCTTTTACTATTCAGCTGGCGGCATTATCCACGTTTTACTGGTGATAGCCATTATTGCTTTATTATTAGGCATCATCAGAAGAGCATGATTTAGTAGAATTGAGAATTGAGAATCAAGAGCCAAGAATCAAGATTCTTTGTAATCGATACTAAAAACACAAGAGCCGGGAAACCAGATGCCAGTCGCATCGAAATTTTCCGGCTCTCTCTTTTTAGAACCAAGAATCAAGAGACAAGAATCAAGATCTTTGGTATTAAATACTAAACCAAGAGGGTAAACCAGATGCCAATCGCATCGAAATTTTCCGGATCTCTCTTTTTAGAACCAAGAATCAAGAATCAAGAATCAAGATTTTTGGTATTAAATACTAAAACCAAAAGGGTAAACCAGATGCCAATCGCATTGAAATTTTCTGGCTCTTGCGCTGTATATGAGTATTACTCTTGATTCTTGTCTCTTGATTCTTGGCTCTTGGTTCTTCTCTTTAGCTCGCTTTATACATCTTCCCTGGCAGCGATTTGATAAAACCCTGCATCTCCATATTTAACAGGTTCATAGCCAACATACTCATGGGCATATTGGTTTTGATGGTGAGGTCGTCAATAGCCATTGGGGCATTGTTTTGCTGAAGGGTGTAATAGATGTTACGTTCATCGTCTGAAAGATCTAACGGCAGCAAAAACTGCTCGATAGGTTTTATATCTGCCGGTTTTTCCCAGCCCATGCTGTAGGCCAGATCGGCTACACACGTTAATAAGTTAGCTTTATGATTGCGAATGAGGAAATTACATCCTTCAGAATAGCTGTCTGTCAATCTGCCCGGAAAAGCAAACACATCACGATTGTAGGAGTTAGCTATTTCAGCCGTTATCAAGGCACCGCCTTTTATACTGGCCTCAACTACAACGGTAGCATCGGCCATACCAGCAACAATGCGGTTACGCTCCGGAAAATTTGACGGCCCGGCCGGTGTGCCTGATGGATACTCACTCAATAAACCGCCATGCTCAAGCATCTTATCGGCCGTGTTTTTATTAGCTGCGGGGTACATTTTGTCCAGTCCGTGGCCCATTACCCCTATGGTGCTTAGTTGATGCTTTAAGCAGGCTTTGTGCGCCATAACGTCAATACCGTGTGCCAATCCGCTTACTATGAGTACATTGTATTGCTGCAGTTCGGCCACCAGCTCCTCGCATAGTTCGCGGCCGTAATCTGTGGCGTTGCGGGTGCCTACTATGCTTATCACCTTGCGGGCGTTTAAATCAGCATTGCCTTTACTATATAATAAGGCAGGGGCATCAAAGCAATTCTTTAAGCGCTTAGGATAGCGCGGATCAGTATAAAACAGAATGTCGATGTCGTTTTTTGCGGCAAAATTCAGTTCGGCCCCGGCTTTTCGCAGGGCTTCATCAAAGTTTAGTTCGCGTACGGTTTTCTCGCCAATACCCGGAATTGCTAACAGTTTATTAACCGATGTATTAAATATTGCCTCGGCACTGCCCAGGTGGCTTACCATTACCCTGCCTAACGTGGCGCCAATATTTTTCAGAAAAGTTACAGCAACCTGGTGAAGTAGTGACATGGTTTTTTGAAGGCTGCAAAATAATATAAGATGAAGGTTTGTGCAAATAATTGTGGAAAGTGTTTTTGAAATTACGCTTGCTAGCGGGTTAACTTATCGCTTTTATAGCGCTTGCCGCTGTGGCTTTGTTCTTTTCCTTGATGAAAAGAACCAAATACTTAGCGTAGCGATCTCATTCACGCCAAAAACAACAAATCGTGAATAATCAAGTCAGTCCGCAAGGCTTCTTTGCGCTCTTGGCCTTCGCCCTGCAAATCAGGTAAAACCTGGGCAGGGGCCTGTTACCTCCGTTGTCACACCTGGCCATTGCTTCGGGCAACATTCCCGACAGCCCTGCAGCCGCACATAGCCCGCATTGTTTTACCTGATTTCGTCCGAAGCTGTCCGGCTGACGAGGCTATCGCACTTTTGTAATGTTTTGCCAACCAGCAACACATAATCCATATCATTTAACAAAAAATAAAAAAACTACAAAAATAGTTTGCAAACTATAAAAATAGTTTTTAGCTTTACTCAACGAAACTATAAAAATAGTTAACTCATGAAAATTAAAGAACTTACCAAAGCCGAAGAACAAGTGATGCAAATATTATGGCAGCTTAATGAAGCCATTGTAAAAGACATCATCGAGAAAATGAATGAGCCTAAACCTGCTTATAATACCGTATCAACCGTAGTGCGCGTGCTGGAAGGCAAAGGGTTTGTTGACCATAAAGCTTATGGCAACTCGCATGTGTATTTCCCGCTCATCAGCGAGGAGCAGTATCGAAAATTCACTTTTGATAAAATGATGAGCAATTATTTCAGCAACTCATACAAAAGCCTGGTGTCATTCATAGCTAATGAGAAAAAACTGGGTGTGCATGAGCTTGACGAGTTAACCAAACTCATTGACGAGTTGAAAAATAAAAAATCATAAAGCTACACAGCAATTAACCTAAACCTTTTACACATAAATATTTACCTAAAAAATAAAATCATGAACTGGTTGCACTATCTGGCCGAAGCTAACTTATACCTGGCTGTATTTTACCTGGCTTATTGCCTGCTGCTCAGCCGCGAAACGCATTATCAGCTTAATCGCACCTACTTGCTGTTTAGCTGCGTAGCAGCCTTTGCTTTGCCTGTGCTGCAGGTGGGGGCTTTAAAACCCAAAGTACAGTTGATAGACCCGGCTACCGCTTACGCCATGTTTGCCGGCCAGATGGCCGAGGCACCGCTACAAATGAAGTTACAAACGGTGCCAATTGTTAAAACAAGCAAACATACTGCCGGGCAAATTACCGCACAGGCTAAGGCAACACAAACGCCGGCAATAGCACTGCCATCTGTGGCAAAACCGCAGTTAAATATAAGCGACTATTTATGGTATGCTTACCTGGCGGGTGCTGTTGTTTTAATGGTGATTTTAATAGTAAGGCTCATCTCTTTGTTTTTGCTAACGCGACGCCTGCCTGCCGTAAGACATGGAAAATATAAACTCATACAATTGCCCGGAACCAATGTTGCATTCTCATTTTTTGGTTATTTGTTTTTGGGCGATAATGCCCCGGCAACCAATACCGTCATCAAGCATGAGCTGGTGCATATCCGTCAAAAACATTCGTTCGATATTATTTTCCTGGAATTATTAAAAATAGTCAACTGGTTTAACCCTTTCGTTTACCTGTTGCAAAACAGCTTGAAAAGCGTACATGAGTATGTAGCCGACCAACAAACCGCATTACACGAAACCGATACCTTAACTTACGCTACCTTTCTTATAAATACCGCTTATGGCACCGGCGGATCATCTATCACACACTCATTTTTTAATTACAATCTACTTAAAAAAAGAATTATCATGCTAAACCAAAAACCTTCAGGTAACTCAGCAAGGCTGAAATACCTGGTAACCTTACCTATTTGTGCAGGGCTGCTTTGTGTATCAACATTGGCATTTACCAAAAATTATAGCTGGATAGACCTTGATCCGGCAAAAGCGGTGGCTATCACTGCATCGGCCATTCACCCAAAACATATGGATGTTAATACTTTGTCGCCAAATAAAATTATTGAACCGGTAAAAATTACTCAACCCGCTTTGGCCGACAGCAATAACAATGCTCCTACCTTTAAAGTAATCACGCATGATGCTGCAGCTACCGACAAACCTTTTTTACCATTTGTAAGCGATGGCGGCTATCATGCATTGTCGCACTACCTGCACAAAAACATTCATTACACACCTGTCGCTGATGACCAGGGCGGAGCTGTTGTGTTGGGATTCAAATTGGATAAGGACCTGAAAATTACCGACCTAAAAGTAGTGCACGGAACCAACGACAAACTGGATAACATGGCTCTGGATGCATTTAAAAACTACAAAGGCACCGTAAATGACGATGCCGGCAGATATATGGAATTCACTGTTTATTTCTTTAACAGAAATTATGACGTTTTTAAAGGCACATCGCCAGGCAATGGCTCGGCCGAAGGCGCAGTATTGATAAGCGACACCCCTCAAAAATTTAACGTAACCTCAAAAGGTTATGAATATATCGAAATACCATACACCCTGCCCAATTTTGATGGCACTAAGAATCAGGTATGGATTTTCCTGAAAGATGGCAGTTATGAATACTATCAAAAAGATTTACTTACAGACGCCCAGGCAGCTACGTTAAAAAACAAATATGGCTATGAGTATCCGTCAAACTCATACCCTGATATGGAATTTTTACCTGCCACAAACGGTAATACCGACAAATACAAATGGACCGCAATGGATATTAATTCTCACTTAAAAGAACCGTATACCAAAGCATTTTACAACCACATTTATGATAACCTTAAGTATCCTGAAAACGAAATGGCCAATCATAAAACCGCTGTAGTACTGGTAAAATTTAACCTTGACCAAAGCGGCGTTATCAACAATGTCGGGGTAGCTAAAAGCGGCGGTGCAGATTTTGACGAAGCTGCGGTTGAGGCTGTAAAATCCTTCAGCGGCAATATCATTGATACCGAGGGCCAGCATACCATTGCCATAGCCTTTTGCCTTGCTTTAGACGGCGCCGTACCAGCCATAAGCGAAAGCTTCAAAAAAGACGGGTACGTAGGCGATTTAGCACATGGTGAACATAAGTCGGTATATGAAAATGTGCACTTTAACTCCCATAAACCAAGCGTGGATATCGATAAAAAATAGCTTAAACCATCTAAAACCTGAATTATGAATTGGCTACACTATCTGGCAGAAGCAAACTTATACCTGGCTGCATTTTACCTGGCCTACCAACTGTTGCTGGCTAAAGAAACTTATAACCAACTAAACCGCATATATCTGCTGTTTAGTTGTGTGGCGGCCTTTGTACTGCCTGTATTACAAATTGGTACATTAAAACCGGTTGAGACGGTTACCCTAACATCCAACTACGCTACAGAATTAGTATATCCTATCCAAACGGCTGCGCAGGTTGTTAACCTGTCGCCGGTTGTTCAGGAGCATCGCCTAACCTGGCAGAATTACCTGGTTTATGCTTATGCTTTGGGCTGCGCGATATTGATGTTTGCTTTACTGGTAAAACTATTTACACTGATCAGGATGATATGGACTGCTAAGCGCGAGGAACGTATGGGCAAATACAAACTGATCTATCTGCCTGACAGTGATGTAGCCTTTTCATTTTTCAATTATTTGTTTATTGGGAGCGATGCAGTTGGCTCAAAAACTATTATTAAACATGAATTGGTGCATATCACCCAAAAACATTCACTGGATATTTTATTTGTCGAGCTGGTAAAGATCATTAACTGGTTTAACCCATGCATCTACCTGTTACAGAACAGCCTTAAGGCCCTGCACGAATACATCGCCGACGAGCAAACCGCTGCTTATGAAAACGACACCGTAGGCTATGCAGCCTTTTTGGTTAACAATGCCTATGGCGCCGGCGGATCGTCAATAACACATTCCTTTTTTAATTACAGTCTACTTAAAAAACGTATTATCATGCTTAATCAAAAACGTTCAGGTAATTTGGCAAGGCTGAAATACCTGGCAGCCGTTCCTATTTGTGCCGGTCTGCTCTGTGTATCCACACTGGCATTTAGTAAAGATTATGGCTGGATAGATCTTGATCCGGCAAAAGCGGCGGTGGTGAAAACTACGCCTGAAATGGCAAGGCCGGGCGCATCATTCAACGAAAAATTCCCCCCGCCTATAATTACTACTGGCGGCTACGAGACACTTTCGCATTATTTAAGTAAAGCAATTCATTATAATCCATCAAAAACCGATAAAGGCGGTATGGTGTTGGTTGATTTTACCATAACAGCCGATCATAAAATTGCAGATGCAACAATCAAAAAAAGCGCCGGCAAACAGTTGGACGCCCTGGCTTTAAATGCATTTAACGCTTACAAACTAACCGTAGGCGATCAAGCCGGACAAGGCCTGGCCCGCATTTATTTTCATAATACTGATTATAGTGTTTTTAGCACTGAAAAAGCGGAGCTTACTAACCACAAATTTGATGTATTGATAGATGATAATAGCAGCGTCTATTCAACCACCGGCAAAGGATATGATTATCAGATGTTCGACTCGTATGCGAAAGATAAAAACGGCAAGTATACTATTCACAATCAGTCGGTAAGGATATTTGAAAAAACCGGCGAAGCCAAAGAGTTTACACCAGGCAAAAACGACATGAAAATGGTGAGAGAAAAGTATGGTTTCACCTGGCCGGGCGTGTTGGTAAAATTTCCGCCACCCAGGCCGTCAAAATTAATTGTTGTTGATGGTAAAATACATTACCCTCAACCCGAAGAAGTGATTATAGCCGACTCGACAACAGAAGTACCTGCTAACACCAGATGGGCTATTAAAAAATGGGGTGACCAGGCTAAATATGGCGTCAAAATATTTAGCGGGCACACACACATCACCAAAAAATCTAAACTGCCAAAGGCTGATAAGATTGGCGCAGCTAGCGCCCCGGCAGACACTACCCAAGCGCCTGTATTTAACGAGTTAGGTAAAGAATTAGCCAACCAAGTTAAATATCCAATAATAGCACGTACCAATAACATCACCGGCCGTGTTATAGCCAGGTATTCAGTCGACAATAACAATAATTTGCGATATGTTAAAATTGTGCGTAGCCCGGCAAACAGCTTAAGCCAGGAGATATTTGACCGGATAAAAAACAGCCAAGTGGCCAAAAACTACCCTGGCAATTGGGCAGTTGTAGTATACTTTTCGCTTGGCAACACAGATGGCGATGATCAGGACCCAAGCAACAGCACATTACCTCCTGCAGAAATAGAGGCAAAAAACTTTGAGTACAATCCCAATAATATCACATTGGCCGGTGGTAACGACAAAATACTTGGGCAGGTTGTAATACGGGGTTACGTAAAAAAGCCTAAAAACTAAAAATCAGATACTTAATATCTGATCACAATTGAAAATGCCAGGCACTGCGTCTGGCATTTTGGCTTTTATGAGTTTTTATCTTGGTGGCGCCGGGCTTTTCAACAAGGGCCCTGCGATGCTTAACTAAATAAATTTTCTTTAAACTAAAAACCAAAATTTAATGTTATTGTATTAGTGATCACTCATAAACCAGTTACCGTATGCAG
>Ga0153956_1002824_pt1 | contig 12140 bp, 13 predicted proteins | sample TSFL040MetaG_FD_104704 | JGI IMG/M metagenome (GOLD analysis project Ga0153956, IMG submission 104704) | Attine ant fungus gardens microbial communities from Florida, USA - TSFL040 MetaG | ecosystem: Host-associated > Fungi > Mycelium > Unclassified | place: USA: Florida, Wekiwa Springs...
GACAAGGGCAAACATGCGCGCTCCGCCGTGGGCGCCGGTTCGCTGCCGCGCAATGTCGCCGTCGAAGTGGACGCGGTCTTCGAGCTGGCGTGACGAAACCCAGGATCATCGCGAAGATTGCAGGTGCGGCGTCGGAGATCGGGCGCGAAGCGTGGAACACCTGCGCCAATCCGGAAGGCAGCGACGATCCGCATCCTTTCACGCGCTATGAATTCTTCGCCGCCTGCGAGGACAGCAAATCGGCCACCGCGCGTACCGGCTGGCGCCCCTGCCATCTTGCGATCGAGAACGATGGCGCGATCACCGGCCTGATGCCGATGTATCTGAAGTCGCACAGCCAGGGCGAATATGTGTTCGACTGGGGTTGGGCCGACGCGTTCCAGCGCGCGGGCGGCGCGTATTATCCGAAGCTGCAGGCGAGCGTTCCGTTCACACCGGTATCGGGGCAGCGCCTGCTTGTCGCCGCCGGTGCGCCGTTGGAAGAAACGCGCAACGCGCTGCTCGCGGCGGGGGCGACGGCGGTGAACGAGCTCGATGCCTCCTCGCTGCACATCACCTTCATGACCGAGCGCGAATGGAAGGATGCGGGCGCGTTGGGATTTCTCCAGCGCACAGACCAACAATTCCATTGGCAGAACGACGGCTATACCTCGTTCGACGATTTCCTGAGCCGGTTGTCTTCGTCCAAGCGGAAGAATCTGCGCAAGGAACGCGCAGCGGTGTTCAACGAAGGCGTCGAGTTCGAGTGGTTGTCCGGCACGGACATCACTGAGACGCATTGGGACATCTTTTTCCAGTTCTACATGGACACCGGCGACCGAAAGTGGGGCCGCCCTTACCTCACCCGCGCCTTCTTCAGCCGCATCGGCGCGACGATGGGCGAGCAGGTTCTGCTGATATTGGCCAAACGCGCGGGCCGCACCATCGCCGGCGCGCTGAATTTCAAAGGCGGCGGCGTTCTTTTCGGGCGCAACTGGGGCTGCACCGAGCATATTCCGTTTCTGCATTTCGAGACCTGTTACTATCAGGCGATCGACTACGCGATCGCGCACAAATTCACCCGCGTCGAAGCCGGCGCGCAGGGCGAACACAAACTGGTGCGCGGCTACATGCCGGTGCCGACCTACTCGGCGCACTACATCGCGCACGCGGGACTAAGGCGCGCGGTGGGCGATTACCTCAAACAGGAACGCGCGGCGGTGGCCGAGAACATCGAGGCGCTTGCGGAGCATGGACCGTTTCGCAAAACTTCCTCCGACGGAGAACATTGATGGCTTACGATACGAACAACGTCTTCGCGAAGATCCTGCGCGGCGAGTTGCCGAAGATCGCGGTTTATGAAGACGAGCACACGCTCGCCTTCATGGACATCATGCCGGCGGTCGAAGGCCATACGCTGGTGATCCCCAAGGAGCCCGGCGAAACGATTTTCGACATCTCGCCGGAAGCCGCAGCGCACACGATCCGCACGACGCAGATGGTCGCTGCCGCCGTGAAGAAGGCACTGGACGTGCCCGGCATGATGCTCGCGCAACTCAACGGCGCGGCGTCGGGCCAGACCATTCCGCATGTCCACTTCCATATCCTGCCGCGCAAACTCGGCGCCGACCTGAGCTTCCACGGCAAGGCCATGGTGAAGCCGGATGTGCTGGAGCCCGTCGCGGCGAAGATACGCGCAGCGCTTCAGGCGACCTGAACGCCGGACCATTAGTTCTGAACGGGCGCTTTCATCAGCTGCGGATCGCGCGCACGCGCGGCTTCCTCGTCGATGCGGAAGTGATCGAACCAACGGACTTTCACGGGCCAACTCAGCTCATTGTAACCGACCAGCATCAAACCGCCACGGCCCATGGGCTTGTCGATCGCCCCGCTCTTCGGGATTTGCGCCGCGATGCCGCCGATCCGAAGTTGCGGCTGCTCGAGTGCAAAGCGCGTCATCGCCGTGTAAAACGCCAGCGCAAGGTCGATGATCAAGCTCTGTGAGCGGTATTGCGGCACGACGAACGCCTGCAGGAACGCCATGTTCTCACGCACCCGGTTCATATATCGAACTTCGCCGGTCACGGTACCGGCAATCTTGCCATCCTCATAAGCCACGATGCAGAGCATCTTGGCACGTTCGAGGGACGTCTTTCGGCCGAGCTTGTCACCAACGGCGTCCCATGCGGCGATGGCATCGGCCTCAGCCCGGGCGTCGTTTTTCAGCCAAACATCCTTGAAAGCAATCTGATCCTGCACGCGCGAATACCCCCGAAACTGGACACATGCACCATAGCGTTTTCTTCCCCGCGCCTCTGCATGAGAAGCCATTTCGCGAAAAAACAAAAGCCGCTGCCCGGTTTTCGGGAGCGGTTCGCTTCGGGCGCAATTCCAGAGTTGGAAAGAACGTACGCCCCTACCGTCACGGTGGCAAGAACAAAAAGAGAACTTTGATTGCGAATTTGACGAAGACTCGGACAGAATATTTCCCCATCCTGTGCATAACCCTTTGTTCTAAAAGGGAGTGTTGCAGCGGTGCAATTTTCGCGGGGATTCGTTCCCCTGCGCCGCCGACATGCCTTCCCCCGACGCGGCGAGCGCTTATATCCAGAGGCACATGATCTACTTCATTGCCCTCTTCTGTTCGCCGCTGGCGCTGGTTCTTTCGGGCCGGCCGTTCGCGGCGCTGTTCAACCTGATCCTCTATGTGATCTCGATCGCGCTTTGGGCGACGATCCTCTTCGCACATGCCGGTTTCGTGGTGTGGGCGCTGGCGCTGCTGCATGCCGTGCTGGTGATCCATGACGCGCGCGAATATCGCCGCATGCGCCGCATCATGGCCGCGACGCGTCTCGACTGACGCAAAACACGCTATGGTCCTCCGGGTGAATCATCCGCGAGGTCCTCGTGAAAGCCAAAAAGAAGAAATCCGCACGCAAGGATTCCATGCGCGCGCACGGCCATCCCGCCAAGGGGCTGGAGCGCGACAACAAAGGCAAGCCGGTCCCGATGGCGAAGCGGCTCAAGGCCGACCGCGCGGAAGCCCACGCCGCCGCGAAGCGAAAAGCGAAGAAGCGCAAAAAGAAATAGCTATTTCGGCTCGCCTTCAGCGCTCCTGGTGAAGGTCGCGGCGACGATGAACGCGGCCCCGCTCAGCATCAGGGCGACGAATGCGCCGTTCCATTCGAACGGGTCCTTGGGCGTCGTCACCACGCGCGGGATATGCAGCACGAAGAACCAACTCAGATACATGATGCCCGCCAGCGTCGCGCCGAGCTGCGCCACGACGCCGGAGAGGATCGCCAGCCCCGCCGCGATATGCGCGGCGCCGGTGAACTCCGCCAGCAATTCGCGGTGCGGAAACCACGCGGGAATGAAGCCGGCGGTGAAATCCAGATAGATGAAGTGCATCGCGCCGAAGATCAGCAGCGCGATGCCGAAGAAGATGCGGCCGATGGGAATGCCGTTATCCAGAATGCGGTCCCAGCTGTTGGTGATGAGCCGCGGCGGCATGATGGACACAAGAACCCATGCCGCGCCGAACACCGCGAGGCATTCCGCGAAGCCTTCCCAGTAATCCGTATGCAGAATCGTGGGCAGCAGCTTCGTCAGATGAAGGCCGACCGTCCAAAGGAAGGTGAGGATGGCCAGGATGCTCGCGGACAGTTTCGCGCGTTCCGCCCACATCAGGCCGATGCCGGCGAGGATGACGATGACGCCGGTGATGTAGCCCACCGTCATATAACCCGGCCACGTCTTGCCCCACGTCTCCAGCCGCATCACGGGGATACCGTACACAAGGCTTTCCACACCCAGCGACACCCAGGCGATGGCGACCATCAGGCGGCCCAGCCGTGCCTCGAACGTATCCCACACGCCATTCATGAGCGTCCTCCCCTGCCCGGCCGGATCATGCCGGACGGCGCGCGGCGATCAAGGCGCGAAGCTGGAGCGGATCTTCACACCCCAGTGACCGCCTTCGTTCGTGATAACGTAAATCGAATCGAAGCCGCCGATCACCGAGCCATCCTTGCGATAGCGCGTGAAGCGGGTATCGACATGCACCTTTTCGTCACCCGCATGGATGATCTCGCGGCGTTCCCACGCCGAATGATCCCATTCGGCGAGCGCACCTTGGCTGAAGCGATCCTTCGTCATGTCGCCTTTGTTGAGGGTAACAAGCTTTCCCGATGCGAGCCGGATAGACGGGAAATTGAACGTCGCCTCGAAGGCCTCGACATCGCGCGCGTTGAACGCGGTCATGAAATCGTCGAGGAGTTTCAGCGCAGCGGCGGTGGATGCGGAATGTTCTGTCATCCCCAAATATTGTCATCCCGGCCAGCGCCGCGCCAGCGGCGCATGAGCCGGGACCTATCGAGACACCGCGCCATGGGTCCCGGACAATGCGCGTGCCGCGCATTTCCGGGATGACAATCTCGTTATCCCGGCATGCCTTCGAAGAGCTTGAGGCCTTCGGGCAGGATCACCCAGTCCGGCTTGAACTTCGTCATGATCGCCATTGCGGGTTTGAACAGCGATGTGTCGTCGAGCGTGCCGGCATAGATCGTGTTGCCGTGCGGATGCCCCGGCTCGCCGCCGAAGACGAGGCTCGCACACTTCGCGCAGGAGAAGCGCTCCGACGAGCGGCCATCGGCATGATGCATCTGATACATCGCATAGGCGCCGGAGACCTTCAGCGCGCCGGGTGGAAGACCCACGAACGGAATGAATCCGGAGCCCGACGCCTTCTGGCAATCATCGCAGCAGCAATAGCCCATGAAGGTCGTCTGCGTGCCGGCTTCATAGCGCAGCGCGCCGCAGAGACAGCCGCCGGTAATATTTGCCATTAGCACTCCTTGTCATCCCCGGCCGAGCGAAGCGAGGGGAAGGGGACCCAGGTTTATTAGCAAAGCCGATATAAAAAATGCGCTCCCGAATTTTCTTCGAGAGCGCATCTCTTTTCAACACCTGGGTCCCCTTCCCTCGCCGCTGCGCGGCTCGCCGGGGATGACAGGGCGTTACACGTTCTCTTCCGCCTTCGGCTTCTTCGGCGGGGGAAGCGCCTTCGGATGCGTCTCGTCGGTGATGAACTCGAAGGCGAGCTTGTCGTTCTCGCGGTCGAGCAAAACGCGCACCGTGCCGCCGTTCTTGAGCTTGCCGAACAATATCTCGTCGGCCAAGGGCTTCTTGATGTTGTCCTGGATCACGCGCGCCAGAGGCCGCGCGCCGAACGCATCGTCGTAGCCCTTCTCGCCCAGCCAGCGTGTGGCTTCCGGCGTGAGGTCGAACGTCACGTCGCGGTCCACAAGCTGCGCTTCCAGCTCCAGCACGAACTTCTCGACGACGTGGTCGATGGTGTCGCGCGACAGCGGCGAGAATGCGATGGTCGCGTCGAGGCGGTTGCGGAATTCCGGCGTGAACAGCTTCTTGATCGCTTCCTCGTCCTCGCCTTCCCGCTTGCCGCGGCCGAAGCCGATGGAATCTTTGGCGGCATCCGACGCGCCCGCGTTTGTGGTCATGATGAGCACGACATTGCGGAAGTCGATCTTCTTGCCGTTGTGGTCGGTCAGCTTGCCGTGATCCATCACCTGCAGAAGGATGTTGAACAGGTCCGGATGCGCTTTCTCGATTTCGTCGAGCAGCAGCACGCAATGCGGATGCTGGTCCACGCCGTCGGTGAGCAAGCCGCCCTGATCGAAGCCGACATAGCCCGGCGGTGCGCCGATGAGGCGGCTGACGGTGTGGCGCTCCATGTATTCGGACATATCGAAGCGGATCAGCTCCACGCCCATGATGGAGGCGAGCTGCTTGGCGACTTCGGTCTTGCCGACGCCGGTCGGGCCGCTGAAGAGATAGCAGCCGATGGGCTTGTCCGCCTGGCGCAGGCCCGCGCGGCTCAGCTTGATCGCCGAGGACAGCGCGTGGATGGCGTTGTTCTGGCCGAACACGACGCGCTTCAGATCGTCTTCCAGATTGCGCAACTGCTCGGCATCCGTCTTCGAGACGGATTTTGGAGGGATGCGCGCGATCTTGGCGATGACCTCTTCCACTTCCTTCACGCCGATCGTTTTCTTGCGGCGCGATTCCGGCAGCAGCATCTGCGAAGCGCCGACTTCGTCGATCACGTCGATCGCCTTGTCCGGCAGCTTGCGGTCGTTGATGTATTTCGCGCTGAGCTCGACCGCGGCTTTGATCGCGTCGGCCGTGTAGCGCAGCTTATGGAATTCCTCGTAATACGGCTTGATGCCCTTGAGGATCTTGATGGTGTCTTCGACCGTCGGTTCCACCACGTCGATCTTCTGGAAGCGGCGCACCAGCGCGCGGTCCTTCTCGAAGTACTGGCGGAATTCCTTGTAGGTGGTCGAGCCGATGCAGCGCAGCGTGCCCTGCGCCAGCGCGGGCTTGAGCAGGTTGGACGCATCCATCGCGCCGCCTGAGGTGGCGCCGGCGCCGATGACGGTGTGGATCTCGTCGATGAACAGGATCGCGCCCTTGATGGCTTCCAGTTCCTTCACGACATTCTTCAGGCGCTCTTCGAAATCGCCGCGATAGCGCGTGCCAGCGATGAGCGAGCCCATGTCGAGCGCGTAGATCACCGAGGTCTTCAGGACCTCCGGCACTTCGCCCTTCACGATCTTGCGCGCGAGGCCTTCGGCGATGGCCGTCTTGCCCACGCCGGGATCGCCGACATAGAGCGGATTGTTCTTCTGGCGGCGGCAGAGAATCTGGATCGTGCGATCCACTTCCATGTCGCGGCCGATGAGCGGATCGATGCGGCCGGACTTCGCCTTCTCGTTCAGGTTCACGCAATAGGCTTCGAGCGCCTCGGTGCCCTGCTTGTTCTGCTTCTCGGTCGTGTCTTCGTCGTCCTCCGATGGCGCGCCGCGCGCGGTCTTCTGCTGGCTCATGCCCGGGCGCTTGGCGATGCCGTGAGAGATGAAACTCACCGCATCGAGGCGGTTCATGTTCTGCTCTTGCAGGAAGTAGACGGCATGGCTCTCGCGCTCGGTGAACAGGGCGACGAGCACGTTGGCGCCGGTCACTTCATCGCGGCCGGAATTCTGGACGTGCAGGACAGCGCGCTGCACCACGCGCTGGAAACCGGCGGTGGGTTTCGCGTCCTCGCCGTCCTCGATCACCAGCGTGATGAGTTCTTCGTCGACATATTTCTGCAGCGAACGCTTCAGCGCCTCGATATCGACGTTGCAAGCTTTCAAAACCTGCTGGGCATCGCCTTCATCGGTGAGCGCGAGAAGAAGGTGCTCCAGAGTCGCATATTCGTGGTGCCGGTCGCTCGCGAGTTTGATGGCGCGGTGAAGGGCCTGTTCGAGACTTCGCGAGAGTGATGGCATCGGCGCGACTCTACTCCTTCTCCATGGTGCACTGTAGAGGATGTTGATGGCGGCGCGAGAATTCAATGACTTGCGCCACTTTTGTTTCCGCCACCTCGTAGGTGAACACGCCGCAAATACCCACGCCGTGACGGTGGACATGCAGCATCACCTGAACGGCTTCCTCGCGATTCTTGTTGAAGAAACGCTCAAGGATGTGAACGACGAACTCCATCGGCGTGTAGTCGTCGTTGAGGATGAGAACCTTGTAGAGGCTGGGCTTCTTGGTCTTCGGGCGCGTCTTTGTGACGACGCCGGTTCCGTTTTGCCCACCGGTTCCGCCGTTCAGATCGTCGTCGTTCTCGTCGTTCCTGCCGCTCATGTGCGCCAATTCTAACGCACGGAGTTTAACGGAAAGAAGGAAAAAACGCGTTTCCACAATGTGACGATGGTTTACCGCGCGGAATCGCCCGCGAATCCGCGCCAGGAAAACGAAAGGGCCCGGCGCCGAAGCACCGAGCCCTTTCTGGAGCCGTTCCGCATTGGGGGGAGGAAGCCGCGGAACGATCGTCTCTGAAAGCCTTAGGCGGCGCGTGCTTCCTGCACCGCGTCGACCCACGCCTGGTAGCGGGTCTGGAGCGGGCTGAACGCGTCCTTCGCCGTGGCGGCGAAGATCTCGTTCATCTTCGTGACCTGGCTGACGTACTGGTCGAACGCGGACTTCGCGAAATCCGTCTGCAATTCGAAGGCTTCGTGGGCCGACTTGGAGGCCAGGACGGCCTTCGTGGCGGCAACCGCGTCTTCGATCGACTGCTTGGAGAACGCGTAGGTTTCGTTGTGGATGGTCTCGACGCCCTTGCCGGCCACGGTCGCGGCGGCGACCACGGCTTCGAGGTTGTCCTTGCCGAGGCCCAGGAGCTTGTCATAGCCCTTCACGGCCTTGTCGAAATTCGTCTTGAACGCTTCCGCGCCATTCTTCACGGCGGCTTCGATGTGATCCGAACCGTTGATGAGTTTCTCGGTGGTCTTGGACTTCGCCATTGTCGTTTCTCCGTTCGTTTAGAGCACCGGCGTGGCGGGGGTCGGCCCCTGCTGCAGTGCAACATGACCTATATGCGGTGCAATAACCGTAAGGTCAAGGGGTTTTGCTGCGCTGCACAAAAATTTATTGCAGGGGAACTTTCGGGTTCCGATTCAGGCCTTGGAAACCATCTCTTAACTATTCGTAAACGCCCGCAATATAAGATAAATCCGGGTTTCGGCCTTGCGAATCCGGCCACATTTTGGTCTTGTTCGTCGAGGTCGGGCGCAAACCTTAAGTTCTGGGATTTGGTACATGTGGGGAAGGCAGCGCGCCGCTACCGGTGCGACAGCGGGGAGAGGCATTTTTGCAGCCTCCCTGGCGCTTGTCTTCGCCCTGACCGCCCTGCTCGCGCCGACGGATGCCTCCGCCCGCCATCGCGCCGCAGCCCGCCACGCCGCCAAGTCGGCGCGCAGCTGGGCGAACGTTAGCCTTACCGATCCGAACAAGGACGCGGCGCTGATCGTCGACGGCACCACCGGCCGGGTTCTATACGCCCGCAACGCACACGCCCTGCGCCATCCCGCGTCGCTCACCAAAATGATGACGCTCTACATGCTGTTCGAGTCGCTGAAGCGCGGGCAGACGACGATGGCGACGATGATGCCGGTGTCCGAGCACGCCGCGAGCCAGCATCCGACGAAGCTTTATCTGCACACCGGCGAGTCCATCGACGTGGACGATGCGATCAAGGCGGTCGTCGTCCTGTCGGCGAACGACGTCGCGGTGACGATCGCGGAATATCTGGGCGGCACGGAAGATCACTTCGCGGAGCTGATGACGCAAAAGGCGCGTCAGCTCGGCATGAACGACACGTTCTATCACAACGCATCGGGATTGCCGGACGATCGCCAGATCTCGACGGCCAGCGATCTCGCATTGCTGGCACGCCGGCTGTCCTTCGACTATCCGCAGTATTTCCACTACTTCTCGACCACGGGCTTCATCTATCACGGCCGTTTCTATCACGGGCATGACAACCTGCTTGGCCGTTACGAGGGCGCGGACGGCATCAAGACGGGATATACGGGCGGCTCCGGTTTCAATCTCGTCTCGTCGGTGACGCGCAACAACACGCAGGTCATCGGCGTGGTGATGGGCGGACGCACCGCGCATATGCGCGATACCGAGATGATGCGGCTGCTCGACAACACCTATGAGCAGATCGCCGCCAATCCGGGCCTCGTCGGGCGCCGCAACATCCCGTGGGCATCGGGAACGGCGGTGGCGATGAACAACCCGCCTCCGCAGAGTTACGCGAATGCGCGGTCCGGCTACAGCAACGATCCGGATGACGAAGACGCGGCGGAATCCCGGCCCGATCCGAATGACGCGATCGGAAACCTGATTGCCTCGAACAATCCTTCGCCCAACGTGATCGCGGCAGCGCCTGCGCCTGCGCCGAATGTCGGCAACCGATTGGCGGTCGCGGCGGCCGTTCCGCCCGCACCGCCGCTACCGAGCTCGCTTCCGGTCACGGGTGCCACCGGCACCATCCATCTGAAACCACCGCCGCCGCCCAATCTGCGCCCGAAGCCCGCGCCGCGCGCGCCGCTGCTCGTGGCCTCGCTGCTGCCGCAGAAGAAACCCGCCGCACCGAACATCCGCCCCTCCGCACGGGATGACGAAGGCGAAGGCGACATCGGCGATCCCGGCACGCCGGTTCGCGGACAGCCTGCGAAGAGCATCGCCAAGTCCGTCGCCATGAAAGGCGTGCGCGACTGGACGATCCAGATCGGCGCCTTCGGCGATATGCCGTCCGCCAAGCAGCAACTCGCCGCCTATGCCGAGCGCTCCATGGATGTGCTGGGACAGGCGGAGCGCATCGTGGTGCCGTTCCAGTCGGTGGACGGCAAGACGCTGTATCGCGCGCGCTTCGGGCCCTTCGTGGAAGCGGAAGCCCGCGCCGTCTGTCAACGCATGACCGAGCGCAAGCAAAGCTGCTTCGCCATCGCGGGAAAGTAATTCAGCCCACTTTTACGCCGATACCCGGCAGCTTGAGCGTCTGCAGAAGTTCGCGCACTTCCTGGCGCGCGGCGACGTGGGACATCGAGAGCGAGATGCCGAGGGACTTCTGCGGCAGGTCCAGCATGGTGAGCCCGTGCGGGAAAAGCTCGCGAAAGATGATGCGCTCGCCAAAACCCGGCGCGACGCGGAACGAGATGCGTTCCGACAATTTATCGAGCACGCCGGACATGCGGCGCTTGTTGCGCGTGTCGGTAGAGGAAATGCGGTTGCGCATGACGACCCAGTCCAGCGCGGGCTTTCGCGCCATCAGGCGGCGCTTGCGGCAGTCCCACACGAAATCGGAATAGAGGCTGGGCTGCTTGATCTCGAAGGTCTGCGGATCGGTGCGGGCCAGCAGATCCAGGTCCACGAAGCTGTCGTTCATCGGCGTGACCAGCGTGTCCGCGGCGGCGTGACCGATGCGCGAAAGCTGCGTGTCCGATCCGGGTGTGTCGATGACGACGAAATCGTTCTGGGTTTCCACTTCGGCGAGGATATCGGCGAACTTGCGCGCTTCCTCCGCCGCACCCTCGTCCAGCGATTTCAGATTGGATCGCGCAACAACATGAGACGCGGGTATCGGAACATCCACGCCGCTGCGTTCCTTGAACGCGGCGCGATTTTCGAGCTGGCGCGTGAGCGAGCGCTGGCGGCTGTCCAGATCGATGGCGGCGACACGCTTGCCCATATGCGCCAGCGATACGGCGATATGCATCGCGGCGGTGGTCTTGCCCGAGCCGCCCTTCTCGTTGCCGAATACGATGATGTGTGCGCCCGTCCCCGTCATGGGACGAATCTCTATCAGATTCCTTCGGAGCCGCCGCCAGCCAGAAGCGATGCGTTGCCGCCTGCCGCCGTTGTATTCACAGTATAAGTGCGTTCCAAACTGAAACGCTGCAGATAGTTCGGACCGCCAGCTTTCGGTCCGGTGCCGGACAAGCCTTCGCCGCCGAACGGTTGCACGCCGACGACCGCGCCGATCTGGTTGCGGTTCACGTAGACATTGCCCGCATGCACGCGATCGCGGATGAACGCCGCGGTCTCATCGATGCGCGAATGGATGCCGAGCGTGAGGCCATAGCCTGTGGCGTTGATGGCGTCGCAAACCTTGTCCAGCTCGTCGGCCTTCCAGCGCGCCACATGCAGCACAGGGCCGAACACTTCGCGCTTCAACTGCTGGATGCCGGAAATCTCGAACACATGCGGCGGGAAGAACACGCCACTCGCAAGTTCGGCGGGCACCTGCAGCTTCTTGAGCAGCTTGGCATCGAGTGTATCGACATGGTTCTGCAAACCCTTGCGCGCCTCTTCGTCGATGACCGGGCCGATGTCGGTCTCGAGCAGGAAGGGATCACCGAGCTTCAGCTCGTCCATCGCGCCAAGGATGAGACCCAGCATCTTGTCGGCCACGTCATCCTGCAAATACAGAACGCGCAGGGCCGAGCAACGCTGACCGGCGCTGTCAAACGCGGAGGCGAGCACGTCGCGGCAGACCTGTTCGGGCAGCGCGGTGGAATCCACGATCATGGCGTTCTGGCCGCCGGTTTCGGCGATCAGCGTGGCGATGGGGCCCTGTCGCGATGCGAGCGCACGGTTGATGGCGTTGGCGGCATCCGTCGAGCCGGTGAAGGCCACGCCCGCAAGGCGCGGATCGGCGAACAAAGTGTTGCCGATGCGCGGGCCATCGCCGGGCAGAAGATGCAGAACATCCACCGGGACACCCGCCTGATGCAGTAGCTTCA
>Ga0153956_1002825_pt1 | contig 12134 bp, 10 predicted proteins | sample TSFL040MetaG_FD_104704 | JGI IMG/M metagenome (GOLD analysis project Ga0153956, IMG submission 104704) | Attine ant fungus gardens microbial communities from Florida, USA - TSFL040 MetaG | ecosystem: Host-associated > Fungi > Mycelium > Unclassified | place: USA: Florida, Wekiwa Springs...
CACGACCAGGTCGCCCAGCAGCTGCGGCTGACCATCGAGACCATCAAGGAACGCCAGGAGCACGAGCTGGTCAACAACCCCGAATACGGGTTGCTGGCGCAGGCCACCCCGGAGCAGACCATCCAGACGCTGACCGGTCCGCCGACCCCCGACGACCTGGATTCACTGATCACCAAGGTGTGGAAGACCCCCGGGTTCTTCCTGACCAACCCGCTGGGTGTGGCCGCGTTCGGCCGCGAAGCCACCCGTCGGGGTGTGCCGCCACCAGTGGTCAGCCTGTTCGGCGCGCAGTTCATCACCTGGCGCGGCATCCCGATCGTGCCGTCGGACAAGGTGCCGGTGGAGAACGGCAAGACCAAGTTCCTGCTGGTGCGTACCGGCGAGGAGCGCCAGGGTGTGGTCGGCCTGTTCCAGCCCGGCCTGGTCGGCGAGCAGGCGCCGGGGCTGTCGGTGCGGTTCACCGGCATCAACCGGGCCGCGATCGCGTCCTACCTGGTCACGTTGTACTCGTCGCTCGCGGTGCTGACCGACGACGCGCTCGCGGTGCTCGACGGTGTGTCCGTGGACCACTTCCATGAGTACAAGTGAGCGTGGAGCGGTAGGACAGCCACCCATCGGCGAAGCCGAGTTGGCCGCGTTGGCCACTTCGTTGTTCGCCGCGGGCCTGCACCCGGGACCGGACGGGCCGCCACAGGCGGCGCCGCCGGCTCCCCGGGGCAGTGTTCCGGACCTGTCCGCGGGCACCGGTGCCGCCACCACGGCGGCCGGGGCGTCCGATCCGCTCACTCCCGGCGTGCCGACCCTCGCGGTCGGCAACGCCTACATTCCGGCACCGACTTCGGCTGCCCCACAAGGGGTTCCGCAGGCAGTTCCGGTGGCACCGCGCGGTAGCGCACCCGAGGTGACGGCCGGTCCCTCGGCCGGACACGCCGGCCTGGGTGTCCTGGACCCGTTTGCGTTGCCGTCGGACCTGTCGGCCTTCGCGGTGCCCTCGGGCATCGTGCCGACCGTTCCGGGAGTGCTGGCCGGTTCGCCGACTGCGCCACCGGCACCGCGCGGAACGGTGCCCGGATGGCCCACCGAGGTGCCCGCGGTACCCGATCTGGGCTGGGCACCGCCCACCTCGGTAACCGTTCCCGTATCGACGGGTTCGACCCCCACCGCGCCGGCGAACAACCATGAGGTGTTCGACGTCCACGCCATCCGGGCGGATTTCCCGATCCTGCGGGAAACTGTCAACGGCAAGCCGCTGATCTGGTTCGACAACGCGGCGACCACCCAGAAGCCGCAGGCCGTGATCGATCGGCTGGCGTACTTCTATACCCACGAGAACTCGAACATCCACCGTGCGGCACACGAATTGGCGGCTCGCGCCACCGATGCCTACGAGGATGCTCGGGAGTCGGTGCGCCGCTTCATCGGTGCGCCGCGGACCGAGAACATCGTGTTCACCCGGGGTACCACCGAGTCGATCAACCTGGTGGCCTACGCGTGGGGCGGCAAGCATCTGGGCCCGGGCGATGAAATTCTCATCACCCACCTGGAGCACCACGCCAATATCGTGCCCTGGCAATTGATCGCGCAGCAGACCGGTGCGGTGATCAAGGTGGCGCCGGTCGACGATGCGGGGAACCTGTTGCTGGACCGGTTCACCGACCTCCTCGGTCCCCGCACGAAACTGGTTTCCGCAACCCATGTTTCGAACGCATTGGGCACCGTCACGCCGGTCAAGACGATCGTCGAGCTGGGGCATCGGTACGGCGCCAAGGTGTTGATCGATGGGGCACAGTCGATTCCGCACACCCCCATCGATATCTCCGATATCGGCGCGGATTTCTTCGTGTTCTCCGGACACAAGATCTTCGGGCCGACGGGCATCGGGGTGCTGTATGGCACCGATGAGGCGCTCGCGGAGACGCCGCCGTGGCAAGGTGGCGGCAACATGATCGCCGACGTCACCCTGGAACGTGCGGTGTTCCAGGATCCGCCGAACAAGTTCGAGGCGGGCACCGGAAACATCGCCGACGCGGTGGGACTGGGTGAGGCACTGCGCTACGTGGAACGTGTTGGCATTGAACGCATTGCTGCCTACGAGCACGCACTGCTGGAGTATGCGACACCGCGACTGGCCGCGATCGACGGGGTTCGTCTGGTGGGGACGGCCGCGCAGAAGGCCAGCGTGCTGTCCTTCGTGTTGGCCGGCCATGAACCACTGGAGGTCGGCAAGGCGCTCAACTCCGAAGGTATCGCGGTGCGAGCGGGTCATCACTGCGCGCAGCCGATCCTGCGGCGGTTGGGACTGGAGGCCACCGTGCGGCCGTCGTTCGCGTTCTACAACACCTTCGAGGAAATCGACGTGTTCATCGACGCGGTGCGGCGTATCGCACAAGCCTGACACCCCTTGCGATTTGGGCGCGCTATGTATCGGTCGGCGATACATAGCGCGCCCAAATCATGTGTATCCGAACCCTTCAGCGCCTCCCCCGGGTGGCTTTACGGTGATGATCTTCCGGGCTCCGGCCACCGCACGCCGAAGGATCACCATGACCGACCAACTCGAAGAACCCGCCGTCCTACCGAACGACGCGAAGACCGGAAACCGCAGACTGCGCGGCACCCTCGGGGTGTGGGGCATCGTCTTCGTCGTGGTGGCCGCCGCATCGCCACTCGGCGTGATCGGTGGGCCGGTGCCGCTGGGGATCGCCAGCGGGAACGGGATCGGATTCCCGGCCATCTTCATCGTCAGCACCGTTCTGGTGCTGCTGTTCGCGGTTGGATTCACCGCGCTGACACCGCATGTGCCCGACGCCGGCGCGTTCTACTCCTATATCGGCAAGGGCCTGGGCCGCGTCACCGGCTTCGGTTTCGCGCTGGTGGCGCTGATCTCCTATCTGGCGTTGGAGATCGGCGTGTACGGACTGATCGGCCAGGGTGCCCAAGCCTTGTTCGCCTCCTACGGTCTGCCCCAGATCCATTGGGGCATATGGGCACTGGTGGCATTCGTCGCCGTGACCGTGCTGGGGCACCGCAACATCGACCTGTCCCGCAATGTGCTCGGCATCCTGCTGATCGCCGAGGTGGCCATCGTGCTGGCTCTCGACGCCGCGGTGCTGTTGACCGGCGGACCCGAAGGGCTGTCCACCGGAATCGTTACACCCACCCAGATCGCCTCGGGCGCACCCGGTTTGGCGTTGTTGTTCGCGATCCTCAGCTTCATCGGATTCGAGGCAACCGCGGTGTTCCGCGACGAGGCCCGCAACCCGGAGCGGACCGTACCCCGGGCCACCTACCTGTCGCTGATCCTGATCGGGGTCTTCTACACGGTGTCGACGTGGGTGCTGATCACCGCGTGGGGCGACAGTCGGGTGGTCGCGGCGGCACAAGCCGATCCGTCGGGCCTGTTGCCCGGTGCCACCGAACGGTATCTCGGTCAGGCCGGCCTGCACGTGGTGCAGGTGCTGTTCGTCACCAGCTTGTTCGCCTGCATCCTGTCGTTCCACAACATCGTGGCGCGCTACCTGTTCACGCTGTCCAACCGCGGCCTGCTCCCGCATCGGTTGGGCTCGGCGCATGCCGAGCACTCATCCCCGCACCTGGCCTCCGCGCTCGGCACCGTGATCGTGGGGGTGTTCATCGTGGCCGGAGCCGCACTGCAACTCGATCCGGTGACGCAGTTCTACACCTGGCCGGCCGGGATCTCGACGGTCGGCATCGTGGTGCTGCTCATCGCGACAAGCGTTGCGGTGCTTGCCTTTTTCGCGCGCGGACTCGGCGGCCCCGGGGTGTCGGCGTGGCGCGCCTACGTCGCTCCGGGCATTGCCCTGCTCGGGTTCCTCGGTGTATTCGGGCTGATCCTGCTCAACCTGCCGCTTCTGGTCGGCGGGTCCACGCCGATCGCGATCGGCGTGGTGGCACTGCTGATCGCGGCATTCGCCACTGGCGCCGCGCTGGCCGCCCGCCGGCCCCACGTCACCCTCGAATAGCGATGTGGGCGCGCTCCGTGTCGGTGACCGATACGGAGCGCGCCGAAAACGCTAGAGGGTGATGCCGCCGTCGATGTTCCAGTTGACGCCGGTGATGTAGCCGGACTCGGGCAACGCCAGATAGGCCACCGCGCTGGCGATGTCGGCGGGCTGACCGTAATGCCCCACCGCGCTCATCGGGCGCATGACGGCGGCGAAATCGCCGTCGTCGGGGTTCATCTCGGTGTTCACCGGTCCGGGTTGGATGTTATTCACGGTGATGCCGCGCGGTCCGAGTTCGCGCGCCACCGCGCGGGTCAGGCCGGCGACCGCGGCCTTGCTGGTGGAGTACACCGCCAATCCGGCCAGCGGCACCCACTCGCTGTTGATGCTGCCGATGGTGATGATGCGTCCGCCCTGGCCCAGGTGCGGGATCACCCGCTGGATGGCGGCGAAGACGCCGCGCACGTTCACCGCGAGCACCCGATCGAAATCGGCCAGTGCAATGTCCTGCACCGGACCGAAGGCCAGCACACCGGCGTTGTTGACCAGGATGTCCAGCCCGCCGAGGCGCGTCGCCGCGTCGTCGACGGCTGCGGCGACCGATTCGGCGTCACCGCTATCAGCTTGGATGGCAATGACTTTCGTGCCGCCGGCACCGGCCTGTTCGGCCACCTGCCGAGCTGCCTCCGGCGAGGAATTGTAGGTGAACACTACGTCGGCGCCGTCGGAGGCCAGCCTCCGTACGATTTCGGCGCCGATGCCTCGCGACCCACCGGTCACCAATGCTCGTCGCCCCGCCAGGGGTCCTGTTGTGGTCATGTCGTTCTCCGGTCGGTCAGCGCGTTGGTTTACCGTCCGATCAAGGCACAGACCCCGGAAAACATTCCCCACCCCTGCGATTTGTGCACGAAAACCCGCGCTGAGCGCAAGAAATCGTGCACAAATCGCTTACTTCTTGCTCTTGTCCCCGGGGCTGTCGGTGGACAATGCCGCCACGAAGGCTTCCTGCGGGACCTCGACCCGACCGATGGTCTTCATCCGCTTCTTGCCCTCTTTCTGCTTCTCCAGCAGCTTGCGCTTACGGGTGATGTCACCGCCGTAGCACTTGGACAGCACGTCTTTGCGGATGGCCCGAATATTTTCTCGCGCAATGATTCTCGACCCGATGGCGGCCTGCACGGGGACCTCGAACTGCTGGCGCGGGATCAGTTCCTTGAGCTTGGTGGTCATCTTGTTGCCGTAAGCCGATGCCGAATCCTTGTGCACGATCGCGCTGAACGCGTCGACGGCCTCACCCTGCAGCAGGATGTCGACCTTCACCAGGTCGGCCTCCTGCTCGCCGGCCTCCTCGTAATCCAGCGACGCGTAGCCACGGGTGCGCGACTTCAGCGAGTCGAAGAAGTCGAAGATGATCTCGCCCAGCGGCATGATGTAGCGCAGTTCGACGCGCTCGGGTGAGAGGTAGTCCATGCCCTGCAGTTCGCCGCGGCGGGACTGGCACAGTTCCATGATGGTGCCGACGAATTCGCTGGGCGTAATCACCGTGGTTTTGACCACCGGCTCGAAGACGCTGCGCACCTTGCCTTCTGGCCAGTCCGACGGGTTGGTCACCACCATCTCGCTGTTGTCGTCCTTGATGACCCGATAGACCACGTTGGGCGAGGTGGAGATCAGGTCCAGGTTGAACTCGCGCTCCAGCCGCTCGCGGGTGATCTCCATGTGCAGCAGACCCAGGAAGCCGCACCGGAAGCCGAAGCCAAGGGCCACCGAGGTTTCCGGCTCGTAGGTCAGTGCGGCGTCGTTGAGCTGCAGCTTGTCCAGAGCCTCGCGCAGGTTCGGGTAGTCCGACCCGTCAACGGGATACAGCCCCGAGTAGACCATCGGCTTGGGTTCGCGGTAACCGGTCAGCGCCTCGGTCGCACCCTTGCGTGCCGTGGTGACGGTGTCACCGACCTTGGACTGACGGACGTCCTTCACACCGGTGATCAGATAGCCCACCTCGCCCACGCCCAGGCCGTCGGATGCCTTGGGCTCGGGTGAGACGATGCCGACCTCGAGCAGTTCATGGGTGGCCCCGGTAGACATCATGGCGATCTTCTCGCGCGGGGTGATCTTGCCGTCCACCACACGCACGTAGGTGACCACACCGCGGTAGATGTCGTAGACCGAGTCGAAGATCATCGCGCGGGTCGGGGCGTCGGGGTCACCGGTCGGCGCCGGGATCTGGCGGACCACGGCGTCGAGCAGCTCCTTGACGCCCGCACCGGTCTTGCCGGACACCCGCAGCACGTCAGACGGCTCGCAGCCGATGATGTGGGCGATCTCGCCGGCGTAGCGATCGGGGTCGGCGGCGGGCAGGTCGATCTTGTTGAGCACCGGGATGATGGTTAGGTCGCGGTCCAACGCCAGGTACAGGTTGGCCAGGGTCTGTGCCTCGATGCCTTGGGCGGCATCGACCAGCAGCACCGCACCCTCGCAGGCCTCCAGCGCGCGGGACACCTCGTAGGTGAAGTCGACGTGGCCAGGGGTGTCGATGAGATGCAGGACGAACTGCTCGCCGTTGGACTCCCAGGGCAACCGCACGTTCTGGGCCTTGATGGTGATGCCACGTTCGCGCTCGATGTCCATCCGGTCCAGGTACTGGGCACGCATGGAACGGTCGTCGACGACGCCGGTGAGCTGCAGCATCCGGTCGGCGAGCGTCGATTTGCCGTGATCGATATGGGCGATGATGCAGAAGTTCCGAATCTGCGCCGGCGCAGTGAACGTCTTGTCGGCGAAACTGCTGATGGGAATCTCCTGGTGGTGCGGGCCTGACGCGTCCGGGGCGAGCGAAGCGACGGGAATGTGTTTGGGGCGAGCGTAGCGACGGGAATGTGTTTGGGGCGAGCGTAGCGACGGGAACTCTTCGGGGGGCGAGCGCAGCGACGGGAAATTGTCGCTGCAGCGCAGCTACCAGGGTATCCAGCCGGGAGCCCGCGGGCACAATCGCACCACATCAGAACTCCCCTATGCTCGAATGCATGGCATCGCCGTGGAGGGAATTTCAGCGCTTCGCCGAGCACCTGGTGTTCGACGAAGCGCCCCGATTCATCCACAATCTGCAGCAGCCCGATGCCCTGTCGCGCACCCTTCAGCAGGGTCTGCGGCTGGGCCTGGAGGCCGGGATGACCGTGCTGGGCGTGGCCCCGACGCCGGCGCAGGCCGCCATCACCGCGGGCCGGCCCGTCACCCAGAGCGTGGTTCCGACCGCGCAGCGGGCCCGCCGCATCGTCTACGCCCCCAAGCTCGACGGCCGCGCCGATCCCGGTGAGGTGGTGTGGACCTGGGTGGTCTACGAAGAGGACCCCTCGCGCGGCAAGGACCGTCCGGTACTGGTGGTCGGTCGCGATCGCGGCACCCTGCTGGGTCTGATGCTCTCCAGTCAGGAGCACCACCGCGACGACCCCAATTGGGTCGAGATCGGTTCGGGTAGTTGGGATTACGAGGGACGGGTCAGCTGGGTGCGCCTGGACCGGGTGCTCGACGTGCCCGAGGAGGGCATCCGCCGAGAGGGCGCCGTCCTGGAACGGGACAAGTTCGAGGTCATCGCCACCCGGCTACGTGCCAATTTCGCCTGGTTCTGACCTACCGTGGCTGCCGCCACACCTGCCCTACCGTGGCTACCGCCACATCCGCCCTACCGTGGCTGCCGCCAACCACCGGTACGGCGTTCCATATATAGAACGCCAGTAACCAATCATCCATATATGGAACCGCTCTTGATAAGATCCATATATGGAACCGGTTGGCGAGATCGTCCGAGGGTGGCTCACAACAAGCGGGATGAACGCAGCAGCGACATCGCGCCGTGCCGGTGTATCGAAATCGACGCTGACCCGCATCCTCACCGACCAAGTCGACCCAGCAATTGGCACAGTGCGTGAAATCGCCATCGCTTGCGGCATCGACTTGGTCCTATCCTCAACCCCGAGTGCCGACCCGCTCGCAGCGGCGGCAGCGCGGTCCATGTTGGAAGACGGTTACGTTGCCCCCGCAACACCGGAAATACAGAAATGGAAAGAGCGGCTGCACCGCCTATCCGACGAATACATCGGAGGCGATGCGCAGAAGGCCGCCACCAATGATCCCCTCGCCCTGATCCAGACCGCAGCCGTGTACTCATCCCCACTGTTACGTCATGGAGCCGAACTCTTCGAGGGAACAGCCACGGTGGGGCGGCTCGCATCGGCCGGGTTTGCTTCCAAGGAGCGATGGGCGGTGTCCGGCGCAGCGGGCTTGTATCTACCCGATCACACCGAGACTGCGCCCGCGACAACAATTCTGTGGTGTGAGGACGTACGCACTGTCGTCCAGCTACTCGCCGACAGCCCACTCAGGCCAACACACCGCGAGGACCGCGCAACCGTCGCGGTCATCGAAGCCGAGCCGGAGCTGTTCGCAGGTTCATTCACCGAAGGCATCGTCCGCTACGCAGCCCCAATCCAGATCATCCTCGACTGCCTTTCCCAACCCGGACAGGTAGCCGACCAAGCCCTGCGCGAAGCACAGACCTGGTGAAGAACAGGAGACTTCGACATGCCTGACCAGAGACCAAAATGGGCGCTTGGGTCCGACCAATACGCGAAGCGTGCTCGAGTGGGAGCCGCACCTAGCCAGCCGTCACGGCGACATGACCCACACCTGTTCGAAGACACCGGAATCACGTGGGACGAATTCGACTATGCCGCGATATCTACCAGCACCGTGGAACGTTCACGCCATCGTTTCCGAGCTGCACTGCCCGAACTGATCTGGAACACCGCAGCGCTGGAAGGCAACAACTTCACACTCCCGGAGGTGAAAACGCTGCTGGAGGGCGTGACCGTCGGTGGCAAGAAAATGGACGACGAGAACCAGATCGTGGCACTCAGCAAGGCCTACAACCGCCTTGACGAACTCGTGGGGGCAGGGAAGTTCGCGCTCACCAAAGAAGTAACGGACGAGCTTCACGGACTCACTGCCCGACATGAGGCAATCGAGAGCGGCAAGTTTCGCGGTGAAGGCGCGGCAACCGGCGGGGGAAATGTGCGGCTATCAACGGGCGGTGTTGTTGAGGGGACGCCACACGGACCCGGAGGAACTTTCCTGACAAGGCACTATGACGATCTCATCCGTCGGCTGAGCTCATTCCAGGACGCACGCGAGCGAGCTCTGCTCTACTTCGCTTCGGCTACGCGGCGACAGTTCCACTTCGACGGCAACAAGCGCACGGCGCGCCTGATGATGACCGGAGAACTCATGGCCCACGGGTTCGACATCGTGTCCATCCCATATGCACGGCAACTCGAATTCAATAACGCGCTCGACACCCTGTTCTCCACCGATGACGCCACCGAGATCCTGCGATTTCTCACCACCTGCACATTCACGTAGACGCCCGGCATGCCGATAGGTCGACGATCGCGTCGGAACGCGAGTGACCACTACGGCGACTGTGTGATGTAGGCCTGTAGCTGTTGCTGCTCGGTCTCCAACTCGGCCATCCGCGACTTGACCACATCACCGATGCTGACGATGCCGGCCAGTCGACCGTCATCGAGCACCGGGACGTGGCGCACCCGGTTCTCGGTCATCAACGCGGCGAGCTGGTCGACGGTGTCTCGCGGGGTGCAGGTCGCGACGACCGTGGTCATGATCTCCGAGACCGGCTGGACCAGCAGGCTGGCGCCGCGCTCATGCAGCTTGCGCACCACATCGCGCTCGGAGACGATGCCGACCAACCCGTCGGCGCCGACCACCACCATCGCACCGATGTTCATGGCGGCCAGGCCGGCCAATAGTTGGGACACCGGGGTTTGCGGGGCGATCGTCGTCACCGCCGCACCCTTGTTGCGCAGGACATCCTCGATCCGCATCACGCACCTCCGGTTCGTGATCTACATCACACCATGGTAGGCGATGGCCAGGTATACCTGAGCCATGATCGAGGTCACATTGCTCGGCACCGGCAGTCCCATGCCCGACCCCCACCGCGCGGGACCGTCGACCCTGATCAGGGCTGGAGAACAGACCTTTCTCGTCGACTGCGGCCGCGGTGTCCAGCAGCGGATGGCTGCCGTGGGCTGCGCCGCCAACATGCTCAGCGCCCTGCTGCTGACCCATCTGCACAGCGATCACATCGCCGACCTGGGCGATCTCATCATCACCCGATGGATCAGCACCTTCACCCCCGAACCGGTCCCACTGCCGATCATCGGACCGCCCGGCACCGCCGAGGTGGTCGAAGCCACCCTGAAGGCGTTCGGGCATGACATCGGTTACCGCATCGCCCATCACGCCGATCTGACCGCTCCTCCCCCGGTCCAGGTGCATGAGTACACCGGCGGGGTGGTCTGGGATCGCGACGGGGTACACATCATCGCCGGCCCCACCGATCACCGTCCGGTGGCGCCGACCCTCGGTTTCCGGGTCGAATACGACGACGCCTCGGTGGTGCTGGCCGGTGACACCGTGCCGTGCGCCGGGCTGGACGCGCTCACGCGCGGCGCGGGGGCGTTGGTGCACACCGTGGTTCGCAGCGATCTCGTCGAGACCATGCCACTGCAGCGCATCCGCGATATCTGTGACTACCACTCGTCGGTCGAGCAGGCGGCCCAGACCGCAGCACGGGCCGGGGTCGGCATCTTGATCCTCACCCACTATGTACCGGCACTGGTGCCCGGCCAGGAAGAGGAGTGGAGATCAAGGGCGGCAGCGCATTTCGGCCGTCAGATCGAACTCGGCAATGACCTGCACCGGGTCGATGTGCATCCGGGGGTAGGACTCAAGCCAGCCGGGTGATCTCCACCACGACATCCAGATCGGTCGACCCCTCGCCGGAATAGATCCCCTTGAGCGGTGCCACATCTGAATAGTCACGCCCTACCACGACGGTCACGTACTGTTCATTGATCTCGTTGTCGTTCGTCGGGTCGTAGTCCCACCAGCCGCCGGTCCAGGCCTGCACCCAGGCGTGGCTCTGTCCCTCGATGATGTCGCCGATCTCGGCCTTGCGCTGCGGATGCAGATAACCCGACACGTACCGGGCCGGAATACCCATGCTGCGCAACACGATCAACGTCAGATGCGCGAAGTCCTGACAGACGCCCATACCCTCGTGCAACGCATCCAGGCCTGACGAGTGCACGCCGGTGGTGCCGCGCACATACCGCAACTCGGTGTGCACCCAGTTCGCGGCCGCGATCACCGCCTCCTGCGGGTCGTAATACTTGATGATCCGCTGGGCCACCCGATCGATGCGCTTGCTGGCCGGGGTGTACCGCGTCGGGACCAGCAGCTCGTCGAACCGGTCCCGAACCGCCGCGGAGGCCAGATCGGCCCAACCCACCGATTCCGAAGGCATTTCGCCCTTGTCGGTCTCCACCACCGAAGACGAGATCACCTCCAACTCGGTGTGCGGGGCATGAAGATCGAACGCGGTCACCGCCGTCCCCCAGTAGTCGACATAGCGGTAGGAACGCGTCGCGGGCGTGGTTTCCACCCGGTTGAGCACGACGTTCTGCCGCGAGTCCGACCGCGGAGTGAGCCGCGCCTCATTGAACGACGCGGTGACCGGCGATTTGTAGGCATATCCCGTCGCATGCACCACTCGGACGCGCCACATCAGATCTCCCCCTCTTCGATCGCCGACACCGGATGCCCCGCATCGATCCACGCCACCCACGGGGCCAGGTGAAAATACTGCAGCGCCAAGGCTTCTCCGACCTCCCGACAGGTTTTCTGCAATCCAGCGAGCCGTTCCTCCAACGACTCCAACAACACCCCCGGCCGCAGGAACTCGAGTTCGCTGCGGGCGCGGCCCAGCAATCGCTGCGCTTCGCCGGTCGCGCCGATCCGATCATTCGGACGGTGCTGCAACTCATCGAGGTGACACTCGGCCAGCCGCAACGAATAGAACACCGACCGGGGAAACAGGCGGTCCAGCAACATGAATTCGACGACACGGCCGGCATCGAGCACGCCCCGATAGGTGCGTAGATAGGTGTCATGGGCACCGGCCGAACGCAGCACCGTCACCCATGCGGGCGACGACGCGCTGTCCCCGACCCTGGCCAACAGCAGTCGCACCGTCATATCGACGCGTTCGATGGCCCGGCCCAGCACCATGAACCGGTAGCCGTCATCGCG
>Ga0153956_1002826_pt1 | contig 12132 bp, 9 predicted proteins | sample TSFL040MetaG_FD_104704 | JGI IMG/M metagenome (GOLD analysis project Ga0153956, IMG submission 104704) | Attine ant fungus gardens microbial communities from Florida, USA - TSFL040 MetaG | ecosystem: Host-associated > Fungi > Mycelium > Unclassified | place: USA: Florida, Wekiwa Springs...
GACGCCCTGCAGCGCCGCCGTGCGGGAGTCGCCTGATGCCGAAAGCCGTCGTCTGCCGTGCATTGGGAACGCCGGAAACACTGCGTCTTGAGGATTTCGTTTCGCAGCCGCTGACGCCGGGACAGGTCCGCGTCCGCATCCGTGCCGCCGGGATCAACTTTCCCGATATCCTGATGGCGGCGGGCGAGTATCAGCTCAAGCCCGAACTGCCGTTCACGCCCGGAATGGAAGCCGCCGGCGACATCAGCGAGATCGCCGACGATGCGAAGGGGGTCAAGGTCGGTGACCGTGTCATCGTCAAGCTGCGGTTCGGCGGCTATGCGGAGGAGGTGGTGGTGACGCCGTCGCAACTCACGCCGTTGCCTTCGACATTCGATTACGCCGAGGGCGCCACGTTCCTCGCGGCCCATGGCACTGCCCATCACGCATTGGTGGATCGCGGACAGGTCAAACCCGGCGAGGTGTTGCTGGTGCATGGCGCCGGCGGCGGTGTCGGTCTTGCCGCCGTCGAAATCGGCAAACTGCTCGGGGCCACGGTCATCGCCGCCGCGTCGTCGGAGGAGAAGCTTGCCGTCGCCAAGGCGCGCGGGGCCGATCATGGTGTTCTCTACAGCGCCGAGCCGTTCAGGGAGGCGGTAAAGCGCATCACCGGCGGCAAAGGCGTGGACGTTGTGTTCGACCCGGTCGGTGGCGAGATTTTCGAGCAGAGCCTGCGCTGCATCAACTGGGGGGCACGGCTGCTGGTGATCGGCTTCACCGGCGGCATCGGTGTTGCCAAGACCAATCTCGTGCTGATCAAAGGCGCGAGCGTGCTGGGCGTGCGTGCCGGCGAGGCGGTGCGGCGCGATCCGAAGATCGGCGAGGCGCGCTTCAGGACATTGATGGCATGGGCCGAGGCCGGAAAAATCCGCCCGAACGTGTCGCATCGCCTGCCGCTCGCCGATGTCGCGCAGGCGATGCGGCTGCTGACGGAGCGCAAGGCGATCGGGCGCGTCGCGCTCACGATGTGAGCGCGACGGTCGCTGTCGCGTAGTTATTTATATTCGCGCTCGGTCCACCACGGATAGTAGTCGGGCATGTCGGCGCTGACCTTGTTCTTGAACGCGGCCGGGCGCTTCTCAAGGAAAGCGACGACGCCTTCCTTGACGTCTTCCGAACGTCCGCGCGCATAGATGCCGCGGCTGTCGATTTTGTGCGCTTCCATCGGATCGTCCATCGCGGAGAGGCGCCACATCATCTGGCGGATCAGTGCGACCGATACCGGCGCCGTCTTCTCCATGAAGGTTTTTGCCAGCGCACGCGCGGTGGGCAGCAGATCGTCATGCGGAACGACACGGCTGACGAGACGGCCGTCAAGCGCTTCCTGCGCCGGGAAGACGCGGCCGGAATAGCACCATTCCAGCGCCTGCGAGATGCCGACAATGCGCGGCAGGAACCAGCTCGATGCGGCCTCCGGCACGATGCCGCGCTGGGAGAACACGAAGCCGAACCGCGCGTGTTCCGATGCGATGCGGATATCCATCGCAAGCTGCATGGTGGCGCCGATGCCGACCGCCGGGCCGTTGATGGCGCCGATCACCGGCTTGAGGCTCTTGAAGATGCGCAGCGTCACCTGGCCGCCGCCGTCGCGCACCATCGGATCGCTGTAGTCGACTTTACCATCGGCATTGCGCTTGACCGGGCCGCGCTTCGCATCGCGATCGAACGTGTCGGCACCGGACGACAGGTCGGCTCCTGCGCAGAAACCGCGGCCGGCGCCGGTGATGATGATGGCGCGGACATTGTCGTCGGCGTCGGCCTTGTCGAACGCGTCGATCATCTCGGCCTGCATGGTCGCGTTGTAGGCGTTGAGCTTGTCGGGGCGGTTCAGCGTGATGGTGAGGATCTGGTCCTCGACGCTGTAGAGGATGGTCTCGTAGGCCATGTCGGTTTCTCTCCCGTTTTCTTTCCTCGTCATTCCGGGGCGCGCCGCAGGCGCGAACCCGGAATCTTGATGTGCTTTATCATTGCCAGATTCCGGGTTCGCACGCGAAGACGCGTGCGCCCCGGAATGACGGAGATATTACACCGGCAGCCGCGTCTCGATGATGCGGGCGAACATGCTGGCGCCGACCGGCAGGATCTTGTCGTCGAGGACATAGCCGGGATTGTGCACCGGTACCGATCCGTCGTGGCCGACCCAGAAATAGGCGCCGGGTACCGCGTGCAGCATGTCGGCGAAGTCTTCCGAACCCATCCTCGGCTGCAATCCCGTGAGGACATTGGCGTCGCCGACGATGGTGCGGGCGACGTCTTCCACGGCCTTGCTGTGCTCCTCCTGGTTGATCAGCACGCTGAAACCGTCGCGGATATCGACCTTGATCTCGACATCGAAGGCGGCGGCGATGCCCTTGGCCAGCGTGTGCATGCGGTCGCGGATCTGCTGGCGCACCTTGTCCGAGAAGCAGCGCACGGTGCCGCACAGCTTGGCGTCGTCCGGAATGACGTTATAGGCCGAGCCGGAATGGATCTGGGTGATCGACAGCACTGCCGACTGCAGCGGATCGACATTGCGGCTGACGATCGACTGCATGGCCTGACCGAGGGTCATGGCGATGACGACCGGATCCTTCGAACGCTCGGGCATCGCGCCGTGCGCGCCGTAACCCTTGATGTGAATGTCGAAGAAATCCGCAGCGGCCATCGCGGGGCCGGGCGAGATGCCGATCTGGCCGTGATCGAGGTCGGGCGCATTGTGCAGGCCGTAGATTTCGTCGCAGGGGAACTGCTTGAACAGGCCGTCCTTGATCATCGCGCGCGCGCCGCCGAGCCCTTCTTCGGCGGGCTGGAAGATGAAATGCACGGTGCCGTCGAAATTGCGCGTTTCGGCGAGATAGCGCGCGGTGCCGAGCAGCATGGTGGTGTGGCCGTCATGGCCGCAGCCATGGAAGCGGCCGGGAATGGTCGAGCGCCAGGCGAGGTTGGTGTGTTCCTCCATCGGCAGCGCGTCCATGTCGGCGCGCAGGCCGATGCGCTTCGAGCCGTTGCCCTTGCCCTTCAGCGTCCCGATGACGCCGGTGCCGCCAAGGCCGCGATGCACGTCGATGCCCCAGCTTGCGAGCTTGTCGGCGACGATGCCGGAGGTGCGGACTTCCTCGAAGCCGACCTCCGGATGCGCATGCAGATCGCGGCGGATGGCGGTGAGTTCGTCGGCGAAAGCGTCGATGCGTTCGAGAGTGTTCATGATGTTTCCTCTGGTCAGATATTAAATTGATGACTGTCACTTGTCCCGGACGCGATGCGGCATCCTTCATGCCGCTTCGCAGAGCCGGGACCGTATCGAACTCCGGCGTTTGGTACGGCCCCGGCTCTGCGAAGCGATACTGGCGGCGAAGCTTCGCTTCGCCTGTGTATCGCATCGCGTCCGGGGCGCGGAGAGATGTCGCGTTTCCTTCGTTACGGCACGAGGGCGGGGGATGAGGTTTCAGGGGTGAATGGCGTGCCGTTCGGCTTCAGGCGAATACCCGGCCGCAGGTGCTTCCACGGCAGCACCGACGTATCGGCCGGCATCGCGCCGGGGGCGGCGCAGATCAGCAACTGGCCGGCGATCGGCTCGAAATCGGCGCGGAAGTGCACCGAACTTTTGTTAACGAGGATGTTCTGTTCCGTCGGCTCGATGCCGACATAGCGATACATGGACTGGTCGGCGAGCTGCGCCTTGTGCGAGGAGATGACCACGCGGACATCGTCGATGCGCAGGCAGGCCGAGAGGCCCATATCCATGTCGCGGCCGCCGTAATAAGGGCCGGGCGCGACGAACTTGCCGTCGGATAATTTTTCGACAACGAACGTGTTTTCATAAGGCGTATCGCCGGGGATGCCCGACTTGCCGCCGATCGAAAGCGTCACCGCCGCGCCTTCGCCGGCTTCATGCGCGGCTCTGGCGGCGGCGGGATCGTAGATCACGCCATGCGCGGCTTTCACCGCCTTGTTCTTCACCAGCGCGCGCAGCATGCCGGTGGTGTCGCTGTCGCCGCCGGCGCCGGGATTGTCCTGGGTGTCGGCGATCACGACCGGCTTCGTCAGCGTCTTCGCCAGCTCCATCGCATGCAGCACGCCGTCGTCCGGCGTGTAGATCCGGCCGTCGAAGTCGTTCTCATGGCTTGTCACCAGATTGACGATGACGTCGGCCGCGGCATCGGCATCGGCCTGGGTGACGCCATAGGCGAACACGCTCGGGCAGCAATGCACGAAATCGGCGGCGGGGAAGCCGGGGCAGAACGACAGCGTCGGCACCTGATCGTCTTCGAGCGCGGCAAGCTTTTGGTAGATGCTTTTCGTCGGCTCGTCATTGGTGCATTGCCAGCTGATCGGGATCAGGAACGGCAGTTGACGGAACGCCTTGGCGAAGCGATTGCCGGCGAGCAGGAGCTCCATGTGGCGCGCGCAGGCGCGGCCGGTGTCGGCCATGTCCACATGCGGATAGGTGCGATAGGCGATCAGCGCGTCGGTATACGCCACGGATTCCGGCGAGATGTTGCCGTGCAGGTCGAGGCTGACGACGAATGGAATGTCCGGCCCGATCACCTCGCGCACGCGGCGCGCGATTTCGCCTTCGCCGTCGTCGAGATGCTCGGTTACCATGGCGCCGTGCAGGTCGAGATAGACGGCATCGAGCGGCATGGCCTTCCTGATGCCGTCGATCATCTCGCCGACGATACGCTCATAGGCATCCTCGGTGACGTGCGCCGACGGGCTGGCGCCGCAGGCGATGGTCGGGATCAACTCCCACCCGCGCTTCTCCGCTTCCTCGACGAAGCCGGCGAGGCTGACATTGATGCCGCGCATGACTTTCAGCACATCGGCGCCATGAGTCATCGCCGGCCAGCCGCCGCCATGCACGAAGGCGTCATAGGTCGCCTTGGTCGGTGCGAAGGTGTTGGTCTCGTGGAGGAAGCCGCCGACGGCGATACGGGTCATGACGATACTCGGTTTGCAGAGTGATCGTCATTCCGGGCTGCGACGAAGTCGCAGACCCGGAATCTCGAAGTGACAGGCACATCAAGATTCCGGGTTCGCGTCCGGCAAGGGCCGGCCGCGCCCCGGAATGACGGGATGAGGTCAGGCGGTGGCCATCGTAGTATCCACCGCACGAAAATTGGCGAAATCCCACCCGCGTCCGGGCGCTGCGTCAAGCAGCTGGCGCGTATAGGTCTGCTGCGGATTTGCAAGGACATCCGCCGCCGGGCCGTATTCCACCACCTGGCCGCGCTGCATCACCGCGACGTCGTCGCAGATCTGCGCGGCGACGCGCAGGTCGTGGGTGATGAACAGGATGGCGATGCCGAGGCGGGTCTGGATGTCGTCGAGCAGTTTCAGCACCTGGGCCTGTACCGACACGTCGAGCGCGGAGACGGCTTCGTCCGCCACGAGAACTTCCGGTTCGAGCGCCAGCGCACGGGCGATCGCGATGCGCTGGCGCTGGCCGCCGGAGAACTGGTGCGGATAGCGCGTCACGGCATCCGCCGGCAGGTCGACCAGTTCGAGCAGCTCGCGGGCCCTGGCCAAGGCCGTCGGTCGATCGACGCCGTAATTGATCGGACCTTCGGCGATGGACTCGCCGACCGTGATGCGCGGATTGAGCGAACGATAGGGATCCTGAAAGACGATCTGGATTTTCTTGCGATGCGGCTGCAACGCCGAACGGGACAGGCCGGATATCTCCTGGCCGGCGAGGCGGATGGCGCCCGAGGTCGGATCGATCAGGCGGACGATGCAGCGCGCGACGGTGGACTTGCCCGAGCCGCTTTCGCCGACGATGCCGAGGGTGCGCCCCTTGCGCAGCGTCAGCGTGACATTCTTTGCAGCGTGGACCTCGCGCGCTTTGCCGAGGAAGGAGTGCTCACGATAGACCTTGCCGAGTTCGGCGGCCTCCAGCACCACCGGATGGGTGGCGTCTTCCGCGCGCGCCGGGCGCGGCGTCAGGCTCGGCACCGACGACAGCAGGTTGCGCGTGTAGTCCATCGTCGGATTGCTCAGGACGTCCTTCAGCGGCCCGGCTTCGACCAACTGGCCCTGGCGCATCACCGCGACGCGATCGGCGATGTCGGCGACCACGCCCATGTCGTGGGTGATGAACAGAACGGCGGTGCCGTGATCCTTCTGCAGGTCGCGGATCAGCCTGAGGATCTGCGCCTGGGTGGTGACGTCGAGCGCGGTGGTGGGCTCGTCGGCGATCAGCAGCTTCGGTTCGAGCACCAGCGCCATGGCGATCATGATGCGCTGGCGCTGGCCGCCGGAGAGGCGGTGCGGATAGGACGAGAAGATGCGCTTCACGTCCGGCAGGCGAACCTGCTCCATCATGTCGAGAATTTTGGTGCGGCGTGCGGCGGCACCGAGACTGGTGTGGGTGCGCAGCACCTCGTCGATCTGCTTGCCGACGGTGACGACCGGATTGAGCGCCGTCATCGGCTCCTGGAAGATCATCGCCATGGTGGTGGCGCGCAGCTCGCGCAGGCGGCGCTCGCTGGCCTGCAGGATGTCCTCGCCGACCAGTTTGATGCTGCCGCCGATGACTTTCAGCGCGTCCTTCGACAACAGGCCCATGGTCGAGAGCGATGTGACCGATTTGCCGGAGCCGCTTTCGCCCACCACGCACAGCGTTTCGCCTTCGCGCACCTGCAGCGACACGCCGTCGATGATTTTTTTGCCGGCGCCGGTCTTGCCGATGGCGACGACGAGGTTCTCGATGTCGAGGGCGATGGGACGTTCGTTCACGGGCATGTTCGCTGATGCGTTCATTTACCGGCCTCCCGCTGTTTCATGCGTGGATCGAGTGCGTCGCGCGCGGCGTCGCCGATCAGGTTGACCGAGAGGATGGCGATGGACAGCAGCAGGCCGGGCCAGAAGATCAGCGAGGGCTTGATCTGGAAGTACTGGCGGCCCTCGGCCATGATGTTGCCCCAGCTCGGCACTTCCGGGCTGATGCCGGCGCCGAGGAAGGACAGGATCGCTTCGGTGAGGATCGCGGCGGCGGCGACATAGGTGCCCTGGACGATCAGCGGCGCGATCGTATTCGGCATCAGGTGTTTCCACATGATCTTCGGCAGGCTGCTGCCGAGCGAGATCGCGGCTTCCACATAGGGTTCCTCGCGCGCCGACAGCACCACCGAGCGCACCAGGCGGGCGACGCGCGGGACTTCCGGAATGGTGATGGCGATCAGCACCGTGGTGAGGCTGGCGCCGGAGAGCGAGACGACGGCGATGGCGAGCAGGATGCTGGGGATCGCCATCAGGCCGTCCATGATGCGCATCATCACCGCATCGACATAGCGGAAGAATCCGGAAACGAGGCCGATGAAAAGGCCGATCACGATGCTGATGATGGCGGAGCCGAGGCCGACCAGGAGCGAGATGCGGCCGCCGTAGAGAATGCGTGCGAACAGGTCGCGGCCATAGGCGTCGGTGCCGAGCAGGAATTCGCCGCCTGCCGGCTTCAGGCGATTGGCCGGAACCAGCAGCTGCGGATCATGCGAGGTGAGCCACGGCGCGAAGATCGCCGAGGCGATGACGGCGATCAGGCAGATCGTCGCGAGCGCAATGATCGGCGACGACACGAGGAAGCCGAAGGACGGCCCGCGGCGCGACGGCAGGAGTGCGTTGGGGAGTGGATCGGTCGCCATCTGTTCAGTGTCCTGGAATTGCAGTTTGATACTTGTCCCGGACGCGAAGCGGCGCTTTGCGCCGCATCGCGTCCGGGACAAGGTTTTCTTTGAAGGCGATCATCTTCTAGTAACGAATTCTGGGATCGAGCAGCGAGTAGGCGAGGTCGATCAGCAAGTTGATGGCGACATAGATGCCGGAGGTGAGCAGGATCATCGCCTGGATCACCGGGTAGTCGCGCGCCAGCACCGCGTCGACGGTGAGGCGCCCGATGCCCGGCAGGTTGAACACGCTCTCGGTGACGACGACGCCGGAGATCAGCAGCGCGAAACCCGTGCCGATCACGGTGATGACCGGCACGGCGGCGTTGCGCAGCGCATGGCGCAGCAGCACGCCGCGCTCGGTGATGCCTTTGGCGCGCGCGGTGCGCACATAGTCCTCGCCGAGCACGTCGAGCATGGCGGCCCGGGTCATGCGGGCGATGAGCGCCACATAAATGAAGGAAAGCGCGCAGGTGGGCAGCACCATGCGTTCGAAGAACGGGCCGAAGCCGCGGAAGATGCTGCGGAAGCCCTGCACGGGCACCCAGCGCAGGTCGATCGCGAAGATCTGAACCAGCACATAGCCGATCACGAAAACCGGCACCGAGAAACCGATCACCGACAGCGCCATGACGAAGCGGTCGATCCAGGTGCGGTGCTTCCACGCGGCGATGACACCAAGCGGAACCGCGACGAGGATCGACACCAGCATCACGCTCAATGCGACGCTGATCGAGGGTTCGACGCGCTGACCGATCAATTTCAGCACCGGGACATTGGAGATCAGCGACGTGCCGAGGTCGCCGTGCAGCAGCCGGCCGATCCAGGTGAAGAACTGGATATAAAGCGGCTCGTTGAGGCCGAGCACGGTCCGGATACGCTCAAGCTGTTCCGGTGTCGCCGTATCGCCCGCAATGATCGCCGCGGGATCGCCGGGCGTCAGCCGCAGCAGCAGGAACACGAACAGGGCGACGACGCCCATGACGGGGATGGCCGCGAGAATTCGGCGGATGAGATATCCGAGCATGGCGCTGTCCTATTGGTCGTGTCGATGGAACGTAACGGGACCGCGCAGGTCAACCGGAAACGTCATGGCGGCGTTGCAATTGATTTCGATCATTCCGGCAGGCGCAACGCGCTTCAACTCGATGTTCACTGGTATAAACAAAAAAAGCAAATCCTGTGCCACCTTTCGGCCCGCGCACCTGTCGTGATGCGCGAGCCGGCTGTCGTGGGTCAATCCAGCGTTGCCAGCAATCCGGCCATCAGGCGGCCGCGATCGACCAGGCTCTGCGCGATGATGTACTCGTTCAGGGTGTGCATATCGGCGCCGTGAACGCCGAGGCCGTCGAGGGTCGGGATGCCCATGGCGCCGGTGAAATTGCCGTCCGAGCCGCCGCCCGAACTCTGATGGGTGAGTTCGGGAAGACCGAGGCTCGCATTGATGGCCTTGGCTTTCTCGAACATCGCCATGGTGCCGGCATTGGGTTCCCAGACCGGGCGGGTGACGCCGCGGGTGACGTTGAACGTCACATCGTTTTCGGTGCCCGACAGCGCGAGCATCCGCTCGACGCCCTTGTCGAGATCCTCCTGGCGCTTCGCCATGCTGAGCGCTTCGCCCGTGCAGGATGAGGCAACGCAGTTGACCCATTGTCCGCCATGCACGATGCCGACGCTGAAGGTGCAATCCGGGCCGGTCATTTCGTCGATCTGCACGATTCTGCGTGCCATTTCGCGGATGGCCGAGCGGCCGCTCGACAGCGTGGCGCCGGAATGGCTGGGGCGGCCGATGGCTTCGAGATTGAAGCGGGCGATGGCGTAGCGGCCGCTGGTGACGCCGTTGTTCGGACGACCCGGCTCCGGAACCAGCACGTATTTGTTGCGCGCCGCTTCCGCCTCGATGATGTCGCGGGTCGACGGCGTGCCGACCTCCTCGTCCGGCGTGAACAGCACGGTGATCGGCAGCGGCGTGGTGTAGGAGATGCGGGCAAGTTGGCGGATCGCTTCGAGCGACAGATAGTTGCCGCCCTTCATGTCGCAGATGGCAGGGCCGTAGCAGCGTTCGCCCTCGCGACGCCATTTCAGTTTTTCGATGGTGCCGACCGGATGCACCGTGTCCATGTGGCCTGCGATGAGAATGCCCGGCTCGCCGAATTTCGGATGTGGAAAACGCGCCCGGATGCAACCGCCGAAACCCTGACGCCCTGCGATGCGCTCGATGGTCGCACCCATGATCGCCATGTCGCGCGCGGCGAGATCGAGCATGCCGTTGACGGCATTCGCATCCCAGGTGGGACTCTCGCACTCGACCCAGACGCGCAGGCCCTGCAGCATATTGTCGAGATCGAACGGCAGTTCTGCGGGATTCATCGAGCTGTTCCTCTTGTTTCTTTGGGGAAGAATTTTTGTGGCGGACGAGCGGACACGGCGTACATCCGCACGCTGCGCGCATTCGCGGGCGACATTGCAGCAGCGGCCCTGCGTTTGCAAATCGCGGCTGTATATCGCGGCGCGCCCCGCATCGCCGCACATCCTGGTGCCGTAGATCGAAATCGCGATTGACGCGCACCCTGCATGATGCAAGTCTTTGAAGCCTAAATCATAAAGAGAATTCGAGCGGCGCTCAAAAAATATGCTCAAAAAATAAATTGCGTTGCATAAATAGTCATCGACCGGTGACCAGTTTCCACTTGACGCGTTTCCACCCAGGAGAGAGATCGAATGTCTATCATGTCTCGTTGGCGGCACTCCGCAGCCTTCGCCAAATTGACGCTGCCGGGCGTTGCGCTCGCCGTTGCGCTCGCGCTGCCGACGATGTCCTCGCCCGCAGAGGCTGCAGGCAAGACGATTACCGCGGTGATGCATTCCGACCTGCGCGTGATCGATCCGATCATCACCACCGCCTACATCTCGCGCGATCACGGCTACATGGTCTACGACACGCTGCTCGGCATGAACTCGAAGTTCGAGATCAAACCGCAGATGGCGGACTGGAAAGTCTCCGACGACAAGCTGGTCTATACGTTCACTTTGCGCGACGGCTTGAAGTGGCACGACGGCAAGCCGGTGACGGCGGAAGACTGCGTCGCCTCGCTCAAGCGCTGGGGCGCGCGCGACGGCATGGGCCAGAAGCTCATGGACTTCACCAAGAGCATCGAGGCGCCCGACGCCAAGACCATCGTACTGACGCTGAAGGAGCCCTACGGCCTCGTGCTGGAATCGATCGGTAAGCCGTCCTCGGTAGTGCCGTTCATGATGCCGAAGCGCATTGCCGAGACGCCGCCGGACAAGGCGATTCCGGAGCAGATCGGTTCGGGTCCGTTCAAGTTCGTGCAGGCGGAATTCCAGCCCGGCGTGAAGGCGGTCTATGAGAAGTTCAAGGAGTATGTACCGCGCTCCGAGCCGATCGACTGGACGGCCGGCGGCAAGGTTGTGAAGGTCGACCGCGTCGAGTGGGTCACCATGCCTGACGCGCAGACCGCGGTGAACGCGTTGCAGTCCGGCGATATCGACTTCATGGAGCTGGCGCCGTTCGATCTGCTGCCGATCCTGACCAAGGATCCGGAGCTGAAGGTCGAGGTGCTCAACGGGCTGGGCTACCAGACCCTCGCGCGTATGAATTTCCTCAACCCTCCGTTCAACAATGTGAAGGTGCGCCGCGCGGCTTTCCTGGCTCTCAGTCAGAAGCCGGTGCTCGACGCGTTGGTCGGCGATCCCAATTACTATACGGTCTGCGGTAGCGTTTTCGGTTGCGGTACGCCGAATTCCAGCGATGTCGGCTCGGAAACGCTCGTCAAGGGCAACGGCCTGGACGAGGCCAAGAAGCTGCTGGCAGAGTCCGGTTACGACGGCACGCCGATCGTCATCATGGGGCCGACCGATGTCACCAGCCTGAAGGCCCAGCCGATCGTCGTCGCGCAGCAGTTGCGTGATGCCGGCTTCAAGGTCGACTTGCAGGCGACCGACTGGCAGACCGTGGTGACGCGCCGCGCCAGCCAGAAGCCGATCAAGGAAGGCGGCTGGCACATGTTCTGCACCAACTGGGTTGCCGCCGACATTCTCAACCCGATCGCCAATGTCTCGACCTCGGGGCGCGGCAAGACCAACGGCGGCTGGTTCGGTTGGACCGAGGACGCCAAGCTGGAAGAACTGCGCGATACATATTCGCGCTCGACCGATCCGGCGGAGCAGAAGAAACTTGCCGCCGAGGTGCAGAAGGAAGTCTTTGACCAGGTCATCTACATTCCGCTCGGTCAATATCGCTCGCCCAGCGTGTGGCGGACAGCGTTGACCGGCGTCACCAAGGGCGCCGCCACGCCGGTGTTCTGGAACATCGAAAAGAAAGACGAATGAGCGGGGACTGACCGCTCTTGCTCCGACGGACATGAGCGCCGGCCTGATACGTCAGGCCGGCGTTTTTTATGAGCTGTGCCGTAGGGCGGATGGGCGC
>Ga0153956_1002827_pt1 | contig 12131 bp, 9 predicted proteins | sample TSFL040MetaG_FD_104704 | JGI IMG/M metagenome (GOLD analysis project Ga0153956, IMG submission 104704) | Attine ant fungus gardens microbial communities from Florida, USA - TSFL040 MetaG | ecosystem: Host-associated > Fungi > Mycelium > Unclassified | place: USA: Florida, Wekiwa Springs...
CGCGAGTTGCAGGCATAGGCGAACGCCGTGTCCGATAGCGAGAAGATCATGCCGCCATGGCAGGTCTTGTGACCGTTGAGCATGTCCGCGCGCACGACCATGGCAATGCGCGCATAACCTTCGCGCGCGTCTTCGATTTCGATATTCCATGCCGCGCCCGTGCCTTCGCCGGCGCGAAGATGATCGGCGATTCTGCGGGCAAGTTCATCTGCGGCGCTCATGGTTCCTCGTGAAAATTGACCGCCAAAATTGACCGTATGGGCGTTCTATTTTAAGCCTATCGCCCATAGCGGGGCCAGCCCGCAGCGCTGTTTGGGAGGTGGCCATGGCTTACGAAACCCTTCTGTTCGACGTGGCGAACGGCGCGGCGCGATTGACGCTGAACCGTCCGGACCGCCTCAACTCCTTCACCGTGCAGATGCACAGCGAAGTCGCCGACGCGCTTTCCAAAGTTGAGAGCGACGCGAGCGTTCGTGCACTGCTGCTGACCGGTGCAGGTCGCGGCTTCTGCGCGGGACAGGATTTGTCGGATCGCGCCGTGGCGCCGGGTGCCGATGGCCTCGATCTCGGCGAGTCGCTGGAGAACCGCTACAATCCCCTGATCAAACGCATTGTGAATTTGCCCAAGCCTGTGGTGTGCGCCGTGAATGGCGTCGCTGCGGGCGCCGGTGCGAACATCGCCTTCGCGGCGGACATTGTTCTGGCGGCGAAGAGCGCGAAGTTCATTCAAAGCTTCTCCAACATCGGCCTCGTTCCGGATTCCGGCGGCACATGGATTCTGCCGCGCCTCGCAGGCCATGCACGCGCGATGGGCCTGGCGCTCACCGGCGAAGCCTTGAGCGCGGAGAAGGCCGAACAATGGGGCATCATCTGGCGCGCCGTGGAAGACGCAGAGTTGCAGGCGGAAGCGGACAAGCTGATCGCGAAGCTTGCGATGGGGCCAACCAAAGGCCTCGCCGCGATCAAGATGGCGATGCGAAAAGGCTGGGACGCCGACTTGAACGCGCAGCTCGATCTGGAACGTGACCTGCAACGCGAACTTGGCCGTTCCGCCGATTACAAGGAAGGCGTCGCCGCCTTCGGTGAAAAACGCGCGCCGAAATTCACAGGCCAATAGAAGAATCCGCCCTCCCCTTGAGGGAGGGCCGACAAATTCGGAGCGTAGCGAAGAATTTTCGGGGGGGTCATGGCGCTGATGCTTAACCCCTCCCCGAAATTCGCTTCGCAAATTTCGACCCTCCCTCAAGGGGAGGGTGGGAGGATCAGCAGATGTTGAAGCTTCAGAGTTATGCGAAAGACCAGTGGATCGCGCCGGAAGGTGCGCTCACGCCCATCGCGTCAGCTGTGACAGATGAGACGGTGGCCGAAACCGGCACGACGGTGCGCGATTTCAAAGCCGTGCTCGATCATGCCCGTAATGTCGGCGGCCCTGCCCTGCGCAAGATGACGTTCCACCAGCGCGCCAAGATGCTCAAAGCGCTGGGCGATGCGGTGATGGCGAAGAAGGATGAACTCTACGAGCTCTCCTACAACACCGGCGCAACGAAAGCCGATAGCTGGATCGACATCGAAGGCGGCGCGGGCACGTTGTTCGCCTATTCCTCCAAAGGCCGCCGCGAGCTGCCGAACGACACCATTATCGTGGAAGGTGCGCCGGAAGGATTGTCCAAGCGCGGCACCTTCATGGGCCAGCATGTGCTGACCTCGCGCCAGGGCGCGGCGGTGCATATCAACGCGTTCAACTTCCCGGTCTGGGGCATGCTGGAAAAGCTTGGCCCCACCTTGCTGGCCGGCATGCCCGCCATCGTGAAACCCGCGACGGCGACGGCGTATCTGACCGAAGCCGCGTTCCGCATCATGATCGAGGCGAACGTGCTGCCGAAAGGCGCGCTGCAACTCATCATCGGGCCGACGGGCGATCTGTTCGATCATCTGAACGGGCAGGATGTCGTCTCCTTCACCGGCTCCGCCGACACCGCGCAGAAGCTACAGCGCCATCCGGCGATCGCGCGTGAGAGCGTGCGCTTTATCGCCGAGCGGGACTCGCTCAATGCCGCAGTGCTGGGACCGGATGCGGTGCAAGGCACGCCGGAATTCGATCTCTTCGTCAAAGAAGTCGTCCGCGAGATGACGACGAAGGCGGGCCAGAAATGCACCGCCATCCGCCGCGCGCTGGTGCCGGCCGCGCAGGTGGACGCCGTGGAATCCGCGCTGAAAGAAGCGCTGGGCAAGATCGCTATCGGCGATCCGCGCGACGAGAAAACGCAGATGGGCGCCCTCGTTTCCACCGCACAGCGCAACGACGTGCGCGAGAAGATCGACACACTGTCGAAAGAAGCGCGCATCGTCTTCGGCGATCCGGACAAGGCAGACGGCAAAGGCGCATTCCTGTCGCCCGTACTGCTGCGCTGCGACGATCCGGCGAAAGCAGGGCGCATCCACGACACGGAAGCTTTCGGCCCCGTCGCGACGCTGATGCCATACAAAGACCTGAACGACGCCATCGCACTGGTGAATCGCGGGCAAGGCTCGCTGGTGATGTCGCTCTACACTTATGATCCCAAAGTTGCGCGCGATGTGCTGACAGGATCGGGTGCATTCCACGGCCGCTTGTTCATTCTGGATCGCGATTGCGCGAAGGAATCGACCGGCCACGGTTCTCCGCTGCCGAATCTCATCCATGGCGGCCCCGGCCGCGCGGGCGGCGGCGAAGAAATGGGCGGCCTGCATGGCGTGCATCATTACATGCAACGCACGGCGCTGCAGGGTTCGCCCCGCATGCTCACCGGCGTCACGCATGAATGGATGCGTGGGAGCCCGGAAATGCGCGAAGGGCCGCATCCTTTCCGGTTGCGCTTCAACGAGCTGGAGCTTGGCAAAACGCTCATCACCCAGCCACGTACTATCACGCTGGAGGATATCGAGCACTTCGCCAATTTCACCGGCGACACGTTCTACGCCCACATGGATGAGGAAGCGGCGAAGGCCAATCCGCTGTTCGGCGGGCGCGTGGCGCATGGTTATCTGCTGCTGTCGTTCGCGGCGGGATTGTTCGTCGATCCGCCGCCGGGTCCAGTGCTCGCCAACTACGGTCTGGACAATCTGCGCTTCACCAAGCCGGTGAAGCCGGGCGACAGCATCACCGTGCAGCTCACCGCGAAATCCAAATCGCTGCGCAATCTCGAAATGGGCGAAGTGCGCTGGCAGGTGATCGTCACCAATCAGAACGGCGAGACAGCGGCGACCTATGAGCTGCTGACGATGAACGCGGTGTGATGACCTCGCGCGCAGACCTGGAAAAGGAGCAGCTCAAACGGCTGCAATGGTCTGTCGCGCATACGTATAAGAACGCGCCCTATTACCGTGCAAAGTGCGACGCCGCCGGTGTGACGCCGGACGATTTGAAATCGCTGGCCGATCTGGCGCGCTTTCCGTTCACGCTGAAAAGCGATTTCCGCGAGAATTATCCCTTCGGCATGTTCGCCGTGCCGCGCGAGCAATGCGTGCGCCTGCATGCGTCCTCCGGCACCAGCGGCAAGCCGACGATTGTCGGATACACGCAGAACGATCTCGATCTATGGAACACGCTCATCGCACGCTGCATCACAGCGGCGGGCGGCAATCGTGGCGATGTTCTGCACAATGCTTACGGCTACGGCCTCTTCACCGGCGGTCTCGGCCTGCATGGCGGCGCGGAGAAACTGGGCTGCGTCGTGGTGCCGGCGAGCGGCGGGCAGACCGAGCGGCAAATACAACTCATCATCGATCTGAAGCCGCGCATCATCTGTTGTACGCCCTCTTATATGCTCGCACTCGGCGAAGCGCTGGAACGCGCAGGCATCGATCCGCGCGAGACATCGCTCGAAATCGGTATTCACGGCGCGGAGCCTTGGAGCGAGGAGATGCGCGGTGAGATCGAGAAGCGTTTCGATATCGTGGCGTTGGATATCTACGGCCTCTCCGAGGTTCTTGGCCCCGGCGTGGCGCAGGAACGCGCCGATGCGCGTGGTGCGCTGACGGTTTGGGAAGATGCCTTCCTGCCGGAGATCGTCGATCCGCAAACCGGTGCGCCGCTGCCCGATGGCGAAGAAGGCGAACTGGTCTTCACCTCGCTGTCCAAGGAAGCGCTGCCGATTATCCGTTATCGCACCGGCGATCTGTCGCGACTCTCCGCGCCGGTGGGCGATGTGCCGATGCGGCGCATGGACCGCATCACCGGCCGCAGCGACGACATGCTCATCATCCGCGGCGTGAACATCTTTCCCCGCCAGATCGAGGAGCTGATCGTTTCCGAACCGGGTCTCTCGCCACATTACCGCATCGATGTGATGCGCGAGGGCGCGATGGATATCCTGAAAGTCACCTGTGAAGCGGTGGGTGACGCATCCGGCGCGCGCGAAACGCTCTCGCTGCGCATGAAATCACGTTACGGTCTCACCGCCGAGATCGTCATTGTCGAAACTGGATCGTTGCCGCGTTCCGAGGGTAAAGCCAAGCGCGTGTTCGATCACCGGAAGTGATTTTGCCGATCGGCTTATTTTGCTTTTTCCCGCTTCGTCATGGCCGCCCTTGTGGCGGCCATCCATTTTCCAGAGGCCGAACAATGCCTGCACCGCTTCTGGAAAATGGATGGCCGGGATAAACCCGGCCATGACGGTTTTAAAATGGAAAGATGCGATCAGACTTCCGCCGGCCAGTTTTCGAGCGTCTCGACGAATTTCGTCAGCCAGGCATTGGTCTGGAACGCATCGATCACGCGGTGGTCGATGGTCAGCGTCACATACGCCATCGGACGGATGACGACCTGATCGTCGCGCACCACGGCGCGCTTCTCCAGCTTGCCGACGCCCAGGATCGCCGATTGCGGCTGGTTGATGATGATCGGCGTCGCCACCAGCGAACCGGATACACCGTGATTGGAGATGGAGAACGTACCGCCGCGCACATCGTCCTGGTTCAGCTTCCCGGTGCGCGCCTTCTCGGTCATTTCGGTGAGGCGCTTGGCGATGTCGAGCAGCGACAAGGTTTGCGCGCGGTGGATCACCGGCACGATCAGGCCCTTCTCGCCCAGCGCGGTGCCGATGCCGATGTTCACGTCGTCATAGATGTCGATGCGATCGTCATACCAGCGGCCGTTCACGGCGGGAGCAGCACTCATGGCTCTTACGCAGGCCGCCACGAAGTAGGCGGTGAAGGTGAGATTTGCGCCATCTTTCGCGAACGCGTCCTTGTGCGCGGCGCGATGCGTGGTGATGGCGCTGAAATCGGCTTCGAACACGGCGGTGACATGCGGCGCCGTCTGGACCGAATGCGTTAGATGCTCGGCGATGCGCTTGCGCATGGAATCGTGCGGCACGCGCTTCACGCCGACGGCTGGCGCTTTGTTGCGACGATCCAGTTCAGCCTGAATGTCTTCGCGCGTCAGGCGCGCGCCGCTGAATGGCACGTCTCGCGCATCGAGGCCGTTATCCGCCAGCATTTTGCGGATGCCGGGCGGCAGTTGATCGCTTGTGGAGGCTGCGCGCGGCGCGGCGACTTTCGGCGCGGAGACACCGGCGCCTTGCGCCATCGCTTTGGCGGTGGATTCCACGGCGCCGCCGGAGGTGATGCGGCCCAGCACGGTGCCCGGCTCCACTTCCGCGCCGTCCGCAACAAGAATTTCCGACAGCACGCCTGCCGATGTCGCGGCAACTTCCACCGCAACCTTGTCAGTTTCCAGTTCGACGACAGGATCATCCACCTTCACGGCGTCGCCCACCTTCTTTAGCCATGTCTTGACGACGGCTTTGGTGCCTTCCTGCTCGGTGGGAACGAGAATGTCGGTCATGCTTTCATTCCAATGCTTCTGAATTCCAAACTATACCGTCATGGCCGGGCCTGTCCCGGCCACCCATGAACACCCATGCATCAGGGAGATCATGGGTCCCCGGCACAAGGCCGGGGATGACGAACAAGAGATAGGATGCAATCCTAAAGCCCAATCAGCTCTTCGATTTTTGCGCGGATGCCATCGACGGACGGTAGCGCCCATTCCATCAGTGCCGGATTGTGCGGCGATGGAATGTCCGGCATCGCGAGGCGCGAGACCGGCGCGTCCAGATCGAAGAAGCATTCCTGCGCCACGACGGCCGCAATCTCCGCACCGAAGCCTGCGCTCATCAAGTCTTCATGCACGATCAGGCAGCGGCGCGTGCGTTTCACGGATTCCAGCACCGCCTTGCGATCCCACGGCATCAAGGTGCGCAGATCGATGATCTCGACCGGCATGTCTTTCGCCGCTTCTTCGCTGCGTTCCACCATCGCGCCCCAGGTGACGATGGTGAGGTCGCTTCCCTCCTGCACGATGCGCGCCTTGCCGAAGGGCAACACGAAATCATCGCCCGGATAGGGGCGGCGCGCACTGGTCGCATCCAGCATGGCGCGATGTTCGAAGAAAATCACCGGGTCGTTGCCGCGAAGCGCGCCGCGCAGCAGGCCCACCGCGTCTTCCGCGTTGGACGGCACGGCCACTTTCCAACCGGGCGAATGCACGAACTGCACTTCATTGGTCTGGCTGTGCCAGGGATCACCGCATTTGAAGAAGCCGATCGGCATGCGCACGACCATCGGCGCGGCGAAGCGGTTATTGGTGCGCCAGCGCATGGTGCCGCAATCGTTCAGTTGCTCCACGGCGGGATCGGCATATTTGCGGAACTGGATTTCCGGCACCGGCATCAGCCCGGCAATCGCCATGCCCACCGAGCGGCCAATGATGCCTTCTTCCGACAGCGACGTGTCGAACACGCGCGCCACGCCAAACTTTTCCTGCAAGCCCAAGGTCACCGCATGCACGCCGCCCTTGGGACCGACATCTTCGCCGAACACCAGAACGCGCGGATTGATCTCAAGCTCATGATCCAGCGTGCGGCGGATGGCTGTGACCATGTTGATGCGCTGGCCTTCCGGTTGCGCATCTTCGCTTGCGGCGGGCATTTTATAACCGGCGTTGGCCTGCCCGCCCTTTTCCTGCATCTCGCCTTCGAAGAAGACGTTCTCCGTCGTGCGTTCGGGATCGGTGACAGGCCGCGCCTCGGCGCTCGCGCGGGCCTTATCGACAGCGCTTTGCGCATCGGCGGCGATCTTGTCCCATTCCTTCGCATCGAACAGCTTTTGCAGCTTCGGCAGCGGATCGCGCGCCCATTCGGATTTCACGAAGTCTTCGGATTTGTAGGTCTGTGTGTCCTGAAAGGAATGGCCTTCGAGACGCGGGACGGTGAGGCGCAGCAAAACCGGCGCGCGTTGTTCGCGCACGAAAGTCACGGCTTCGTCGATCAGCGACGCGGCTTCTTCGGGGTTGGTGCCGTCGCCCGCGATCACTTTCAGGCCATTGAAGCCGGAAAGGTTGGCTGCGATGTTCGCGCCCGGCGTCTGCAAAGTGCTCGGGACCGAGATGCCGTAACCATTGTCTTCTATATAGAAGAGCATTGGCAGTTTGAGCGTCGTCGCTATCGTCAGCGACGACCAGAAGCCGTTGGTTGCCACCGAGGCATCGCCGCCCAGCGCCACGGCAATGGCGTCGCCGCAGTCTTTTTCCTTTAGAACTTTCGCGCGGTATTCCAGCGCCTGTGCCCATCCGGCGGTGGGCGTGTATTGCGCGCCGACGCCACCACACATCGGCAATGCGCTCGCGCCATGTTTGTTGGGATAGTTGAACACCGCGCCGATATCGCGGCCGTCGCTGTACCCCCCCGCGCGCGCCATCGAGGAGCCGAGTGCATCCGCGGGATCGACGCCGAGCGCCAACAAAATGGGACGCGAGCGGTAATAGCCGCAGATCGCATCTTCCTTGTGCGTGAGCTTCAGGCCCAACAGGATCTGCGCCATGTCGTGGCCGCGGGCGGAGAACTGGTAGAAAATCTTGCGCTCGGGAACGAGCGTCTTCTCTTCCAGCGAATCCAGCGCGCGCGAGACATGCAGATGGTAGGCAACGGCGCGCCAGTCCGGCGCGGCGGCGTTGGCCCCCGATATCTTCTCCCGCAAGCTCGCGGACATGCCCGTTTCCTTCCGGCCGGTCTTCCGCTAATAATTAACCGAACGGACGGTCAATTATCAAGGACCATTGCCGTCCGCTGTTTTTACAACGGTTTGCCGGTTTATACAGATTGCGATTCACGGATTCGGAAAGCGAATGGCGCGCACACAATCGGCTGACTATGCGATCCGGCGCGAAGCCATCGTGGACCGCGCGGCGGAACTGTTCGCGGAGCGCGGATTCCTGGGCGCATCCATCGCCGATCTGGCCGATGCGCTGAAGACATCGAAGTCGCTCATCTATCATTACTATGACTCCAAGGAAGACATCCTGTTCGATGTCATGCACAGCCATGTGCAAGCCTTGCTGGATGCTGCCGAAGCGATTGCGGCCAGGCCGCTCGCCGCGGATGAGAAGCTGTGTGCGTTGACGCAGACCTTCGTCGAACTCTATGTCGATGCGGCGGCGCGCCAGCGCGTGCTGTTGAACGAGCTTTCGCGATTGCCGGATGCACAGCGCAAGACCGTGGTGGATATCCAGCGGCGGTTGATCGAGATTGTGGAGAAGATCATCGCCGAACTGCGGCCGGAGCTTTCGGGCCGCGCGGCGCTGAAGCGGCCGAGCGCGATGCTTTATTTCGGCATGATCAACTGGATGCACACCTGGCTCGATCCGCAAGGCAAGGCCAAGCCGCAGCGCATCGCCGATCTCGCGGTCAGCACATTCCTGGATGGCATCGAAAAGGCAGAACTGCCCTAATCACCTCCCCACAAGGGGGAGGTGATTTTCTTTAATCCGCCGCGTGGACCGCGCCGCCATGGCTGTAGGCTTTGCGCGCGATCCAGATCACGCCGATCAGAACCACGCTGAGCCAGCCGGAAATCCAGAACAGATCCAGCGATGACAGCAGATAAGCCTGCTGCATCATGTTGTGCGCCAGCACCCCATAGGATTGCAGATCGGTGAGGCCGAAGCTGTGCAGATGCGCCACCGCCTGCTGCATGATCGGATCGAAGACCGAAGAATGATCCGCCATCCTGCTCTGATGCAGCGCCTCGCGGCGATCCCATAGCGTCGTGATGATCGAGGCCGCGAAACCGCCCGCGGTGATGCGCGCGAAGTTGGAGATGCCGGAGGCGGATGGAATGCGCTCCGGAGGGATGCCGTCCAGCGAAATGGTGATCAGGGCGACGAAGAAGGTGCTCATCGCGATGCCCTGCACCAGCATCGGCATCACGAAATCCCAGAAGCCCGCATCCTGCGTGTAGCCGGCGCGCATGAAATAGGAGACCGCGAAGGCGACGAAGGCGACGGTGGCCATGATGCGCGCGTCCACCTTCGCCATGAAGCGCGCGGCGATGGGCGTGGCCACCACCGCCACCGCGCCGCTGGGCGCCGCCACAAGGCCCGCCCATGTCGCGGTGTAACCGACATTCGTTTGCAACCACAGCGGCAACAGCAGCACGTTGGCGAAGAACAGCGCATAGCCCAGGCAGAACGCGATGGTGCCGAAGGTGAAATTCCAGAACTTGAACAACGACAGATCGACGACGGGGTGATCTTCGGTCAGTTCCCAGATCAGGAAGGCGCAGAAGCCGACAGCGGCGATGATCGCTTCGATGATGATGGAGGTGGACGAGAACCAGTCCGCATCCTTGCCGGTGTCGAGCATGACTTGCAGCGAACCGACCCAGATCACCAGCAATCCCAGACCGATGGTGTCGATGGGAAGCTGGCGCGTGGGCGTTTCGCGCTTGGAGAGATTGCTCCAGCACAGGAAGGCCGCGACCAATCCCACCGGCACGTTGATGAGGAAGATCCAGCCCCAATGATAATTGTCGGAGATATAACCGCCCAGGATCGGCCCCATGATCGGGGCGACCAACGTGGTGATCGACCAGATGCCGAGCGCCGTTGCGCGCTTGTTCGGCGGAAAGATCGAAATGAGGAGCGCCTGCGATCCGGGGATCATCGGGCCGGATATCGCGCCTTGCAGAATGCGGAAGGCGATCAGCGACGACAGGCTCCACGCAATACCGCAGAGGAATGATGCCAAGGTGAAGCCGAGAACGGAAAACACAAAAGTGCGCACCACGCCGTAGCGCTGCATCAACCAGCCGGTGAGCGGCACGGCGACGCCGTTCGCCACCGCGAAGGAGGTGATGACCCATGTGCCCTGATCGACGCTGGCACCGAGATTGCCGGCGATGGTGGGCAGCGACACGTTAGCGATGGAGGAGTCCAGCACCTGCATGAAGGTGCCGAGCGCCAGCGCGATCGAGGTGATCGCGAGCTGGCTGCCCGCGAGCGGCTTGGGTTGAGGCTGTCCCAAAGTTGAACCTTGGCCGCTCATTGCGTCCTCCTCACGCGCCGTTCTGCGCGAGGATTTGCTTGATCAGGCGGTTCACCGAGGCCTCGTCGTAATCGCCGATGTAACCGCGCACTTCGTGTTTCGCATTCGGCGCACCGATAGAAGCGCCGGAGGTGTCACGGACATCGACCTCGACATCGACCGAAAGGCCGACGCGCAACGGATGATCCCGCAATTCCTTCGGATCGAGCGCGATACGCACCGGCACACGCTGCACGATCTTGATCCAGTTGCCGGAGGCGTTCTGCGGCGGCAGAAGCGCGAACGCGCTGCCCGAACCGGCGCCGAGGCCCAGCACCTTGCCGTGATAGGTCACGCTGCCGCCATAGATGTCGGCGCTCACCGTCACCGGCTGGCCGATGCGCATGTCTTCGAGCTGGCCTTCCTTGAAGTTCGCGTCGATCCACACCGTGTCGAGCGGCACGACCGCCATCAGCGGCGTTCCGGCGGCGACCTGCTGGCCCACTTGCACGGTGCGTTGCGCGACGACGCCATCCACCGGCGCATAAAGCTTCATATGCGAAAGCGTGATCGCGGCAGAGCGTAACTGCGCGATGGCCGCGAGCACATCCGGGTTGTTCGCGACATTGGTGCCCTGCACCGTGGCTTGTGCCTGCGCCAACCCGCTTTCGGCAGCCTTCACGCTGGCTTGCGCCGCAGTCACGGCATCGCCGGCATGATTCAGTTCTTCCCGCGAGACGGAGTCGCCGGCCGTCTGACGGCGGCGATAATCCGCTTGTGCCTGCGAAAGACTCACGCGTGCGGCGTTCAATTGCGCGCGGAACTGATCGACCTTGGAGAAATTGGTGCGGGTGCCGCGCACCGCGCGCGCCAGATCGGCCTTCGCGGCGTCGAACGCCGCCTGCGGACGCACCGGATCGAACTGGATCAGAAGCTGGCCGCGGCGCACCGTCTGCGTGTTGTCGGCATAGAGCGCCACCACCGTCGCGGGATCGCGGCTGGTGATCGAAACGACATCGCCGCCGACATAAGCGTCATCCGTGCCTTCGAAATGGCGCGCATAAAGCAGCCAATAGAGTCCGTAGAGTACCGCCACCACGACAACCACGGCGCCCAGAATGAAGAGCCATTTGCGGCGGGCGTTCTGCGCGTCGGTCGCGCCTTCCTTTTCATAGGGGTATTTCATTGGCCGTTATCCTGAGTGTTGGAAGCCATGTGCGAATTTGTGGTGGTGTAGCCGCCGCCCAACGCCATCAGCAGCGAGACGCGCGCGGAAAGCAGATCGGCGGAAATCTCCGCGTCCTGCCGCTTGGCCTGGATGAGAACGTCTTCGGCGTTCAGCACATTGAGTTGCGGCGAAAGTCCGCTGCGATAACGCCGCGTCGCCAGATCGAAGCTGGCGTTGGACGCGCGCAAAGCTTCGCCCTGCTGCGCCGCTTGCCCTTCGAGCGATTGAAGATCGGTAATGGCATCCGAAGTCTGTTTCACGGCGGTGACGACGGACTGGTTGTAGTTCGCGACCGATTCATCCAGCTGCGCGGTAGCGCCGGCATATTTGGCGCGCAATTCGCCGGCATCGAAGATCGGCAGGTGGATCGCCGGTCCAAGACCATATTGACCCGAGCTGCTGTTGAACAAAGTGCTGAGCCCGATGGCGGCAAAGCCAGCGGCGCCGACGAGATTGATGTCGGGATAGAACGCCTGATGCGCGGCATGGCGCCCGGCGGTCGCGGCGTCGATGCGCGCCTCGGCGGCGGCGATGTCCGCGCGGCGGGCGAGAAGATCGGC
>Ga0153956_1002828_pt1 | contig 12131 bp, 12 predicted proteins | sample TSFL040MetaG_FD_104704 | JGI IMG/M metagenome (GOLD analysis project Ga0153956, IMG submission 104704) | Attine ant fungus gardens microbial communities from Florida, USA - TSFL040 MetaG | ecosystem: Host-associated > Fungi > Mycelium > Unclassified | place: USA: Florida, Wekiwa Springs...
CGGCGGGAAGAAGGCGATCCGGGTCACCGTGCCCGTCGTGCCTTTCACATCCTCCGCGGCGACGATCGCCTCGATCTCGGCCGTGAGGTGCTTGTATTGATCCAGACTTACAAAGCGCAAATCGAGTTCCGCCTCAGCCCAGGAAGCGACCGTGTTGTACGCGTCGCCGCCCCGGATCACGCCGGCATTAGTGGTGATTCCACCGGAATAGTCGGTCAGCGCATGCAGACGAATGACTTTACGCGCGAGCGCCTCGACTGCGCTGATCCCCGCCTGGTGATTGACTCCGGAGTGCGCGGCACGGCCCGCGATCCTGATATGAAACCCGGCGCCCCCTTGCGGGCCTTGACGACATTGCCGCTGATGCGGCCCGGCTCGGTGTTGAGTACGGCACGCGCTTGCTTCGCCGCGTTCTCGATTTCAAGTCGTCCGGCGGGCGAGCCGATCTCTTCATCAGCCGTGAACAGCGCGACAACGGGAAACGGCAATCCGCCCGCAGCCTTGATCGCGCGGAGCGCGAAAATATTGGCGACCAATCCCCCTTTCATGTCCGCCACCCCGGGGCCGAACGCCAGATCCCCTTGCCAAGAATAGGGGCGAACAGCGACGGTCCCGCTCGGAAATACCGTATCGCGATGTCCGAGGAGCAGCGCATGGCGGCCAGCACGATGGCCGCGCACTTCCACGCGCAGCACATCGCCGGAGCCGGTCTTCGGAATGCGGACAACTTCGATCCCGTCAGCCTGCAGCTCGTCGCTGATCGCGCCGCCGACGGCATCGGTGCCGGTCTTGTCAAAGCTGCTTGAATCGATATCGACCAGCCGCTGGAGCAGCGCCGGCATCTCGTCGCCGCGCGACGCAAGCCATGCAGTGACGGTTTCGATCACATCGGCCATTCGAACGATATCTTGAAACTGCGTTGCGAGATTTGCGACATCAGCCGCCGAAGTGGCGATACGCAGCGAGAAAACGCTTGGTCATCAGAACCACATCGGCAACCGAAACCTGCTCGTTGTCGGTGTGGAACTGCGCCGGGTCGCCGGAGCCCCACTTCACGGCCTGCACGCCGCGATGCTGCAAATAGCCGAGGTCGAGTGCGCCATCGGCGAAATATGTTTTCGGCATGGCGAGAGACTGCGCCCCGAGCGCCGCTTCGAGCTCGACCATCAGTTCGGCCTTGGGATCAAGCGCCGCCCCATACATGAATGGCCCACGTTCGAGCGAACAGCGCAGCGGCGGCTCGACCCTCAGTTGGTCCCGCAGATGCTCGATCACGGCCTCGGGCGTTTCCCCGGGCAGCAGACGACGATCGTAGACCAGCCGCGCACGCGACTGGATCGTATGCGTCGCCTCCGGCCAGGTCCGGATCGACGTACAGGTAAGCGAGGCGCTGCCGAGGGCCGGATGCTTCGGCATATCGGCATTGATGCCGGCGGCTTTTCGGAGAACCTGTTCAACCCCCCGCGTGACGTCGATGCCTTTGTGCGGCGTGCTGCTGTGCGCCGGTTTTCCCTCGATGATGACCTCGATGTCGAGCCGGCCACGGTTGCCAAGGGAAAACTCGCCATTGCTGCCGGTCATCACCAAAGCATAGCGCGGTTTGCTGCCCATCTCCTTCATCGCCGCATCGATGGCGTCGTGCCGCCCGGTCTCGCCAGCGGTCAGCAACACCCACGCGACCCGCCGGCGCGGCGTCGCGTTCCTGGCAAAGACGGCGAAGGCAGCCAGAGACGCCGCGAGCGAGGATTTCTGCTCGCTGATGCCGCGGCCGCGAATGAACTGGCCCTGCGGCGTGTCGATCAGCTCCCCGGCAAATGGCGCTTGCATGGTCGAACGCGGATGCGTCATCGCATAGGCGAACGCCGCCAGTGCAAACTCGCCGTTCTCCGGACCCGCCTCGACGATCAGATTGCCGAAACCATCGAGACGATTGCGCAATCCCAGCTCATCGACGAGCGGCTTCGCTTCGTCCCTGACGAAGCTCTGGATCGCCGGGTCCTGCTCCATCGCCTCGGACTGCTCGCTCGGCCGACGAACGAAACGCTGCATCCAGTCGATCAGGAGCGGAGCGGAAATGAAGTCGTTCACAGCACGGGTCTCCGACGGAACTAGGATTTCGCACCGCTCGACAGCGTCCCGAAGGCTTCGAGCAGCATCTGTTTGGCCGCGGCACGGTCGGGCTTCTCGGCGCCGGTCAGCGGCAGCTTGTCGACGAGGAGAACGGCGCGTGGAATCGTAAAGGTCGGTCCGTTGGCGGCGCAAAAATCCTGCACCGCTTTCGGCACGACAGCGGCACCGCTGCGCGCCACGACCAGCGCCGCCGGGGCCTGACCTTTCTCGGCATGCGGCAGCGGAACGACGATGGCGTCGGCGATATTCTCGTCTTTCAGGATCAGGCTTTCGACCTCTTTGGGATAAACGTTCTCACCGCCGCAGACGAACATGTCGTCGTTGCGGCCGAGGAAATAGTAGAAGCCGTCCTTGTCGACGCGGAACAAATCGCCGGTGCGAAGCCAACCGTCGATCATCCGCTCCCGAGTCAGGTCCGGCCGGTTGGCATATTCCCTCAGCACATAGGGACTGCGAATCTGCAGTTCGCCGGCTTCCGTTGAAATTTTCCCGTCGGCATCGACCAGCCGGCCCTCATATTCCGGCGCGAGCATCCCGACGCTGCCGCGCGGCGACTTGCGGCCGTCGAGCGCGACGCGCAGCGGCGCTCCGCCCTCGGTGAGGCCGTAGCCTTCTTTGATCTCGGTGTTGGGAAACGCAACCTTCAGCCGCGCAATCAGTTCCGCCGCCACAGTGGACGATCCCATCGAGATCAGCTTGAGGTGGCTGAAATCGTTATTAGCGATCAGATCCTCTTCCTTCAGCAATTGTGCAAACATCGCCGGAACGCCGCCGCAGGTCGTGACCCTGTATTTCACCACCGCTTCAAGGAACGCGCGCGGGCGGAACTCCTTCATGATGACCACGGATGCGCCCGACCGAACGATCGGCTTGATGGTGCCGCGCATCGCGTTCTTGTGGAACATCGGCGCGGCGACGATGGCGCGTTCCGCCGGATCACGCGGCCAATAACGCTCCGAATGCTCGATACCCCAGAGCATGCCGCCATGGGTGAGCACCACGCCTTTCGGCACCCCGGTCGAACCCGAGGTGTATGGCTGGAACGCCTGATCGTCGAATTTCATCGTCTCGACGATATCTGTAGATGTCGCGCTGTCGAAGAGTTGCGACCACGACTGCCATCCGGCAGGAACTTCGCCGATGGACAGCCGGAGTTGCAGCGTCGCATCCGTGGCCGCCGCCACACCGGGCAAGCCAGCCGCATCCGTGAGGATACCGTTCGCGTCCGAATCCTTCAGGACGAACCGGATGACATCGGGATTGAGCTTGAAATTCAGCAGAATCGGAATTCCGCCGAGCCGCATCGCAGCCAGAAAGACGATCAGGAAGGTCGAGGAATTCGGCAGCGCTATCGCAAGCCGCGTACCGCGTCCGCAACCGGCGGCGGCGAGCGCACCGGCGGCGCGTCGAACGGCGGTTTCCAGATCCGCGTAGGTCAGGACCAGTTCGGACGGCCCCGAGAGATCGATCAAACAAATATTCGACTGTCGCGCGCGATTGGCGGCCTGCACGAAATCCCCGAGGTTGCAATCGGGATAGTTCTGCTCGACGAGCTGAAGACTTGTCACGGATTCACACTTTCATCGGCCGATGCGGCCCGCCGTCCGGGATTGAGCCCCTCGTTGAAGGTCACGACAACTTTACCGATCACTTCGCGATCCTCGAGAATGAGATGGGCGCGGCGCGCTTCCGTCGCGTCCAGCACATGCGAGACCAACGGCCGCATCTTGCCGCTGCCGACCAGTTCGAAGGACCGCTCGATGTCGTTCTGCGTATAACCGTTTGAACCGAGGACCTGAAGCTCGCGCTTCCAAATATAGCGGATATCGGTCTTGGGATCGAAGCCGGCGGTGGCGCCGCAGGTGATAAGACGGGCGCGCTTCCCCATCGCTCGGAGCGACGGCACCCAGGTGTCGCCGCCGGTACTGTTGATGACAACATCGACGCCCTTCTTGCCGCTGATTTTCCAGGCTTCGGCACTGACGTCGGTCACTTCGGAATCGATCACATGGTCGAGCGCCAGCTTTTCCCTGAGCGCCGCTGCCTTCCCCTGCCCTCGCGTAACGGCGATGACGCGCGCGCCCATATGCTGCGAAAGCTGGATCGAGGCGGTGCCGACGCCGCCGCTCGCACCATAGATCAGCACCAGTTCGTCACGCCGTACTTTCGCGATGGTCTCCAGCATGCGCAGCGACGTGCCGAAATTGATCGGCACCGCGGCGGCGGTGACATAGTCCAGCCCTTCGGGAATCCGCACAAGGCGAGTCGCCGGAACGCGAACCCGCTCTGCCATCCCGCCCTGGACCTGTTCGCCGATCATGCCCTCCGGCGTCATCGGATTGAGCGCGACACGGTCGCCGATGTTCCAGCCGGTCACATCTGGCGCCTTGTCGACGATGAAGCCAGAGATATCACCGCCGGAAATGAACGGCATCTTGACGGGGAAGCCGGGCATCCCGCGCCGGACGAAGATGTCTAGATGATTCATGCCGACGGCTTTCACGGCGACGATCACGTCACCGGCGCGCAGCTCCGGATCGGGCCAGTCACGATAGACCAGATTGTCGACGCTTCCTTGCTGCTCGATCACAACCGCCTTCATAGATTCGTCCCCTTGCGCGCCGGGACCGCCGGCCGCGCAACCTGTCATGCGGCATCACGGCCGCATTGATGATTGAATTGTCACTCGACTCCGGAAGACGCCCTGACTTCCACGCTCTTCCAGGAGAACAGCTTTTCGGCGACAGCGACGACCCCATAGAGCGAAATACCGAGCAGCATCGCGCCGGCCACACCGAGGAACAGCAGGTCCGTTCGCAGGCTCTGCGCACCATACAGGATCAGATAACCGAGCCCCTTTTGCGCGCCGACCCACTCGGCGATGATGGCGCCGATGACCGCCGATGCCATCGAAATTTTCAGGCCGGCAAAGAAGTACGGAAGGCTGTTCGGAAATTGCACCTTACGGAACGCGACCCACTTCGAATTATCGACAAGCCGGACAAGATCCATGGCGTTGGAATCGACCGACTTCAGGCCCTGCACGGCATTCACCGCGGTCGGAAAGAAGCAAAGCAGCGCGATGATGATGACCTTCGGCACGAGGCCCGTACCAAACCAAATCACCAGCAGCGGCGCGATGGCGATCTTCGGAATGGTTTGCGACATCACCAGAAACGGGTAGATCATCCGTTCGGCAAAGGCACTGTTGATGATGACGAAGGCGATCGCGATCGCGAACAGATTCCCGAGCAGATAACCCGCGAATATTTCGTAGAGCGTGGTGCCGATATGGCCCGGCAGAGTCGGCCCGATCTCCATCGCAACACGGGCGACATCCATCGGACTTGGCAGCAGAAATGTGCTGATATTGAAGATCGTGACGTACGACTGCCATATCCCGACGAGCAAGCACACCCCGAGGAAGGCCGGCAGGTTGTTTACCCACCATGACGAGCGCCAAGTCTTCGGCGAATCCGCCTTCTTGACCGGCTGACTAGACAACGCCGTCCTCCATTTCCAAGTCTTGCAGGAACATACGGGTGTATTCCGTGAACTCCGCGCGCAAGCGATCGTCCTTGGCGCGCGGGCGGCCGAGTTCGATTGGCCGGATGCTGCGAATACGCCCCGGCCGCGGCGTCATCACAACGACGAGATCCGACAGGAACACAGCCTCCTGGATGCTGTGCGTGACGAAGACAACGGTCTTCCGATCGTTCTTCCAGATATCGAGTAGGTCGAACGCCATGCGATCACGCGTCATTGCGTCGAGCGCACCGAACGGCTCATCCATCAAAAGGATCGACGGGCCGAATGCCAGCGCACGGGCAATCGACACGCGTTGCTGCATGCCACCCGACAATTCAGACGGAAAATGCTTGTCAAACCCCGCAAGGCCGACCATCTTGATATAACGCTGCGCCGTTTCGGCGCGATCAGCCTTGGCGACGCCCTTCAGCTCCAGCAGAAATTCGACATTCTCCTGCACCGTGCGCCAGGGCAGCAACACCGGCTGTTGAAACACAACGCCAAGACGGCCGTCCTCGCGGGCCTGGAGCGGGGTCTGGCCACCGATCGTGATCGTACCGGTCGACGGCTTGAGAAATCCCGCCAGCATGCGCAGCAGAGTCGATTTTCCGCAGCCGGACGGGCCGAGAATCGAAACGAATTGGCTCGCTCCGACATCGAGGGAAACATCCCGCACCGCCTCGACGCGCCGGCCGCTCGACCCGAGATAGGTGACGCCGACATGATCGAACCGGATCGAGGATTCCGCCATTGCCGCCCGCGCGGCAACGGCTGCGGGCTGTGTCGTCATCGGCTTATTTCACTGCCGCGATCAGCTTCACGGGATCGTAGGCGGTACCGATGAGATCGGCGGCGGCAAAGGTTTGGTAGGTCGCTCGCCAGCCGGCCTCGTCCTGATGGCCGAACGGAACCTGTTGACCGATCGCTTTCGTGCGCGGCGTGATTTCCTTCCACTTTGCGAGTTCGTTCTCGACTTTCGTCTCGGGGACGTATTCCTTGAGCACCTCGATCGCTTCCCGCGTGTGGTCGATCGTGTACTGCCAGGACTTCAGCGTGGCTTCATTGACCCGTTTAGCGAGATCGGGCTGTTTCTTCACCAGCATCTCGTTGGTGAACAACACCTGACCGTAACTGCGCACACCATACTTGGCGATATCGATTACGTTCAGCTCGATGCCTCGCAGTTCCAAAGCCACCTTCTCGTTCGTAGCAAGCGTGATCGCCGCGTCGATACCGCCGCCAACCAGGATGCCCGAGGTCGGCGTGGCGCCAAGATCGACGGTATCAACCTTGGATGCGTCAAGACCCGCGGCTTTGATGAGCGCCAACCAGAACGCATAAACGGTGCTGCGCGACGGCACGCCCACTTTCTTGCCGTAGAGATCGGTCGGCTTCGTGATCCCGTTCTTTTTCAACGAAACCATCACGTTCGGGCTCTGTTGCAGCAGCGCGCCGAGCGATACAACCGGTGCGCCGCGGCCGCGGCCGGTCACGACCGCGTCGGACACCGCTACGCCGAACATATCGTTGCCCGAGCCGACAAACCGCACGGTATCGTTCGAGCCGGTGCCGGGCAGGATCTGCAGATCGACGCCCTGCTCCTTGTAAAAGCCCTTCTTCAGGCCGAGGTAATAGGGTGCGTGCTCAGCATTCGGCACGTAATTCAACCGGAGCGTCGCTTTCTGCAACTGCCCGGATTGCGCTCTTGGGGAACTGCCCATGGCGGCCATCGCGATCGACGATGCCGCGAGCGCTACCACCTTGCGGCGCGAAATCGAAAAGTCGCGCGTCATCTCCACCCTCCCTGCGGGAATTTCCGCCGGTTGAACGATTTTTTTAACTTCCCAATCAGGCTCGTGCATGGGCCAAGCGTTGGCAAACGCGAATTTCAAATACCCTGTATTTGCCATTTCGATTGCCGCTCCGTAAGGCAACCTTGATACTTGATAGAGGTGCAGCCGCTCCACTAAGCTGCTCCACGGCGCACCGGCCGCCCGATGACGCCGATGCCGCGCGCCATGCGTCAAAGAAAACGATTCCAGACATCGGATGAGAACAGATGAATCTGCGGGCATTTAACCTGAACCTGTTGATCGTGTTCGAAGCGATGATGGCGGAGCGCAACACGACCAAGGCCGGCGATCAGCTCGGCCTCAGCCAATCCGCCGTCAGCAATTCGCTCGCCCAGCTCCGCGTCCTGCTGGGCGACCCGCTGTTCGTTCGTATTCGCAACGAAATGGTGCCGACAGCGCGCGCGATCGAACTGATCGGGCCAGTGTCGGATGCCCTCGCCCAGATGCAGAAAGTCATCGCGCCACCGGAAGAATACAGGGCCGACGAATCGAAGCGAATATTCCGGATCGGCATGACTGACTATACGGCCTTTGTCATGCTATCCGGCATTCTTGCCCGCGTCCGCAGCGCCAGCCAGAGCATCCGGATTTCAGTGCAGAACATCAATGCCAGCCAGATTCATTCGAGCCTCGATAATGATGAGGTCGACATCTGCGTCGGCTCGCCCAGTGAGACAAACGACGCCCACGTCGCCGAGTTGCTGTTCCACGATGACTGGGTTTGCGCGCGCCGGGCCGATGGCAACAAGCGCAAGATGACGATGAAGGACTATATCGCTGCGAGCCATGTCGTGGTCGGCAAGAACTTGTCCAACCACGTCGACCGCGCACTTGCCAAGGTCGGCGTATCGCGAACCAATATCATCAGCATTCCGTTCTGCCTCGCCGCGCCGGTTGTGGTCGAGCAGTCGGACGTCTATCTCACGCTGCCCCGGCGGCTCGCGATCGAATTCAGCCGCGGCCGCAACATCGAGATATGCGACCTGCCGTTCGCCACTCAGGGCTTTTCGGTGTCGATGGTGCATCATTCGCGATTCTCCAACGATCCCGGCCTGAAATGGCTGCGACGGGTCATCGGGACGCTCGATTACAAGCTGACGGTCCTCGCCGCCGCCTGAGACGTTATTCTAGAACGCGGAGCCGACTGAACGTGGCGGACAAGATAGACGAAATGAACTGCTTTCTGCAGCGGTCGCCGTTTCACAACTGGCTCAATTGCGCAATCACCGATTACGACGAGACAAGCGGCGCCATCAGCATCGCGTTCGTGGAACGGCCTGAACTCCGTCGGTCTCCGGATGCGACGGCCTCTCATGGTGGCGTGATCGCAGCCTTTGTCGACATCGCCGAACACGCGGCCTTGCACGCGCGGATCGGTCGCGGATTGCCGACCATCGATCTGCGTGTGGATTATTTGCGACCGGCGGAATTTCCGATCACCGCACGGGCGACGCCGCGACGGCTCGGCAAGACGATAGGATGCGTAGACGTCGAAATCATCGGCGCCAACGGCAAGGCATCCGCCTTGGGCCGCGTCGTCTTTCTCACGCAACAGCCATCTGCCTGACCGATTCCCGAACATCGCGACAAGAAAAACAAATAGACGGTCGACATGCAGACTTCGGTGAAGCAACGGAAACTGATTTTGATCGAAGCGCTCGGCGGCACCATCAGCATGGTCAGCGGGAAACAAGGGCTCGTTCCGGCGCTGGCGGGAGAAAAGCTTCTCGACGGCATCTCCCCCTGTCTTGGCAGCGACATCAAAACATCGGTCAGCAACCGTATCCCCATTGCCAGCCCGAACCTGACATTCACATTGATCCGCGAACTGGCTGCTTCACTCGCGAAAAATCTGGAAAATCCGGACGTTTTCGGCGCGGTCGTCATTCAAGGCACGGATACGATCGAGGAAACAAGCTTTCTGTTGAACTTGTTGCTCGACACCGACAAGCCGGTCGTCGTGACCGGCGCCATGCACGGCGCAAACGCCGTCAGCCCCGATGGGCCGGCGAATATCATTGCATCGATCCGTGTTGCCTCAGATCCCGCCTCGAAAAATCGCGGCGTCCTGGTGGTGATGAATCATGAGATTCATTCAGCAGCTCGTGTCGTAAAGGCGAGCACATCGCAACTCGATGCCTTTTGCTCGCCAAACGGCGGCTTGCTGGGAATCCTGTCGGAAGGCGACGTCCGATATTTCAATATCGACGCGGGCTATACGAAGATCGCGCTCGTTCCCGCTACAGCGCGTGAACCTGAGATCGCCCTCATGAAAATCGGACTCTCCGACAGCGGAAAATCCCTGCAGGCGCTGCCGCGTCTTGGATACGAGGGTCTCGTGATCGAAGCAATGGGCGCCGGCCATGTCCCTGCGGGTCTCGTGCCGATCATCGCCGAGCTACGTCAGCACATGCCCGTTGTGCTGTCGTCGCGGACGGGCTCCGGGTTCGTTCACCGCAAAACCTACAGCTATCCGGGAGCGGAAATGGATTTGATCCCGCACGGCGTTATCACATCCGGCCATCTCAATGCTCTCAAGGCACGCATGCTGCTGATGGCGGCCGTTGCCTCAAACTGCGATTCCAGGAAAATCGAAGCCGCATTCCGTCTTTTCGAAGGCCGATAGTTCCGACCCGGAGCCGCTGCCGCGCGACGGACGACAGATAGGATGCTCGGCCGATTTCGCCTGCCGCGTAGCGTTCCCTTAGAACGGAATCACCAAACCATCGAGCGGCGCATCGCAGTTCAAAAGATCGATCCGCTTGAGCGCAATCCGGATACCGTCCCGCTTCACCAGCTCATGGGTATAGGTGCCAGCAAACAAGCGTTGTTCGTTGCGGCGAAACTCAACCATGGTAAATTTGGAGCGGACAATCACGACATCCGCTTTCATCGACTCGATCGTGACATTGCCGATCATCCGGCTCGTCCGGGAGCGCGGCTCCTGCGAGTAAATGCGCGGGCTGGCGAGACGGCGGACGCGCGTCTCAAGCAGACGGCGATCGTCATACATCAGCGACACCGTATCGAGCGGACTTTCCTGATTGGGCTCGCTCGGCACCCAATAGCGCGCGTCCGGCACGAAAAGCGCCAGCCAGTCGTCAAATCGCGCGTCATCGAGCAGTCGCGCCTCATGCACCAGGAAGTCTTCGCACTCCTCCCTGCTCAGCAAGGTCTGCGGTGCGCGCGTTGCGGTCGCTGTCATGGTCATGCGACATCCTGCCGTTCGGTTTCTTTCTGAGGAAGCATGTAACCGCGCCACGCATCGAACATGTTGCGAATATAGACTTCACTGGTCGAATTCTTGCCCCGACGACCGCCATGCTCGTCCGGAACGTCGCTGTCGAAGCCGCGACCGATCTCAAGCCACTCGGCACCTTCGCTGCTGATACCAAGGCCGACTCGATTGTAGATTTCGAGATCGTCCGTCAGCACCAGGGAGCCGGTCCCGTTGACGATATTCGCGAACGCGATGGTATTCTGGAACATCTTCTCCGGCGCGCCCCGAAGCTTGAAATTGTAGGTGCAGACCAGCGTCTTATCGACCGCCAGCGGATGAATGATGCGAAGCTGCTGGAACTGGCTCATGAACGAGACATTCGGATAGATATTGCTGTTCCAACGGCGGACTTCGAGAATGCGTCTGGTTTCCGCTTTTCCCTTGTTGGCCTCCAACGCGGTGATGTAGTCCCGAAACACCGGATCGTTCATGGCCGCAACGAGCTTGGCGTCATCATGATAATCGCCGAGATAGCTGTGGCCGTTCGGATAGGTCCAGATGCCGACCTGCGTTTCCCAGAAGCTGTAGGGCGCGCCGTTCTGGCGCATCTGCCGCAGCGCGATCTCACCGGTTCCATCGGAAAATGTATCGTCCGACTGCTGCTGCGCCGCTTCGATCGAGGAGCGATGCGTGAACCACGGATGCGCGGCATCGCACAGATTTTCGAGATAAAGCTTCCAGTTGCCGTTGTAGGTGTGGCGGAACACGCCGCCCGCAACTTCAAGCTCACCTTCCGGCGCGCGGTCGGCCATATCATCGAGCGACGTGGCCATGTAGCCCAGCCACTCTTTCAGCGGCGGCGCATCGGCAGACTGGTTGACGAAAATAAAGCCGCGATAGCTCTCCACGCGCGGCACTTGCAGCATCGCGGTCTTGGAACTCTTCGGGTTGAAATCCGCGGGGTAGCCATGCTGCAGCGGCACCGCCTTGAGGCGTCCGTCGAGATGGTAGGTCCAGCCATGATAGCAGCACTGGAATTCGGCAGCGCTGCCCCTATCGTTGGCGACGACCATGGCGCCACGGTGCGCGCACTGATTATGGAGCGCGTGGATCGTGCCATCCGGCCCACGGACAACGACGATCGGTTTGCGTCCAAGCTGAGTGGCAAAATAATCGCCGGGCGCCTTCACCTGGCTTTCATGTCCGACATAGACCCAGGCTCTCCCGAAGATGCGCTCCATCTCCAGCTCGAAGATCGCCGGATCGGAATACAGGGATCGATGAACCCTGGCGGGCTGAACGAGTTTATCGAGTGCAACAGGATCAGCGGACTGCAACGGAGCCTCCCAGATCAGAACACCTCAAAACGATACTGCTCAGTATCGATATTTGCAAGCGCC
>Ga0153956_1002829_pt1 | contig 12129 bp, 14 predicted proteins | sample TSFL040MetaG_FD_104704 | JGI IMG/M metagenome (GOLD analysis project Ga0153956, IMG submission 104704) | Attine ant fungus gardens microbial communities from Florida, USA - TSFL040 MetaG | ecosystem: Host-associated > Fungi > Mycelium > Unclassified | place: USA: Florida, Wekiwa Springs...
CCGTCTAAACCAATTCGTCCTAATCCGCCGGAACGATGCTCGGTGCCAGCACGGCTTCGAGATGTTCGGGGCGGTCCTGGTTGGCCACGATCAGGAATTCGTCGGCCAGTTTCCGCAGGCGGGTGCTGAGTTCATCCGCCGTGGTTGTTGTTCTGGTGCGGCCCTTCGGCAGCTCGCGCACGATGGCCTGAATGGCGTGGACATGATGCGCGATCAGGTCCGACGGCACCGTGGTCAGTTCGGGCGCATGCTCGAGAATGCGGCAGAGGCTTTCGGCGGCGACCGCGGCCTTGGGATAGCCGAAGGTGGTGGCATCGCCCTTGATGTCATGGGCGGCGCGAAACAGTTCTTCCCGGTTCTGGCTGGTGAAACCATCCTTTACGATGACCTCGAAAGCGCTCGCGAGGCGGGCGCATTCCTCGTCCATCCAGCCCTTGAACTCGCCGGACAGGCCCGCGAGGGCTTCCTCGGCGCGCGCGACCGGATCGTCGGTGTCGCGCTCATCCGCGTGGCGCACGAATTTGCGCAACGGGTTCGGCTGGGTAATGACCTGATGGGCTTCGAAAGTCTCGACCTTGAGGCTGTCGGTTTTGTCTCTGGCCATGGCCGTCATCCGGGGCTGCGGGCTTTATCGAGCAACGAAGGCTGCTGCAGGATTTCCGCCTTGCCGCCGTTGCGGCGATCGATGCCGATATAGGTGTTGGTATTGTTGCGGCGCCGGTCCGGTCCGAAATAGCTCTTGGTGCGGATGAAGGGCCGGGGCGACACCACCACGTTGAGGATGCGCTGATAGAGGCCCTTGGCCGAGATCGGCTTGGCGAGGAATTCGGTGACGCCCGCGTCGCGCGCGGTCATGACGCGGCGCTTTTCGGAATGGCCGGTCAGCATGATGATCGGCGCGTAAGGATTGCCGACGCCGTCCGGCTGGCGGATCATCTGCGCCAGCTCAAGCCCGTCGAAGATCGGCATCGACCAGTCGGTGATGACGATGTCAGGCACGTAATGGCTGTACATCTCCAGCGCGGTGGCGCCGTCCTCGGCTTCATAGACTTCGCGCGCGCCGAACGAATGCAACAGCGTGCGCAGAATGCGCCGCATATGCGCGTTGTCGTCGCAGACGAGAAACCGCAGCTTGTTGAAATCGATGTGAAACATGCCCAGTCACGTAAAGGGACGCCAATACGGGAAAAGTCTAGGCTGGCGGCCGTTAACGGCCGGTTAAGCATAAATATTCAGTCCGAGACATCTTGCTACGGCTAGCAGTGTCGTTTTTGATGCAAAATCTGTCATTGCCGGGCTCGACCCTGCAATCCATCTTTTGAATCGACACTTCTTTTGAGGTGGATGCGCGGGTCAAGCCTGCGCATGACGATTCCAAGCAGGCTCGAAGCGCACTACACGCCGAACTGCTCGCTCAAAATGCGCTCTTCTAGGCTGTGGCCGGGATCGAACAGCATGCGGATCGAGATGCTCTTGTCGGTCAGCACCTCGACGCGGGTAACGTAGCGCACTTCATTATGGTCGGCGACGGCGGCGAGCGGCCGCCGCTCGTCCTCCAGCACTTCTATCGTAATATGGGCCGAAGCCGGGAGCAGGGCACCGCGCCAGCGCCGCGGCCGGAAGGCGTTGATCGGCGTCAGTGCCAGCAGGTTGGCGTTGATCGGGATGATCGGCCCCTGCGCCGAGTAGTTGTAGGCGGTCGATCCGGCGGGCGTGGCGACCAGGATGCCGTCCGAGATCAGTTCGGGCATTCGCACCTGTTCGTCGATCAGGATGCGCAGCCGCGCCGCCTGATAGATCTGGCGGAACAGGGCGACCTCGTTGATGGCGTGATGCACATGCACCTCGCCCGCGGCGTCGGTGGCGCGCATCAGCAGCGGATTGATGACGGTCATGCGCGCGGCATTGAGGCGCTCGATCAGGCCGTGGCGGCTGTATTCGTTCATCAGGAAGCCGACGGTGCCGCGATGCATGCCGTAGATCGGCGTGCCGGTGCGCATTCGCTCGTGCAGCGTGCGCAGCATCAGCCCGTCGCCGCCGAGCGCGACCACGAGGTCGGCACTCTCCACTTCGCAATTGCCGTAGTCCGACGACAATTGCGCCAGCGCGCGCTGGGCTTCCAGCACCGGGCTCGCGACAAAGGCAATGCGTTGGTATTTGCTCTCGACGGTCATGAAGGCTGGTGAATCCTGCGGGGCAGGCCGGGTCTGGCGTGAATTCCTCAACTCTATCCGGTCTTTGCCCCTCGCGGTACTGGGGGACGAGGGCTCCGTGCGCGACCCTTGAACAGCGTTAACGCCGCCCCACGGGCGCAGCCGACATTAACAAGATGTCATGCAGATGAACAGAAGCCGTTCCACGGCTTCAGTTTGAGTTCAGCGCGCGCGATCCATGATCGCACCACGATCACCGCTTCGGCCATCCGGCCCGCCGCGCTCTGATCCCGAAACAGGAGTTTGCCATGTTGAAAATGATTTCAGCCGCTGTTGTTGCCGCTTCAGTGATGGTTGCACCGGCGATGGCCGCGACCGTCATCAAGACGCACAAGCCGATTGTTCATTCGCATGTTCTGAAGCGCTCGGTGGCAAACGCCAATGCCCGCGTCATCGTGGTGAAGAAGAAGCATCATCACGTGCGTCCGCACCGTCACGTCGCCAAGCGCGTGATCCATCGCCACCACTAATCCCCACAGCGGCGCGGTTTTCCCCGGCTGCGTTCGCTGACATTGAGCCGGCTCGTGGATTCCCCCTCCACGGCCGGCTCTATTTTTATTGTTTAGTTGGTGACGAAGCGCAGACCACCATAAACCCCGATGCCGGTTTTCTGCCAGCCGAACGGGTTTTGATAGTGACGATCGAGCGCATTATCGATGCGTCCGAACACCGACCAGTTTTGATCGACCTTGTAGTTCGCCGCGAGGTTGAGCAACTGATAGCCGGGCGCGCGCTCCGCCACGCCAGTGATTCTGTCAGCATCAAGCCATGAACTGATCCATAGCGCGGTTGCCGTCAACGTCAGTTTGTCGGTCGCAGCCCATTGGGCTTGAGCGCTCCATTTGTGTTCGGGCCGGCGTTTCAGGGCGAGATGAGTCGTGTCGTCTGTTGCGATCGTATGAGTGTAATCGCCGCGCAGCGTTAGGCTTTGCGTCAGCGCAAATGATGTGAAAGCCTCAATGCCGTGCGTTGTCGCAAGCGCGACGTTCTCGTTGATGTAGCCGGTGGATGCATCGGACGTGATGAGGTTGGTGAACTGATTATGATACCAGGTCACGCCGAACTGAACGCGCTTGTTGAGGAGCGTCTGTTCGAAACCGTAATCGTAACCCTTGCTTTCTTCCGGCTTTAGATTGGGGTTGCCTCCATACGGACCATAGATCTCGTCGATCGAAGGCGCATGAAAGCCGGTGCCATAACTGGCCTTGAACTTGGTGCCGGTTTCCGGAATCACGATCGCAGGTGCAACGCGAAACGTGTTGTGGCCGCCAAAATGATCGTTCTGATCATGGCGTACGTTTGATACCAGAAAGAACCGATCGAAGAAATTGGATTGCAGTTCGGCGTAGCTGCCGAGATTCTGGTTTGTGCCGGATACGGATGGCGCGCCATAAACAGCATAGTTGACGCTACCTTTCTCAGTTTCGTTTTCCACGCCGGTGACGAGCGTTTGCCCCTTGATGAGGGTCAGGTCGGATTTCCAGTAAACCTTGGTGCGTTCGCCATGGAAAGCGCTGGTGGGATTGTTCGTTCCATACACAATCGCACCGTAAGGATCGGATGTATTTCGCTCGATGTCGGTGTAGGTTACGCCGAAATGGTTGTTGAAGCGGCCATCGAGCAGCTTGAATACACCATCGAGCAGGCCGTTGAACTGACGACTGTCAGACCGTGATTGGATGGGATTAGTGTAGGGATAATTATCCCCCTCGGTGTAGCGCAGATGCGCGTCCGTGTAGCGTGCGACGGTACTGACCGAGAACATTTCGGAGAAGTCGTGGCTGACTTTGCCGTGGAACGTCAGGTTGTCATAGAAATCATGATTACCCTTCTGCTGTCCCGGAGGCAGGAGCGATGCCGGTGTGACTGGCGTTGAATCGGCACGCATGTGCGATCCGCTGAAGGCGTAACTGGTGTCGCTGGTCGAGCCGCTGACCGATGTTGCCTGATTGAACGTTCCGAACGAGCCGCCTTCGAGCAGTGTGGACCATTGCGGCGCGCCCTTGCCAGTTTTTGTTGTGAGCGAGATCACGCCGCCCAAGGCGTCCGATCCATACAGGCCGCCTTGCGGGCCGCGAAGGACTTCCACCTGTTCGATGCCAAATGTGGTGAATGGGCCGAAATCGAATTGGCGGCCGGGATTCGATGGGTCGCTGACATCGATGCCGTCGATGAACACCTTGGTGTGATTGGAATCGGCGCCACGAATGAAGACGGACGTCAATTGGCCCGGCCCAGACCCGGCGACATTCAGGCCGGGTACGGTTTGTAGGAGATCAGGCACGGTGCGGCGCTGGGTATTCTCGATGTCCTGTGCGGTGATTACGGTGACCGAGTTTGCCACTTGGCTGACCGGCGTGGGGATCGTCGTCGGCGATGTCACCAGCGGGTTATTCGGATCGGCAGGCGTTGCGGCCGGCGGCGTCTGCCGCACGCGCGGCTTGGCATCGACGCGCTTGTTGCGCTTCGGCAGGCGCTGGTTCGGCTTGGCCGCGGCCGGGCTCACCTGAATCGCGGGCAGCGGCGGCTCGGCCTGCTGCGCGTTCGCGGATGGAATGAAAGCCGCGCTGGCCAGCAAGGCCGCGAGCAGGGCAGGCGAGATGCGCCCGCGTGATGATGATTGATACGAAGTCATGTTCGGCCCCCACCGAAATCGAGCGGGCGGAGAACGATTGGCTTCCAGACGCATGACATGACGCGCAACGCTTCACATCGGGACTGGAGAAGGCCGCAGGCATTTCTCCGCAACGGTTTATGTCGTGTCACCGCTGCGGAAGCCGCTCCTCCGCGCACCCCGCGCGGCGGATGGATGACCGGAACAGGCAGGTCTCCTGGCTCACGGATCAATGCTGCTGTCCGCCTTCCCAAGCCGGCATGCACCGGACGCTCAGTGGCATGATGGACAGCGACTCACCGCTGACAGTTGCGGGGGCAGCTTCGGAATTGCCGCGCCGGACGAGGTGTGCGAAACACCCCCCAACGCGACGGCACCGAATTCCCTATTACGCCAGCTTGCGCCGGCACCTGTACCGTGCCCGCAATCAACCGGGGTGGGGGAGTCGTGTCAACGCCACAATGTCCGAGAATCCTCACGCGATGGACTTCCCCGAACTGCGTTGCAAATGGGAGACAGCGGCTCGCCGCGCGCTCCGCCTTGCCGGGCCGCTCGTCGCCGCCGCTCTGGTGCTCGGCGGCTGCGCCTTCCGCGGCGGCGACGACGATGGCCTGGCCTATACCGCGGATCGCGGGGTCGGCGACCAGCCGTTTCCGAAGACCTATCGGGCTGAGCTGCTCGCGTTCCTGCATACCTATCTGAACGATCCGACCGGTGTGCGCGGCGCGATGATCGCTGAGCTCGCCCAGCGCGAGGTCGGCGGGCGGCAGCGTTACGTCACCTGCCTGCGCTACAGCGCCAAGGATATCGAGGGCCGCTACACGCCGGTGCGTGACCGCGCGGCGCTCTATATCGACGGGCGTCTCGACCGGCTGATCGAGGAACCGGGTGAAATCTGCGCGGGCGCGAACTATGCGCCGTTTCCCGAGTTGGAGAAGCTGGTGCGGTGAGGACCCCGATGCAGTTCCGGACCACCACACGGCTGGCGGCTTGTCTGGTGCTGTGCGTCGGTATCGGCGCGGTGCAGGGCATCGTCACGCGGCCGGAGATCGCGGGCTGGTACGGTGCGCTGAAGAAGCCGTCATGGACGCCGCCGTCGTCTCTTTTCCCGATCGTCTGGACCGCGCTCTATATCATGATGGCGGTGGCGCTGTGGCGACTATGGGAGAAGGTTACGCCGTCACCGGCGCGCCATTGGGCAATCGCGTTGTTCCTGGTGCAACTGGCGCTGAATGCGGCATGGTCGCCATTGTTTTTCAAAGCGCATGCGACACGTGCGGCGCTGATCGACATCATGGTGCTGCTTGTTGCGATCGTACTGACGATGGTGACGAGCGCGCGGGTGGACCGTATCGCGGCGTGGCTGCTCGCGCCGTATCTCGCCTGGGTCGCCTATGCGGCGACGCTCAATGGCGGCGTCGTCTGGATGAACTGACAGGCAAAGTCGGCCCGAGAATCGGCGGGCGGACTCGGAACGGGTTTTTTCGCAAGAGACCCACGGAAAAACAAAGCACGAGACTCTTCGCCCGAATCTCCTTCAAATCGCAGCATCGATCAGGGACGATTCTCGTCCCTGGATTGCCGAGCGAACAGCCATGATGGATCGTGCCCTTACACTCGCCTTGACCGTTGCGGTGGTCGCGAACACGCTCTGCCTGTGGTCATACATGTAGCGGAGGGGACTGAGGCAGATAGCCTCAGTTGAGATGGGCTCAGTTGAGGTAGCCTTGGTTCGCGGCTTCGAGGCGTGTTGAGATATTGACGTAAGACTTCAACTGCGAATTTTCTGTCTCAAGATGCTCATTGGCGATCAGGAGCGCGCGCAGCGCGCCACGCAGATTGCCGTCGCAGCTTGCGATCGTCTCATCGACCAGTTCGTCGTACAGGTCTGCCGGAAATTCTGAAGGCGCCATCAGCTTGCTCCATTTCCATTCAGGGGCCCCGGATAGCGGTAAAGTCCGACGCCCATGAGATGGTTCGGCACAGTTTGGCGTTTTACCCGTCATTCACAGCGCGGCTGTGGATAGTCTGTGCATGGCGGACGCGGCCGGACCAGGTTCCGGGCGTGAAAATCGCCGCCGGGGCGGTCTTGTCCGGTCCGCGCGGCGCTGATAGCAGTGGCGCGTCGCCGGCGTAGCACAGCGGTAGTGCAGCGGTTTTGTAAACCGAAGGTCGGGAGTTCGATCCTCTCCGCCGGCACCAGTCAGAACGGCCCGTGCCGTTTGACGTTCTCCATCACCGCCTCCAGGGTTTCGATCCGTGCGTTGTAGGCATCCCGGATACATGTGGTATCCGCCCCGCAGCTTTCGCGTTTTGTGATGAAAGCCGCCTGCTCGTCCTGAAGGTCACCGCGCTGGCCCATAGCCACGAACGAGGTCGCCCATTGATAGAGGCTGGCCATCCGTGCCTCGGCCTGTCCCAGACTGTAGTTCGAGCAGACCGCTTTCTCGGTGGCAGTGGCTGCTCTTGCACAGTTGAGCGGCAAATATTCCGTCGCCGCGGCGGGATGGCAGGCGAGAGCCAGAAGGATCGTCACGGCTAATTTGCAGGCTTTGTTGTTCATCGGCGTCTTGCTTCTTGCATCGACCGGCATGGTGTTGCCGCCGGGCGGGGCAGTGTCGCTCACGGGCCGTCAGAAGTTAAGTCTAAGGGTTGGCCATGGCGGTGCCGGCGCCGTTTCCTTTCTGTTAACCGCTGTTCTTATGCGGATTTTAGGTCCCGATGGTTGCAATTGAACGCGACCTGGGGCTTGCGCGTTAGCCTTACCGCACGATTGCGCCTGCTCCTTAACCTATGGCGGGGGCCGCTGGATTAGGATTGCGGCGAATTCGGAAGGTTGTTTTGATGCGTATCGTCGTCTCGCTCGCAGTCCTGATCGGCAGCACGGTTCTTGCCCTCGCTGACAGCGGTGGCGTGATCGCCGTACCCGGCAAGCCCGGCGTGCCGGTCTTCATCAACGGCCGCGATGCCACCTACGCCATGGTTGAAGGCGACTGGGGACTGAACCGCGGTGTGCACGTACAGCCGACGGTCTATGGCGGTTGGGATCGTTACGAGGGTCCGCCTGTCGGCCATTACTATCCTTCGCTCGGCCGTCGGCCGGGCTATGGGCGGCTTGAGATTCAACCTCCCGCGAACCGGAAATTGCCGCAGCCTGCGGAAAGCTTCAACCGGTCATGGTCGGCGCAGTCCGCACCACCGGCGCCTCAGGCCGTGCCGGACAATCCGCCGGCGGTGATCGTCGCGCCGGAGATCAACCGGCGCTTCAGGAATTAAAATAACAACTGACGAACAGGAGAGTGCGTATGCGTTTCAAGGTTCTGGGTCTCGCCGCGATGATCGGGGCGATGGTCGGCACGGCCCCGGCGATGGCCTGTTACAATGGATGTGGCGGCGGGTTGTTCACCTCGGGGACCACGGCCTATGGCTGCGGTTATGTCGCGAGCGGTTGCGGCGTGACGTTCCGCGAGCAACTGCCGAACCTCGATGCCGGTCCGCAATACTACTACGTCAATCAGGGACCGACCTTTACGGGGCCGGGCAACATCGCGCCGGTGCCGACCTATCAGGAACGCTCGGTGTCAGGCTGGGCGGCTTACAGCCGGCCTTACTATTACGGTTACAATGGCGGACCGTATGCGCATGCGGCGCATCATTATTATGACGGCGCCTATCTCAGTGGCCCGCGGGTCTATAGCTATCGCTGGCGTCACCATCGTTATCATCGCGCGCGCGTACACCGCACGAATTTCCACCAGCACCATCGCGGCGTGAAGCCGCGCACCCACTATTACTACACTGGCCGTCCAGCCGGGCAGCATGTCGTGCGTGGCAATGGGCACGCACGCCCCCACAACAAGATGTAATCCATCGATCGTGGCTGATCCGGCTTCGCTCCTCTCCGCGTGATGCGGCGGGGAGCGATTTTTTGGAATTTACTTCATCAAGCCGAGCCGCGACGCGCCGATATAGAGCGCGAGCGCCGTGGCATTCGAGACGTTCAGGCTCTTGATCTCGCCCGGCATGTCGAGCCGCGCGACCGTGCCGCAGGTTTCCCGCGTTAATTGGCGAAGCCCTTTGCCCTCCGCGCCGAGCACCAGCGCGAGAGGCGCGCGCAATTCCGTTTCGGCGAGATTGGTGTCGCCTTCGCTGTCGAGCCCGACGGTGAGAAAGCCATGTTCCTTCATCTCATTGAGCGCGCGGGCGAGGTTCTGCACGATCACCAGCGGCACCATCTCCAGCGCGCCGGAGGCGGATTTCGCCAGCACGCCGGTCGCTTCCGGGCTGTGGCGCGCCGTCGTCACCACGGCCTTCACCGCGAACGCCGCCGCCGAGCGCAGGATCGCGCCGACATTGTGCGGATCGGTGATCTGGTCGAGCACCAGCACGATGCCGTCCTGCGGCAGCTTGGAAATATCGAGCGCGGGCAGGGGATCGGCTTCCGCGAGCAGGCCCTGATGCACGGCATCCGGCCCGAGCCGCTGGTCGATCATGCTCGGGCGCACGATTTCCGGTGTCAGCTTCTTGAGATCGATGTTTTCTTCCTGAAGGCGGCGTAGCGCGTTTTCGGTGACGAACAGCTTGCGGATTTTCCGCTTCGGATTGGCCAGCGCCAAGGTGACGGTGTGCCAGCCGTAGAGAATCGCCGGGCCGTTGGGGTCCTCCCGGTTCCGCCTGTGCGGCGGCCCGCCACGGCCGCGTTGCGGCGGGCGGTTCGAGTTTTTGAAGCGAGAGGATGAATCACGGCTGGCCATGGTCCGCTTGTCTCATGAGGGGCCGTCACGAGGCAATCGGCAAGCCGGTTTGTTCGGGTGATCTTCAAGCCAGCACTGGATTTTTAAGAATTCAGGCTTTGGGAAATAAGTGGCCGTCTTGGTTGACTTTCCCCTGCCGCTTCCCCCATAAACGCCGCGACCGGACGCCCGTGAGCGGGCGCGCTTTTCAACTCATCCTGGGTTGTCCGACCGCTTCACGGCGGGCAGGCTTGATGACACCGAATTCCGGGGGAGTGTCCCGAGTGGCAAAGGGAGCTGACTGTAAATCAGCCGCCGTATGGCTTCGAAGGTTCGAGTCCTTCTTCCCCCACCATATTGAAAACGCTCGCGAAATTGAATTTTCGCGAGCGTTTTTTTAGTGCCGGAATCGGACATTTATCCGACGCGTACGATGCGCCTCTTGCGCGGCAGCAATGCCGGAACAAGGCGAGGCAGAATCTGCTGTCATGGGGAATGGAGCGGGTGAAGGGAATCGAACCCTCGTATTCAGCTTGGAAGGCTGCTGCTCTACCATTGAGCTACACCCGCATGGGTGCAGATATGCAATGCCGCCGCCGCGTTGGCAACCGGCCAATTCGGATAGCCCGCCGACCTTGTGATTCGGGCGGTGAGGGCGCCGGATAGGGCGCCCTTGTGTCGCTAGGCGGCGGAACGGTTTTTGATCGCGCCCACGATCGCGGTCAGGATCGCGCCACCGGCACCGCCGCCGACCACCTGCGTCAGGATCGAGCCGATATCGAAATTGCCGCTCTGGATCGATGCCGCCACCGCAGGCCACGCCATCGTGACGATCTGGCCGAGCACGCCGCCGCCGACCAGGCCCGCGATGGTGTTGCCCATGGTGCCGAGATCGAATGTCGGAGACGCCTTGCCCGCGGCATTGCCGCCGAGGGCACCTGCAACAAGATTGATGAGAATCTGTTCCATGACTTAGCCTCGTTGTTGCCTATGCCGGAATCATAGCACCTTTTATATCGCTACGGTGTTCCGTCGCGGTTGCATGCATTCTTGGCTGTGGACCGGCTGGTGCGAAGAATTGTCAAGACTCCGTAATCGGCAAAGGCTTAAATTCTCAAGGCTCGGATTCTCGTTCACACACTGAAGGAGCATGACTATGCAAGGCGCTGAAATTGGATGGATTGCGGCCATCATCGTTGGCGGTCTGGCCGGCTGGTTTGCCGAGATGTTTATGAAAACCGGCACCGGCATCTTGATGAATATCGTGCTGGGCATCGTCGGCGCGGCAGTGGCGAATTTTCTTCTGGGGCTGCTGGGCGTCTCGCTGGGGGGCGGATGGATCAGCTACCTCATCGCAGGGTTTATTGGTGCCTGCATCCTGATTTTTGTCTGGCGCGCCGTTCGCGGGCGGGCGTGATGCCTGCATATGATCCGCTGGCGTCCGCCGTTCGGCGGGCGCTGCCGTAACGGTCAGGCGTTCTGTTCCGGCGCAGCGTCCGGTTGCGTCACGAGACTGATGTCGCTGACGATACCGGATGCGGCGTATTGCACCTCGTATCCGCCGCCCAATTGCCGCGTCAGGCTGGTGATGAGGCGGGTGCCGAAACCTTCGTGCTCCGGTGTCTTCACCGGCGGTCCGTCGCGTTCGCTCCAGGTCAGCCGGATCAAATTGCCGCGTTCGTTCGCTTCTTCGGTCCAGCGCACATCGACATGACCGGCATCGTTGGAGAGCGCGCCGTATTTCATCGAGTTGGTGCACAATTCGTGGAAGATCATCGCGATCGGCACCACGATGGATGAGCCGAGATCGACCGGCGGCCCCGTGAGCGTGAAGCGGTGGGCAAGGTCTTCGCGCACCGGCGCAAGTGCTGCTTCGGCGACTTCGCGCAGATCGGCCTGCTGCCAGTTATACCGCGTCAAAAGGTCGTGGCTGCGCACCAGCGCCTGCAACCGCTCGTGAAAATTGCGCAGTGCCTCCGGCCCCTGATTGTTGCGGAAGCTCATTGAGGCGATGGATTGCACGGTGGCGAGCGTGTTCTTGACCCGGTGCGCGAGCTCGTGGACGAGAATCTCGCGCCGCGCCTCCGATTGTTCGCGCTCTTCCTCGCGGCGCGCATTTTCGTCCATCAGGTTGTCGAAGGTCTGGCCGAGCACGCCGATCTCGTCCTTGCGGCCGTCGAGCCGGTTGCGCGCGCTGTCCTGTCCCCGCCGCCAGCTTTCCGCCGTGGCGACCATCTGCATCAAGGGACGGCGGATGATGCCGTCGCCGACCAGCCAGGCCAGCACAAAGGCGGCGGCGCTGCCGAGCACGAACAGCAGGATGCTGCTGCGGAACGCGCTGTCGATCGGTCCGAGTGCTTCCGTGCGCGCGATGCCGCTCGACACGTAAAGGCCGAATGATGTGTAGGGCGCGGGCACGTAGCCGACGATGCGTGTCACGCCGTCGCGGTAGGTGGCTTCCCGCGTGCCGGGTCCGGAGGACAGCAGGTCGATGTACTTGGTCGGGAAGCTGGTGCCGATGTATTTCTCCGGCTTCGGCTCGCGCGCGATGATGATGCCGTTGCGGTCC
>Ga0153956_1002831_pt1 | contig 12112 bp, 10 predicted proteins | sample TSFL040MetaG_FD_104704 | JGI IMG/M metagenome (GOLD analysis project Ga0153956, IMG submission 104704) | Attine ant fungus gardens microbial communities from Florida, USA - TSFL040 MetaG | ecosystem: Host-associated > Fungi > Mycelium > Unclassified | place: USA: Florida, Wekiwa Springs...
ACCCATCCCGAGATCATGTGGGCCAAGTATGAGATGCTCGTCGAAGGCGCCCGGCTCGCGACCAAGGAGCTGTGGGGGTAGACCGCGCGGAGGGGCGAACATGCATTACCTTCGCGTGATGGCAGCATGAAGTTCGGCATCTTCGACCACGTCGATTGGGGCGGGGCGCCTTTCGACACGCATTTCGAGGATCGGCTGGCTCTGGTCGAGGAATATGATCGGCTCGGTTTTCACGGCTATCATGTCGCCGAACATCACGGGACGCCGCTCGGTACCGCACCGTCGCCCTCGCTCTATCTGGCGACGGTCGCCCAGCGCACGACGCGCATCCGCCTCGGACCGCTCGTCTTCCTGCTGCCGCTCTACCATCCGCTGCGGCTGATCGAGGAAGTCTGCATGCTCGATCAGCTGTCGCGCGGGCGGCTGATGCTGGGGGTCGGGCGCGGCGTTTCACCGATCGAGACCGGCTTCTTCGGGGTCAGGCCGGACGAACTCCAGCCGCTCTACGACGAAACGCTGGAGGTCCTTCTCAAGGGGCTGACCTCCCCGGTGCTCGACCATGCCGGGCCGCATTATCGGTTCGAGGGCGTGCCGATGGTGCTGCGCCCGTTCCAGCGGCCGCACCCCGAACTCTGGTATGGCGTGCGCAGCCCCGAAAGCACACGCTGGGCGGCGCGCAACCGGGTCAATGTCGTGACATTGGCCTCGGCCGAAAACGCGCGGCCGACGATGGACCTGTTCCGCCGGGAATGGGATGCGCTCGGCCGAGCGGACGAGCCGCTGCCCTGCATGGGCCTCAGCCGCCACATCGTCGTCGCCGACAGCGAGCCGGAAGCACAGGCGATCGCCGCGCGCGCCTACGCCGTCTGGCGGGCAAGCTTCACCCGTTTGTGGGTCGACCGCGGGCACGACCCGGCGATGACCAGTTACTACCCCGAACAATGGGCGCAGATGGAGGCATCGCACCAGGGCTGCGCCGGCACGCCCGACAAGATCGCCGATTACGTCGCCCGGGAAATGGCGACCAGCGGCTGCAATTATCTGGTCGCGTCGATGGTGTTCGGCGACATGACGCTCGACGAAGCGACGCGATCGGCCCGACTTCTTGCCGCCGGGGTCATGGCACATATCGCCTGATCGGCGTATTCAGCCGGATATGGCTCCGGTAGACCGACCATGACCAGGGCCGTCCCGGATGAAAAATGGGGCCGGGTTGATGTTCATCGCGCGATGGACACGACTCGTCGTGCTGTCGATAAAGCCTGCGCGGTGGGAGGCGGCTGGATGCAGCAGGGGTTCGAACGGTTAACGGAGAAGGAGCGCGAAGCGCTGCGTCTCGTCTTCTCGCGTCGCTCGCTCCACCTCATCGGCGAACAGCTCGGCGTCTCGGAGTCGGCGGTGAAGCAGAGGCTTCAGTCGGCGATGGTCAAGCTGGATGTGAACAGCCGTTTCGACGCCGCGCGCCTGCTCGCCGAACATGAAGGGTGGCTGCCCTATCCAAACCGGACAGGGCCAAATGAGCAGGTTGTGAGCGACCAGCCTGTCACGCTTGAACGGTCGGCGGCCGCCACGGACATCGTCATGACGGAAGGCCCGATCGAGACGCCCGGCGTGTCGATCGCCTCCGTCCTGAGTTCCATGGCAGCCCGGTTCGACCGAACGGGAGGGCGAAATGAGCTGACAATCTGGCAGCGGCTGGCGCTGATCATGGTCACGGCCTTCGTGGCCCTGCTGCTCTTCGGAATGATGATCGGCACGATCAGCGCACTGGGCATGTACGGCAGCGTTCTGGTGCGGACTGGGCACCCGAATATCTAGCGGCGATCCCGGGGCGGGGCGCCGCCAACCGGGAGTGGAATCATGGATCGTAACCAACTGATTGGTTCGGTGCGGACCGTCGCTTTGAGCATCAACAAGGTCGAGCGCAAGGGCGCGGTGGCAATCGAGGACAGCGTCCTCTTGATCGGCGACATCATCAAGGCGCGTCGCGATCTCAATCTGCCGGTGACCTTTTCCGCGGCGGCGATCAGCAATGCGGCGGCGGCGATGCAATCCTTCGCCCAGGGCATGGTTCACCTGGACGCCTGTCATAAGGAACTGGCCAGCGACCAGGGCAAGCTCGGCTTTGAGACGCGCGGCGAAGGCGACAATTGCCCCTGGCTGCGCGATGCGAACGATCCGACCGAGGGAACGGTCGTTCCGCTGCACGTCGTCCGGGCGGCCGGGTAACCGGCTGGCCATGCGGCGAAAAGCTGGAACGACGGGGCCAGCACATGCAGCAAGCGCTGATCTTCTATATCCTCCTGCTCGGCTGTTGCTCCTACGCCCTGTGGCGTGGGGGCGCACCCGAACGGTGGGCTGCGGCCTTGCAGATCGTCGCTGTCATTCTGGCTGGCCTGCCCCAATTACAGACCGGCGCGGAATGTCCTCCTTACGATCTGTCGCCGCGCGGCTTTCTGGTAGACGGTGCGTTTCTCGTCGCGCTGTACGCCATAGCTTTGACCGCGGATCGGTTTTGGCCAATGGCCGCGGCGGGCCTGCAGACCGCCAATTTCATCGTCCATCTGGGCAAGCTGTTCGCGCCGGACGTGCTGCCGCTCGGTTATGGGCTGGGGCTCGCGCCGTGGATCTATCCCAAGCTCGTCCTGTTTGCGATCGGGGCCTGGCGACACCAGCAGCGATTGGCGCGTTACGGCGCGGATCCTTCCTGGTCGCCATCGCGCAGCCCGCGCGAGATTCTGCAAAATGCCTGAGCGCGCCGATCGACCGCGGAGCGTGACCGTTCGCGCGTCCGTTCCGAAATCCTTTTCCTGTTCCGCCGCAGGTGACCCACCGGCGGGGCAATGTCTTATCCTGGGGGAGTGCCGACTTTCATGAATCATTCGGGAAAACCGCCGATCGGCATGGTCGCGTTCGCAGGGGAGCTGCGCCGCCTGACATCCGCTATCGAGCAGGGCGCCGCGGAGGCGGCGACGTCCGACCAGTCCGAGGGACGGCAAGTGTCGCTGGCGGTTGTCGCACGGGCCGCGCTTTCCGCCCGACAGCGCATCAGCCAGCATTTCGAGGCTTCGCTTTTCGCCGATCCGGCGCGCGACATCCTGCTCGATCTTTTCGCGGCGGGGGAAGAGGGGCGCGCCATCAGCGTGACCAGTGCCTGTGTCGCCGCCGGCGTGCCGTCGACGACCGCGCTCCGCTGGATCGACCTGCTCAAGCACAAGGGGATGATCTTGGCCCGGCCCGACGAAAGGGACGGCAGGCGCATCCTGCTCAGCCTTTCCCGTCAGAGCCGGGATGCCATGGCTGCTTACCTCCAGGCCATTTCGGGGCTTCAGAGCGAGATTTAGCGCCCATCTATCGCTGGGCGCGGCGAGCCCCGAAGATTTCTCGGCTTGTCCGCATCGGAGATATCCCTACCGGGACGGGGGCAGGGTATCGATCCTTCGCCGATCGATCATCTCTGCAGTAATCCGCGGGAGCCGTTGGACCAGACATGGTGCATGTCGCGATCTTCGACATTCTTCTGATCGGTTGCTGCTCCTATGCCTTGTGGAGAGGCGGCGCGCCCGAGCGCTGGGCGGCGGGCCTGGAGATTTTAGCGGTACTTCTGACCGCCCTGATCCAGATGCAGAGCAGGGCGCATCACTACTTCGACGATTTCTCGCCGGGCATCTTCCTGGTCGATGCCGGCTTTCTCGCCGCGCTGTGCGTGATCGCCCTGACGGCGGATCGCTTCTGGGCGATAGCGGCGGCGGGCTTCCAGGTGGCCGATATCGTCGTTCACCTCTGCAAGGTGCTTGCCCCGGACATATTGCCCCTCGGTTACGGCGTGGGGATTTCCGCCTGGGGCTATCCCAAGCTGGTCATGTTCGCGATCGGCGCCAGGCGGCACCGCCTGCGCCTCGAACGATATGGCAGGGACCCCTCCTGGTCGCGCCCCGCCAGTCTGCGCGGCGCGCTGCAAGCCGCCTGATCTTATCGAGGGCGAGACGACCGACGACCCAGCGTCATGGCGCTGAGTTCGGCGCGCAATATTTGCAGTGCGAAGTCGAGGTGCGGGGCGGCGGAAACGCCGCACCCCTCGGCATCGATGCGCTCCAGGATGTCGGCCAAATCCGTTGCCGCCGTCTCGATCACGGCGCGCCGCCGGTCCCAGAAAGCGTTCATGCTGCGATTCCGATCTGTCGAACTTCAAAGGCGCCGTCGGCGCGGAGCGGCCTTCGGCGGTGCATGTTGCGCGTTCGTGCCAAAACCCGCGTTCGACCCTTGGGATCGGGAAACTGTCGGTTCGCTGAACCAAGTTGCGCCGGCTCGGGCTTCGCGCAGTAGCTTCGACGCGGCCTGCCGGATGCCGTCCGCCACTGTTGCGCGCAATCTACGATCGCATCGCGGTGCGACAAAAACCCCGTTTCCGGCGGTTATCGGACGTTATAACTGTTACGCTAAGCTATTAATCGCGGGCCGGTGCTGCTAGCGGCGGAACGAGCGCGGGAGGTGGCGTGACCGGTTTGAAAGGGGCGACGAACTGGTGGACAGCGGCACTGGCAGCCTTTTGCCTGGCGCTGGTCCTGTTCTTTTTCAGCGGCCCCGGGGCCCGCGCGGCCGACGGGCCTGGCGCGGCCGCGCATCTCGGCGTCGCCTCGTGCGCCGGATCGACCTGCCATGGCCGGCAGGAAGGCAATGGCACGACCGTCCGTCAGGATGAGCTTTCGCGCTGGCAGGACGATGCCTCGCAAGCCGGCGCGCACAGCCGCGCCTGGCGCGTGCTCGGCCTGCCGCGGGGCCGCGCGATCGCGGCGAGGCTCGGCATCGGCGATCCGCAGACGGCCGCGGCCTGCCTCGGGTGCCATGCCGATCCTGCGCCGGTCCATCGTGACGGGTGGCGCGTCGCCGACGGGGTTGGCTGCGAAGCGTGCCATGGCGGGGCAGCGGCCCCTTGGCTCGCCAGCCATGCCGCGACGGGTGCGACGCATCAGAAGAATGTCGCGAACGGCCTCTATCCGCTTGAAAATCCGCGGGCTCGCGCCGCGCTCTGCCTCGATTGCCATTTCGGCAGCGCGCGTCCGGGCCAGTTCGTCGATCACACATTGATGGCGGCAGGGCATCCGCGCATCTCGTTCGAGCTCGATCTGTTCACCGCGCTCGAGCAGCATTGGGACGAGGATGCCGATTATGCCCACCGCAAGGGACGGCCCGATCACGTCCAGGCTTGGGCGGTCGGCCAGGCGCTCGCCCTCCAGCGCGCCTTGTCGCTTTACCAGGGGCCGCGCGGCCAGGCCGGCGCCTTCCCCGAATTCTATTTCTTCGATTGCCACAGCTGCCATCGCCGGATCGCCGATACGGCCGATTTCCGGCCGGCGGCGCTCGCCAATCCCGGCCGGCCGGTCCCCCCGGGCACGCCGCCTTTCCAGGACGAGAACATGATCATGCTGTCGGCCGCGGCGCGCGTCGCCGCGCCGGGTCAGGCGGCGCGCTTCGATGCCGATGCGCGCGCCTTCCATGCCGCGCTGGCGCAAGGGCGGTCCGCCTCGATCGCCGCCGGGCAGAAGCTCCATGATTCGGCCGGCGCGCTGGCTTCTGCCTTCGCCGGCCGCAGCTTCGGCCGGGCGGAGACCTTCGCCATGATCGGTGCCGTGGCCGACGGAGCGGCGCAGCGTTACACCGATTATGAGGCGAGCGCGCAGGCAGTGATGGCACTCGACACCTTGCTCGATGCGCTGGTCAAGCAGGGCGTGGTCGATCACGCTGCCGCGACCGGCATCCGCGGCCAGATCGATGTCGCCTATCGGGCGGTGCGTGATCCCAACGCCTACCAGCCGCTCGAATTCCGCGCCGCGCTGGCGCGTGCGGCGGCGGCGATCCGGAGGCTCAAATGAAGCGCGTCGCCGGCTGGGCCGCCGGCCTGGCCCTGATCCTCTCCGGCTGCGGCGGCGGGGGAGGGAGCGGCACCGCGACCGATCCGACGACGACCACGCCGCCGTCGACCTCGACCGCGAACTATACCGTTCCGGCGCAGGAATCGCTGACCGCCGCCGACGTCGGCAAGATCATCGCCCAGGCGGTGGGCGAAGCCCAGGCGCGCAACCTGCCCGCCCAGATCGCGGTAGTTGATCGTGTCGGCAACGTCCTCGCCGTCTATGCGATGACCGGTGCGCGCACGACCGCCACGATCCCGCTCCCGGCGAGCGGTGTCGGCATGGACGCGCAGGGCGTGACCGTCCCGGCTTCCTATGCGGCGATCGCCAAGGCGCTCACCGCGGCCTACCTGTCGAGCGGGGGCAACGCCTTCACCACGCGCACCGCATCGGAAATCGTCCAGGAACATTTCCCGCCCGGATCCTCGACGCCCGGCCTCGAAAGCGGGCCTTTGTTCGGCGTACAATTCAGCCAATTGCCCTGTTCGGACCTGTCGGCGCGCTACGTCGCGGCGGGCGGGGCGGCCGCCCTGATCGGGCCCAAGCGCTCGCCGCTCGGCCTTGCTGCCGATCCCGGCGGCGTGCCGCTCTACAAGAATGGCGTTCTGGTCGGTGCCGTCGGCATCATGGGCGATGGGGTCTACGGGCTCGATCCCAACGTGCTCGATACCGATGACGATGCCGAGGAAGCGATCGCCGTCGCCGGATCGATCGGCTACGCCGCGCCCGATACGATCACCGCCGATAAGATCAGCGTCGATGGATCGACATTGCGCTTCACCGACATCACGCCGTCAGGGCTCAAGAGCAATCCCGCGTCGGCGCCGGCTTTCTCAAGTCTTGCCAGCAGTGTCGGGCAACTCGTTGCGGTCAATGGATATTATTCACAAGGAACGACGCCCGCTTTGCTCGCCGGCCAGGCTTACGGCACCGAAGCGTCGGGCATTCGCGCGTCGACCAGCGCCGAATTCTCGAACGTCGATGCCTTCGTCCTGACCAACGGATCGGGCGCCAACCGCTATCCGATCGTCGCCGCCACCGACGGGGCAGACGTCTCCCAGCCGCTGACCGCCGCGGAAGTGCGTGCCCTGCTCGAGGAAGCGTTCAAGGTCATGACGCGCGCTCGCGCGCAGATCCGTCGGCCGCTCGACAGCCGGGCGCAGGTGTCGATCGCGGTGGTCGACACGCGCGGCCAGCCGCTCGGCCTTGTCCGTGCGCCCGACGCGCCGATCTTCGGCACCGACGTCGCGCTGCAAAAGGCGCGGACCGCATCCTTCTTCTCGGGTTCGCATTCGGGCAGCGACCTGCTCGCCGATCCGTCGGCCGACGTCCGCGGTTTCGTCGCCGCGGCGCGCACCTTCCTCAACGACCCGGCCGCGCTGACCGGCAAGAATGCCTTCACCGATCGCGCCAACGGCAATCTGTCGCGGCCTTTCTTCCCCGATGGTGAGGTCGGTCGTCCGAACGGGCCCTTCTCGCGCGCCTTCGGCCAGTTCAGCCCCTTTTCGACCGGGCTCCAGTCGGCGCTGGTCATCGGCAACATCGCCCAGCATCTGGGCGTCGCGTCGGGCGGGGCGGATACGCCGCAGCGCTGCACCAACCTGCCCGATCCGGGCACCGGGCGCGCACGGATCGCCAACGGCATCCAGATCTTCCCCGGCTCGGTGCCGATCTATCGCGGCAACACTTTGATTGGCGGCCTCGGCGTTTCGGGTGACGGCATCGACCAGGACGACATGATCTCGTTCCTCGGCCTCTACAATGCCGGCGTCCGGGTGGGCAGCATCGGTGAGGCACCGGCCGCGATCCGCGCCGACCAGATCGTCGTGGCGCTTCCCGACGCGAGCGTGCGGCTGCGCTACATAAACTGTCCCTTCGCACCCTTCCTCGACACGAGCGACCAGGATGTTTGCTCGGGCAAGTAGGCTCGCTGCCGCCCCCTTGCTGCTGGCCGGGGCGACGGGCGCGCATGCCGCGCCACGGCTGCCCTATGCGCTCGACGTGGCGATCTTCGCGGCGGGTGGGACGGCGGCCGATCCAGGGCAGGGGCGCGCTTTTCAACTGGCGCAGGCCGATCCGGCCGATGCGGTGAAGACGGGCAGGAAGCTGCCGCACGGCTCGGACGCGCCGTCGCCACCTCCCGAAGCGCAACTCGTTCCGGCCCCTCCGGTCGCGCCGGTCGATCACCAGGCGCTCGAACCGCAGGCGGTCGCCCCGGAAAATCTCGACGATGCCCTGCTTCCCGGCCGCCAGCGCCCCGGGGCTGCCGGCCAGCAGGTCCTGCCCGACCGGTTGCCGGAGACCGACAATCCTGGGGCGGTGCGCCCGCCGCCGCCCGAGGCCTTTCCGACCGATCAGGTGCCTTTGCCCGATCGCTGGCGGCTCGCCGCGACCCTGTGTCCCGACAAGTCCTTCGTCGCCATACAGGCGACCTGCCACTCACCCTTCGATCCCTATCACCAGAACGCGCTGAAGGGCGATCGGCCGATCGATCGCGCCAAGGTGCCGTGGCTGCCGATCAAGGGCGACGACTGGTTCTTCGTGCTCGGCGCGGTCAGCGACACGGTGGTCGAGCCGCGGTCCTTCCCGACGCCGGTCGGCGTGCAGACCACGGCGCGGCCGGGCAGCCTCGACGTGTTCGGCCGGGCCTCCAGCCTCGCGCTGTCGCAGACGCTGACCGCCAGCGCTGCGCTGATCAAGGGATCGACCGCCTTCAAGCCGCCAGAGATCGAATATCGCCTGACGCTCGCCTACAATTGGAACTATGCCGACGTGAACGAGCGGCGCATCCTGTCGGTCAAGCCGTCGGCGCCGACGCACCGCACCGACGCCTTCCTCGGCGTGCAGGAAGCCTTCATCGACTATCACCTGCGCAACGTGTCGGCGCGCTATGATTTCGACAGTCTGCGCGTCGGCATTCAGGGCTTCCAGGCCGATTTCCGCGGCTTCCTGTTCAACGACAACCAACTCGGCATCCGCCTGTTCGGCAACCGCGATAACAATCGCTTCCAGTACAATCTTGCCGCCTTCTGGAGGATCGAGAAGGATACCAATTCGGGCCTCAACGATCTCGGCCAGAAGCTGCGCAAGGACTGGATCTTCCTAGCCAGCGTCTACCGGCAGGACTTGCCCGTGCCCGGTTTCACCAGCCAGGCGATCGTCGCCTGGAATCGCAATCGCGAAGGCGACCGGATCGAAGTCGATCATAACGGCTTTCCAGTACGCCCGGCTTTGCTCGGCGACATACGCGGGCATGATTATGACGCGGTCTATCTCGGCTATAATGGCGATGGCCATTTCAACCGGCTCAACCTGACCGTGTCGACCTATGCCGTGCTTGGCCACGACACGCACAATTTCCTGACGCAGAAACCGGCGAGCATCCGCGCCTTCTTTGCTGCGGCGGAGCCGTCCTACGATTTCAACTGGATGCGCTTCAGACTTTCCGCGCTTTATGCGAGTGGCGACGGAAACCCATACGATAACAAGGAAAATGGTTTCGACGCGATCCTCGAAAATCCGCTCTTCGCCGGCGCGGATACGAGCTACTGGATCCGCCAGTCGATCCCCTTCGCCGGCGGCGGGCGCGCGATCGGCATCAACGGGCGCAACGGCATCCTCAACGACCTGCGTTCCTCCAAGGACCAGGGGCAATCGAACTTCATCAATCCGGGCACCATCCTGGCCGGCGCCGGGATGGATTTCGATATCACGCCGACATTGCGTTTATCGGCCAATACCAACCATTTGTGGTTCCAAACTACCAACGTGTTGAAGGTATTGCGCGATGAAGGGTCGATCCCTCGGTCGATCGGCTGGGATCTGTCGACGGCGCTGGTGTGGCGTCCACGCATGACGCAGAACATCGTCTTCCGCCTGTCGGGCGCGACGCTGATCGCCGGCAAGGGCTTCCAGGACCTGTTCGCCCAATCGTCCGGATCGAAGAATTATTATTCGGTTCTGTTCAACACGGTATTGAGCTTCTGATGCGGCGGCTGCCCTTTCTTTCCCGACCACGCGCCTGGATGCCGATGCTCGCCGGGCTGCTGCTCGCCGCGTCGTTCGGAACGCGCGTCGTCGCCTCGGATGGGGAGAAGCCGCGCCAGATCCATTATGCGGTGACGCCGCCCGCGCCCCAGGGGCAATCGCCCGACGATGCCAAGGCGAAGAGCGCCGGCTGCATATCGTGCCACACCGCGTCCGACACGCTGACCATGCACAAGAGCGAGACCGTCGTGCTCGGCTGCGCCGACTGCCATGGCGGCAATGCGACGGTGACGGTCGCTGCCGGGCTCAAGCCGACCGATCCGGCCTATGTCGCGGCGCGCGACAAGGCGCACGTTCTGCCGCGTTACCCGCATGAGTGGAACTGGCCGAGCTCGGCCAATCCGGAGCGCAGCTACACGCTGCTCAATCGCGAGGCGCCCGAATATATCCGCTTCGTCAATCCGTCGGATTACCGCGTCGCCCGCGCGGCATGCGGCGCGTGCCATCTCGAGGTGATCGAAGCGGCTGAACGCTCGCTGATGTCGACCGGGTCGATGTTCTTCGGCGGCGCCGCCTACAATAACGGCGTCCTGCCCTACAAGAACACGATCATCGGCGAAGCCTACACACGGACCGGCCAGCCGGCGAAGCTGCTGTCGCCGGGCACGCCGCCTGGAACGGTGACGCCGCAACAGGCGGCGCGCGGCGCTCTGCCGGTGCTCTATCCGTTGCCGACCTGGCAGGTCGTCCCGCCTGCTGACGTCTTCCGCGTGTTCGAACGCGGCGGGCGGACGATCGGATCGCAATTCGCCGAAATCGGCTTGCCCAACCCCTCGGGATCGATCCAGAAGCTCGAAGAGCCGGGGCGCCCCGATCTCAAGCAATCGAACCGCGGGCCGGGCACCGGATTGCGTGTCGGCATCGCCGTCCTCAATCTCCACAAGACGCGCCTCAACGATCCCTACATGTGGTTCATGGGCACCAACGACCAGCCGGGCGATTATCGCCAGTCGGGCTGCGCTGGCTGCCACGTCGTCTATGCGAACGATCGCGACCCCAAGCACAGCCTCGGCTGGGCCGCCTATGGCCGCGACGGCCAGACCGCGACGGTCGACCCGACCATCTCCAGCCTGATGCAGAAGGCCGCGGCCGATCTGCACGGCACGGCGGACAAGATGCCGGATGGCCATCCCGTGATGGGGGAGAAGGAGAAGGGGCACCCCGTCCAGCACGCCTTCACCCGCGCCATCCCCAGCGCACAGTGCATGAACTGCCACATGCACCAGCCGAACATCTTCCTGAACAGCTATTACGGCAACACGATGTGGGACTATGAGTCCGACGCGCCGTTGATGTGGCCGGAAAAGCAGAAATACCCGACCGCGGCCGAAGTCCGCGCGATCGAGGATCGCAATCCCGAGGGCGCGTCGCCGCGGGGGAAGTGGGGCGACCTGGATTTCCTGCGCAACGTCTATGACGACGTGAATCCGAAGGCGAAGGACACGCAGTTCGCCGACTATCACGGCCATGGCTGGAATTTCCGTGCTGTCTACAAGCGTGACCGCGCCGGCAACCTGCTCGACGCCGACGGCAATATCGTCAGCCCCGACGATCCCGAAAAGTTCAGGAAGGCCGGCATGCCCGACTTCGCGCCGGTCGGTCAGCAGAAGGGCAAGGCCGTCCACATGATGGACATCCATGCCGAAAAAGGCATGCAATGCGCCGACTGCCACTTCTCGCAGGACAGCCACGGTAGCGGCCTGATCTATGGCGAGGTGGCGACCGCGGTCGAGATCGGCTGCAAGGATTGCCACGGCACCGCCGACGCTTACCCGAACCTGCGGACCTCGGGTCCCGCGGCGCGGCCCGGCGGGCGCGATCTTTCGCTGCTGCGCAATCCCGACGGCCGGCCGCGCTTCGAATGGTCGACCGGGGCTGCCGGCGAGCGCATTCTGGTCCAGCGTTCGCTGGTCGATCCCAAGCTCGAATGGCGCGTGTCGCTTGTCAGGAATTCGGTCGATCGCGCGCTTCCGGAATTCAATCCGAAGGCGGCACGGGCCAAGCTGATGGGCAAGGACGGGCCCGATACCGGCAAGTTCCTGTTCGGCCCCGGCATCAAGCCGGGCGATCGCGCGCACGATCCCGACAAGATGGCCTGCTTCACCTGCCACCTGTCGTGGACCACCTCGTGCGGCGGCTGCCACCTGCCGATC
>Ga0153956_1002832_pt1 | contig 12096 bp, 12 predicted proteins | sample TSFL040MetaG_FD_104704 | JGI IMG/M metagenome (GOLD analysis project Ga0153956, IMG submission 104704) | Attine ant fungus gardens microbial communities from Florida, USA - TSFL040 MetaG | ecosystem: Host-associated > Fungi > Mycelium > Unclassified | place: USA: Florida, Wekiwa Springs...
CATGGACCGCCTCGTCGGCGCTCCGCAGGCGCTCGCCTACGTCCGCGCCAACGCCGTCGACCCGTCCGACGCCGCATTCGACGCCGCCTTCAGCGCGAAGTGATCGAGGAACCCGCATGACATGGCAGAAGTGGTCCTACATGGACCACTGGGTGCTCGACACCCCGCAGGGCGGCCAGAACCCGTACTTCAACCGCTCCACCCTCGAGCGCTACGTCCGGCAGCTGTCGGCTCTCGGGTTCCGCAGCTTCGACACCTTCTTCTTCTACCTGCCGCTCGCCGCGCAGCTGTTCGGCTCGATCCGGGCATTCGAGGAGTTCCTGCAGGAGAACGGGTTCGACAAGATCACCGGCATCTTCTCGGCCTACCCGAACGCGACCCGGTTCACGGCGCCGCACGTGCGGGAGACGCATGACCGCATCGTCGCCGACTGCGAGGGCATCGTGCGGATGGCGGAGGGCCTGACCGGGGTCGAGAACCTCATCGTCATGCCGACCAACAGCTACCTCGACGTGGAGCCGGTCACCGACGACACGATCAAGATCACGGCGGAGCTCTGGAACCGGGTCGGCGAGATGTCGATCGCCCACGGCATGAAGCTGACCTGCCACTTCGAGTTCTGGGGAGCGATCCGCACGCCGCGGGAGCTCGACCTGTTCTTCGAGCACACCGATCCGCGCTACGTGCACTACTTCTGCGACACGGCGCAGCACACGATCGCCGGCGTCGATCCGCTCGAGACGTTCCTGCGCTACCGCGAGCGCTGCACGGGATTCCATTTCAAGGACACCCGCACCGTCGATCGCGACGAGGCCTACCGCACCCCGCCCGATCCGGAGCTCATGGCCGAGAGCACACACCGCTGGTTCTACGAGATGGGACGGCCGGGCGGTCTGGTCGACTTCCCGGCGCTCATGCGGGCGATCGTCGACTCCGGGTGGGACGGCTGGCTGACGGTCGAGCACGACCAGGCGGAGATGGACGGCAACAACTACGCCGAGGCGACCTCCGTCGCGAAGTGGTACATCGACAACGTGCTGGCGGAGGTGCGCTGATGGCCGACGGCATCACCTGGGGCTACGCGCTCAACCAGTGGAACGTACGGCTCAACGTGTTCGTGCGCCGCGAGCACCACGAGCGCGCCATGAAGACGCTCTCGGCCCTCGGCTTCCGCACCATCGAGCTCGAGGCGGGCAGCGGCCGCTGGGACAACCTCGGCCGGCCCGAGCTCATCGAGCGCGGCCATGGCTCGTTCGCGGGCTTCCGCGCCTTCCTCTCCTCGTGCGGGATCGACCGCGTCTCCAGCATGTTCTGGGATCCGGGACGGCCCGGCGAGGAGGAGGGATGGGCGTTCCGTCTGACCACGGACCCCGCCGATCACGATGCGATCGTCGCCGCCGCGCAGCCGTTCATCGACTTCCTGCCGCAGCTCGGCGGATCGGTGCTCGTCGCCCGGCCGACGCCGTCGGCCTGGATGACGGGACCGCTCGGCGCGGACGGCATCGGCGTCGTCGCCGCGCTCTGGAACCGGCTCGGCGCCCGGGCCCGCGAGGGCGGCGTGCGGCTCGCGCTGCACCTCGACTGCCTCGGCGCGATCCACACCCGCGAGGACATCGAGGCCCTGCTCGCCGCGACCGACCCGGAGCTCGTGGGGCTCGCGATCGACACGGCCGAGCTCACGATCGCCGGCATCGACCCCGCGGAGCTGTACCGCGCCCATCCCGACCGCGTGCGCCACGTGCACCTCAAGGACACCCGCTTCGCCGACACCGGCGAGGAGCACCTGCAGCCGGGCGCCGAGACGGCGATGCTGCACGGCGGCGACGGACGGCGCATCGAGCGCTGGTTCTTCGAGCTGGGCGTGGAGGGCGGGCTCGTCGACGTTCCCGGCTTCGTGGCGGCTCTGCGCGACGGCGGCTACCGCGGCGCCGTGATCGTCGAGAGCGACCACGGGCCGAACCCCGCCGACCTGGCCATGATCAACAGCTGGTACCTGCAGCGACGCCTCGGCGTCGTCCTGCGCTGACTCCGCCGAGGAGCCCCATGAGGAACTACCCGTCCCACGCCGACGTCGTCATCGTCGGGAGCGGTCCCGTCGGCGCCGCCTACGCCCGCGCGATCCTGGAGGATGCGCCGGACGCCACCGTGGTCGTGCTCGAGCGCGGGCCGCTCATCGCGGAGCCGGCCGGGATGAACGTCCGCAACCTCCCCGCCGCCGATCGTCCCGGGCCGCAGCGTGCCTCGGAGGGACATCAGGCCGAGGAGCTCGCCGCCTTCACGACCGGCGGCGACGAGCCGCTGCTCCGGGCCCGGCCCGGCACCGCGCTCGTGCGGCTCTCCCCGCAGGGCGCGTCCGAGCAGGACGGCATGCCCGCGGCGGTCGTCTCCACGAACGTCGGCGGCATGGGCGCGCATTGGACCTGCGCGACGCCCGCGCCCGGCGGCAGCGAGGTCATCGGCTTCATCCCGCCCGAGGAGCTGGCGCCCGACTTCGCGACCTCGGCCCGGTACCTCGGGCGCACCCAGGAAGGCTACGAGCCCGGCCCCGAGAGCGCGTACGTGATCGAGCGCCTCAGCGCGCGCTTCGACGCCGGCCGCGAGCCCGACCGCCGGGTGCAGCCCATGCCGCTCGCCTGTCGGCCGCGCGCGGGTGAGGGCCCGGTCTGGGCGGGGGCGGACTTCGTGTTCGGCCCGCTCGTCGGGGACGACCCGCCGCCCGGGTTCTCGCTGTTCCCGGACACCCTGGTGCGCCGCGTGGTCGTGGAGGACGGGCGCGCCACCGGCGTCGACGCGACGGACCTCACGGACGGCTCCGCCATCCGGATCGCCGCCCGCGTCGTCGTGGTGGCGGCCGACGCGCTGCGAACCCCGCAGGTGCTCTGGGCGTCCGGTGTCCGACCGGACGCGCTCGGCCGCTACCTGAACGACCAGCCGCAGGTCGTGAGCGGGGTGTCGCTCGACCTCCCGCCCGCCGAGCGGTCCGCCGGGAGCGGGGAGGAGGACAGCCGCGACACGCTCACGGGCGTGCTCTGGGTGCCGTTCCACGACGCGACCGGCTTCCCGTTCCACGGACAGATCATGCAGATGGACGCCTCGCCCATCCGGATCGGCGAGGACGCCTTCGACGATCCGCGACCCCGGGTCGGGATCGGGATCTTCACGACGAAGGACGCGCGCTACGAGGACCGCGTCTGGTTCGACGACGAGGTGGACCAGGACGGCATGCCGCGCATCCACATCGACTACGCGCTGAGCGAGGCCGACCTCGAGCGGTTCGATCGCGCGCGGCGACAGGTCGTCGAGATCGCCCGGCTGCTCGGCGACGAGTTCCCCGGCGGCGGACCGCGGGTGCTCCCCGCGGGCACGTCGCTGCACTACCAGGGGACGACGCGGATCGGCGAGGATCCGGCGACCTCCGTCGCCGACAGCAGCTCGCGGGTCTGGGGCGTCGAGAACCTGTACGTCGGCGGCAACGGCGTGATCCCGACCGAGACGGCGTGCAATCCGACCTACACCTCCGTCGCCCTGGCCGTGCGGGGGGCGAGGCGGATCGTGCGGTCCCTCGCATGAGTCCCGCGAACCGCGAGCTCGTCGAGGAGTTCGCGCGCATGTTCTACGTCGAGCGCGACGTCGCCGGCGCCTTCATGCGTTTCGTCGCGCCGGACTACGTCCAGCACAATCCGAGCATCCTCGACGGGCGGGACGCGGCGATCGCGGCGCTGCGCGACAAGTTCGCGTCGCCGGATGCGGGCTTCGAGATCCAGCGCATCCTCGTCGACGGCGACCTGGCCGTCGTGCACGTGAAGGCGACGCGGGTCGGGGCGCCGGACGCCGCGGTCGCCGACTTCTACCGCCTCTCCGACGGGCTCCTCGTGGAGCACTGGGACGTCCTCCAGAGCGTGCCCGACGACGCGGTCAATCCCGCGCCGATGTTCTGACGAGGTCGCTCGGATGACCATCGGAGGTATCACGAATCGATATGTTGCCTATCGGTGTATGCGGTGCGATAGTGGCCGCACCCCGGACCGGGGCCTCGCGCGGACGCACCCCCACACACCTCCCGCGCGGGTGACGACGAAGTCACGAAAGGCTGATCGATGACACAGCAGGCCAGGCGGGTTCGCACCCGTCTTCTCGCCGCCACGGCCCTCCCGGTGGTGACGGCGCTCGCCCTCGCCGCGTGCAGCAGCGGGGGCGGCACCGACTCGGGTTCCAGCAAGGAGCCCCAGACGATCTCGCTCTCGTACATGATCGCGAACAACGCGACCTCCCCGTACGAGGTGCTCGCCAAGAAGTACGAGTCGACCCACAAGGGCGTCACGATCAAGCTCACGGCGACGAGCGTCGACTCCTACGGCCAGACCATCACGACGCAGCTCCAGGCCGGCAACGGCCCGGACGTCTTCCAGGTCCAGGGCGGCACCGGCCAGGTGCAGGGCACCGTGAACCTCGCGAAGGCCGGGCTGCTCGCGCCGCTCACAGGCAAGAACATCGCGGCCACCATCCCGTCGGGCCAGGAGAACCTCTTCACCTACAAGGGCAAGCAGTACGAGATGCCCGTCGAGCTGCTCCCGACCGGCCTCATCTACAACGACGTCGCCGCCAAGGCCGACGGCGTCACGCTGACCGCCTCCTCGACCCTGCAGGACATGTACAAGGCGTGCACGACCGCACGGTCGAAGGGCCACGCGCTGTTCGCCCTCGCCGGCTCGATCTCGCAGAACACCGGCATCGTCGCCGTGGCGATCGCGATCTCGCAGGTCTACGGCAAGGAGCCGAACTTCAACGCGGACCGCGCGTCCGGCAAGACGACCTTCGCCGCCGACAAGTACTGGAAGGCGACGCTGCAGACGATCGTCGACATGAAGGACAAGGGCTGCTTCCAGGACGGCGCCGCCGGCGCCGGCTTCGACGCCCTCACCAACGGCGTCGGCTCGCTCAACGCGACGTCCTACGCGTTCACGGCCCCCGTGGGCGCGGTCGCGGACCTCGAGAACACCGTGCCCGGCCTCAAGCTCGAGGTCATGCCGTTCTGGGCGCCCAAGGGCGAGAAGACCCGCATGATCGTCACCGCCGACGACGGCCTCGCGATCAACGCCAAGACGAAGAGCCCCAAGCTCACCCAGGACTTCCTCAACTGGATGGCGGAGCCCGCGCAGGCGTCGCTGTTCGCGAAGACCTCGGGCGATCTGCCGATCGTCGGGACGAACGCCCTGCTCCCGCAGTACGAGCCGGTCAAGAACATCATCGACGACAAGAGCCTGATCGGTCCCTTCCCCTACTCCGACTGGCCCAACGGGCAGGTCTACGATGCGCTCGGCACCGGCGTCACCGGCCTCCTGACCGGACAGGCGACGGTCGACCAGGTCCTGCAGTCGATGGATCAGGCCTGGGGCTGACGCTCTCTCCTCGAACCGAGTAGAGATACGAGAAACGAGATGGTGACTGTCGTGACGGAGACGAGCGTGAACAAGGCGACGAGCTCGTCACGACGCGCCGCGGCGGGGTCCGGACGTGCGTCCGGGCCCCGCCGGGCGGTCCCCCTCATCAAGTACGGCTATTGGTGGTGGGCGCTCCCCGCCATCCTGCTGGTCCTCGCCATGGTCTACGTGACCACGGCGTCCGGCGCCTTCTTCGCCTTCACGAACTGGACCGGGATCGGCTCCTTCGACATCACGGGGATCGCGAACTTCCAGCGGATCTTCACGACCCCGGCCCTGAGCGGCGCGCTCTGGCACACGCTCGTCATCGCCGCGGCGTTCGTGATCCTCACGAACCTGTTCGGCCTGCTCTTCGCGCTCGCGCTGAACCGCACGCTCAAGTCGCGCTACGTGCTGCGCGTGCTCCTGTTCATGCCCGTGGTCCTGAGCCCGATCGCGGTGTCGTACATCTGGAAGTTCGTCTTCGCCTACAACGGACCGCTCAACGCGATCCTCGGCGCGGTCGGTCTCGGGTCGTGGCAGCACACCTGGCTCGCCGACCCGGTGAGCGCGCTCGTCTCGGTCATCGTCGTGATGGTCTGGCAGAACATCGGGCTCGTCGCGGTCATCTACCTCGCCGGGCTGGCGACCGTCCCGCAGGAGCTCGAGGAGGCCGCGGCCCTCGACGGCGCCGGGCTCTGGGGCCGCTTCCGCAGCGTCACGCTCCCGATGATCCGTCCCTCGCTCGCGATCGCGACGACGCTCATGCTCGTGCAGGGCCTGCGGATCTTCGATCAGATCATGGCGCTGACCAACGGCGGCCCGTTCGGCGCCACCGAGACCCTCGCCACCCAGATCTACAAGCAGACCTTCACCTACGGGCAGTTCGGCTTCGGCGCCGCCCTGGCGCTCGTGCTGACCGTCATCATCCTGGTCTTCGCGATCGCCCAGCAGTACGCGACGCGATCCCGCGACGACGTGAGCCGCTAGGAGCGACGATGTTCCGATACCGACCGCTGACGCTCGTGCGCGAGGTCCTCGTGATCCTCGCGGTGCTCGTCCTGCTGACGCCCTTCTACATCCTCATCTCGACGGCGCTCAAGACGCCGGCCGAGGCGATCACCGGCAACCCGCTCGCGCTGCCCGCGACGCCGACGTTCCAGAACTTCCTCGAGCTCCTCAAGGGCAGCCAGGGCGGCAGCGGGGCGAGCATCCTCATCGGGCTCCTCAACAGCGCGATCATCACCGCCGGGTCGATCGTCGCGCTCATCGTCGTCGGCTCGCTGTGCGCCTACGTGATCGTGCGCAGCACCGCGCGCTGGTCGCGGGCGGCGTACTACCTCTTCCTCATCGCGATCACCCTGCCGACCCAGCTCGGCGTCGTGCCGCTCTACATCGGCGCCCGCAACCTGGGGCTGACCGGCTCGCTCGTCGGCATGATCGTCATCTACGCCGGCACCCTGTGCCCGCTGTCGGTGTTCCTCTACGCGGGCTTCTTCCGCAACATCGCCCGCGAGTACGAGGAGGCCGCGGCGATCGACGGCGCCTCCCGCTTCCAGGTCTTCTCGCGGATCGTGTTCCCGCTCATGGGGCCGGCGACCGGGACGGTCGCGATCCTCGTCGGCCTCATCGTCTGGAACGACTTCTTCACCTCGCTCATCTTCCTCAACGGATCGGGCAACGCGACCCTGCCGGTGATCATGTACAACTACGTCGGCTCGCTGGTGTCGCAGTGGAACCTGATCTTCGCGGCGGTGATCGTGTCGATGATCCCGATCCTCGCCTTCTACCTCTTCGCCCAGAAGCGCTTCATCCAGGGCTTCGCGGGCGGTCTCAAGGCCTGACCCATCCACGGAAGGAACCCGGATGCCGTACACCGTCGGCGACGTCGTCGAGAGCTTCGCACTGCCTCGTGCGGGCGGGGGAGAGCACCGCATCGATCCCGGCGCGCACGCCGCGACGATCGTGCTCTGGACCTGCAACCACTGCCCGTACGCCCTCGCCTGGCACGAGCGTCTGCAGTCCGTGATCCGCGACTATGCGGACCGCGACGTCGACGTCGTGCAGATCAACGCGAACGACGCCGAGAAGCACCCCGACGACTCGTTCGGGGCGATGGTCGCGCGCGTGGAGGCCGGCGACTTCGCCTCCGACTACGTGCGCGACGAGGACCAGCAGCTCTCGAAGCACTGGGGGGCGAAGGTCACCCCGGACGTCTTCGTGCTCGACCGCGCGGGACGCGTCGCCTATCGCGGGGCGCCCGACGCCGACCATGACGACCCGGCGCAGAACGCGTCCTACCTCCGGGACGCGCTCGACGACGTCCTCGCCGGCCGCCCGGTGCGGCTGCCGGAGACGAAGGTGCGCGGATGCTCGGTGAAGTGGATCGTCGATGACCAGCCCAATCCCTACATCTGACCGCGGCGTCGAGATCCTGTCCTGGTCGGGATGCCCGTCGCACGACGACGCGCTCGCCCAGCTCGAGCGGGTGCTGGCGTCGATCGGCCGCGCCGAGGTGCCGGTCACGACGCGCTGGGTCGAGACCGACGAGGCGGCGGCGGCCGAGCGCTTCGTCGGCTCGCCGAGCTACCGCGTCGACGACCAGGAGCTCGTCCCGGCCGCCGAGAGCGAGTCGTTCGCCCTCACCTGCCGCGTCTACCGACGGCGCGACGGACGGTTCTCGCCGCTCCCCGACGATGCCGACCTCCGCGACGCCCTCCTCGCCGCGCTGTCCTGACTTCTCCCTCAGCCGTGGCGGGCGCGGAGGCGGGGCAGGATCTCCGCGCCGTAGAGCTCCAGGAACCGGCGCTGATCGGCGCCGGGCCCGTGGAACACGAGGTGGCGGAAGCCCATCGCGATGTACTCCTCGATGCGCGCGACATGCTCGTCGGGGTCCGTCGAGACGATGAACCGCGACGCCGCCCGCTCGATCGGGAGCCGGTCGGCGAGTCGCTCCATCTCCTGCGGGTCCTCGACGCCCATCTTCTCCTCGGGCGTGAGAGCGAGCGGCGCCCAGAACCGGGTGTCCTGCAGGGCCCGCTCGCGGTCCGCGTCGAACGAGACCTTCATCTCGATGAGGGTGTCGACATCGTCGGACGAGCGGGCGGCCGCCTCCTCGCCCTCGCGGAGGGCGGGGAGCAGAGTGTCGACGTAGAGCTCGCGCGCCTTGCCGGAGGTCGTGATGAACCCCGACGCCATGCGGCCCGCGAGCCGCGTCGCCGCGGGACCGGAGGCGCCGATGTAGATCGGGACGGCCGTCTCCGGCCGGTCGTAGATCGTCGCGTTCTCGGTGCGGAAGAACTGCCCCTCGTAGCTGACCCGGTCCTCGGCCCAGAGCCGTTCGATGAGGACGATGGCCTCCTTGAGACGGGCGAACCGCTCCTTCATCTCGGGCCATGCGATCCCGAGGGCGACCTCGTTCAGGGCCTCGCCGGAGCCGACGCCGAGGACGACGCGGCCCGGGTAGAGCGAGCCGAGCGTGCCGAACGCCTGGGCGACCACGCCCGGGTGGTAGCGGAAGGACGGGGTCAGGACGGAGGTGCCCATGACGATCCGCTCGGTCCGGGCGCCGAGGGCGCCCAGCCACGCGATCGCCGCGGGGGCGTGGCCGCCCTCGTGACGCCACGGCTGCAGGTGGTCGGAGATGAAGACCGAGTCGAAGCCGGCCCGTTCGGCGAGGACGCCGTACTCGAGCAGCTCGGAGGGCCCGAACTGCTCCGCCGACGCCTTGTAGCCGAGCCGCAGGGGCCGCACCATCAGAGCGTGCGGAGCTCGGGCGCGATGTGCTCGGCGAACAGGCGCATCGACTTCTCGACCGCCGCCGTCGACATGCCCGCGCTGCGGAACTGGAAGGCGAGGCCGGTCTGGTGCGGTCCGAGCCCGCGGTAGTAGTCGGTGACCCAGGCGAGCACGTCGTCGGGGGTGCCGATCGCGGCCATCTTGCGCTGCTGGACGTCGGTCGGCGTCAGCGTCGCGGTCGCCGGGTCGGGCAGGGAGCCGTCCAGCTGGCGTCGCAGCGTGTAGAAGTTCAGGTGATACAGCACGCCCTCGCCGCCGACCTCCCAGGCCTCCTCGCTCGAGTCGGCGACGACGATCGGGAACAGCGTCTGGGCCTTGCGGGTCGACGGGTCGTGGCCGGCCTCCTTCATGCCCTCGACCCACTCGTCGCGCGCGTCGGAGATGAGGTTGTAGCCCTCGCGCGCGGCGATCTGCATGCTCTTCGGACCGATCGCGGCGGCGTAGAAGGGGATCTCCTCCTGGACGGGACGCGTCGTGAACGTCACGTTCGGGAAGTCGTAGTACTTGCCCTCCCAGGAGAACTCGTCGGCGGTCGAGAGGGCCTTCCGGATGAAGGCGGCCGCCTCGTAGCTGCGGCTCATGCGGTCCTTGGACTCGGTCCGGAAGGTCCGGAACTCCTCGAACTGCGAGCCCGCGCCGAAGCCGAAGTTGAAGCGGCCGTTGGAGAGGATGTCGACCGCCGTGATGTCCTCGGCGACGCGCAGCGGGTTGTGGAACGGCAGGCACAGCACGGAGGTTCCGAGGCGGATGTCGGTGGTGCGCGCCGCGGCGTTCGCGAGCATCGTCAGGGGTGACGGCGTCCACTGGCACGGCGTCATGCGGTGCTCGCCGACCCACGCGTTGTCGAAGCCCAGCTCCTCGGCCCGCACGATGTCGTCGATGTAGTCGCGGTAGACGTCCGCCAGGGGGTACGGGTGGTCCGGGTGGTTGCGGGGGCCCATGATGATGCCGATGTCCATGGCGGTCTCCTTCGACGCTGACGAGGGGTGGATCGCTCCCAGCCTCACGCAGCCCGGCGCACCCGGGAAGACGATATCGTCGATACCCTGATATCCACGCGACGGATACCTCGCGCGGGTCAGGCGACGGCGGGCTCCGGGACCGGCGGCAGGTCGCGCGGGCCGGTGCCCGTCCGGACGGCGGCGGCCTCGCGCTCGACGTCGTGACCCTTGATCCAGTTCTCGATCGCGCCGTTCGACGCGAGGCGCTCGTCGCGTCGGTCGAGTTCGTCGCCCCCCGCGCGTGAGCGACGCGCGTCGTACTCCAGCCCGAGGCGGCGCGCGAACAGCTGGATGGTGCCGGCCCGCACGCGGCGGGTCTCCTCGTAGTCGGCGAACGCGTGCGCCACCTCGTCGGCGTCGCGCCCCTCGAGAGCGATCGCGAGGGCCGCAGCATCCTCGATCGACTGGTTGGCGCCTTGGCCGGCATGCGGCAGCATCGCGTGCGCGGCGTCGCCGAGGAGCGTGACCCGCCCTTCGGTCCATCGATCGAGCGGGTCGCGGTCGTACAGGCCCCAGCGGAAGGTCCGCTCGACCGCCTCCGTCATCCGGACGACATCGGGCGCCCATCCCGCGAACTCCCGGCGCAGGGCCTCCGCGTCGCCGGGAGCCGACCACGACTCCCGCATCTCGTCGTCGGCCGGCACGAACGCCACGAAGTTCAGCAGCTCGCGTCCGCGGACCGGGAAGACCAGGAAATGCCTGCCCTCGCCGAGGTACATCGTCGCCTGGTCCATCGGCCAGCCGGGAAGGCGGTCGGCCGGGACGAGGCCGCGGTAGGCGATCATCCCGGAGAACACCGGCTCCTTCTCGGGGAGGATGGCGCGGCGCACCGCGGAGTGGATGCCGTCGGCTCCGACCACGCCGTCCACGTCGACCGGGTCGCCCGAGTCGAAGCGCAGGCGCACGATCGCGCCATCCTGCTCCAGGCCGGCGAGCTTGGCGCCGAGATGGAGGCGCCCGTCGCCGATGGCGGCGTGGAAGACGTCGATCAGGTCGGCGCGGTGGACGTTGCGCCCCGGCGACGCCGTGGCCGCCGAGCCGCCGACGTGCGTTCCGTCCGCCCGGTACAGTTGCATCCCGCGCGGGAGCGCGACGGCCGTGCGATCCAGAACCGGCATGAGCTCCAGCCGGTCGAGCACGCGGAGCGAGTTCGCGGTGAGCGACACCCCCGCCCCGACCTCGCCGAGGGCGGGCGACTGCTCATAGATCTGCACGTCGACGCCCCGCCGACGCAGGGCGACCGCTGCGGCGAGCCCCCCGATCCCGGCCCCGATGATTGCGATGCGTGCCGACGCCACGTCGTCTCCTCACTGCCGTGCGCTGCCGGTGTCCCGACTCCGGCCAGCGTCGCAGGCGGGAGCAGGACACGGAAGACAGCAGTATCGATACCCGGGTATCGACGCGGCGGATACCGTGACGGTCAGCTCCCGTCTGACAGGTTCCGGCCGGCCTCCGCCATCATGCTCCGGAGCCAGAGGTGCTCGGGGTCGTGGTCGTAGATCTCGTTCCACCAGAACGCCTCCTTCACGGGGACGGTCTCGAACGGCGGGTCGAGAAGGCGCAGCGGACGCCCGCGGACCACGCGGCGCGCCAGCCGCTCCTGGATCAGGCCGATCCGCTCGGTGCCCTCGATGAGCTCCGGGAGGGCCATGAAGTTGGGGGTGACGACCTCGACCCGGGGCTCGATGCCCTGCATCTGCATCTGCCGGGCGGCCGGCGTGAAGGCGCTGGTCTCCATGAGCGTGAAGACCCACGGGAGCTCCGCGAGGTGCCCCATCGTGAGGGCGTCGTCGACGCGCTCGTTCGACTCGTCGACGATGCACACCCAGCGGTCCGTGTAGAGGTCGAGGTGGGTGTCGAGGGCGAAGAAGCCGTGG
>Ga0153956_1002833_pt1 | contig 12095 bp, 15 predicted proteins | sample TSFL040MetaG_FD_104704 | JGI IMG/M metagenome (GOLD analysis project Ga0153956, IMG submission 104704) | Attine ant fungus gardens microbial communities from Florida, USA - TSFL040 MetaG | ecosystem: Host-associated > Fungi > Mycelium > Unclassified | place: USA: Florida, Wekiwa Springs...
CCGATCACCGGCGCGCCGTTCTGCATCGCCATATCCTGGATCTTGCAGATCTTCTGCGCATGGGTTTCGGAGAGCGAGCCGCCGAACACCGTGAAGTCTTTCGCATAGACATAGGTCATGCGGCCGTTGATCGTGCCCCAGCCGGTGACGACACCGTCGCCGGGGATGATGTTCTTGTCCGCGCCGAAATCGGTGTTGCGGTGCTGGACGAACATGTCGAACTCTTCGAAGGAGCCGGGATCGAGCAGCAGCTCGATGCGCTCGCGGGCGGTGAGCTTGCCCTTGGCGTGCTGCGCCTCGATGCGCTTTTCACCGCCGCCGGCACGGGCGCGTTCGCGGCGTTTTTCGAGTTCGGTGAGGATGTGTTTCATGGGCTGGCGCTCGCGGGAAAAGGCAAATCGGGCTGCAGATTGTGGGGCTTAGGCGGGGCGGTCAAGACAAGAGACGCAGGAAGATTTCCGCGCCGGAAAGCTCGGCGGCATGGCGTTTCAGGCGTTGTTCGGCCTCATGGTCCATGCCCCATTTTTCGGCCTGAAATGTCTCATCGACGGTCGCCGCGGCGAAGGCTTGTTCGGCGGTCAGGCGGCCATCGATCAATGCCAGCGCAAGAACGAGCGAGCCGGTGATGGTGGTGGCGGTGTGCAGCGCCGCCAGCGCGAAATCGGGTTGCGCGTCGATGGCTTTGCGGAGCGCGGCGAGCGCCTCCGTAGGTTGCTCGACATGCGTGATGCCGGTGGTGACCCTCAGCGCAGCGCCATAACGCTCCTTCGCCCAATCGAGCACCGGGTTCCATGCTGCCGCCTGACGCGCGATCAATTCCTGCGGCGTGTCCGCGCGATAGCTGAGCAGATCGGCTCCGCCGAAGGATAACGCGTGATCCGCGACCCGCGCGCGATCCACTTTCACGCCATCGATGGCAGCGAACGACAGCCGCGTGAGAGGCATGAGCGTGGGATCGATATCCTCGCCCACATCGCGCCATTCCTGCGCCACGGCTTCGGCCAACGCTTTCGTCGGCAGTTCGAGCGTGGCCTTGGCTTGCGTTTTCAACGTGCGGCCATCGAGCAGCACACGGAATGCGCCGCCCTCTTCCGCGACCGAAACGTCTTTATAAAAGCGCTTCATTTGCGTTTGGATTTCGGTTTGGCCGCAAACAGATCGCGCGCATCCGCCTCGTTGAAGCCGAGGAATTTCCACGACTTCTCCATATGCGGCGGCAATGGCGCGGTGACTTGCAGGCGGCCTTCGCCCGGATGCTCGATATCGATGGAACGCGCATGCAGATGCAGTCGGTCCGCGATCTCGCCCTTGCCGCGCGATAGTGCCGCGCCATATTTGAAATCGCCCACGATGGGCGTTCCCAATGACGCCAGATGCACGCGGATTTGATGCGTGCGGCCGGTCAGCGGCTTGGCGGCGACCCACGCATATTCGTCGCCAGCCTGATCGACCACGACGTAATCGGTGAGCGCGTATTTCGCGTCTTCATCGTTGATGTCCTTGCCAACAACGCGCTCATCGCGGCCATGCGGTCCGTGGCCACCTTCTTTGGCCAGTGCCAGCTTGATGGTGCCGCGCTTTTCCTTCGGCACGCCTTTCACCAGCGCCCAATAGATTTTCTTGGCATCGCGCTTGGCCAGCAGCTCCGACAATAGCGCGGCGACAGACGTGGTTCGCGCGATCAGCAACACGCCGGACGTATCGCGATCAAGGCGATGCACCAGCTTGGGGCGCTGCTGCTTCTCATACATCAGTGCGCCCAGCATCCCGTCCACATGCTTGGTGAGGCCGGAGCCGCCTTGCGTGGCGAGGCCCGATGGCTTGTTCAGAACGATCACTGACGAGTCCATGTAGATGACCGCATCCTCGATGGACTTATCCTCAGGCTTATCCACCTGTTCGCGCTTTGTGGGTGCTTTTTTCAACTGCTCGGCGGCGCGGGTGTGGACGCTTTCCAATTGCGGCGGCAGGCGAAGCATTTGGCCTGTGAATAACCGCTCGTTCGCCTTGGCGCGTTTGCCGTCCACCCGGATCTCGCCCTTGCGCAGCAGCTTTTCCAGCATGACGTGGCTCAGCGCCGGATAATGCCGTTTGAACCAGCGGTCCACGCGGACGTCGTTGTCGTCTTTGGAAACGTGGACGGTTTTGGCCATTAAGCTCTTTCAGGCATCGTTGACGGGTCTAGGGGAGTCACCTAGCCTGTTTTCACAGGGGATGGGGTTCCCCCTTTAACCGCCTGACGGCCCGAAAAGCCAGATGGCTGATGACTCCTACCGCAATCAACCGCGGCAGGATTCCGTCTTCCAGACACCTCCGCCGAAACTGGGAGAAACCATGTCTTTCGCCACCTGTATTTACGTGATGATCGGCGGCGCGCTGGGCTCGCTGGCCCGCTACCTGGTGTCCTTCTGGGCACTGCCTGTCAGCCGCGACCTGCCCTGGGGAACCATCGGCATCAACATCGCCGGGTCTTTCATCATCGGCTTCTTCGGCACGCTGACGCTGGCGGCGGGGCGCTTTCCGGCTTCCGAGAATGTGCGCTTGCTGGTGATGGTGGGAATTTGCGGCGGCTTCACAACGTTCTCGTCGTTCAGCCTTCAGACGCTGGATCTCATGCGTAGCGGCGCGGTCGTGCGGGCCGGGTTGAATATCGTGGCATCCGTGGTGCTGTGCGTCGCCGCCGTCGCCATCGGCCACTACATCGCCGCGCAGCTTAACGGCCACGAAGCGCAGGTCGCGCAAAGCCTGATCGAGGAAGAAGCGAATATCGCAGACGTTTAGTGAGGAAGAGCAAGATGCAAGCGTTGAAGCTGATTCTCGCCGTAGGCACAGTTTGTTGGATGATATTTATCAGCTGGCAAACTTATTTGACCCGAGTCTACGTGTATAACGCTTGTTCTTATGCGGAGAAGACTATCGACATAGCTGGGAAGCCCAAAGGCTTCGACCACGACGTCGATTTCGGATGTCGCTGAGATGGCTATTGACCGCGTTTCGCCCTGAGCTTCGCCCAGTATTCCAATCGCTTGCCGATCTCGCGCTCGAAGCCGGTTTCCTTCGGTGCGTAGAAGTTCTGACGCTCCATCGCGTCGGGAAAATAGTTCTGGCCGGAGAAGCCTTCTTCGGCTTCGTGGTCGTATTCGTAGCCTTTGCCGTAGCCGAGATTCTTCATCAGCTTGGTCGGCGCGTTGAGGATATGCGCCGGCGGCATCAACGAACCATGTTCCTGCGCCGCGCGCTTGGCGGCGCCGAGCGCGGTATAGACCGCATTCGATTTCGGTGCGCTGGCGAGATAGATCACCGTCTGCGCCAGTGCGATCTCCCCTTCGGGTGAGCCGAGGAAGTCATAGACATCCTTCGCCGCCAGCGCTTGCACCACGGCTTGCGGATCGGCGAGGCCGATATCTTCCACGGCGGCACGCACCAGACGGCGCGCGATGTAGAGCGGCTGCTCGCCACCGGCTAGCATGCGCGCCAACCAATAGAGCGCCGCATCCGGGTCACTGCCACGGATCGATTTATGCAGCGCGGAGATGATGTTGTAATGCTCCTCCCGGCTCTTGTCATAGAGCGGCATGCGGCGCTGCACCGCCGCAGTAAGCCCGGCGCTGTCGAGTGGCTTCACCACTTTCAGCGACGCCAGCTCTTCCGCGAGATTGAGAAGATAACGCCCATCGCCATCCGCCATCGCGCGCAGAGTCTGGCGCGCATCTTCGGTGAGCTTCAGCGGTTCGCCATAATGCGCTTCGACGCGCTGAAGCAAAGTTTCCAGCGCCGCGTCATCGAGACGGCGCAGCACCAGAACCTGCGTGCGCGACAGCAATGCGCCGTTCAACTCGAAGGATGGATTTTCAGTCGTCGCACCAACCAGAACCACCGTTCCATCTTCAACAACCGGCAGGAAAGAGTCCTGCTGGCTACGGTTGAAGCGGTGAATCTCATCGATGAAGAGCAGCGTACCCTGCCCGATGCGGCGGCGCTGGCGCGCGGCTTCGAAGGTTTTCTTGAGATCCGCGACACCAGAGAACACCGCCGACAATTGCTCGAAATGCAGCTTGAACTGCGTCGACAACAACCGCGCGATGGTCGTCTTTCCGGTGCCCGGCGGTCCCCACAGGATGATGGAATGTGCGCGGCCCTGCGCCACCATACGGCCGATGGGCCCTTCCGGGCCGATCAGATGATCTTGTCCGACAACTTCGGCGAGCGTCTTCGGGCGCAACCGGTCCGCCAACGGGCGCGGCGCGTCGCTTTCCAATCCTCCGGCTTCAAACAGATCGCTCATGCGCGAATATAACGCGCGAGACGCGGTCTAGCCATTCACGGACAAGGACAGGCGATGGCCGTCGCGGTCCACCACAAGCGTCCAATGGCCTTGCGAGGCTTCCAGGCCGCCCTTCAACTCACCAACATTGTGAATCTCGGCGCCATTCAGACCGCGCACGATATCGCCCGGCTGGAATCCGTAGCCCGCCGCCGGTGTTCCCGGCGCCACGGAGACGATGACCACGCCCGTCGTGCTCGCGTCCATCTGCAGATCAAGCGCCACGGCGGGCGAAAGATTTTCTATTTTCGCGCCGGTCAGCGGATTGCGGCCAGCGATGGTCGTGGTCGCGCGCGGCGTTGTTTCCGGCGGCGCGGTGAGTGTGACCGAGACGTCGCGAACATGCCCGTTCGATGAGACTTTCAAGCTCGGAGAGTCGCCCGGCTTGTGCGTCGTGATGCGATAGTTCAGCGACTGCATGTCATCGACCGTATTTCCGTCGATGGCGAGAACCACATCTCCGACTTTCAACCCAGCCTTCGCAGCAGGACTGTTCGGATAGACGCTCTTCAGGATCACGCCTTCCGGCCGCGACAGGCCCATGCTGGAAGCAATCGCGCTGGTGACCGACTGCCCGTCCGCGCCGAGCCACGCCATCTTGAACGAGCCGCCGCTCGCGGTGCCTTCCACGAAACGGCGCGCGAGATTGGATGGAATGGCGAAGCCGATGCCGATATTGCCGCCGGAATTGGAATAGATCGACGAGTTGATGCCCAGCAGCCGGCCATCGCTGGTCACCAGCGCGCCGCCGGAATTGCCCGGATTAATCGCCGCGTCGGTCTGGATGTAAACGGCATCGGACGACGCGGACTGCGTGCGCGCCAAGGCAGACACGATCCCCATCGTCACCGTCTGGCCTACGCCGAACGGATCGCCGATAGCCAGAACGATGTCGCCCACCTGCGCCTTATCGCTGTCGCCAAATGCGACCGTCGGTAGTTTCTCGCCTTTGGTGTCCACGCGCAGCAGCGCCAGGTCGAGGCGTGCATCGGCCTGCACGACCTTCGCCTTGAACTCGCGCTTGTCCGCGAGCGCGACAACGATCTCCTGCCCGCCGGCGATGACGTGATTGTTGGTGAGGATCAGGCCATCGCTACGCACAATCACGCCGGAGCCGAGCGATTGCTGCACGCGCTGGCGCATCTGCGGCGTGATGCCAAAGAAGCGCTGGAACATCGGATCGGCGAACATCGGGTTCACCTGTTGCTGCACGACCGCGCGCGCATAGACATTCACCACCGCGGGCGAAACCTTCTTCACGATGGGTGCAAAGGAAAGCTGCATCTGTGTTGCCGATTGCGGCACGATTACCGGTGGCGCGGGCGCGACCTTGGGCGCGGCAGCGGCGATGGCCGGGCCGTTCGCGTCCTCGGTGATCGCATAACCCGCGGCAGCAGCGCCGATAAGCGCGGCGGCGGCAATCAAGACAACACGGTTCATCGCTTCATCCTTCCCGAATGCAAAAGGGCGGCCTCATCAGCCGCCCTTTCTTATTTCACATCGCAGGCATCCGGAAAAATTACTCTTCCGTTGCCTCGTCATCGCCGCCCATGACCGGACCGGAGTCCTGGCCCTTGGCATCGACATCGCGATCCACGAACTCGATGACAGCCATCTCGGCGTTGTCGCCGTGACGGAAGCCCGCTTTCAGGACGCGCGTGTAGCCGCCGGGGCGCTTCGCATAGCGCGGGCCGATGACTTCAAACAGCTTCGTCACCTGCGTCTCGTCACCCACCTGTGCGATGAGCTGGCGGCGCGCATGGAGGTTCTTGGCTCCGCGGCGCGACAGCGTCACCAGCTTCTCCACGACCGGGCGAAGCTCCTTCGCCTTGGGCAGCGTGGTGGTGATCTGCTCGTGCTTGATCAGCGCGGCGGCCATGTTGATGAACATGGCTTTGCGGTGAGACGCCGTACGGTTGAGCTTACGGCCTTGGTTGCGATGGCGCATGATACTCTTCTCAAATGATCCGAACCCTCACGGGCAGGATTGTTAGTACTGGTCCTCGTAACGCTTCGCGAGGTCTTCGATGTTTTCCGGCGGCCAGCCCGGCACTTCCATGCCGAGATGCAGGCCCATTTCGGCCAGCACGGCCTTGATCTCGTTCAGCGACTTGCGGCCGAAGTTCGGCGTGCGCAGCATTTCGCCTTCCGTCTTCTGGATGAGATCGCCGATATAGACGATGTTGTCGTTCTTCAGGCAGTTCGCCGAACGCACCGACAGTTCCAGCTCGTCCACCTTCTTGAGGAGGACCGGGTTGAACGCCAGATCCGGCTTGGCTTCTTCGGCAACGCGCTCGCGCGGCTCTTCGAAGTTGATGAATACCTGAAGCTGGTCCTGCAGGATGCGGGCGGCATAGGCCACCGCGTTATCCGGCGTGACAGCGCCATTGGTTTCGACAGTCATCGTCAGCTTGTCGTAGTCGAGGATCTGCCCTTCGCGGGTGTTCTCAACCTTGTACGAAACCTTCTTCACCGGCGAGAACAGCGAGTCCACCGGGATCAGACCGATCGGCGCATCTTCCGGGCGGTTGCGGTCGGCGGGGACATAACCCTTGCCGGTGGCGACCGTCAGTTCCATGCGGAAGTCGACCTTCTCGTCGAGCGTGCAGATGACGAGTTCGGGATTGAGGACTTCGACGTCCGCAACAGCGGCGATATCGCCGGCCGTCACTTCGCCCGGCCCCTGCTTGCGCAGCGCAAGGCGCTTGGGACCTTCCGCGTGCATGCGGATCGCGATCTGCTTCACGTTCAGGACGATGTCCGTCACGTCTTCGCGCACGCCCGGGATGGACGAGAATTCGTGCAACACACCTTCGATCTGGATCGAGGTGATGGCTGCGCCCTGCAGCGAGGAGAGCAACACGCGGCGAAGCGAGTTGCCGAGCGTCAGGCCGAAGCCGCGCTCGAGGGGCTCCGCAGTGATGGTTGCCGATTTGCCGACGTCGTGACCGGCTTCAATCTTCAACTTCTGCGGCTTGATCAGTTCTTGCCAGTTTTTCTGAAACATATTTTTGTCTCCATCGGGTCCCGGACGTGTCGGATCACGCCCTATCCGTTCGACGGTTTCTCTTTTCCGAACTTAAACTCTTAGACGCGGCGGCGCTTGGGCGGGCGGCAACCATTGTGCGGGATCGGCGTCACGTCGCGGATCGACGTCACCGTCAGACCGACAGCCTGCAGCGCGCGAAGTGCAGACTCACGGCCCGAACCCGGACCGGAGACTTCCACTTCCAGCGTGCGCATGCCGTGATCGACGGCCTTCTTGCCGGCATCTTCGGCGGCAACCTGCGCCGCATACGGCGTGGATTTGCGCGAGCCCTTGAAACCCATCATGCCGGCCGACGACCACGAGATCGCGTTGCCCTGCGTGTCGGTGATCGTGATGATCGTGTTGTTGAATGTGGCCGCAACATGCGCGACGCCGACAACGACGTTCTTCTTTTCTTTCTTGCGAGCGCGACCCGCGCCCTTCTTCTCGGCAGCCATATTACTTCGTCACTTTCTTTTTGCCGGCGATCGCTTTCGCGGGGCCTTTGCGCGTGCGCGCGTTGGTGTGCGTGCGCTGACCGCGGACCGGAAGGCCCTTACGGTGACGCAGGCCGCGATACGAACCGAGGTCCATAAGGCGCTTGATGTTCATTGCCACTTCGCGGCGCAGATCGCCTTCGACGAGGTAATCGCGATCGATCGTTTCGCGGATCTGGATGACTTCGGATTCCGTCAGGTCGGAGACACGGCGGTCTGGTGAGATGCCGACCTTCTCGATGATCTCACGGGCCTTTGCGGGACCGATTCCATGGATGTAGCGGAGGCCGATTTCGACCCGCTTCTGGGTTGGGATATTGACGCCGGCGATGCGTGCCACGGAACGATCCTTCAAGTAAGCTTTTGAAATTGTTTACTTTTACACAGGCGACAAACTGAAACCGATCCCCAATTCAGGGCAGAAACAGCCAAATTGACGAGGGTGGAGTCGTCGCAAGGGCGCGGATATTACTCATGGAACGCCCCCAGTCAACACCCGTTAACGGCTTATTTTGACAGGGAAAAACCACCTCGTCCACCGGTCCGGATTCGCCCTCTGGGCGGCTTCGCAGGGGCTTATTTCCGGTCCAGCGCGGCGGCAATGGCCTTGGTCACGTCCGCGATCGGTGCCATCCCGTCCACCGTCACGACCTTGCCCTGGGCCTTGTAGAAGGCGACCAGCGGAGCGGTGTTCTTGCGATAGACATCGAGGCGGTTCTTGACCGTCTCGGGCGTGTCGTCCGGGCGCGGCGTGCCGCCTTTGGCGACCGTTTCCCGGACCCGCTGCTCGGCGCGGTTGAGGAGGACGGCCTCGTCCACCTTCAGCTCGATCACCAGGTCGATCTTCTTGCCCCGGCCTTCGAGAAGTTTGTCCAGCGCTTCGGCCTGCGGGATCGTGCGCGGGAAACCGTCGAACACGGCACCCTTGGCGGCATCCGGCTGATTCAGACGCTGATCGATAATGCCGATGACGACATCGTCGGACACCAGATCGCCCTTGGCGAGAATGGCTTCAACCTTCAGACCGAGTTCCGTCTTGGCGGCAATCGCTGCGCGCAGCATGTCGCCCGTGGAAAGCTGCGGCAGACCGCGCGCCTCCTGAAGAACTTTTGCCTGCGTACCCTTCCCCGCCCCCGGCGGTCCGAAAAGGACCAAATTCACCTGCGTGATCCCCGAAGTTTCGCCTTCTTGATGAGGCCTTCATATTGCTGCGCGATCAGATGGCTCTGGATCTGCGCGACCGTATCCATCGTAACGCTGACGACAATCAGGATCGACGTGCCGCCGAGTGCGAACGGCAGGCTGTATTTGTAGATCAGGAATTCCGGAATGAGGCAGACCACCGTCAGATAGATGGCGCCGACGACGGTGATGCGCGTGAGCACATAGTCGATGTATTCGGCCGTCTTCTTGCCGGGACGAATGCCCGGAATGAACCCGCCATACTTCTTCAGGTTATCCGCAGTTTCTTCCGGGTTGAAGACGATGGAGGTGTAGAAGAACGTGAAGAACAGGATCAGGAACGCGTAAAGCGTGAAATAGAGCGGCTGACCGTGGCTGAGATAGGTCACGACCGTTTGTAGCCATTCCGGAATGCTTTGCGAATTGAAGTTCGCGATGGTGAGCGGCATCAACAAGATCGATGACGCGAAGATCGGCGGAATCACGCCCGACACGTTGATCTTGAGCGGCAGATGCGAGGACTCGCCACCGAACATGCGTTGGCCGACTTGTCGCTTTGGATATTGCACCAGCAATCGCCGCTGCGCGCGCTCGAAAAACACGATCGCCAAAATCAGGCCGACAATTCCGACCAGCGCCATGATGAGGATGATCGGCTCCAGCGCGCCGGTGCGGCCCGCTTCGAAGGTCTGCGTGATGTAGGTCGGGAAACGCGCAACGATGCCGATGAAGATGATGAGCGAAATGCCGTTGCCGATGCCGCGCGCGGTGATCTGCTCGCCGAGCCACATCAGAAGAATCGTGCCGGACGTCAGCGTGATGACGGTGGTGATGCGGAAGAACCAGCCTGGATCGATGACGACATTGCCCCAATGCTCCAGGCCCAGCGCGATGCCATAGGCTTGCAGCATGCCCAGTCCAACCGTGCCGTAGCGCGTATACTGGTTGATCGCCTTGCGGCCCGCCTCGCCTTCTTTCTTCAGCGTCTCAAGCTCGGGAATAACCGTCTGCATGAGCTGAATAATGATCGACGCGGAGATGTAGGGCATGATGCCCAATGCGAAGATCGCCATGCGCTCGACAGCGCCGCCGGCCAGGACGTTGAACACGTCCAGCAGGCCGCCCGATTGCTGATTGAGCTGGCGCGCGAGTTCCGTCGGATCGATGCCGGGCATCGGGATGTAGGTGCCGAGGCGGCAGATCACCAGAAGACCCAGCGTGAAGAGAAGACGCTGACGCAGCTCGGTCGCTTTCGCGAGCGATGAGAAATTGAAATTCGACGCAAATTGTTCGGCCGCTGAGGGCATTCTTCACTCCCTGAACCCGGCCGGCATCTGAAACGTCAGGAGCGCCGGCGCGGGTGCCCTTTATATAGGTATCAACCGGCCTTGCGAGCGGCTCTTTTTTCGGCGGATTCCTTGCGGCGCGTCTGGCGCTTGCCCGGCTCGCCCTTCTTGTTCGCCGTAACCTTCTTCTTGAAGGTCAGCGTCACCGTGCCGCCTGCCTTCTCGACCGCTTCTTTCGCGGACTTCGAGGCGCCGGCGACCGTGATGTCGATCTTGGTCTTAATCGCGCCGTCGCCGAGCAGACGGATGCCGTCCTTGCTGCGGCTGGCGAGACCGGCCTTCAGGATCGCGGCGGCGTCGATCTTCTGACCGGCGTCGAGACGCTTGTTGTCGATCGCGCGCTGCAGGTCCTTCAGATTCACTTCCGCGAAATCGTTCGCGAAGATGTTGTTGAAGCCGCGCTTCGGCATACGCATGTGCAGCGGCATCTGACCGCCTTCAAAGCCGTACACGGCGTTGCCGGTACGCGCCTTGGCACCCTTCACACCGCGGCCCGACGTCTTGCCGAGACCGGAGGAGGAACCACGGCCGACCTTGGCCTTGCGCTTGTGGGCGCCGGGATTGTTGCGGATTTCGTTGAGCTTCATAACATCCTCACGCGGAGAGCGGTTCGCCCGCAGTCCTACTTATCTTCGACGACTTCGACCAAATGCTGCACGGCGCGGATCATGCCGCGCACGGCCGGCGTATCTTCCAGCGTGCGCTCGCGACGGATCTTGCCCAGGCCCAGACCGCGCAACGTGGCTTCCTGTTCCTTCGGCTTGCGGGCCGTGCTGCGGATCTGGCGCACCGTGACGGTCTTGCCCGCCTTCTTCGCTGCTGTCTTTTTCTCAACCATCACACTTATCTCTTTCGGTGCGCCGCGCATCGCTGCGCGAACGCTTCAGTTAGTTCGCGGCAGCCTGCTCGCCTTTTTGACCTTCGCGGCGCGAGATGATCTCGGCGACGCTGCGGCCACGGCGCTGCGCAACCATGCGCGGGCTCTGCTGGTTCTTGAGCGCATCGAACACCGCGCGAACCATGTTGTAGGGGTTCGAGGTGCCGAGCGACTTCGACACGACGTCGCCAACGCCCAGGGCTTCGAAAACGGCGCGCAGCGGACCGCCGGCGATCACGCCCGTACCAGCCGGAGCCGGACGAACGACAACCTTGCCTGCGCCGTGATGACCACGAACTTCGTGATGCAGCGTGCGGCCATCCTTCAGCGGAACGCGGATGAGCGATTTCTTGGCTTCGTCGGTAGCCTTGCGGATGGCTTCCGGCACTTCGCGCGCCTTGCCATGACCGAAGCCGACGCGGCCCTTCTGGTCGCCGACGACGACGAGTGCCGCGAAACCGAAGCGGCGGCCACCCTTCACAACCTTCGCAACGCGATTGATGTGAACCAGCTTGTCGACGAATTCATTGTCGCGCTCTTCGCGGTCATTGCGATCCCGACGACCGCGACGCTCGCCACCACTGCCTTCTTCACGTGCCATGCTCAGAACTCCAAGCCGCCCTCACGGGCAGCGTCTGCGAGCGCCTTGATGCGCCCGTGAAAGATGTAACCGCCGCGATCGAACACGACCTGCTTCACGCCGGCCTTCGCCGCGCGTTCGGCGATCTTCTTGCCGACAGAGGCAGCAGCCTCGACGTTGTAGGACTTCGCGGCCTTCTCGCCCTTCTCGTTGGTCGAGGCGGAAGCAACCGTTGCGCCTTTGAGATCGTCGATGACCTGC
>Ga0153956_1002834_pt1 | contig 12088 bp, 10 predicted proteins | sample TSFL040MetaG_FD_104704 | JGI IMG/M metagenome (GOLD analysis project Ga0153956, IMG submission 104704) | Attine ant fungus gardens microbial communities from Florida, USA - TSFL040 MetaG | ecosystem: Host-associated > Fungi > Mycelium > Unclassified | place: USA: Florida, Wekiwa Springs...
CGGAGCGCATGGCGCTATGGTATGGCATGACCATGAATTTTATGAGCACCCGGGCTTTGAAGTAAAAGTAGGCGACACGGTTGGTGCCGGCGACTCATTTTTAGCCACCTTTATTGCCGGGTTGCTGAATAAGCTGCCCATGCCGCAAATATTAGAGCGCGCCTGTGCCGTAGGTGCTTACGTAGCCACTAAACGTGGTGCTACCCCCAGATATGTTGACGGTATTGTGGATTTGATGGCAGCGCGATAAGCTACCGTATCAAAAAAAACTTTATGATGCGCCAACGCCTGGCGGTCCAATATCGTCCTATCATTATTTTGGGTAAACTTTGATAGGTTTCCTGAATATTGTTCACGATAAAATAATCGGCATGGCCTTTGGCGTGAAAAGTTAGCTGGTCTTTATTATCGGGTACACCGCTGTCTGGATAATACAGCGCAGGTTTACTACCGGATGACGACTCGATCTTGGACGCGCCTAAATAACCATTACCTAACGTAAAATAAAACTTGCTGCTATTTAGCTTTGCTTTATATTTAACAGCCTCATAAGCTTTCTGTGCCGATGCCGGGGCCGGTATTAAAATTGATATTGTAATAAGCGCAAGTAGTATTTTCATTATTGGTAAATCAATCGCTCCCACTCGGGATGTCGTTTTAAATAGGCTTTGATATAGGCACAATAAGGCACCATTTTAAAACCGTTGTCTTCCAGATAATGAAATACCTTGTCAACCAGGGTGGCTGCTACGCCATGCCCTTCCAGTTCGCGCGGCACTTCAGTGTGGATCAGGAAATATACTCCGTCGCGCAATTTATAGTCGATAAAGGCACGGTATCCATCAACAAATACCTCGAAATTGTGAATAGCCGCGTTGTCGTTTAATTGTATGTCTTCGTTCATAATTAAAGATATGAACAAATTATCGGGTTTAAGGTTGTGGGAATTTTGATTCCCCGATTATTGTCATCTCGACCAACGGGAGAGATCTATACATAGACAAGTATAAGTTTTTCTTAGCATGTGTATAGATTTGTTACTACGCACGAAATGACAACGAATACAAACCAATTGACATACGTGCTATCACATTGTCATCCCAGCCTAACAATTAAAACAAAGCAGGCCCCGCCATAAACTTTTGCACAAAATAATGCGTTACTTTATAGTTGAAAGGCAAATTATGCGTGGTTTCGGATTTTCGAAGTTTACACCCAATCAAATTCCCAAAGGCGGGTTCGAAGAATTATTAAAACTGTTTCTGGAGTTGCTCAATTATACCTCGGGCGACGCCGGCGAAGCTTTAGCCTGGCTCAATGAGCTGGACAAGCAATATCACATCACTAACGACGAGTATGGCATTGGCGACTTTATAGATGAGCTGAAACAAAAAGGCTACCTGAGCGACGATAACCAGAACGGCGGCTATAACATCACGGCCAAAACTGAGCAAAGCATTCGTGCTTCGGCTTTGGAAGAGATATTCGGCAAGCTCAAAAAATCTGGCAAGGGCAATCACCGCTCGCCGCAAAGCGGGCAGGGCGATGAGCGCAACTCCGAGCGGCGTGAGTTTGAGTTTGGCGATAGCCTTGATCAGATAGACATGACACAATCTATCCATAACGCGCAGGTTAACCATGGCATAGGCGATTTCATGATGACCGAGCGCGACCTGGAAGTGGAGGAAATGGATTACAAAACCCTAACCTCGACGGTGCTCATGATCGATATTTCGCACTCCATGATTCTGTATGGCGAAGACCGCATTACCCCGGCTAAAAAAGTAGCCATGGCGCTGGCCGAGCTCATCCGTACCAAATATCCAAAGGATACCCTTGACATTGTGGTATTTGGTAACGATGCCTGGCCCATAACGCTGCAGGACCTGCCGTATTTGCAGGTAGGGCCATACCATACCAACACCTACGCAGGTTTGGAGCTGGCTACTGATTTGCTGCGCCGCCGCAAAACATCAAACAAACAAATATTCATGATAACTGACGGGAAGCCTACCTGCTTAAAGGAGGGTACCCGTTACTATAAAAACAGCATTGGCCTTGACCGTAAGGTGGTTAACAAAACGCTTAACATGGCTGCGCAATGCAAAAGGCTTAAAATACCTATCACCACGTTTATGATAGCTAAAGACCCTTACCTGCAGCAGTTTGTACGCCAGTTTACCGAAACCAACGGCGGCAAAGCATTTTACAGTTCATTGAATAACCTGGGCGAATATATTTTTGAAGATTACGCCAGGAATAGAAGGAAGAATGTGAAGTAGATGTGCAGATGATTAATGAAGAATACCCAATGTCATTTCGGCCAACGGAAGAAATCTATACATACGCTAAGCAAGCGTATCTGCATATGTATAGATCTCTCACTACGTTCGAGATGACAAAACACCTTTAATAGACTTATGAACAAACCAGATATAAAAACACTCGGCCAATTAAAGCAAACCGGCTACAAAAGCGAATCGGTTAAAGACGAGCTTCGCCGTAATCTTATCGCGCAGCTAAAAAAGAAAGAAGAAGGCGGCTTTGAGGGCATTGTGGGTTTTGAGGATACGGTTATCCCCGACCTGCAAACGGCTATCCTGTCGCGTCACAACATTTTGCTGCTGGGCTTGCGCGGGCAGGCTAAAACCCGTATTGCGCGTTTATTGGTTAACCTGCTCGATGAGTATGTGCCTTATATTGAGGGGTCAGAATTGTTTGACGATCCGCTGAACCCTATATCATGGTTTGGCGCTAACATTGTCAAAGAAAAAGGCGACGACACCTCCATTGGCTGGATACACCGCAGCGAGCGTTATACCGAAAAACTGGCTACGCCCGATGTTACCGTTGCCGATTTAATTGGCGATGTGGACCCCATCAAAGCGGCCACTTTAAAACTCACTTATTCAGACGAGCGGGTTATCCACTTCGGATTGATCCCACGTGCACATCGTGGTATTTTTGTGATCAATGAGCTGCCTGATCTGCAGGCCCGTATTCAGGTATCGCTGTTCAATATCCTGCAGGAAAGAGATATCCAGATACGTGGTTTTAAATTGCGTTTACCACTGGATATTCAATTTGTATTTACCGCTAACCCCGAAGATTATACCAATCGTGGCTCTATTGTTACGCCGCTGAAAGACCGTATTGAGAGCCAGATCCTGACGCACTATCCGCGATCTATCGAGATCTCCAGAAAAATAACCCAACAGGAAGCTACCCTTACCCAGGAACAACGCGCTACGGTTGAAGCCGACGGCCTGGTGAAAGACCTGGTAGAGCAGATTGCTTTTGAGGCGCGTAATTCAGAATATATCGATAAAAAATCGGGCGTGTCTGCGCGTTTAACTATATCGGCATATGAAAACCTGATCAGCAATGCCGAGCGCCGCATGATCATTAATCATGAGGATAAAACTTTTGTAAGAATAGCTGATTTTCTGGGCGTCATCCCAGCCATTACCGGTAAAATAGAACTGGTTTATGAAGGTGAGCTGGAAGGCCCGGCAAAGGTGGCTAACATCCTGATAGGCAAAGCTATCAAAACTTTATTGCTCAAGTTTTTTCCTGACCCTGAAAAGGCTAAAAAATCAAAAGGTGCCAATCCGTATGCTGAAATCATTAATTGGTTTAGCGATGGCAACACGCTGGCTGTTTTGGACGACCTGCCTTTTGCCGAATACAAAAAAGTGCTGACATCAGTAAGCGGACTGAAAGAACTGGTTAAACAGTTTCACCCGCGCTTAGTGGAGAGCCAGCAACTTATACTGATGGAGTTTGTGTTGCACGGCCTGGCCGAGTTCTCGCAACTAAGCAAAGGATTTTTAGATAATGGTTTTGCATTTTCGGATATGTTTAACAGTTTGTTTAATTTGCAGCCCGATGATGACGACGACATAGATATGGATGACGATCGTTACTAAAACCATAAATGCAAAGTCAGCTTTTTACCATAATACTGCTGGGCGCGGGCCTGCTGATATTTGATCAATATTTGTTTCACGGTTTTATTGCCGCGTTTAAAAGTCAGCGCGTTGCAGGCCACAGGTTGTTCAGAGTAGTTTATACGCTTTTCTCATTAACCGTTATTACGGGTACTATTTGCAGTATCTACTTAAACCTGCCGGTAGGTGTAAGGGCGGGTTTTTTACTGATATTTTTTGTGCTGATGATTGTGAAGGTGACATTTTTGCCTTTTGTGGCTATTGACGACATGCGCCGGATGAGCAGAAAACCCAAACCCCGGCTAAAAGCAGAGCCGGCACAAAACACTATGCCCCGCTCTGAATTTTTGATGAAAGCGGGATTGGCCACCGGTGTTGTACCGCTGGCGGGTATTGGCGTGGGTATTTTTGCCGGAGCTTATGATTATCATGTCATCAAACAAAACCTGTACCTGCCCAACTTGCCCAAGGCATTTGACGGCATGACCATTGGGCAGATATCTGACATCCACTCGGGGAGTTTTTATAATAAAAAGGCCGTGCTGGGTGGCGTTGAGATGCTGTTGGGCCAAAAGCCCGACGTTATATTTTTTACCGGCGATTTAGTGAACGAGCGCACCGACGAGTTTTACGGCTACCAGGACATCTTCAAAAAAGTAAAAGCGCCGCTGGGCGTATTCTCCATTCTGGGCAATCATGATTATGGCGATTATTTTAAAAAATGGCCGTCGTTAGCCGACAAAAAGAAAAACCTGGACGACCTTATTGCAGCACATAAAAACATGGGCTGGGATTTGCTGCTTAACGAGAATCGTAGTTTAAAAGTAGGTAACGACGAGATAGGCATATTGGGCTGCCAGAACTGGGGCGAGCTAACCCGTTTCCCTAAATACGGTAAAATGGAGCCAACCGTTAAAGGCACCGAAGAGCTGCCGGTGCGCCTGCTACTCTCACACGACCCATCGCATTGGCGGGCGCAGATTTTGCCGCATTATCCGCAAATAGACGTAATGTTTTCAGGCCATACGCACGGTATGCAGTTTGGTGTGCGTACAGAGCAGTTTCAATGGAGCCCCGTTGAATATGTTTACAAGGAATGGGCGGGCCTTTACCAGGAAGGCCGACAGCAATTATACGTAAATGTGGGCTACGGCTTTTTAGGCTTCCCAGGCAGGGTTGGAATTTTGCCGGAGATTACGATATTTACACTTAAATCTGCCCATGACCCATCACTGCAAAAGGTTTAATTGCGGCGGCAGTACATCATAAATGAAAAAACTATACAATTCTGTTTTTGACTTTATATTATTCAGCAATGTTTTTATGGCCTTATGCGCGGTTGCGCAGGGTGCGGTAACGTTTTACCTGATAGGCGCCAAACCTGTTTACACCGTATCGGCTTTGCTTTTTGTGTCAACTATCGGTGTTTATAACATATCAATTTTACTGTATAAGCCGCAGGTTGCGCACTCAGAAAACCGCCGCTCGCAATGGTTCTTTAAGCACCACCGCTTAATGATCACCTTTACTATTGTGTCTGCCTTGTCGCTGGTTCCGCTGTTTTTTTTGGTGTCAACAGCATCACGCATCATGCTCATCTTTCTGGGCTTGCTTTCGGTAGCCTACAGTTTGCCCCTGTTTACCCTGGGCGATCATAAATTTGGCTTACGCAACATCCCCGGTTTAAAGCAATTTCTGATCACCCTGGTGTGGTCAATGAGCACCGTGCTGCTTCCCATTTTTGAAGCGCAGGACATGCATCTGACTAATATCAACATGCGCGATACCACGCTTTTGCTGGCTAAACGATTTTTATTTATAGGTGCGCTTACCGTTCCGTTTGATATACGCGACCTTTTTGAAGACCGCGAGTCGGGCCTTAAAACGGTACCGGTGGTTATTGGCGAAAAACGGGCCTATTTGTTTTGCCAGTTTTTGCTGGCAGGCTATATCATCCTGCTGTTTTTATACCGAAACAATGGTTTAAACGCCAATTTTATCAGTCTCACTATAACAGCGCTGTTAGCCGGCTGGCTCATTTTCAAATCTAAATGGAAAAGAAATGAATACTACTATTTTTTCTATTTAGATGGCGTGCTGGTACTGCAGTATGTGTTACTGCTTGCGTTTAATTACTTATTTAGATTTTAGATGTGAGATTGCCGTCTGCTTCACCTCATATTCCCATTTCAAGTCTCATATCTCAAGTCTTATATCTCACATCTAACATATGCCATCAAACTACGATAATTCGGCCTGGTTTTATGATCGCCTGTCAAAGGTGGTTTATGGTGATGCTTTAGTGAGGTCTCAGGTTTATCTGCTGCAGTTTATCAAACCTAACTCATCCATACTAATCGCAGGCGGGGGCACCGGCTGGATACTGGAAGAACTGGCCAAAAAATACATATCCGGGTTAACAATCACTTACGTCGAGATATCGGCCAATATGATGGCGCTTTCTCAAACAAGGAATTGGGCTTATAACCAGGTTACGTTCATCAATGCCGCGGTTGAGGAAGCAAAGCTGGATAAACAGTTTGATGTAATTTTCACCCCTTTCTTGTTCGACAATTTTAAGGAAGATACTTTAGTCAGAGTTTTCAATCACCTGCACACTGCGTTAAAACCCGGCGGTATTTGGTTGAATACCGATTTCCAGCTTACCGGCAAATGGTGGCAAAATGTGTTGCTGCAAAGTATGTTTTTATTTTTCCGAATACTGTGCCGGATCGAAACTTCTGTATTGCCGGATATCAATGCCAAATTCAAAGCGCATCATTATCAGATGGTAGGCAAACAAACTTTTTTTGGAGATTTTATTTTGTCGATGGGGCTGCGGAAAGAGTAGAATTTTCCGGCCGCGCAATAACAAAATAGCAGCCATTATCCACACATAAAAAATCCGGCGAGCTTTTCATCAAACTGCCGGATTCATGAATATTAAAAAGACTGACTATGCCTGGTAAGCAAACTTATACCCTACACCACGAACGGTTTGCAGGTATTGCGGATAATCAGGATTGGTTTCTATTTTTTTGCGCAAGCGCACAATGTGCATGTCAAGCGTACGGGTGTTAACGTCGGCATTGTAGCCCCACACTTCCATCATCAGTTCCTCGCGGTTAATTACCTTGTTCTTATTTTTCAGAAAATACAGCAAAATACGATTCTCCAATATGGTCAGCTCAATTTTGCGGCCATCGCGAATAAGCAGGTGCGTATTGGGGTGATGCTCCATGTTGGCAAAGTTGTACGTTTCAGACTTATCACTGTTCAGCGTAAACTTTATTTTGTTTTCAATCAGCGCCACCAGTACGTCCATGTTAAAAGGCTTGGTTACATAGTCGGTCACGCCAAACCCATAGGCCGATATTTTGTCAATATCCTGCTGTTTAGCCGTGGTCATGATCACAATGCCTTCATAACCTTTGTTTCGTACGTTGGTACAAACCTCGGCGCCTTGTTTGCCGGGCAGCATCCAGTCAAGCAGTACAATGTCGGGTTGCTGGGCCAGTATCATGGCTTCGGCCTCATCGCCATTGCCTGCTTCTAAAACTTTATAACCTTCAGACTCTAATCGCTCTGCAACTAAAAAACGCAGATTTTCGTCATCTTCAACAAGTGCTATTTTAATCTCTTTATTCATAATTTAATTTGCATAAGGAAGCGTCACCACAAATTCAGAACCTACGTCAACCCTACTTTTTACGGTGATATCGCCATCCATAAAGTTAACCAGCTCTTTACAAAATGCCAGGCCCAGGCCCACGCTTCCGTTTTGATTATATTGGTTCTCTAATCTATAAAATTTCCGGAATATATTATTCAACTCGTTTTTTGGTATTCCGATTCCTTTATCAATAAATGCGAAGATAATGGAGCGCCGCTCCAGGGTAATATTAATAAATAATTCTTTCCTGTCGGGATGCGAATACTTGTAGGCGTTCTCAATCAAATTCTGAAAGACGCTGCCCAGCAGTACCGTATCCGTTTCAAAAAATTTGATCTCCGGGTCCATCGCATAACCCAGCTTAAAGTGCGGATATTTGATCTTAAAGGTATCAATATATCCTTTCACAAAAGTGTCTATCTTAACCTTATCTTTTTTAATGGTGATTGACTTATTTTCCAGTTGTGTGAATGACAACAACTTATTCATCAGCTCGTTAAGCTTATCGGCTTCTTCGTCCAGTATCTTGCCGTAATGTTTGCGCTGTCTGTCAGTTAGCTCGTTATCGCCCCTTAGATTTGATCCGGCTATTTTTATCACACTTACCGGCGTTTTAAACTCGTGCGTAAAGTTATTGATGAAATCGTACTGCAGCTTAAACAATTTCATGTTTACGCTTAGATTGCGGTATATGAGCCAGCCTATCAGCATAAAAACCGAATAGATGGCCAGGATCAGACAGGCAATGGGCAAAAAGCGGTGCCATATCTCGCTGTTCAAATACTCGCGGGGCGAGCTGAAATACAGCTTATAGTCGGCAAAGGCACCAGGCAGGGGCACTTCGTCGGTCAGTATTTTGGTACGATCAATATCCGGCGGATCATAAGATACCTGGCGCAGAGTAATGGAGCTATACAGCTCGGGATGCACGTTTTTGATCTTGATCTTATACGGATCAAGGTAAAACGTCATCATATTTTGCTTGTAAAAAGCCTCGGAACTGCCGGCACCTTTTTGCAGGTCGTGGTAAGCTTTTAAATCGGCGTTTGAGGGAATATTAAGAAAGCTTACCTTACCGGGGCGGGTATTATAAAAAGTGGCCTGCTGATCGGGGCCAGGGCCCCGCAATGTATCATACCGCGCAACGTAACCATTCAGCCTTTCGGCCATCTGCCTGAAATCGTTCACGTTAACCTCATTATCAGGGCGGCTCCTTTTAAAAGCTTTTTTAAGCGGATAATACTCAAAGACAGATCGGGCAGCAATTTTAAGGTTATTACCCAGAAACTGCCCGCGGCTGCTCACTACTATCTGAAAGAAAACCAGCTTGCTTACAAAGGGGTAAATATGAAAAACCGAATCAGCATAATAAGCTGCCGAGGCCGAATCAAGCAGACCGGAATATAAGTTGATCTCAAAGATCTTGTTTTTATACAGGTCGATATACGGCCCGATGGTTTGGTCGGCAACGTTGGTTTTTTTGGAAACAAACTCGCTTTCAATATTTCTTGAATTGAACTGGTAGGCCATCACCAACCCCACTAACAGGGTAACCGATGTAAGTACCAAAAAGGCAATGATCAGCGAAAAGTTTTTGCGGAATACGGTATTCTGCCCTTTCATTAGCAGCCGCCATTAAGGTTTAACGTGCATATTGGCATACAGGAATTTCTCCATCTCCTGGTAACTTTGCTTACGCCTGTCCTCGCCGCTTTGTTCTGCACCATGTTCATTTTTGTTAACGAAATATTTTACATTAACGTTATGCTTCTGTAATTCACGAATATAGTGATTTAGTTCGCTTATCTTAACGCGTTGCTCCTTCGCATCCTGAAAAAACAAAATAGGCACCTTAGGCTTATCCGGATGAAAAACCGGCGATATGTTTCTTAGCAGCTCAGCATCCTTTTCAGGGTCGCCAATGGTGGCATACATTTTTTGCAATTGCGCACGATACCACGGCGGTGCAGTATTGATGTAGGTAAACAGGTTAATTAACCCGTTTTGCACAATGGCGCAACTGTACAGCTTGGGGTTAAATGAAATAGCGTACAAAGCCGAAAAACCTCCAAAGCCGTGGCCGTAGATAGCTATTTTTTTAGGGTTAGCAATTTTTTGGTTGATAAGCCAGTTAACGCCGTCGGTAATATCCTGCTGCATTTTACCGCCTACCTCTTTAAAACCGGCACTGTAAAACACCTTACCATACCCGCTTGATCCGCGGTAATTAACCTGGAAAACGGCAAATCCGCGGTTAGCGAAAAACTGGATATCGGCGCTGTAGTTCCAGGTGTCGCGTACGCCAAAAGGGCCATCGTGCGGTATCACCACTACGGGCAGGTTAGTTTGGGTTTCGCCTTTTGGCAGGGTAAGGTAGCCATTTATTGTGATGCCATCGCCGGTGGTATAGCTTACCGGCTTTTTCTCGCACAACTTTTCAGGATCAATTACACCATTATCCATTAATTTGGTTAGCTTGTTGCTGGTACATTCATACAGGTAAACAGCACCACGACTGCGATCAGTATAACTTTGTACAATAAAACGGTTTTCAGCAGTATCCCTGTCGGTTATGTTAACCTCATAGCCTTTAAGCTGCAAATACAGGTTGGTATACCAATCCTTTATCTCCGGATTAAAGTAGCGTTTTTGTATTTTTGCTTCTTCCCATTGGGCTAATTCAAGGCGGTTATTGGCTTTTGAGTAATCAACCCGCTGTATATCTACATGCGGGTCGGCAAAAATAACCCTTACCTCTTTGCCGGTTGCGGCATCTATCTCCACAAAAGCTGTCTTATCGCGACCTACGTTTGACAGTGCGTAAAAGTTCTGCTTTTCACCATTAAAGGCAATCATACGCACATAATTGCGAAAGTTGTTATTAATGATGGCCTTAAACTTTGATTTATCATTGGGGCGATACAAAATAGTCTCGTCAACGCCATTGGTTGATTTTACCAGGCGTATGCCTCCATTGGCATCCACCAGCCAATCAGTAATATTACCCGGGTTAACCAGGTAAGTTTTAAGCTCACCCGTTTTAACATTAAGGCGGTAAACATCAAAATTTGCCGAGTCGCGCATGTTCATGCTGATGGTCACCACATCCGGCGTCAACTTATTTTTATTCATCACCCTGATACCAGCCTTGCCTACCGTTAACAGCGTACGTATCCTGCCGGTTGCCAGGTCATAGGCCTTCATGGTGTGATCATCTTCATCATTTTGCGTAAAAATTATCTGGTTGTCATAAGTCCAGGTATAGTCGCCACGCACCGGCGAATCAGTAAAAGACGTAGCCTGTATTTCCTTACCACCATCTATGGCCTGCAAAAATAAATTCTGATTTTTTTGATAGTTCTTCAGGTACGATATGTACTTCCCGTCGGGCGATATTTTAAACGCCACCTTTTCAGGGCTTTTATAAAAATCACTAATAGGTATCGGGGTTGTTTTTTTATCGTGGCAAGCGTATAAGGTCACCATCAAAAAAAACAGGAGCAAACTTGTTATATTCCTCAGCATTCTATATTCCAATCGGGCATTTTACAACCAGTTAAATTATATAAATAAGTTAGGTATTGCGGTATGTCACTACAATTTTACCCGCAATAAACGTTATGTAAATAATCAGCCATTATGCATCAACGTTAGTTTTAAATCTCTATTTTTATATTCATGAAGCCACTTGGGTTACTTGTTATTTTACTGTTTTACTGCGCCCTGCCGGGGTTTGCACAAAATGCCGACATAGCCCTGGCCAAACAGTATACTGTTAACGGCGAGTACGATAAAGCGCTGGACATTTACCAAAAACTATACAAGCAAACACCCGAGGCTTATTTTAACAATTATATAGGCACACTACTCTCCCTGAAAAAATATGAGGAGGCCGAAAGCGTTGCCAAAAAAATGATGCGTAAATATCCTGACCAGGATAAATATGCCATGTCGCTTGGCTCGGTATATACCCAGCACTCGGATGTTGATAAGGCTAATACGCTATATGATAACCTGATCAAAAACATGAAGCCCAACCAAAGCGCTATTACTATGCTGGCTTCGCAGTTTTACCAGGTGGGCAATGCCGATTACGCCATAAAAACCTTTCTGCAAGGCCGGCAGGTGTTGCATGATAATGAAATTTTTGCGTTCGAGCTCATCACGCTTTACCGTTTTACACGAGACAAGAACGCGCTCACCGAAGAGTACCTGAATATACTACCACAGAACCCGCTGTTTTTAAACCAGGCCGAAAATACTCTCTCTACTCTGTTTGAGAGTAATAACGATTACGACATTCTACGCATCGCGCTTTTAAAACGTATACAGAAAGATCCGCAGCAAACCGTTTATGTGGATTTGCTGGTATGGCAATTTTTACAGCAAAAAGATTTTGACCAGGCACTTAATCAGGCTGTAGCCCTTAACCGCCGCAGCAATAACGACGGCAGTGATATTTACC
>Ga0153956_1002835_pt1 | contig 12083 bp, 10 predicted proteins | sample TSFL040MetaG_FD_104704 | JGI IMG/M metagenome (GOLD analysis project Ga0153956, IMG submission 104704) | Attine ant fungus gardens microbial communities from Florida, USA - TSFL040 MetaG | ecosystem: Host-associated > Fungi > Mycelium > Unclassified | place: USA: Florida, Wekiwa Springs...
CATGGCTGGTCGAGCGTGAGGTGTTACTGAACTGTTTTGCTAGTGACCCGCGACTGTCGCAGTCGATGGAAGTTGAAACGACGATTGCGCGATATCTGGCTGAGACGAATAGCTATCGGTTGGTGCTGAGCAACAAAGACCTGGGGCTTCGCTATGAAAAACGCTGGTCGTCACAAGTGGAGACGAGTCTGCGCCTGCTCTACCCGCAGTGTGGCAAGCACTGGTATCAAGTGGTTGGACTTGCATTTTTGATAGGACTCACCGTTGTACCATATGTAGCCGTGTGGTTGACACCGTGGGCATGGATAGTGGCGGGACTGCAACTCTATATTTCGTATTTTCACCTGTCGCGCATTTGGGCTCGTTATCGACTAGTCGGTGCACTGCTCTTGCCGTTTATATTGGTACAAGAAATTATTCTGCTGTTCGTCAGTATGTATAAATATAAAACGAATTCCGTCACCTGGAAGGGCCGACCTATAACAACGCGTCAAGCGGCTAGATAGTCGGTGATTCTTTTTTGAGTAAACGCCGGTGGAGTTTGTAGGATGGGTCGGCTGCTTCAACCAGCGCCCAGAATTTTACCGAATGATTCATCTGTTTGGTGTGTGATAGTTCATGGATCAAGACGTAATCTATCAGCTCATGCGGCAGCTTCATCAGCGCGATATTCAAGCTGATCGTGCCGGTACTACTACAGCTTCCCCAACGACTACTGGCGTGTGAAAACCGGACTTTTTCATAGGTGCAACCGAGCTTTTCGGCTATAAATGCCAGACGTTTTGGCAAGTAGCTTTTGGCTTCGAGCCGCAGTGCCGCTTTAATCTCTTCGCGAACCAGCCTCTCGACTGTCGGGTCGGTGATCGCTGCACCGGGTGCCAGTGTGACAGTGATCTGCTGCTTGTAGCGCTTTACCGAGGTCCGTTTGGCGTTGATGATGACAAGACGATGGCTTTTGCCGATTTCGGTGCCGTGTTCTAGTCTATACGCGGGTGCGGATTGCTGAAGCATTTCACGTAGCTGCGCGCGCGATGATGAAACGAACCGTTTGAGTATGATGAGCGGCGCATATGGAGGTAGTGATGCCCTGAGCGTGCCGCCAGGCGCGACACTAATACGCACCGACCGTGCGCGAACACTGCGGCGGACGCTAATCTCACCGAATTCATCGTCGTGAATGCTACTCATAGTATTACCTGATTAAACGGCCGCGACTTGGGAGCGATCGTGGCGGAGGCGTCGGAACTTTTGGTTCGGTGACAGATGGACGATCGGTCACGAGCTTTTTCAGGACAGTACGAGCCTGGGCGGAATAGGTATGCTTGCCGCTGATGACAAGTACCGGTTCGAGGTTGGTCAAGAATTCGAAAGCTGCGACACGTTGGTCGTAGGCGGCTTTACTCATGGTCGCGCCTTTTTGGCGGACAGCACGGATCTCAGCCGTCGTCGGTTCTGTCTGGACCCAGATGAAGAGCGGCGTGTAGCCGTGATGTTTTGCAAGCGCAATGATCTGGCGTCGGTCGGCTTGCTTGTCACCGGGGCCATCGATGATAAATGTTTGCTTGGTACGAAGCAGTTGGTCGATCGTATAGTCAGCGACGCGGTATGCCAAATCAGGGTTGCGTCCTACAAGCTCACCCAGTTCGGCATAGTTAATCAGCGGGGCATTGAATGTTGCTGCGAACTGCGTAGCAAAGGTGGTCTTGCCTGCCCCTGGCATACCGACCATGACCAAGAGATATGGTTTGCTGAGCTGCAGTGATTTCATATTCCCTACAGTATAGCAAATCCCTCTGGTCACGGCAAAAAGCTCGCAATTAGCGTAAACAATTTGTATACTACAGGTATGTTTGATAAAAACGGTCTCTTGCCGAAGCTGGTTACCTATGGAGTCTGCGGAGTTGCATTGCTGATTGTCGTGACGTTGACGATCCAGCTGCAAGTAGGCTACCTTACATTTGATCGATTTCCAGCGGCGATTACATTTGCATATATATCAAATGTATTGGTCTTGCCGGTGTTGGTGATCGGCGCGTCACGATCTCGACACTTTTTGCTGCCCGCACTCGTGTGGCTGCATTTCTCGATGGCCGTCATGCTGACGTATTTTATCCAGGTATACAGTCCGTTTACTGCGGCATGGGCGATATTGATCCTTTTGGCGTCGGTGTATTACCAATGGAAAGGCTTTTGGCTTAGTTCCTTTGTGCTGGCTATTCTTTTCGTTTTGAATATATTCTTTTTACAGCAAAACACAGATGATGGCAGCATCGTAGCGACATCGCTATTGGCGGGAGCGGTAGTGCTCCTAACAGTACTGACGTCATATATGTTTGTAACGATTATCGTTGGCTCACAGCGCAAAACCAATGATCTCCTCAGGGCGCAACGTTCGGAGCTGTTGCAGGTGACGCGTCTCAATACCCTACTAAACAGTATCAGCGATACGGTGTTGACACTGAACCGTTATGGTCGTATTACATCGCAAAATGCTGCGGCTCAAGGTTTTTTTGATACCAACCGTTCACTGATCGGCCGTGATGTTGACAAGCTGTTGCAGCTGACAGATGCGGACGATGAACCGGTTAGTATTAGAGCGCTGATTGATAGCGTAAAATCAACGAGTTTGCGTGATGATTTGTCAGACAATAATGCTGGCGAGATTCGGCATCTCAGCATACAGATCGCACGTATTCGGGGAACGTTTGGCGACAACGAGGAATATGGCACGGTGCTGATCATTCGTGATATCACCAAGCAAAAGACCCTCGAGGAGGAAAAAGACGAGTTTATCAGTGTGACAAGCCATGAGTTGCGCACGCCGGTCGCGATCGCTGAAGGCAGTTTGAGCAATTTCCTCTTGATGCAGGATAAAGGCGCGTCGAGGGAGAAAATGGTTGCGGTGGCGGAAGAAGCGCACCGGCAGATTATTTACCTTGCGAATATGATCAATGATCTCTCGACGTTGTCGCGCGCCGAACGGGGTATTGGCAGCGATATAGAGCCAATCAAGATTTCTGAGTTGTTGCACAACCTCTATTTGAAGTACGAGCCCGAAGCCAAGGAAAAATCTCTGCAGCTTAACCTCGATGGCGATCATCATTTGCCAGATATTGAAACCAGCCGGTTATATCTGGAAGAAATTATGCAAAATTTCATCACTAATGCGATCAAATACACTAAGCAAGGTTCAATAACGTTTGGCGCTAAACTGGAATCCGAGGGGTGGATTAAGTTTTATGTCAAAGATACGGGTATTGGTATTAATAAAGCTGACCTGCAGCGTATCTTTGAAAAATTTTATCGCAGCGAAGACTATCGAACACGAGAGACGAACGGCACAGGGCTTGGCCTGTATGTCGTGGAAAAGCTTGCTGACAAACTAGGGACGAAGATTGCGGTTGAAAGTCGGTTCAACGTCGGCTCAACCTTTAGCTTTGTTTTGCCTGTACGCGCAAGCGGTGCCGCGAGTGTTGAAAATACCGACATAAATACCGAAAATATCCCCGTCGAGGCACCCGAAGAGTCTGGACAAGTTCCGGCTGCAGAGTAGCGATTATAGAAAATCAAAAAGCCCATCCTTGCCTCGAATGTCGGCAAGGATGGGCTTTTGCAGCAGGTGCTACGATAACGGCTGAATGACTACCTGACGTATTGCTCCGGCCTGGATTTCAGCGTCGGCAAGCGAGTTGTCGTTGGCCATTAGCTCTGTCCAGATCACGCCGTGCTGCAGCAACTTGCTCTGTGCTTTTGGCTCGCATGCCTTGAAAATACCGATAGTATCCAGCGTCGCTGCAACAGGATTTCCTTCCAGATACGCCAGTATGGTGTCCTGAATGACCGCCCGAGCGAATTTCCCCAGATCGTTAATGATCCATTCGCATGCCAAATACGGGTATTCGCCGGTTTCGTCGACGTACCAGCGCGCTGTCGCGGCGTATTCCCATTTTTCGTATGTACCGGTAGGCGTCGGACGCATAACTTTGACGATGATGTCGTCTACCCGTATGCGGATGCTTGTCCGCGCCATTGTGTATATCCATGCCGGGCGAAGGTATACACCCGGCTTAAAGATACGGATAGAGCCGTCTTTGTTCTTGACCATTCCTGTCCGTTTGGTCATGCTGCCACGTTCGTAGTCACGAACCCAAAAGATCGACTGTTTGCCGAACGCGCCCAGCACAACTGCCAGAATCAGGTTCAGTATCCCTGTAAACGGATTGCCATTTGCAAACGGCACCGATCCAAATAGACCTGATAGCTGTTGCATTGCCGTACACCCCTCTCAAGGTGCAAATCGCAGACCTCGTTGTCATACGATTAAGTAGTGCCAGTGTATCACGCCAGGAAAAAGCATGCTAGCGTAAGGCTAAGACACCAGTACTTTTTTCCATGGCAAAGGTCTGCTAGTCTAGAAACATATCGGTTCCCATCTCAAGAAAGGGGTCCGGTATGGATCCTTATGAAAGAGCTCGCCTTGAGTACGAAGGTATGCAACAGGCTAAACCGGCAATCTTGCGGCTAACCGAGTCTTTTGCCCGACTGCAGGAGTTTGCACGCGAATCCGCACATCATGGTCGCGACAAGCTGATAGGTGGGGCCACTCGCAAGCAGCCGGCGCTACCTGGGTTTGTTCGCGAAGAGCCGCGACTGTCGCGCAAAACCAAGATTGGTGTCAGTCTCGTAACATTCTCCGTAGCACTGGCTGGAGGTCTACTATTGCGACGACGCAAGAAGCGCAAATAATTTCATAAGGAACGCCCTTGACGCGCTATAGTCAAGGGCGTTTCGCTTATCGGTGGCAAATACTATCAGATGACGGTATGATGGATAATGCATGAGGTTATTTTCCTGGTTCAGACGCAAAAAAGATACCGAAGCCGATGTTACGGGAGTTGGGGTTACGACTATCGAGAAATTCGGAGAAGGTTTGACGCCGAATTTACGTGCGCTGCGCTTTGCCATGACGGTAAGCGATCTGATGTTGTCAATGGGTGTTGCCGCCAACAGTGTCGTGTCACGCGCACTTGATATTACAGAGACGTATTGTACGCGCCCTGTCCACATTGATATCGCTTCGAATCTCATTATGTTTTCGCAGTTGAGAGGTGTTGAGAAAGAGCCGCTCACCCTTATTCGTCCTGTGACCGGTCGTGACGTCAATTACATGGTACCGCGGAACGTCCAGAATCTTATTCATGAGATTAGAAAAGGTAATATATCGCTGGACGACGCCGAGGCTCGACTTGATGAGATAATTCAAAAGCCACGCGCATACCCATGGTGGCTTGTGATGACTGGAAACGGTGTTTTAGTCTCTGGCGTCTCGTTGATGTTTACCTCTTCGTGGCAGGCGATCCTTACGGCATTTGTGATTGGTATTGCTGTCGACAGACTTGTATTCTACCTGACAAAACGGACATATCCGGCGTTTTTCCGACAAGTTATTGCTGCAGCATTCGTTACGGTAACAGCAGCAGCTTTGAACCAGCTTGCTAAGTACGGCGTATCTTTCTTTGCTGATATGAACCCGACGCTTATCGTGGTTGGCGGTATCGTCATGCTCGTTGCCGGGCTGGCGTTCGTCGGCTCGATCCAAGATGCGATCGAGGAATACTATCTGACCGCGAATGCTCGATTGACTCGGGTTTTTCTGCAAACGACAGGCATCGTCGTTGGTATCATGGTTGGGCTTTATATTGCTCGGAAGTTTGGTGTTGGTATTGCTGTCTCCCCTGACCCGCTGACGCTAAATATCGTGCAAATGCAGATACTTGGTGCGGGTGTCGCGACGATAGGCTACGCGATTGCCACGCATACGTATGCAAAGGCCATCTTGTGGATCGGTGCCATCGGTGCCGCTGGCCTAGCGATATTCTATGAATCAAACAACCTGTACGGCATATCGAGCGTCCCGGCGAGCGGCATTGCGGCGATATTCGTTGGTATTGTCGCAGCGCTTATGTCGCGCTTTTGGCGGACGCCGTCCGTAGGTATCATTTCGGCCGGAATCGTTCCTCTGGTGCCAGGGCTTATGCTCTATAACGGCCTTATGCAGTTGATTAACTATCCGCCGGGAGATCCGCTTTTCTTCAAAGCGCTTGGAACGCTGTTCACCGTTGGGTCTGTCGGGCTTGCGATTGCCGCCGGTGCGACACTTGGCAGTCTGATTGGCCGGCCGATGCACCAACGTCTGACTCGCACGCGCAACGTTGCTTCTTTTGCGAACTTTATGAAAAAGCAAGTCGAGCTAAGTCATCGCAGCAAGCTGGCGAGAATGGCGCTCAGCGGTCATCATTTGCTCTTTTCTCGGCGAAAAACCACGCCGCCGGCGAACGATGCCGATGTGGAGCAGTAGAGTTACCAAAGTAATCTCTGTATAATTTATGACAGAGAGATGGCGCTCGCCTTCTCCTCCGCTCTTGAGAGGAATATGGAAGTGGATGTGTTCTGTACCTATAGTATACAGATATGCGGTGTCGATCAGCCTATCGATATAACCGTCGAACTGCCCGAGTGGCTGGGCGATATGGCTATTGCTGCCCAAAGTGAGAAATGTCCTAATGGCGCGCAGGCAGGAGCCATAGCCGTACTGACCACATATGCTACCGACCGCTATCGTGAGTTTCTTGATGACCCGACGGTTGTTCTAGCCGAGACACAGGTAGCTTTGAGAAGGCTGGAGGTTGACCCCTAACTCTCTTGGACGGACAAAGGGCCGCACTCGGATGTGCGGCCTTGTCTAATATTGCAGTAAGAAAAAACGATCAGTCTTATAACTGATCGTTTTTTCTTGGCAGGGGCACTAGGAATCGAACCTAGGTCGTCGGTTTTGGAGACCGATATACTAGCCGCTGTACTATGCCCCTATAGCTGTAGTAGTACGGTTAGTTATTATATCACAACAGTATATGGGGCCTGAATTTGCTATTATAGGCGTAAGAGTGTTGTCAAAACGTAAGCGCCATACTACAATGGTGCCAGAAGTACAAAAAACGAAACAAAAGGAGCGTCGGTTGGCTGTCACCAATCGCAGGGGTAAAAAGTGAAAATTTTGATGCTTGGATGGGAGCTGCCACCCCATAATAGCGGGGGGCTTGGTGTTGCTTGCTATCACCTGTCGAGAGCTCTTGCGCAAAAAGGCGCCCAGATAGACTTCGTGCTGCCCTACACTGCAGAGCATCCAGGGGTTGATTTTATGACCGTTCACAACGCGACAAGCCTTGAGCCAGAGATGGGTGTACACCTCGGTAGCTATGACAGTAGCTATGTAACCGAGCTTGACATGAAAGAGGTTGACGCTGGCGATCTCTCGACGATGCGCGCCGTACAGAAACACTATGTGACATTTGTAGAGCAGCTGGTTAAAAAAGTTCAGCCTGATGTTATTCATGCCCATGACTGGCTAACAATGGAAGCTGGGGTCCGCGCCAAAGAATTGACCGGAGCACCACTGGTCGTGCATGTACATGCGACCGAGTTTGATCGCTCTGGTGAGCACTACGGCAACCCTATCGTGCATGAAATCGAACAGATGGCGCTCGATATGGCAGACCGTATCATCGCGGTCAGCAACATCACCAAGGCGATTATTGTCGAACGATATGGCATCCCAGCGGATCTAGTAGAGGTAGTGCATAACGCGATTGACCTGGAGAGCTTTGAGCCATATGAGTATGACCAACGAGATTATCGCTATTTTGAGGCGCTACGCAAAGAAGGCCATCTGGTCGTCGCCACGATCACCCGCTTTACCGTGCAAAAGGGCTTGACACACCTTATGCGCGCAGCAGCCAGAGCTTGTGAAAAGTATGACAAGTTCGTGTTTCTCTTTGCAGGTGATGGCGAACAGCGTGACGAGCTTATCTCGCTGGCGGCACAGTATGGTATATCTGACAAAGTGTATTTCACTGGTTTTGTCCGTGGTAAGCAGTGGCGCGATGTCTATTCGGTGGCTGACGTATTTGTCATGAGCTCTGTCTCTGAGCCGTTTGGCTTGACGGCGCTTGAGGCAGCGCATCATGACAGTGCATTGATTATTAGTAAGCAGTCTGGCGTTGGCGAGATTCTTGACAATATTTTGCGCTATGATTACTGGGATACTGATCGTCTTGCGGACCAGCTGGTCGGTATCGCGCTCTCGCCAAGCCTTGCGACGACGCTTCGTCGCAATATTAGGGACGAATACGCACGAATCTCATGGAAGGATGTCGCAGATAAATGCGTTTCGCTATACAATAGAGTTCATGAAGGGGTCGCCGCGTGAGTAAGGGTCTGACGTTGTACTTGCATGTGCATCAGCCGTACCGCGTGCGACCGTATAGCGTGTTTGATATCGGTGAACAGCATGCCTATTTTGATCAAAAGGACGACAGTGACCTTAACAATGAAAAAGTTTTCCTAAAAGTCGCAGATAAGTCATATTGGCCAATGGTGACGCTATTGCAGAAATTGCTTGACACCCATGGAGGGTTCAAACTTTCTCTTAGTATTACCGGTGATTTTATTGAGCAAGCCGAAAGTTGGTCGCCTGATCTTCTCGAAGCGTTCAAGCGCTTGGTCGCTACCGGACGCGTCGAAATCGTCGCAGAGACCTACTATCATAGTTTGGCGTTCTTCTACAACGAGCAAGAGTTTGACGCGCAGGTCGCTGCTCATCGCAGGAAAATCAATGAACTCTTTGATGTGACACCGACCGCGTTTCGCAATACCGAACTTGCCTATAACGACGACCTCGCCAAATGGGCTGAAAAAGCCGGCTATAGGGCGATACTGGCCGAAGGTTGGGACACGGTACTCGATTGGCGTAGCCCTAACTATGTCTACCGTCCGCTCGGTACAGACTCGATCGGCTTACTTTTGAAGAACTATCGACTCAGTGACGATTTGGCTTTTCGATTCAGCGACAAGGCTTGGAATGAATATCCCCTGACAGCTGAAAAGTATGTTAATTGGGCGGCTCAAGATACCGAGGGATCTCTCGTGAACCTGTTTATGGATTTTGAGACATTTGGTGAACATCAATGGGCTGATACAGGTATTTTTGCATTTTTCGAAGGATTTGTCGGCGAGTGGCTTGAGAGGGGTAATACCTTCTATACGGTAACGGAAGCTGTGACACAACATGAGGCAGCTGGCGAGCTGTCGATGCCCGATACCGTCACGTGGGCGGATAGCGAGCGCGATTTGTCTGCTTGGACGGGCAACGCTATGCAGCAAGAAGCGCTCAAATACGTGTATGAGTTGCAAAACGATGTTCTCCGGTCGTTTGATGATAGTCTCATTCGAGACTGGCGGCTTTTGCAGAGTTCTGATCATTTTTACTACATGGCAACCAAATGGGAGCATGACGGCGATGTCCATAAATACTTCAGTCCGTATGACTCGCCCTATGATGCGTTTTTGCACTATATAAACGCGATTCGCGATGTCCGGCTGCGACTTATGCGTCACTATAATCTTGGCGGCCTCAGTCCGGCAGAGACGGCAAGCAAGGAAGAAGCGGCCTCATGAATTTAAGGGGTGGGCAGCTAAGGGAGACGGCATGACAAGGCCGATCGTCCTGAGTAACGGCGAGCTACATGTCGGCATCAATCAGTTCGGGTTGGTGCACGACTTTTATTACCCCTATGTGGGCCTAAGCAATCACTCTGAGGGCAAATGGACTCGTCACCGAATAGGCGTCTGGGTCGATGGTCGCGTAAGCTGGCTTGACGATCCTGGCGAGTGGTCGTTTACGTTTCGCTACCCTACTCGCGCTTTGATAGGCCACACAATCGCGAAAAATGACACGTTAGGCATACTGCTAGAAATGGACGATTTTGTCGATGCAAAAGCCAGTGCGTTTATGCGCAATATTCATGTCGTGAACCTCACGGATCGACAGCGCGAAATACGGCTATTCATGCACCAAGCATTTGCGATTGATGATTCACGTAGTAATACGGATACGGCTCAGTACCTGCCGGACAGCAAAGCGATTCTTCACTATCGGGGCCGTCGGGCGTTTATTGTCTCTGGCCTCTATGACGAACGGCCATTTGATCAGCATAGTATCGGATTATTCGGCATCGAGGGACATGAAGGTACGTATCGCGATGCTGAAGATGGCGAATTGAGTGGCGGTAACGTCGAACATGGTCGAGTTGATTCGATCATCCGGTTCCGTTTGCAAGTGGTGCCAAAGAGTTCGGAGCGAGTTCATTATTGGGTAACCGCCGGGTCGTCGATTCGTGAGGCACTTGGGGTTGATAAGCAAATAAGGCACGATGGTCTCTATAAACGGCTGCACGGCACGATAGAATGGTGGAGCAAGTGGATACAACCTGCAGTGACAGCTGCAGCCAAGCTGGATCCAGAATATCATGACACGTTTTTAAGAAGTGTCATGATAATCAAATCGCACATCGATAAGCGGGGTGCGGTTATTGCAAGTACCGATAGCTCGATGCTCAACTACGACCGCGATGCATATGCGTACTGCTGGCCGCGGGACGGCGCCAATGTGCTGTGGCCACTTATCCGTATGGGCTTCACCGAAGAGCCATACCGATTTTTTGAATTTTGCCGGCGTGGTATGCATCCAAGCGGCTATCTTATGCATAAATACCGTGCTGATGGCGGTCTCGGCTCCAGTTGGCACTCATATGTCCATGAAGGCGGCGTGGTTGCACCGCCTATCCAGGAAGACGAAACGGCACTTGTGATATTCGTACTGGCGCAGTTTTACGAAACCACTGGCGATATTCAGATTCTGAAAGAATTCTACGACAGTCTTGTCAAACCAATGGCTAATTGGATGCAGGAATATGTCGATGATACGACGGGTTTGCCACGACCAAGCTATGATCTCTGGGAAGAGGTATTCATGACGACGACCTACACAACGGCCGTGACTGTCGCTGGACTGCAGGCAGCTGCCGATATGGCTGATGCGATGAACGACAAAGCAAGCGCCGTCGCATGGCGGACGGCGGCGGACGACATTCAAGCAAGTGCTCATAAGTATCTCTATAACAGCGAGCGCAAGGCATTTTATAAAGGCCTGCGGGTTATTGACGGCCAGGTGGAATACGATAGCACGATTGATGCAAGCAGCGTGTTCGGGGCGTTTATGTTCGGGCTCTTTAAGGTCGGCTCGCCAGAGCTGACCGCTGCGGTGCAGACGTTTGTCGAGCAGTTGCAGTCAGAGCCTGGCACCTTAGCCTTCCCCCGCTACGAACATGATAACTATCGTCGTTCTGACCCAAGCTCTCTTGGTAACTGGTGGTTTATCACGACGCTGTGGATGGCGCAGTATTATCTGGAGACCGATCAAGACGAGCTGGCTTCATCAGTCGTGTCATGGGTGAACGGTATCGTGATGCGCACGGGTGTGATGGCTGAACAGATCAACCCTATCGACCACTCGCAAATTGCGCCGGCACCACTTGCCTGGAGCCACGCTGAGTTCATCGCAACTCTGCTCGATACAATCAAGCAAAAGGACTGATTGATATGCCAGAATGGCGCTCAGAAACATTCAAAAAAGGCACGGCAAAGCTTTCAGGTGCGCTAAAGGGCACGTCGTCACGCCGCAAAGCGGTCATGCGATTTGCCAAGAAATACGATCTTATTTATTTTCATACGGCACACCCCGACGGCAAAGATACGCCGGTTATTCGGGGGACGTCTGTCTCTCCTAGTCAAGTAGATGCAAACTTCTGTATCGGGTCGCATGCTGGTTATGATATGGCATTCGTTGAACGCCTTGCGAGCGTTGCGTTTGAGGGCTACAAAAAAACAGCTCACCGCTGGTATGTGCTACAAATTGACCTCAAACAGGCGCATAACTTACCTTTTATATTTGTAGGGACAAAACAGCAGCCTAAAGCGTACTATGCGCGGGTGCTCAGCTCGCATCGGGACGCTCGATATCTATCACTTGGTGACGGATCAGACAAAAGCATGCTGTTTCATGCTTCGTATGCACTGCTGGCGTCCCCTGCCGAACTTCATCTGCTCCATAGATTATTCACACCGGAGGTTATTGACTCGATAGCAACGTACAAATACCCATTTGCCGTTGAAATAGAAGCTGACAG
>Ga0153956_1002836_pt1 | contig 12079 bp, 8 predicted proteins | sample TSFL040MetaG_FD_104704 | JGI IMG/M metagenome (GOLD analysis project Ga0153956, IMG submission 104704) | Attine ant fungus gardens microbial communities from Florida, USA - TSFL040 MetaG | ecosystem: Host-associated > Fungi > Mycelium > Unclassified | place: USA: Florida, Wekiwa Springs...
GCCGCGGCGGGCGGCACCCCCGATCCTTCCGCGCCGAGCGATGGCGAGAATCTGCTTCCGGTCCTCACCGGCCAGGCACCCGTCCGTCCGCGCACGCTCTACTGGCGCTACAAACAGCACGAACAGCGCGCGCTGCGCGACGGCGACTGGAAATATCTGTTGATCAACAAGCACGAACATCTGTTCAATGTTGCGCTGGATCCGCGCGAGCGCGCCGAGCGCAAGGATGCCGAACCGGCGATCTTCGCCCGGCTGAAGGCCCAATATGCCGCGTGGGACAAGACGATGCTGCCTTATCCGGCGAGCAGCGGATCGCACGGGGTCGACACCGCCGACCGTTACTGGAACGATTGAAGACACAGCCGATGACGCTCGAAACCGCCTTCCTGATGCTGATCCTCATCTATCTAGTGATGATCGCTTATGGCGTGGTCGGCGCGCGGCGGCGCGGGACGCCGGGCCGCACCCGGCTGATCGCGGCGGCGCTGATGGTTGTCATCCCGCCGCTCGCTGCTTTCTACGCGCTGCATTCGACCGGCGATCCCTCGCTCCTCGCGGTGTGGGGACGGGTGATCGCGGCGATGCTGGTCAGCGGAATCGCGACCGGCTTCTTCACCGAATATGTGGCGCGTCGCGTAGGGTCGTAATCGGCGGCCGCCCAGCAGCGGTCCATCACCCTGAACTTGTTTCAGGGTCCACTGACACCCGCTCCGTCCAGGACGGTTGGGGAGTGGATGCTGAAACAAGTTCAGCATGACGGCCAATTGGTCCAAAGCACCAAAATGCAGCTCAGCGATTTTCTTCTGATTGTCACCGTTCCGGCAATCATCGCCGCCATCCTTGCCGGGATCATCGGCTGGTTTCGTCCGGCCTGGGGGTTGCGCGCCACCGTTGCGACGGCGGCGCTGCCGTTCCCAGCGCTGATCTGGACGCTCTGCCTGTTCATATACATCCGTGCCTCGAACGCGCCGGCGGAGAAATGCGGGGTCGACGCTTGCGGCATGGCTATGGCCTTCTCGATGATCATCGCCGGCTATTCCGTAATCACCTTCGCTCTTGGGGCATTCTTGGCAACGATCGTGAAATTGTGGGTGAGCCGGCGATGACCTTCGCCGCCTCAGTCCTGACTCTCTATCCCGAGATGTTCCCTGGGCCGCTCGGCGTGAGCCTTGCCGGTCGCGCGCTGGCCGATGGCAAATGGAGCCTCGATGCGGTCCAGATCCGCGATTTCGCGACCGACAAGCATCGCTCGGTTGACGATACGCCGGCGGGTGGCGGCGCGGGGATGGTGATGCGCGCTGACGTGCTTGCCGCGGCGGTCGACAGCCTGGCGCCGGGCCGGCCTCTGCTGGCGATGACGCCGCGTGGCGCCCCGCTGACGCAGGCGCGCGTGCGGGAACTCGCCGCCGGTCCCGGCGTGGCGATAGTGTGCGGGCGATTCGAAGGGATGGACGAGCGGCTGTTCGAGGGGCGCGATATCGAACCCGTGTCGATCGGCGACTATGTGCTTTCGGGCGGCGAGATCGGGGCTCTGGTGCTGCTCGACGCTTGCGTTCGGCTGCTTCCCGGCGTAATGGGCGCCGCTTCAAGCGGAGATGAAGAAAGCTTCGAGACGGGGCTTCTGGAATATCCGCATTATACCCGACCGCAAATGTGGGAAGGGCGCACGATCCCCGAAGTGCTGCGATCGGGGGATCATGCGAAGATCGAGGCATGGCGCAAGGCGCAGGCCGAGATCGATACACGGTCACGGAGACCGGACCTTTGGGAGCGCCATGTCGGCGCGCGGGTCCAGCCTCCCTCTGGCGCGCGGCACGAGAAGGAAGAAGAGCGATGAATCTCCTCCAGCAGCTCGAGGCCGAGCAGGTCGCCGAACTGGCCGCCAAGCGCCCGATCCCCGAATTCCGTCCCGGCGACACGCTCAAGGTTGGCGTGAAGGTCGTCGAAGGCGAACGGACTCGCGTCCAGGCTTACGAAGGCGTGTGCATCGCGCGTTCGAACAAGGGCATGGGCAGCTCGTTCACCGTCCGCAAGATTTCGTTCGGCGAGGGCGTTGAGCGCGTCTTCCCGCTTTACTCGCCGAACATCGATAGCATCGAAGTCGTGCGCCGCGGTGTCGTCCGTCGCGCCAAGCTTTATTATCTGCGCGGTCGCGCGGGCAAGTCGGCGCGTATCGCCGAGCGCCGCGACAATCGCGAGAAGGTCGCCGCCGAGGCCTGACGGGCCTCGCTGCATCACGGCTCGAGAAGGCCGGTCCGCGAAGAGCCTGATCACATTCAGTGGAAGCGGCTAGCTTCCACTGAATGTGCGAATCAGGCTCTTTTTTGTTGAAACCTTGATTCACGATCCAGGCTTGCCTGGACCAACCAAGGTTTGGGGCCGGCTTTTTTCTTGCCTTCGCTCGCGCAGCACCGGCAAATCCCCCAAGCTCTTTTGGGGGATACCATGCGCTTCGGTTTGATCGCACTCGCCTTCCTGTCCTCGACGGCGCTGGTCGTGCCCGCCGCCGCCCAGGCGCCTGCACGGAAGGTGGTCAGGACCACCGACGATCTGCCGCGTTATTCCTATCCGCTCAAGGGACGGGTCGCCGATTTGCTCGGCAACGATGCCGCCTTCGCCGCGCTCGCCACCGGGATCGAGGCAGATGCCAGGGCGACGCTGGCCAATTACAACATCAGCGACAAAGCGACGTTGCGCGGGCTTCACACGATCCTGCTTCGTCTCGCCCTGATCCGCGGCGACGCGCCAACCGCACGCGCCGAAATCGCCGCGCTCATGCCGCTTCAGGAAAAGGCGATCGACAAGCTTTTGCCCCAGGTGCTGCCGCTCGCCTACCTCGATGCGCTGGCTGCCGGGAAGCCGGGAACGCCGCTCTTCCGCGCCGCCTTTGCCAAGGCCTATGCGGCCGGCCTCGCGCCTCTGCCGTGGGATGTGGTCGGCCCCAATATCCGCGACAGCGCCGGCGGTGCGGCCCTGCTCAATCAGGCCTTGCTCGAAGGATCGCTCGATCTCGATCTCCAGCCGGCGGTCGACAAGGGCGGCGCGATCAGCGGCGACATGGCGCCCGAACTGGTCGCCGTCGCGCTCAATGCCAGGATCGTGCTGCCGCTGAAGGCGGAGATCGTCGACGCGCGCCAGGCCTATGTCGCCGCCAACCAGAAGGAGAAGGCCAATATCTGGCCGGCACGCGCTGCGATCCTGCCCCCCGATCTGACCCCGGTGGTCGTCGGGATCTGGGACAGCGGCACCGACGCGTCGCTCTTTCCCGGCAAGTTATGGAGCGATGCCCAGGGCCGCCACGGCCTCGCCTTCAACGAATTTGGCAAGCCCGAAGCAACGATCCTCCATCCCGTGCCGACCGACGTCGCGCCCGATCTCGATCGGTCGCGCCGCTTCATGAAGGGGCAGATCGATCTGACCAACGGCCGCGACAGTCCCGAAGCGCGCGAACTGGTCGCCTTCGCCAACGGCGCCACCGCCCTCCAGATGAAGCAGATGTTCCGCGACCAGGAATTCTACGCCAATTACGGCCACGGCACCCATGTCGCGGGAATCGTCGCCGACGGCAATCCGGCGGCGCGCCTGTTCCTCGCCCGCTACAGCTTCGCCGACGGCAGCCCGCCGCGAAAGCCGACGGTCGAGACGGCGACCGCGCTTGCCCAGGTCCATCGCGATACGATCGCGGCGATGAAGAAGGCGGGTGTCCGCGTCGTCAACATGAGTTGGACGGTCGGCCTCAAGGACGAATATGAAGACCAGCTCGCCGCCAATGGCGTCCCGGCGGGCCAGCGCGAGGCCGAGGCCCGCCGCCTGTTCGCGATCGAATCCGGCGCGCTCGGGCAGGCGATGAAGGATGCGCCCGAAATCCTGTTCGTCTGCGCTGCGGGCAACGGCAACGACAGCGCCGGCTTCAACGCCTACGTCCCCGCCAGCCTCGATTATCCCAATATCATCGTCGTCGCCGCGGTCGACCAGGCGGGCGATCCGACCAGCTTCACCTCGGGGGGCTCGACCGTGGCGGTCGCCGCCAACGGCTACAAGGTCGAAAGCTTCGTGCCCGGCGGCACGCGCCAGACCTGGTCGGGCACCTCGATGGCCAGCCCCGGCGTGACCAACCTCGCCGCCAAATTGCTCGCCGCCAACCCGAAGCTGACTACCGCGCAACTGCGCTCCTTGATCGTCGACACGGCGACGCCGACGCCGGCCGGGCTCAAACTGATCGACCCCAAGGCGGCGATGGACAAGGCCATCGCCATGCGGGGCTGACTCTCGCCAGCCGTCATCCTGAACGTGTTTCAGGATCCACCGGGACATCGGCGCTGCCTTTGACAGACAGCGTCCGGTCAGCCCGCGCTTCGACGCAATACAGGTTGCCTGGTGGACGCTGAAACAAGTTCAGCATGACGACGCGATGGCGGCAGGCGCTACTTCCGCTGCGCCGCACTCTCGTCGCGCTTGGCCTTGAATTCGGAATCCGCGCTCCATTCGGGCCACATCCGGCCGTCGGCGAGGGTCCGACCGACATCGTAGAGCAGGGTCAGATCGGGCACCACGCTCGAAAGGTCCATGTCGGCGCTCCATTCGTCGGCCGGCTGGTGATAGCGATCGGCGGTATAGGCGTCGCCCAGGGCGCGGCCGCGGGCGATGCCGCCGTTGGTCAGGTCGATGCCGGGCTTGAACGAGATCGCCGGCACGCCTTGCTTGGCCAGCGTGAAATGGTCCGATCGGTAGAAGCCGCCCGTCTCGGTCCGCGGATCGGGCACGTAGGTGCGGCCGAGCTTGTCGCCCTCGGCAACCAGCATGTCCAGCAGGCCGAGCTTGGCCACCCCTGAAATGGTGTAATCCTTGGCCGCGCCCTGGCCGAACATATTGTCCATGTTGATCACGCCCGCCGTGGTCGCCAGCGGGTAGACCGGGTTGGCGCCATAATATTCCGAACCGAGCAGGCCCTTCTCCTCGGCGGTCACCGCGATGAAGACGATCGAGCGATCGGTGCGCGGCGCATGGGCGAAGGCGCGCCCGAGCTCGAGCAGGCTGGCCACGCCAGACGCATTGTCACGCGCGCCATTATAGATCCGGTCGCCCTTCGCATCGGGCAGGCCAATCCCGAGGTGGTCCCAATGCGCCGAATAGATCACCGTCTCATTGGGGTGCTTCGCCCCCGGCAGCCGGCCCAGAACATTGTGCGAGACGATGGTCTGCGCCTTGACGGCATAGCTGGCGTCGAGCGTCGCGTTGAGCGCGACCGGCTTGAAATCCTTGCGTTGCGCCGCCTTCTTCATCGCGTCGAAATCCATGCCGGCGGCCTTGAACAGATCGGCTGCCAGGTCGCGCTGGATCCAGCCTTCCATCGGCGCATGCTCGGCGGCGGGATCCTTGCGGACGATGTCGAACATCGTGTTGGTGTTGCTGTTCTTGACCGTCGCCCAACCGTAGGAGGCCGGCGCGGTTTCATGGATCACCAGCACGCCCGCCGCTTTCTGGCGCGCGCCTTCCTCATATTTGTAGGTCCAGCGGCCATAATAGGTCATCGTTTTGCCGCCGAAATCGCCTTCGCCCCCTTCGAAATCGGGGTCGTTGACGAGGACGACGAGGACCTTGCCCTTGAGATCCATGCCCTTGAAATCGTCCCAGCCGCGCTCGGGCGCCTTCACCCCGTAGCCGACGAAGACCAGCGGCGCGGAAGCCAGGTCGATCTGCGTCTCGCCGTCGAGCGCGGCGCGCACCGCAATCTCCTGGCCTTGCGTCAGCGACCGCCTCGCGCCCCCGATCGTCATCGACACTTTCGGCGTGCCGACGATGTCCGACATCAGCAAAGGCACGTCCTGCGTCCACTTGCCGCCCGGTCCGCCCGGTTGGAGCCCAGCGGCCTTCATCTGCTTCGAAATGTAGTCGACCGACTTGGTTTCGCCGGCGGTCGCCGGGCCGCGTCCTTCGAACGCGTCGCTCGCGAGCACGCGCACATCTTCGCTGACGCGCGCCGTGTCGAAAACCGGTGCGGCGGGGGCGGCTGCCGTAAGCGCCGTCGCGGCCAGGAGGCCAATCATCAAACGCATTCAATCACTCCGCAAAATCGCTCGGTCCGATCCGCCGCTTCCGCCGCCCAAAGTCAAGCGTCGCGGGAAGGTCAGCTTCGCTTTCCCATCGGTAACCGAACAGACACTGGCCCGTCACCGAACTCGCACAATGCAAGCCTAGGTCGGCCCCGAAACGGCATGCTGCAAAGCAGCAATCAAGGGGACATCGTCATGCTTCGTGCGTCGGCTTCGCTCATCGCTTTCGTCTGTGCGCTTTCCGCGACCGGTACCGCCACGGCGCAGGACGCGGCCACGTCGGCCACCGAAACGTCGACCGTCGCATCGGCCGATTCGGCGCCGATCGGAGACATCGTCGTCACCGGCAGCCAGACGCGCACTGCCGTCGCGGTACAGGGCCTTGAAATCCAGAAGATACTGCCCGGCGTCAGCCCGCTGAAGGCGATCCAGACGCTGCCCGGCGTACTCTACATCACCGCCGATCCGTGGGGGAATAACGAGCAGAACGCCCAGATCTTCGTCCACGGCTTCAACTTCCAGCAGCTCGGCTACACGATGGACGGCATCCCGCTGGGCGACCAGAATTACGGCAATTACAACGGCCTGTCGCCGCAGCGCGCGGTCATCTCGGAAAATGTCGGCCGGGTGGTGGTCGCCACCGGCGCGGGCGATCTCGGCACGCCGTCGACCAGCAACCTGGGCGGCACGATCTACACCTACTCGGGCGACCCCAAGGCCGATCTCGGCCTTCAGGTCGATCAGACCTTCGGCAGCTACGACACCTCGCGCACCTATGCGCGCGTCGACAGCGGCGCATTCGGGCCGGGCGGCGCTAATTCGGCCTATTTCGCCGTCGCCCGCCAGCGCGCCCGCGCCTGGGACTTCAATGGCTATCAGAGCGGGTGGCAGGTCAACGCCAAGTTCGTCCATGACGACAGCCTCGGCAAGCTGACCGCCTTCTTCGATTTCTCCGACAAGAAAGAGCCGAACGAGGATTCGACGGTCTTCTTCGTTCCCTCGGCCGGCGGCACCGCGACTGCCGCCCAGCTCTACACGCCCTATACCAAGCCCTTCTATTACCCCGATTTCGGCGCGTACCAGTCGTACATCAGCGCGGCCGGCAACACGCCGGCTGCAGTCGGCAGCAATTATCGCAATTACTATTCGGATGCGCTGCGGACCGACTATCTCGGCTATCTGCGTTATGAGGCGCATCTGGCGTCGAACATCAATTGGTCGACCACTGGCTATTATCACCACAATGACGGCGCCGGCGTCGTCGCCGGCCCGACCGGCCAGTCGATCACCGTCGTCCAGGCCTATCTCGATCCCAATTATGCGACCGATTGCCACTTTGGCGGCAACGGCAACGGCAATGTCCCGACCGGCTGCACTACCTTCACCCCGGCGCAGGCATCGGCGCTCGGGGCATCGCTCGTCGCGGCGACCGGTGGATCGGGGCTGGTCACCCGCACCACCGAATATCGGATCGATCGCTGGGGGGCGATCTCGAACCTCACGATCGATCTCGGCGCGCACAAGATCGAATTGGGTGGCTGGTACGAACGCAACAGCGCGACGCAATGGCGCCGCTGGTATGCGGTCGACATCAACCATCTCAACCAGAGCTCGCCCTACATCCGTCCGGCCGACGTTCAGAGCCCACTCTTCACCCAATATCAGGGCGAGGCACGCGTCAGCGACCTGCAGCTCCACCTCCAGGACAGCTGGCGCCCGTTCGATGCCCTGCTGGTCGAAGCCGGCTTCAAGACCAGCGGGCAATGGGCCAACGGCTATTTCCCGGTCCAGCCCAAGGCCGGTTCGCTGTCCGGCCTCGCCGGCGGCCTGCCCAGCGGCAAGATCGATACGACGCGCTGGTTCCTGCCCTCGGTCGGCGCAACCTACAATCTGACCGAGCACGAACAAATCTACGCCAACGTGCAGGAAAATGTCCGCCAATACATGGTCTACCTCGGCGGCGGTTCGCTCTCGCCGTGGTTCACCGGCAGCCAGGCCGCGTTCAACGCCTTCGCCGATCAGGGGCGCCCCGAACGGAGCTGGACGTATGAAGCCGGCCTGCGTTCGAAGCGCAGCTTCTCCGGCGGCGGCTTCGAAGCCCAGATCAACTACTACCACGTCGTGTTCAAGGACCGGCAGCTGGCCATCGCGACCAACCCGGGCGGTATTGCCGGCGGCGGCATCACCGGCGGCACCTCGATCCTCGTCAATGTCGGCGACGTCCATACCGACGGCGTCGATGCGGCCTTCACCCTGCGCGCCGGACGGGTCTTCTCGCTCTACAATGCGACCTCGTACAATACGTCGGTCTACAAGAGCGACTATACCTCGACCGCGTCGGGCATCGGGGCGGCAACCGGCAGCTGCATCGGCGGCTATGTCGTCGTCGGCGGTGTCGTGCCAACCTGCGGCAAGCAGATCCCCGGCTCGCCCAAATGGATGAACAAGACGGTCGCGACCTTGACCGTAGGCGCGTTCGAGGCGCAGCTGGTCGGTGACTATGTCGGCAAGCGTTTCGCCACCTACACCAATGATACCAGCGTGGATTCCTACTTCCTCACCTCGCTTCGCGTCGCGGTCAAACTCGGCGACCTCTTCACAATGAAGAAGGCCGAACTCGCGCTCAACGTCACCAACCTGTTCGACAAGAAGGGCTGGTCGACCATCTCGGTCGGATCGGCGACCAACGGCTATTCGGTCTATCCGATCGCGCCGCGCCAGCTGTTCGGCACCTTCTCGGTGGCGTTCTGAGGATGGACGGCGTCAGCCGGCGTGCGGCGCTCGCCGTGTTCGGGGTGGCCGCCCTGGCGAGCCGCGCGACGAGCGCCACGCCCGCGCGCAAGGTCGAGATTTTCGGGCACCGCGGCGCGTCGGCGCTACGGCCCGAACATACGCTCGCTTCCTACGCCAAGGCGATCGCCGACGGCGCCGACTTCATCGAGCCCGATTTGGTGATCAGCAAGGACAATGTCCTGATCATCCGGCATGAAAACAACATCGCGGAGACGACCGACGTCGCGCGCCACCCTGAATTTACCGGCCGCAAGACCGAGAAGGTCATCGACGGCCAGAAGCAGGTGGGCTGGTTCGTCGAGGATTTCACGCTCGCCGAATTGAAGATGCTACGCGCGATCGAGCGGTTGCCCCAGCTTCGCCCGCAGAATGCAGCGATGGACGGGCACTTCGATCTCGTCACCTGGGAGGAGATGATCGATTTCGCCGCGGCCGAGGCGGCGGCGCGCGCCCGGCCGATCGGCCTCGTGCCCGAGCTCAAGCATTCGACCTATTTCCAGTCGATCGGGATGCCGCTCGAGGATCGCTTCCTCGCCACTTTGGCGCACGATTACACGCAGCGCTGCCCGCTGGTGATCCAGTCGTTCGAGATCGCCAACCTCAAATATATCCGGCAGAAGATCGGCCGGCGCGCCAATACGCGCCTTATGCAATTGCTCGACGGCACCGATCCGGCGCTCAAGCCCGCCGATGTGGTCAAAGTCGGCGGCGCGCTGACCTATGCGGCGATGATGCAGCCGGCCGGCCTCGTCGACATCGCTGCTTATGCCGATATCCTTTCGCCGGACACGCGCAGCATCATCGCGCTCGGCGCCGACAGGAAACTGCTCCGGCCGGCGCCCGTCACCGCCGATGCCCACAAGGCCGGCCTGCAGGTGATGCCCTACACCTTCCGGCCGGAAAATTACTTCCTCGCCGCCGATTTCCGCAACGCCGATGGCCCGGCGGCGCGCAATCCCGCAGGTTCGGTGGCGGAGATGCGCGCTTACCTCGCCGCCGGGGTCGACGGCTTCTTCACCGATGACCCTGGCCTCGGGCGCATGGCGGCGGATATGGTCGCGGCGGGCTAATCCATCCCGCAACCCGACCTCGTTTCAGGGCCAACCGGCGCGCCATGCCGGCCTGACGCGCGGGGATATAGCCCGGTGGATGCTCAAACAAGTTCAGCATGGCGGGGAGGACGGATGGCGCCTAGATAGCGCTATGAGGATGTCGATATTTGTCGCAGCGCTTGCGCTTGCGGCGCCCGTTTCCGCCGAAAAGCTGCCGCTCGATCGCCTGTTCGCCAGCCCGTCGCTCGCCGGGCCTGCCCCACGCGCGCTCAAGTTGTCGCCCGACGGCAAGCTCGCGACCGTGCTGCGCAGTCGTGCCGACGACAAGGATCGCTTCGATCTGTGGGCTATCGATACAGCCACGGGCAGGCAGCGCATGCTGGTCGATTCGCAGAAGATCGGTTCCGGCGCGGCGGTGTCGGAGACCGAGAAGATGCGCCGCGAGCGCGCCCAGGCGGGCAACGTCCGCGGCATCGTCGACTATCAATGGGCGCCCGACGGCAAGAGCCTGCTCGTGCCGCTCGATGGCGACCTCTACCTGGCGGCACTCGACGGCAAGGTCCGGCGGCTGACCGACACGCCCGCGACGGAGATCGCTCCGGCTTTCTCCGATGACGGCCGCCTCGTCGCCTTCGTCCGCGACCAGAATGTCTTTGCGATCGATCTCGCCTCGGGCCGCGAGACGCAACTCACGCGCGACGGTGGCGGCGCCTTGAGCTGGGGGCTCGCCGAATTCGTCGCGCAGGAGGAACTCGATCGCAGCGAAGGCTTCTGGTGGAGCCCGAGGGGCGATCGCATCGCCGTCGAGCGCAGCGACGAAAGTGGGGTACTCGAAGTCACCCGTGCCGCGATCGGCGCCGACGGCACGACGCTCGTCAAGCAGCGCTATCCGCGCGCCGGTACGCCCAATGCCAAGGTCGAATTGTGGCTGATGGCGCCCGATGGATCGGCGCGGGTCAAGGTTGATCTCGGGGCAGGTCCCGACATCTATCTGGCGCGGGTCGACTGGTCGCCCGATGGGCGCACCGCCTATGTCCAGCGCCTGTCGCGCGACCAGAAGAGCCTCGACCTGCTCGCCGTCGATGCCGCGACCGGTGCGTCGCGCATCCTTTTTTCCGAGAAATCGGAGACATGGGTCAACCTTATCGACGATAATCTGCGCGTGCTCGGCGACGGCAGCCTGCTGTGGGTCTCGGCGCGCGATGGCTGGCCGCATCTCTATCACTGGCGGGCGGGCAGATGGACCCAGCTGAGCAAGGGCCCGTGGGAGGTGACCCGCATCGTCGGCGTCGACGAGGCGCATGGCCGGGCCTTCGTCACGGGCACGCGCGATTCCGTGCTCGAACGCCATCTCTATGCGGTCGATCTTCGCCGCCTCGCCGATCCGGTGCGCCTGACCGAGCCAGGCTTCGTCAACGAGGTCGAGGCAGATACACGCGCCGATCGCTTCATCGTCCGCCGATCGAGCGCGACCCAGCCGCCCCAGGTCTATCTCGCCAACCAGAGCGGCCATCGCACCGCCTGGATCAACCAGAATCTGGTGGCCGGAGACCATCCGCTGGCGCGCTATGCCGATGCGCTGGTCCAGCCCCAATATGGGACGATGAAGGCCGCCGACGGGCAGGTCCTGCAATGGCAGATGCTGAAGCCGCCGACGCTCGAACCCGGTAAGCGCTATCCCGTGCTGTTCTATGTCTATGGCGGGCCGCACCAGCCGATCGTGCAGAAGCAGTGGCTGGCCAATTACACCCTGCCGTTCGACTATCTCGTCCAGCAGGGGTGGATCGTCTTCAACCTCGACAATCGCGGCACTTCGTTCCGCGGCACCGCGTTCGACGCACCGATCTACCGCAATCTCGGCGGCCCCGAGGTCGACGACCAGCTCGCCGCGCTCAAATGGCTCAAGGATCAACCTTTCGTCGATTCCGACCACGTCGTCGTGCTTGGCAAATCCTATGGCGGGTACATGACCTTGAAGCTGCTGGAAGCGGCGCCGGGCCAGTTCGCCGGCGGCGTGGCCATTTCCCCGGTTACCCGGTGGGGCCTGTACGATACCGCCTATACCGAGCGGTATCTCGGTGATCCCAACGCGCTGCCCAAGGTCTATGAGAAATCGGACGTGCTGCCGCAGGCGACGCGCATCGCCGATCCACTATTGCTGATCCACGGCATGGCCGACGA
>Ga0153956_1002837_pt1 | contig 12078 bp, 11 predicted proteins | sample TSFL040MetaG_FD_104704 | JGI IMG/M metagenome (GOLD analysis project Ga0153956, IMG submission 104704) | Attine ant fungus gardens microbial communities from Florida, USA - TSFL040 MetaG | ecosystem: Host-associated > Fungi > Mycelium > Unclassified | place: USA: Florida, Wekiwa Springs...
ACTTTCTTTCGCACAAGCAAAGAAAGTAACGCCCACCGCAGGTGCAACCACGCCGTCAGGCAAAGAAAAATCCATTTTAAAAGTTACAGTCAGACGTTGACCTTGATCCCCACTAGCCGCTCAGCGGAGCAAGCAATTTTCAAGGTGCAACCACCCGACACGGGCACCATCTCCTGCCGAAAAACAGCGGATCGCTGATCAAATCCCCTTAATCCTAGCCACCTTCTCATAAAACTTCGGCAGCTCATCCGCATTCCTGCAAAAAATGATCGGCATCATTTCCAGCAAGGTCACGCCGGCCTCTTTCAAGGCCTCAAGCCCTTGCAGGGTCGCATTGAAATCCGCGGTGCCATCGGACCTGAACTGCGGCTTCAGATGCGCGCGCACCTGCAGGGTTTCAGGATCGCGCCCCGCCGCCACAAACGCGGCCTTGATGGCATTGACCCCTTCGGCGATCGCCTTGGGATTGTGCATGATCGGAATCCAGCCGTGCCCAAGCTCGGCGATGCGCTGGCAATTGCGCGGCGTCGGCGCCAAGCCGAACCACACGGGCAGGTCGCGCCCCTGCACCGGGCGCGGCCAAGCATGGATCCGGTCGAATTTCACCGTGGATTCGTTGACGCTCGCCGGCGCCTCGGACCACAGCGCGCGGCACGCGCGGACCTGCTCCACCATGCGCGTATAGCGCCCCTCGAACGGAATGCCAGAGGCGATGTATTCCTCCTCCTGCCAGCCGGTGCCGATACCGATATCGACGCGCCCCTCGGACAGCACATCCAGCGTCGCGATCTGCTTGGCCAGCAACGCCGCCGGGCGCAACGGACTGATCAGCACCCCGGTCGACAGGCGTATCGATTCGGTGCGCGCGGCAATCGCCGACAGCATCGACAGCGGCTCATACCAGGGAAAATCCAGCGGCGAACCAAACTTGCCATAGGGATAGCGGCCGATGTTTTCGCCCATCACCACGTGATCGGTGATGCTGACCTGATCGATGCCGCACTGCTCGGCGGTGCGGATCGATTCGATCCAACGCTTGATATTGCCGTCGAAAAACTTCTGCATCCCGAAGATGCCGATACCGACCTTGAGTTCAGCCATCGCTGCGATTTTCCTCAGTAGTGCATGCCGTGAGGCGGATGCCTCGGATCAGCCCGCCGGGTTGACCGGAACCGTGGTCGTGCAAATCACATCCAGGCGACGTTTGCTGAAACGCCATTCGTTGTTCTGCTTGACCAGTTCGTCGTGGTAGCGGATATACATGTCCATCTTGCTGCGCTCGCCGCCCTGGTTCTGAATGTGGCTGGCCACGCAGTAGGTGGTGCCGGTCGCGCGGTCGCCGCTGATCTGGTGGCGGTGATTGTGGACATTGTGCATGGTCGATTCGTAGGTCGACGCCAGCATGTTGATGGTCGGGCTGGCCACATCGCCACTCAGCTCGAAGCCGGGGCCGCTAATGACCACATCCGCCGTGAAACAGCTGGCATAGCCTTCGAGATCGCGGTTGTCGACGGTCATCGCATATTTATAGAGCAACTGCTCGATAGCGAACTGCTCGATCAAATCTTGTTGGGTCATCACACCACCTCAAGCTTATGTTATTGGTAGAAAGCGATTGGGCGCAAAACACCCAGCCACGGGCACGGCCGATGGTCGCCCCATAATAGCGGTGTCAGCCGCGAAGCAGAATAGTCTGAATAGATGGGAAACGGCTCCCCTTCCCAGGCCGCCGGCTTCAGGCGCGCCAGGCACGGCCGCACACCGCGCGATCATCAAGGAACCTCTGGAAAACTACCGGCTTGCACTTGATGTCAAAACCACGCCTCGATGTCAAAACCACGGGGGGTCGAAGGGAGAAAGACTGAAAGAAACGATGGCGGGACAGCCGCTGCCGCCCCGATAAATCCCGCAAAATATTTTTATCTGCCGCGGTGGTTTATTGTTTGTTCTCCGCAGCGGGTCGAATGGTTGAATACAGGCTTTGCGTCAGAAGCCACTCCTTCGTTTCCGTGTTTCTTTTCCACACCATGAGAAAGCGCATGGTCAGCGATAAGGTCTCGCCCGAAGTCAGAACCGGAAAATACGGTGCGTCGAAGGAAATCGTGGCCAGGTCGCCCGAAGCGCGGCAGGAAGTGATCACCATTTTATCGAAGCGCGCAGTAGTCCAGTATTGATAATGATTCACCAGCAGCTGCCGCACTTTTTCGACCGAATCCTCCACCTCGCCCCTGCCGGTACCCAAAAACATCACCTTGTCTTTGTCCAGCAGGGAAAGCACACCCTCAATATCTTTCGACGAGGAAGTGGCCAGGTAGCGGTTGGTTTGACGCACCACATCCGGATTGCATTTTTCGTCAGCGCCGTGGGCGAATAGCGGGCTGCAGAGGGTGAACGCGAAAACGACCGGAAAAAAATGTTTTATTGTTGGCATCGCACGAAAAACTCCTGGAGTGGGATTGCAGCCCGCAACGCGGATTCCAATCCATAAACTTGAACAATCCATAAACTTGAACAATCCATGAATTTGAACAATCCATGAATTTGAAAATGATGTCCGAAAAGACCGGTGCAGGATAATCCCGGGAATCCACATTGATATGCCATAAAGGCTAAACCTCTTTTCCATTTCCAAAGTTCCAGCGCAGGAACAAGACCGGGCCGACTCCGCGGCTTCAACGGGGGATGTATTTTTCCACCGTTAAATCATCAATTGGGGTTATTAAACGAGGCTCATCGATTAGTTACTGTTTTTGAAATAACTTTCTGCAGCCCCGCCTGGAAGCCAAGCCTCATGAAAAACATCGAAAAAACCCTTAACGATCTGGTGAGCATTTATGGAGAGGACGGCAAGGGCGGCGCCTATCCCAACCTGCGGCAATGGCGGGCGTGCCTGAGCAGCGAGCACACCGGAGCGATTCAAACCTTCAACTTTTCGAAGCTGCGCAAAACCGCGTTGTACGAAAATGGCGAACAAGGCGTATCGGGGACTCAGGCCATGCAACGCTACGCAGAATGCAGCATGCGCGTCGAGAAAAGCATGGAGGTCGTCTACGCCGGAGCATATAACGGCGTGCTGATGGGGCACGACGACGGCGTCGGCTGGGATAGCCTCGCGCTGATCAAATTCCCCAGCCTGGAGCACTGGGCCAGTATTTTTCTGCATCCCGAATACATCAAAGGCGTGCACCACCGCGTGGCCGCCGTCGAAAAATTCCTGATGATTGTTTCCTACGTCAAATAAACGCTTGCATCGACGCACGGGCCGGGTGTGCGATCATCCCGCCGTCGAAAAACCCCACCGACGGCGGCTGTCTCCATCGATAAAATTTCCTCGGCAATACCTCATCGACAACACCCCGCGACCGGAACCGCCAGCCAGCGCGGGCGGAATACCCGCGGCGCGCCCAGGATATAGTGTTCAAAAAAAACCGGTGCGAATGGATCAGCTGAGGCGTGCCGTTTCGCGATCGGCCGCGGGCACGTTACCATGCCCTCTCCGAATCAAACCTGGGGAGAAGACAACGTGGCGATCTGGAAATCCGGGACAACGCTGGACGAAGTGAATCAGATGGGCGCCAATACCCTGGTGCATCACCTGGGTATCACCGTCGTGGAGATCGGCGACGATTTTCTCAAGGCTTCGATGCCAGTCGATCACCGCACGCATCAGCCGATGGGGATTTTGCACGGCGGCGCCTCGGTCGCGCTGGCGGAAACCGTGGGCAGCATCGCCGCGTCGCGCTGCGTGCCGCCGGACCATTACTGCGTCGGCCTTGAAATCAACGCCAACCATCTGCGCGCGGTGCGCGAAGGTTTGATCACCGCCGTGGCGCGCCCGATTCATCTCGGTCGCAGCACGCAGGTGTGGGACATTCGCATCAACGACGAACAGGACCAGCCGGTGTGCATCTCGCGCCTCACCATGGCCGTGCTCAAGGGCCCGGCATCCGGCCGCTGAACGCGGCCCGCCACCAGAGTGTTTTTCAGGCGGGCTTCAGACCGCCGCGCGCCTTGCGCGCGAAAAACTGCTCGGCGATATAAATAACCAAGGCCGCCCACACCAGGCCAAAGCCGAGCAGTTGCTCCTCGGAAAACGGTTCGCGATAAACCAGTACGCCAAGCAGAAACTGCATGCTGGGTGTGATGTATTGCAATACGCCGATCTGCGACAACGGAATGCGCTGCGCCGCCGTGGCGAACAATAACAGCGGTATCGTGGTCACCGCGCCCGCGCCCACCAGCAGCGCGTCGATGGCCGCGCCCTCGTGCAGAAACGCGCCCCGCCCCTGCGACTGGCAATACAGCAGATACCCCAGCGCGAAGGGAAACAGCAGCGTCGTCTCCAGCGTCAATCCGTACAGCGACCCGAGCGGCGCGGTTTTTTTCACAAAGCCGTAAATCGCGAAGCTGCCCGCCAGCACCAGCGCAATCCAGGGCAGGCGTCCGTACAGAATCGTGAGATACACCACGCCCGCGGCCGCCAGCGCAATCGGCAGCCATTGCAAAGGACGCAGGCGCTCGCGCAGGAACACCACGCCCAGCAATACGCTGAGCAAGGGATTGATGAAATAACCGAGGCTGGTTTCGATGATGTAACCGGCATTGACCGCCCAGATATAAGTCAGCCAGTTGACGCCGACCAGCAGCGCGGCCGCGAGGTAAATGCCGACCACCCGCGCGGAGGCGATCGATGCGCGGAATTTTCGCAACCGTCCGCTGATCAGCAGAACCGCAATGAGCAGCAGGCAGGACCACAACATGCGATGGCTGATGATCTGCGACGCCGGCACGGCGTGCAGCCAGATCCAGTAAATCGGAAACAAACCCCATGTCAGGTACGCGGCCAGCGCGTACACAATGCCTTTGTTCATGTTTCGACACCCGCGCCCCCAACCGTGCCAGGACAGCAGTGTGCAACAACTCGGGCCGCGCCGCCATCGCCTTGTGATTCTGCGGCAACTTCAACACCATCGGCGGCCGCACCGGCATTTACGAGGCGGATTACAGCACCATACAAAGTACGCCGACACCGCCGTAACCGGTTCGGGCACCGCCGCGCGCCGGCGATGCCCGTTTTCGTTCAGTCGAAACCGCGCAGACAAATCGCTTCATCGAAGGGAGTACGCGCCGTGCGAATCGCATTGAGCGGATGCTCCGTGTCGCGATAGCCCAGCGCCATGCCGGCGAACACCATTTCCTGCGGCGGCAATTGCAAAAAACCGGCGATGGCGCGCGGCCAGCTCGCCCACACTTCCTGCGGGCAGCTGTCGAGCCCGCGCTCGACCGCGAGCAGCATCAAGGTCTGCATGAACATGCCCAGATCCGCCCACTGCGGCGCGCCGAAGCGGCGATCGACACAGAAAAACAAACCCACCGGCGCACCGAAAAAATCGAAATTGCGGCGCAGCAGATCGAGTTGTCCCGCGCGGTCCTTATCGCCGACGCCGAGCGCCGCGTAACGCTGCGCGCCGGTTTCGCGGCGCCGTCGGCGGAACGGCTCCCACAGGTTTTCCGGATAGACCGCGTACTCCGCCTCCTCGCCGGTGACACCCGCGTCCAACTGCGCCGCGATCAGCGCCTTGAATCGCCGCAGCTCGGCGCCGCCCAGCGCATGAATCCGCCAGGGTTGCAGATTGCCGCCCGAAGGCGAGCGCTGCGCGATCGTCAGTATTTCGCGCAGCAGTTCCACCGGCACCGGATCGGATTTGAAAGCGCGCACGGACTGGCGCCGCGCAACCGCGTCCTCAACATTCACCGTGAAAATTTCCAATGCAATGTCATTTTTTATACCGCTTCTGCCGTGATTTCACATTCAGCGCAGATCCAGGACGGCGCGCAGCAGGTAACGGCCACCTTCCTGCTCAAACAGGGCCACGGCCCCGACGGGAACATCCTGGATCATTTGCGCGCGCATAAATCAATTCGTTGCCGATCATAAATACGCCGGCCGGCTCATCGCCCAAACGGCCGCTGCGCAGGATATTCGCCAATCGCTCGATGACAACACGGTCGCTGGAGACGTGCCGTCCTTGCCGCCCGCGAGCGCGACATTCCCGACGCCGTCGACCACGGCCCAGCGCGTCTCTTGCGGCTTTTTCTCCCGCGTCGGACAAACAATTCCGCCAGCGCCACCGGCATCACTCCCAGCCCTTGCCTGCGCCAGCCAGACGGCGCAGCAGCGGCGCCGGCGCCCAGCGCGCGCCATGCACCGCGCCCAGCGCGGTCGCCGTCTCCAGAATCCTGTCCAGGCCGATCTGCTGCGCCCAGTACATCGGGCCGCCGCGAAACGCGGGAAAACCGTAGCCGTTCACGAACACGATATCGATATCGCCCGCGCGCGCGGCGGTGCCGTCCTCCAGCACCTTGGCGCCTTCGTTGATCAGAGGATGCAGCAGGCGCGCGCGAATCTCCTCGTCGGACAAGGTGCGCCGCTCGATGCCGAGTTCGGCGGCGATCTGTTCGATCATGCGCAGCGCATCGGCGTTGGGCGTGCGCTTGCGGCCATCGTAATCGTAAAAGCCGCGCCCGCATTTCTGGCCGAGCCAGCCGTTGTCGACCATGCGCTCCAGGATTTTCGGGAAGCGCTCGTTGGCGCCGTATTGCTGCTCGCGCAACTTGCGAACCTTGAGCCCGACGTCGTTGCCGGAAAGATCGCGCATGGCGAACGGCCCCATCGGCATGCCGAATGCCTCCATCACACGGTCGACCTGCTCCGGCGTTGCGCCCTCCTCCAGCAAAAATTCCGATTCGCTGGTGTAGTACTGCAACATGCGGTTGCCGATGAAACCGTCGCAATTGCCCGCCAGCACCGGCACCTTGCCCAGCGTTTTTCCCAGCGCCATGACGGTGGCGATAGTCTGCGCGGAACTGTTTGCGCCGCGCACGTTTTCCAGCAGCTTCATGACATTGGCCGGGCTGAAAAAATGCGTGCCGATCACCTGGGACGGACGGCGCGTCGCGCCGGCGATCGCGTCGATATCGAGCGACGACGTGTTGCTCGCCAGAATCGCGTGCGCCGGCGCGTACCGGTCGAGCTCGCGGAAAATATCCTGTTTCAGCGCCATGTTTTCGAACACGGCCTCGACAACGATATCGGCATCCGCGACCGCATCGAAGCCGGCCGCGCCACGAATCAATTCCAACGCGCGCCGCATGCCGGCCTCGCTCACACTGCCGCGGGCCACCGAGGTGGCGTAATTTTTTTCGATGACGCCGAGCCCGCGCTGCAACGCTTCCGCTGAAACATCGATCAGCGTGACCGGAATGCCGGCGTTGGCGAAACACATGGCGATGCCGCCGCCCATGTTGCCGGCGCCGATCACCGCCGCGCGACGAATCGGCAGCGGCCGGCAGTCCGCCGGCACCGAATCGATTTTGCGCGCCTGGCGCTCGGCGAAAAACAAATGTTGCAGCGCATAATGCTGCGGGCTGTCGTAACAGGATTGAAAACACTCGTGCTCGAACAGCAAGCCCTCCGCCAAGGGCAAACGGCACGCGGCCTCCAGGCAGTCGATGATTTTCGCCGGCGCCAGCAGCCCGCGCGACTTTTTCTCGATGCGCGCGCGCAGCGCGGCGAATACCGTGGCATCGACGCCGCTGACTTTATCCTGGGTGCGGCCGACCACGCGCAGCGGCCGCCGTTCGTCGATGACGCGTCGCGCGAAGGCGATGGCGCCGTCGAGCAGATCGCCCTCGACGATGTGGTCGACGATGCCGAGTTCCGCCGCCCGCGCCGCGCCCAGCGGATTGCCCGAATACATGATGTCGAAGGCCGGCTCGATGCCGATCAGGCGCGGCAGGCGCTGGGTGCCGCCGGCGCCGGGCAGCAGTCCCAGTTTGATTTCCGGCAGGCCGACCTGCGCCGACGGCACCGCCACGCGCCAGTGGCAGGTCAGGGCCACTTCCAGGCCGCCGCCGAAGGCCGTGCCGTGAATCGCGGCAATCACCGGCTTCGCGCAATCCTCCAGCGCGGCCTGGATATCGCGCACCCGCGGCGGATCGAAGCGGCGCTCGAATTCGCGGATATCCGCGCCGGCGAAAAACGTCTTGCCGCCGCCGGCGATGATCAGCGCCTTGACCGCGTCGTCGGCGAGCGCGCGCCGCAAGCCATCGGCCAGCCCGATGCGCACGGCGTGCCCGAGCGCGTTGACCGGCGGATTGTCGACCGTGAGCACGGCGATATCGCCGTCGATGCGGTAATGGACTGCGGCCATCGTATTCCCCTCGCGTGAGACGACGTCGCCCGTCATGCGCGCGCATCGCCGTGAATCGAATTTTTGCCTGCGGCGCGGCGGCGTGCCGCGCCCCGCATTGTTATCCGGCGGCTTTTCACCGCTTTTTATTGTTGAAAACCGAATGGCGTGTTGTTCAACCCTGAACGACTTATTGCTGAACCCTGAACAGCTGTCGCGCACTCCGAACGATTTCAGGGTTGAACCGCGAATGACCCGATAGCCGGAGCAGCAACGACTCAATGCCTGAATCGAATCGCCGTTATCGCTTCTGGACGCCACTCTTGCCAGCACGACAACGCGCAGCGCTTTTTCGCGCGCGGTTGCGCGCTGTTATTTCTTTGCGCTAGGATTTTCGCCGATGATAATATTTATTCAGCCTACCGAAAATCAATAATAATCGCGGCGAATCTTTTTCGCCTTCGCAGCAGCGAGGACACCAACATGCGCGATGCCGCCATTGTCGCCACCGCCCGCACTCCCATCGGCCGCGCGTTCCGCGGCGCTTTCAACGACACCGGCGCCGTGACGCTCGGCGGCCACGTCATTCATGCCGCGGTGCGGCGCGCGGGCATCGATAACGCGGAAGTGGAAGACGTGGTGCTCGGCGCGGGCCATCCCGAAGGCACCCAGGGTTCCAATTGCGCGCGCCTGTGCGCGATCCGCGCCGGCCTGCCGGTGACCGTGCCGGGCGTCACGCTGACCCGCAATTGCTCGTCGGGCTTGCAGGCCATCGCCATCGCCGCCAACCGCATCCAGACCGGCGATATCGATATCGCGGTGGCCGCGGGCGTGGAATCGGTATCGCTGCTGCGCGAGCACAAAAACACGTATCGCGCGCAGGACGAATGGATTGCGCAGCACAAGCCGGAATTGTATTGGCCGATGATCCAGACCGCCGATCTGGTCGCGCGGCGTTACGAGGTCAGCCGCGAAGCCCAGGACGCCTACGCGCTGGAGAGCCAGCAACGCACCGCGTTCGCGCAGCAGGCCGGGCGCTTCGACGCGGAAATCGCGCCGCTGAAAAGCGTCAAGGTGATATTCGACAAACAAAACCAGATCGTCGGCCGCGAGGCAGTGATGCTGACCCGCGACGAAGGCAATCGCCCCGACACCACGCAGGCCGGACTGGCGGCGCTGCAACCGGTGGCGGGCCCCGGCAATTTCATCACCGCCGGCAACGCCAGCCAGTTATCCGACGGCGCATCGGCCTGCGTGCTGGTGGAAGGCGATCTCGCGCAGCGGCGCGGTTTGCCGGTGCTCGGTTATTTCCGCGGCCTCGCCGTGGCCGGCTGCGAACCCGATGAAATGGGCATCGGCCCGGTGTTCGCCGTGCCCAAATTGCTGAAGCGTTTCAATCTGCGCATCGACGACATCGGCCTGTGGGAATTGAACGAAGCCTTCGCCTCGCAGGTCCTGTATTGCCGCGACCGGCTCGGCATTCCCTGGGAGCGCCTGAACGTCAACGGCGGCGCCATCGCCATCGGCCATCCCTTCGGCATGACCGGCGCGCGCTGCGCCGGCCACGCGTTGATCGAGGGCGCGCGCCGCGGCGTGCGTTTCGCCGTGGTCACCATGTGCATCGGCGGTGGCGCGGGCGCCGCCGCGCTGTTTGAAATCGCCTGACAACACCACTCGCGCGCTCGCGGCATGCGCGAGCGCCAACCCCTCTCGATATTTTTCCAACACGCGCCAATCGCTATCGACTTTCCGCTCGGCTGCACGCGCTCCAGGCGATGAGATTTACCCGATCGATAGCGCTCCCCACGCGCCGCCACCGCCATCTGGATAGGCGTTGCGGCAGTCCAGGGCGACGCTGAATTCCGCTCGCCCGATAAACATGAGTTGAGTACGGCACCGCACAGTCCGGCACTGTGCGCGACGATACAAAGGACGCCCGACCCACGACTCCGCGCGCCGCCACAACGGTCCGCGCCAGTGCTTCGAGGTGAGCGTCCATGACACACACATTAAGAATTCACACTCTCTCCATTTTCCTGGTGGCGATGGCCGGCCCGGTTTCCGCGGAGCTTGGCGGCAACGGCGCCTCGGTGCGGACCGATCAGTCCAAACTGCAGGCCACGTTGAGCAGCAGCGACGCCGGTCCCTACACATTGCACACGCTGCAAACGGCTACGGGCACGCAGGTGCGCGAATACGTCTCGCGCGCGGGCACGGTGTTCGCCGTGGCCTGGGACGGCCCGCAGATGCCGGATCTGCAACAGCTGCTCGGTTCTTATTTCGAGCGCTACACCACGCTCGCGCAACAGCGCGCCGGACGCGGACCGCTGACCATCGCGGAAGCCGATTTCGTCGCGCAGTCCGGCGGACACATGCGCTCGTTTTCGGGAAGGGCTTATCTGCCGGATCAGGTGCCGGCCGATGTGGCCATCGCAACGATTCAATAAGGAATTCACGCAACGCCACGCCAGCGCGCGCTTCGCGCCGCTGTCGTGCGCCATCGACAAGGAGACCGAATCATGCGGCGAGTATCGCTATTGTTGTGCCTTCTCTGTGCGGCCCTGGCAGGATGCGGCGGTGGTGGCGGTGGCGGCGGCGATGGCGGCAGCACGCCGAAAGCCGCGGCGTCGCCGCCGCCAACCGCGACCACGCCGGCCAACGTGCTGCCGATCAGCGTCAACATCGGCCTCGGCAACAGCACCAACCTGCCCTTCGCCAGCGTCACGGTGTGCACGGCCGGCAATCCCAATCAGTGCCAGACCATCAACGACATCATCGTCGATACCGGTTCCTTCGGATTGCGCGTGCTCGCCTCCGCATTGCCGGGCAGCGTGCTGCTGCAGCAGGTGGCCGACAGCAATAATTTTCCGATCGTGGAATGCTCGCAATTCGCCGACGGTTCCAGCTGGGGCCCGGTGAAAACCGCCGACGTCACCATCGGCAGTAAAACAGCGGGGGCGATTCCGATCCAGGTCATCGGCGACCCGAATTTCTCCACGGTGCCCGGCGCCTGCTCCAGCACCGGTCCCATTCACAATACGGCGCAGACCTTCGGCGCCAACGGCGTGCTCGGCATCGGCGCATTCGCCCACGACTGCGGCAACCTGTGCGTGACCAATACCTCGAATCTCTATTTCATCTGCCCGCCCGGGCAGGACTGCCAGGCGACAACCGTGCCGCTGAATAACCAGGTGCAGAACCCGGTGGCGTTTTTCCCCACCGACAATAATGGCGTGGTGATCACGCTGCCGGCGGTGCCCGCCGCCGGCGCCACTTCCGTCGACGGCTCGCTGATCTTCGGCATCGGCACGCAGAGCAACAACGGGCTCGGCAACGCGCGCGTGTTCGCCCTCAACAGCAGCGGTAATTTCAGCACCCTGTACAACGGCCAGTCCTATACGCGCAGCTTTTTCGACAGCGGCTCCAACGCGCTTTTCATCCAGGACTCGACGATACCGGTGTGCACCGATGCCAGTGTGAAGGGCTTTTACTGCCCCGCCTCCACGCTCAACCTGACCGCCACCATCGCCTCATCCTCGGGCGCAACCGGCGTCGTCGATTTCAGCGTAGCGAACGCGCTCAACCTGCTGAACGGCAATCCCAGCTTCACCGCGTTCAGCAATCTGGCGGCACCGAGCGCACTGCCTAACAGCTTCTCCTGGGGCCTGCCATTTTTCTACGGGCGCACGGTCTATACCGCGCTGGAAGGCAGCAGCACGCCGGGCGGCACCGGTCCCTACGTGGCTTATTGAAAAAAACATCGTGTCTAGTCCTGAAATAAGTTGACACTTTCTACCCCCGCCCGATGCACTGCATCGGGCGTTCTGTAGCTCAACGCGTAGTGCGGCCGTTCCGTGTTGTAGATAGCCACTGACTCCCTCACCAT
>Ga0153956_1002838_pt1 | contig 12069 bp, 9 predicted proteins | sample TSFL040MetaG_FD_104704 | JGI IMG/M metagenome (GOLD analysis project Ga0153956, IMG submission 104704) | Attine ant fungus gardens microbial communities from Florida, USA - TSFL040 MetaG | ecosystem: Host-associated > Fungi > Mycelium > Unclassified | place: USA: Florida, Wekiwa Springs...
AGGATCAGGGGTTTCGCGGCCATCCCCTTGACCATGTCCTGCGTCAGCACGCCGCCGGTGGAGCAGCCCAGGAACACGTCGCAGCCGGGCATGACGTCCGCCAGCGTGCGCAGTCCGGTCTTCTGCGAGTAGCGCGCCTTTTCGGTGGTCACGCCCGCGCGGCCGTCGTAGATCAGGCCCTTGGAGTCGCAGGCCCACACGTTGCTGCGATTCAATCCCAGTCCCACCAGCAGGTCGAGGATGGCGATGGCGGCGGCGCCGGCGCCGGATACCACCAGCTTCACCTCGCCGATGTTCTTGCCCACCAGCTCCAGGCCGTTGTGGATGGCGGCGGCAGAGATGATGGCGGTGCCATGCTGGTCATCATGGAACACCGGAATGTTCAGCCGTTCCGTCAGCTTGCGCTCGATGTAGAAGCACTCCGGCGCCTTGATGTCCTCCAGGTTGATGCCGCCGAGGGTCGGCTCCAGGGAGGCGACGATGTCGATCAGCTTGTCCGGATCGCGTTCGGCCAGTTCGATGTCGAACACGTCGATGCCGGCGAACTTCTTGAACAGGCAGCCCTTGCCCTCCATCACGGGTTTGGCCGCCAGTGGTCCGATGTCCCCGAGTCCCAGCACGGCCGTGCCGTTGGTGATCACCCCGACCAGGTTGGAGCGCGAGGTGAAGTCCGCCGCGGTATGCGGGTCGGCCGCGATGTCCAGGCAGGGATAGGCGACGCCGGGGGAGTAGGCCAGCGACAGGTCGCGCTGGTTGGTCAGCGGCTTGGTCGGAGTGACCGAAATCTTGCCCGGGGTCGGCAGGCGGTGATAGTCACGGGCGGCGTCGCGCAGGGCGGCTTCGGCGGGGGACAGCTTGTTGGGCATGATCGGGTCGCTGACAGGATAAAAAGAGACGGGATTCTGTGCCCCCGGGTCGCCGAACACCAGAGGCCGTGCCCACGGCCCCCGGCATGGAAAATGACCCTTGCCTAATCGTGGCAGCTGAAATTGGCCGCGGACTGCGGGTCCCCGCTGCCGTTGTACTGCGCGTGCTGCGGGTACGGACACAGCGGCCGGCTGCGGCCCGGGAAGTCGTGCCCCGTGGCCACCACCTGCGCCGGCGCCTTGCCTTCTTCCACCCAGGCCACGAGCGCGGACAGCATGTCGAACTGGTCGAGCGTGGCCTCACCGCCGCCGCAATGCCCCATGCCCGGCACCAGGAACAGGCGGCTCCAGTCGCTCACCGGCTGCGGGCCGTTGTCGCCGGACAACCGCTCGTAGTAGCGGATGGTGTCCAGGGCCGAGAACCAGGGGTCGCTCATGCCGTGATAGAAGATCAGCTTGCCGCCATGGGCCGTGAACGACGACAGGTTGCTCCAGGCGTCGGTATCGCCGGCCATTTCCCGGGCATCGTGCGCCGCCGCGGCCAGCGCATCCACGTTCATGCGGGTTCCGGTAGGCGCGGGTCCCACCGGAACCAGGCCGCCGCTCAGCAGGCCCGGAATCCCCATGCCCTTGAAGCCGATGCCGGTGTCATATGGAAAGCCGGTGTAGACCGCGATGCCGGCGGAGGTTTTCGGGCCCGCGAAACCCGTCTTGATGGCGTCCACCTGGGCGGCGGACAGGCACTGGTCGGTCTTTTTGCCCGGACATTGCAAAACCGCGGGGTCGAAGTGGCACCCGCGCACATTGAAAATCATCCCGTCCTTGGCCCCGTCGAGCGCATCGCAGGCCTTGAGCAGGCTGTCCACGACCAGTTTGCGGTCGCTGTCGGACAGCGCCAGGGAGGTCACGGGATGGCCCTGCGCATCCTTCGGGGCGATGGCGTTCAGCCGGGTGCTGATGAAGGAGGTCGCGAGGTTCGAGTAGTTGGTGCGCATGGCGGGGCTGCCCGCCACGATGCCGTCGAACAGCCGCGGATAGCGCTGGGACGCGATCATGGCCTCGCGGCCGCCGGTCGAGCAGCCCACGAAGTAGCTATGCGCCGCCGCATTGCCATAGTGCGCGGCAACCAGTGGCCTGGCGGCGTCCATGACCTTGCCGATGTCCTGGTACAGGAAATCCAGCAGCGCCTGCTGGTCCGCCATGAAGCTCGAATCGAACACCGTGCCCTCGTGCCCCGAGTCGCTGCTCACCACGGCAAAGCCGCGGGTCAGGGCGGGCGAGTCCCCCGCCGCCGTCGCCCCCATGGGGAACTGCACCGAGCCATTCAGGCCGCCGCCACCCTGGTACAGCAGCCGGCCGTTCCAGTGCTCCGGCAGCGCGAGCGCGAAACGGATGCCATAGGCTTTGCCGTCGCGGCCGGTGTGGGCGCCGATGATGCCCTCCACCTGGCAGCGCGCGGGAGCCTGCAGCGCCGGACCCGGCGGTGCGCCCGGCGGGATGGCGATGGGGCCGGCGGCCAGCAGCTCGGCCTTCTGGATCGTCACGCCGGGACCGGCCGCGAGCTTCACGAGGTCCTGGCAATTGCCGGCGGCCCGGGCGGCCGGGCAGGCGATGACGATCACGGCCAGCATCGCGGCCGCGCGCGGCATGTACTTGGGCATGGGTCCCCCTGGTGATGACGATTACATCATACGATGGGCCTCGGGCCGGTGGCGCCGGATTTGCCGCCGCCGCGGCTTTTCCCGCCCGGCACAGGTGTGCTGGCTGCATTGCGCCGCTGTTGGCTTTGCAACTATCGTTGTTCATCCGATTGCCGCGTCCCGGCATGGACGGCCACGTGGCGCTGCGTTCAAGGGGGTTCTTCTTTACATGCGTACTCATTTCCTGGCGGCGCTCGGCGCTGCCGCGCTCACTGTGGGCGCGATCCTGGTGGCCCCGGTACAGGCCGGGGAAACCGATCCGGCCGACCTGCCGCAGAACGCCGGCGAGTGGTCCAACTATGGCCGCGACTGGAACGAGCAGCGCTTCAGCCCGCTGACCCAGGTCAACGACCAGAACGTCAAGCAGCTGGGCCTGGCCTGGTTTGCCGACCTGGCGGAGAAGGGCGGCAGCTACGAGACCACCCCGCTCGTGGTCGATGGCCGCATCTTCGTGACCTCACCGTGGAGCAAGGTCTACGCCTTCGATGCCAGGACCGGCAAGCGGCTGTGGAAGTACGACCCGAAGGTCCCCGGCGCCTTCGCCGTCAAGCTGTGCTGCGGCATTGTCAACCGCGGCGCCGGCTACTGGAAGGGCAAGGTCATCTGGGGCACGCTCGACGGGCGGTTGCTGGCGGTCGATGCGAAGACCGGCCACAAGGTCTGGGAGGTGCAGGCCACCGATCCCGCCAAGTGGCAGTCGATCACCGGTGCGCCGCGTGTTGCCGACGGCCGCGTGTTCATCGGTGAGGCGGGATCGGAGTTCGAGCAGCGCGGTTATCTGTCCGCGTTCGATGCCAGCACCGGCAAGCGGTTGTGGCGCTGGTTCGTGGTGCCAGGCGACCCCTCCAAGCCCTACGAGCAGCCTGAACTGGCCATGGCGGCCAGGACCTGGGCGCCGGATTTCTGGAAGCAGGGCGGCGGCGGCACCCCCTGGGACGGCATCCTGTACGACGCCGAGACCGGCAATGTGCTGATCGGCACCGGCAACGGCGCTGACTGGCCGTCCGAGGTCCGCTCTCCCGGCGGTGGCGACAACCTGTTCACGGCCTCGGTCGTGGCCATCAATGCCAGAACGGGCAAGTACGCGTGGCACTACCAGGAGACCCCGGCGGAGAGCTTCGACTTCGACAGCACCGCCCAGCTGACCGCGGCCGACCTCGTGATCGACGGCGAGAAGCGCCATGTGATCATGCACGCCCCCAAGAACGGCGTGTTCTATGTGCTGGATGCGAAGACCGGCAAGGCCATTTCCGCCGACCTGTTCATCCCTTCCGCCAACTGGTTGACCGGTTTCGACGCCGAGCACCACGCCATCCTCAACCCGGAGGCCAACTACGGCAAGACCGGCAAGGGTTGGCAGCTGATCGGTTTCCAGTCGCATGTCTGGTATCCCATGGCCTTCAGCCCCGTCACCGGCTACATGTATCTCCCGACCAGCTACGGCACCTTTGGCTACGTCGCCAAGGCCGGTGAGAAAATGGGCAACCAGATGCTGTCCATCGACATCACCGCGCGCCCGCAGGGGGCGCCGCAGGAGATGAAGCCGGGTCCGCGTGCCTATCTGCAGGCCTGGGATCCGGTGAACAGGAAACCGGCCTGGATCCAGCCCGAGGGCAGCGCCCGCGCCGGCACCATGGCGACGGCCGGCAACCTGGTGTTCCAGGGGGGCAATAAAAATACCTTCAATGCCTTCCGCGCCGACACCGGCGCGCTGGTGTGGTCGGCGGAAACGCAGGCGACGGTTGCCGGCGGTCCGGCCAGCTACGCCATCGACGGCACGCAGTACATTGCCGTGGTGGCCGGCGGCGGCGGCGGTTTCGGCATTCCCGACGCCTACCACGCGCCCAACTACTCCCGCCTGCTGGTCTACAAGCTCGGCGGCACGGTGCAACTGCCGCCGAAGGAAGCCTACACCCCGCCGGTACTCAACCCGCCGCCGGAGTTCGGCACGCCGGAGCAGGTGGCGCTGGGCGACAAGCAGTACGTGGCGCACTGCGCCGGCTGCCACGGCAACAATGACGCCAACGGCCGCGCGGTCAGCAGCCTGTTCCCGGACTTGCATTACTCAGGCCAGCTGTGGACCGCCGACGGCTTCAAGGCCGTGGTACTGGGCGGCGCGCTGAAGGACAACGGCATGGTGTCGTTCGCCAAGGACCTCACGCCAGCGGATGCCGAGGCCATCCGTGCCTACCTGGTGCATAAGACGAACGACCTGAAGCTGCATCCGCCGCCGCCCTTCGTCTTCCCGGGTGGTCCGCCGCCGGCCGCGGCCGCTGCCCACGGGGCAGCGCCTTCGGCACCCGCCGCGCCGCCACCGCCCGCGTTGCACCAGTAACCGCGGACGACGCGAGGATCAGCCCGGCACTCCTGCGGGGGTGCCGGGCTTTTTGCGTTTTTGAGGCCGGTGAATCGCGGATTTATTGTTGTGTTGTCTACGTCCTGAGGACTTGACAACCCTGTTTGTTGTGAAATTTGCTCTGTGACATCCCGTCATGTCACCCTGTACGGCAAGCCAAGGTTTCCCGGGGTCAATTTATCGTGTCTTTCAACAAGGGCCGGATCGGATTCGGGGTGGCTGCCGTGGCAGTCGCGTTGGGGATGAACGCCTGGGGTCAGAGCAAGCCGCAGCCGCCGGTGCTGCCGGTGGAGACCAGCGACGTTGCGGTGCTGCCGCCCGCCGGACCGCACCGGATCTTCATTGAAAGCCAGCTGCCCGACACCTACACCACCGATGGCGCCGACGTCATCGACGGCGACAGCGGCAGAATCCTCGGCCAGGTCCCGGTGTGCTGCCAGGGCCTGATTGCGGTTTCGCGCAGTGCCGATCATGTCTACGTGGTCGAGACCTTCTACAGCCACTACAACCGCGGCAAGCGCGAGGACGTGCTCAGCGTCTATGACGGCCGCACCTTGAGCCTGCAGAAGGAAATCCCCCTGCCCGAACGCAAGCTCGCCGGCTACCTGCCGTCGCTGTTCGACACCAGCCTCGATGGCAGGCTGGCCTACGTCAACGGTGACGCCGGTATGCACGTGGTCGACCTGGACAAGGGCAGGCTCGTGACCACCGTGTCCATGCCGGGCTGCAGCTCCGTGTTCCCGTCGGGCAACCGTGATTTCGGCTTCGTGTGCGGCGACGGCACCGTGGGCAACGTGCGCGTGCCGGAAACCGGTGAGGCCCATGCGGTGTTCAGCAAGCCGTTCTTCGATGCCGAGCACGATCCGCTGTTCGCCGAGGTGGGCGGTGATCGCGCCACCGGCGAGGCCTGGTTCGTCACCTTCACCGGCAAGGTGTGGCCGGTGAAGTTCGGCGCCGACGGCAGTGCGCCGGAGGTCGGTCAGCCCTGGTCGCTCGACGAGGCCGCCGGCCAGCCGCAGGCGACCACTGCCGTGCAGCAGCTGGCCTGGCGTCCCGGCGCTTACGGCAAGGTCATGGTCTATCACCATGCCAGCCACCAGCTGTTCGTGCTCATGCACCAGGGCAAGTACTGGTCGCACAAGGACCCGGGCACCGAGGTCTGGGTGCTGGATACGCAGACCCACAAGCTGGTGAAGCGCATCATGCTGCAGCATCCCTCCGCCACCGTGCTGGTGTCGCAGGACGAGCATCCGCAGCTCTACACCCTGAGCACCGAGCCGCACGAACTTATGGTGTACGACGTCGGCAGCGGCAAGCTGCTGCACCATCGCAAGGAAGCCGGCTCGCTCATGCTCGGCACGGGCTACTGACGCCGCGTCGAACCGGCGAACCCCAAGGCTGACCATGCTGCCGCTCGATCCATCCATCCCGCTGACCTGCCGGGTGCTGGGCGCGCTGGTGTTCGCGGGCGCCGCCCTCGGCAAGCTGCGCCATGCCACGGAGTTCACCGGCGTGGTGGCCAACTACCGGTTGCTGCCGGAAGCGCTGGCCACCCCCGCGGCATGGCTGGTGGTCGTGCTGGAAATCGCCGTGGCATTGTCACTGGCTGCGGGCCTGTGGTTGTCCGCGGGCGTGACGCTCGGCTGCGTGCTGCTGGCCGTGTTCGCTCTCGCCATGGGCGTGAATCTCGCCCGCGGCCGCCGCCAGATCGACTGCGGCTGTTTTCAATCCGCGCTGCGGCAGCATCTGCGCCCGGCGCTGCTGGTGCGTAACGCGCTGCTGACTGGGTTGCTGCTGGTGGCCGTGCTGCCTGCCGCGCCGGGCATTTCAGCGTTGCAATGGGTCGATGGCATCGCCGCGGGGCTGGTGCTGTTTCTGGTCTATCAGGCGGGAAACGAGCTCCTGGCGCTGCGGGACGCCGTGGATGCCCTGCGCAAGAGGTTTGCATGATGCTACTGGTGTCCCAGGGGCTGTTGTGGGTGGTGGTGATCGTGCTGGCCATCGCGGTGCTGGCGCTGGCGCGTCAGATCGGCGTGCTGCATGAACGCATCGCGCCGGTGGGTGCGCTCAACATCAGCCGCGGCCCGCAGCCCGGCGAAGCCGCACCCAGGCTCACGGCACGCACGCTGGCCGGCAACAGCATCGACGTCGGCGGCGCGCAGCCGGCCGGCAGCCTGCAACTGCTGCTGTTCGTGGCGGCCACCTGTCCCGTATGCAAGGTGTTGCTGCCCACCGCCCGCGTGTTTGCCGACAACGAGGGCCTCGACCTGGTGCTGGTGGGCGATGGCGATGGCGGCGAACTCGCCGCCATGGCGCGCCGCTTCGAGCTCGATCCGGCGCGCTTCGTCAACGCCGCCGAGGTCGGCCTGGCCTACCAGGTGGGCAAGCTGCCGTACGCGGTGCTGATCAGCGAGCCCGGTGTCATCGTGGCCCAGGGCCTGGTGAACAGCCGCGAGCACCTGGAAAGCCTGGTGGTTTCACACGAGACCGGCGTCAAATCCGTGCAGGAGTACCTGCGCAACCGCCGTGCCTCCCCGGTCAATCCGCGCTGAATCTGACAAAGAGTGCATCATGAACTCAAATCGCACCGCTGATACCACTGCCACGCTGGCCGAACGCCTGTCCCGCCGCCTGGCGCGCCAGACCTCCCGCCGCAACCTGCTGACGCGCCTGGGAGCCGCCCTGGTGGCGGCACCCGTGCTGCCGCTGCTGCCCGTGATGCGCGCCGACGCCGCGGATCAACCTGCGGCGGCGAAGCCGGCGACCCATGAAAAGGAGCTCACGGACTTCGAGAAGCACTCGCAGTCCAAGGACCCCGGCAAGTGCGACTACTGGCGTCACTGCGCCATCGACGGCGCCCCCTGTGCCGGCTGCGGCGGCGGCATCCATACCTGTCCCCCGGGAGCCCAGCCGGCGCTGACGTCCTGGATCGGCACCTGCCGCAATCCCGATGACAGCCGCTACTACCTCGTGGCCTACCGTGACTGCTGCGGCAAGGACCTGTGCGGGTCGGCGCAGGATGGCCTGTGCTTCACCAATGACCGCGAGCTCCCGGTGTACCGCCCGCAGTCCAACAACGACACCATCTGGTGCTTCGGCACCAGCGCCATGAGCTATCACTGCACCACCTCGGCGCTGATCGGCCTGGCCAGCGAAAAATGAAGCCATGGCTGTGGGCCGGTGCGGCCGCGGCACTGCTGGTCCTGGCCTGCGGCCTGATGACCGCCACGGTCCACGCCCAGGACGCTCCGGATTTCAATCCGTTGCAGGGCAGTGCTCAGGGCACCCCGGTGCCGCAGCTCACGCAGGGGCAGACCCACTACATGATCAGCTGTGGCGGCTGCCATGGTGTCCTGGGCAGTTCCGCCAGGCACAATGTGCCGGAGTTGCACGGCAGCGTGGGCAAGCTGCTGTGCACCCAGGCCGGGCGCGAGTACGTCGTGCGCCTGCCCAACGTCGCCTTCGCCGGCGTGGACGACCAGGTCCTGGCTGAAATCCTGAACTACGTGGTGTTGAGCTTCAGCGACGCAAGCCTGCCGCAAGACTTCAAGCCCTATACGGCGACGGAAGTCGGCAAGCTCAGGCACGAGCCGAACAAGAACACCAACCTGTGGAACTTGCGCCAGGCCATCCTGGCGCAGACCGACCCGGCTTGCGGCCAGCCCAAAAGCGCGACACCGGTCGCAGCGCACTGACCAGCGGGTTCGACACCGTCACAATTCGGGCAGCGACGCCTTCAGGCCGCGGCCACGCGGGACGATAGTCGCCAGGAAGGCTCACGGGCATGACCGTGGCGCCAGTGCCTGATCCCAAGGTGTCCCATGTTCAGAAGCCGTCAGACCGATGCTGTCTCCGCCGCCAACGTGGCCGCGCCCCGCGAGCGTGAGCTCGCCGACCTGCGCAGCGAGGTCGCCACCCTGCGGGCGCAGGTGGCGGCGCAGCAGGTGCAGGCGGCGGATGCGCAGGGCAAACTGGGTGCCATCGACAAGGTCCAGGCCATCATTGAGTTCGCGCTGGATGGCACGATCCTCACCGCGAACGACAATTTCACCCGCGCCATGGGCTACTCCCTCGACGAACTGCGCGGCCGGCACCACCGCCTGTTCGTGGACGACGACTACGCGCGCAGTCCCGAATACCGCGAGTTCTGGTCACGGCTGGGGCGCGGCGAATACAGCACCGGCGAGTTCCACCGGCTTGCCAAGGGCGGTCGTGACATCTGGCTGCAGGCCTCCTACAACCCGGTGCTCGATGCGGCGGGCAGGCCGGTGAAAGTGGTGAAGTTCGCCACCGACATCACGCAGCAGAAGCTGCTCATGCGGCGCCTGGATGAGCTGGTGTCGCGGGTGCGCGTGGCCGTGGGCGAGCTCTCCACCAGCGCGGAGGACATCGCCAGGAGCAGCGATGCCTTGAATCACCGCGTTGAAGCCCAGGCTGCGAACCTGGAGCAGACCGCCGCCTCGATGGAGGAAATGACCAGCACGGTGCGGCAGAACTCTGATAATGCCAACGCGGCCCGGCGCCTGGCGCAGGAATCGCGCGAGCAGGCTGAGCGCGGCGGAGAGGTCGTGAGCCAGGCCGTGTCCGCCATGCAGGCCATCGATGACTCCAGTCACAGGATTGCCGACATCATCGGCGTCATTGATGAGATCGCCTTCCAGACCAATCTTCTGGCATTGAATGCCGCGGTGGAGGCGGCGCGCGCCGGGGACCAGGGTCGAGGCTTTGCGGTGGTCGCCACCGAGGTGCGTGCCCTGGCAGGCCGTTCCGCCGGCGCCGCCAAGCAGATCAAGTCCCTGATCATCGACAGTGTCAGCAAGGTTGCCGACGGCTCGCGGCTGGTGGCGCAGTCCGGTGTGACGCTGAGCGAGATCATGGGCTCGGTGAAGAAGGTCGCGGACATCATCGCTGAAATCGCCGCCGCCTCTGCCGAGCAGAGCACCGGCATCGACCAGATCGGCCTCGCCGTCAGCCAGATGGATGAGGCCACGCAGCAGAACGCCGCCATGGTGGAGGAGGCCACGGCGGCGAGCCGCGCCATCCTGGAACAGGTACGCGCCCTGCAGGGCGCCGTGACCGATGAGCGCCGCGAGACCGGGCGGCCCCGGCTGCGGGCCACCGGCTGAGAAAATCGATCCTGACCGCCGTGAGCTTCTGGCAGTGGCTTGCCGCGATGCGGCAGGGGACTGCCGGCGGCAAAATGCCCCTGTGAAGCAGTTCCGTCGTGGCTTCAGGACTTTACGTCCCGGCGTCCACAGGTCCCGGGGCGGTGCGTTTCGCTCACCGGATTTTACCGGACTTTACTTCATGGGCGGGGAACAACAGGGCCCTCGTGGCTGACTATTTGCAGATCGGGAAATGCGCGGCAAATGCCCGTAAATCCTTGGATGCAGGAGCAGCACATGAGCGTCAGTTCCATTGGTCTTTCAAATATCGCCTACGAACCGTGGGCGTCTTCAGCGACACAAAGCCAGGATGGTTCCAGCAGCGGCGCCGACGCCTGCGGCGGCTCGCAGTCGTCGGGTGATGGCGGCATCCTCCAGGCCCTGGTGCAGGCGCTGCAGGCCGCGGGTATCGGTGGCACCGCGTCTACCGCGGCCACCAGCACGGATGCTTCCGGCAGCGCCTCTGCCACCAGTTCGACCGACGACGGTTCCGGCACGTCCAGCAGTTCGAGTGGGACTGATGCCACCGCCACCGCCCTGCAGACCTTCCTGCAGAACCTGTTCGCGGCCCTGCAGGCGCAGCAGGCTGGGGTCACCAGCACGGGCGCGGGCTCCGATGACGGCGGCAGTGCTTCGGGCAGCACGGTGTCGGCCACTGGTGCCGCGTCCAGCACCGCCTCGACCACCGCTGGCACGTCGGGTACCGGCAGTGCCGCCGCGCCACCGCCACCGCCACCGCCGCCGCAGTGGGGCGGGGATGCCTCTGATCAGCTCTCGAATGCCCTGGCCGGCCTGATCCAGAGTTTTTCAGGTACCGACAGTACCGCGGGCACCACCTCCGGGACGGATGCCACCACCACGGCGTCCGCTTCCAGTTCCACCGCGTCCACCGGCTCCGCGGACAGCGCGCTGCAGAGCAGCTTCGATGCCCTGGCTTCCGCCCTGGGCGGCAGCGGGGGTTCCTCGTCCCTCGATGCCTTCCTGCAGGCATTCCAGGACAACCTGCAGCAGGGACAGATGGTGGGTAACATGGTCAACGTACAGGCCTGATGTCCTGCCAGGCGGGCGCCGTACGGCCATGCCGGGCCGTACGGCCGTACTGGCATCGACCGGAATTTCAAAGCACATGACTCAAATCCTGCTGATCGATGACGATCAGGATCTCGCCGCGCTCCTGGGCGAGTACCTCGCGCGCGATGGTTTCCAGATCGCCACTGCCACGGACGGTGAAACCGGCGTGACGGAGGCGCTGAGCGGTCGCCATGATCTCGTGGTGCTCGACGTCATGCTGCCGCGCCTGAATGGCCTGGAGGTGCTGAAGCGGGTCCGCCAGGAAAGCAGCCTGCCGGTGCTGATGCTGACGGCGCGGGGCGACGATGCCGATTGCGTGGCCGGCCTGGAACTGGGTGCCGATGACTACGTGACCAAGCCCTGCGCACCGCGGACGCTGGTGGCCCGGGTGCGCGCCATCCTGCGCCGCACGCAGCAGGCCGGGGCCGCGGAGCGCACGCCGGAAAAGCTCAGCAGTGGCGACCTCGAGCTGTGGCCGGAACAGCGGCGCGCGCAATGGCAGGGCGAGGCGCTGCGGCTTACCAGCACGGAGTTCAGCCTGCTGGAGCTGCTGTTGCGCCAGGTCGGCCGTGCCGTGACCAAGTCGGAACTGTCCGAGTACGCGCTGGGTCGGCCGCTGGCACGGCACGACCGCAGCATCGACGTGCACGTGAGCGCGGTGCGCCGCAAGCTCGGCATGCTGCCGGACGGGCGCACCGCCCGCTTCCCCGCCATCGGCAAGATCTCCGGTGACTGGGGCGGCGGTTCGGGCCTCGCCGACGAGGCGCTGTGGTACGCCGCACGCGCCGAGGACGGCCGCGGGGAGCACACCGAGCTGGCCCGCACACTGCCCGCGCACTTCGGGCTCGGCTCGATGTACGCGCTCATCGAGGCGCTGCACCTGGGCACCCTGGAGCCGGACCGCAAGTACG
>Ga0153956_1002839_pt1 | contig 12061 bp, 9 predicted proteins | sample TSFL040MetaG_FD_104704 | JGI IMG/M metagenome (GOLD analysis project Ga0153956, IMG submission 104704) | Attine ant fungus gardens microbial communities from Florida, USA - TSFL040 MetaG | ecosystem: Host-associated > Fungi > Mycelium > Unclassified | place: USA: Florida, Wekiwa Springs...
CGGCTTGCCTACCCCCATCAGATAGCGCGGCTGGCCAGCCGGCAGATGCGGCATAGCCGCCTCCAGCGTCTCGAACATGACGGCCTGCGGCTCGCCCACCGCCAGCCCGCCCAGGGCATAGCCGTCAAAGCCGATGGTGCGCAGGCCTTCCGCCGAACGCTGGCGCAGATCGGCATAAGTGCCGCCCTGCACGATGCCAAAGCAGGCACGACCCATCTTCTCTCCATCAGCCTGTTCGCTGAACGCCGCCTTCGACCGCTTCGCCCAACGCAGCGAAAGTTCCATCGATTTTTCGATCGCGGCATGTTCCGCCGGCAAAGCCGGACATTCGTCGAAGACCATCTGGATATCGGAACCCAGCAGACGCTGAATCCCCATCGCCCGTTCCGGGGTCAGGAACTCCTCATGGCCGTCAATATGGGAGCGGAAGCGCACCCCTTCCTCCGTGATCTTGCGCAGATCCGACAGCGACATCACCTGGAAGCCGCCGCTGTCGGTGAGGATGGGGCGCGGCCAGTCCATGAATTTGTGCAGCCCGCCCAGCCGGGCGATGCGTTCCGCGCCAGGCCGCAGCATCAGGTGATACGTGTTGCCCAACAGGATGTCGGCGCCGGTTTCTCGCACGCTTTGCGGCAACATGGCCTTGACCGTCGCCGCGGTACCCACCGGCATGAAGGCAGGGGTACGGATATCGCCGCGCGGCGTATGGATCACGCCGGTGCGAGCAGCGCCGTCGGCAGCCAGGCATTCATGACAGAAGGCGGTCATCGAGGCCTGATTAGCAGGCATGCGTCGCCATAGGAATAGAAACGGTATCGCTCGCGGACCGCCTCGGCATAGGCAGCCCGCATGGTTTCAAGCCCCATGAACGCCGACACCAGCATGAACAGGGTCGAGCGCGGCAGATGAAAATTGGTCAGCAGTACATCCGTCGCCCTGAAACGATAGCCCGGCGTGATGAAGATATCCGTTTCAGCCTGGAAGGGCCTTATCGCGCCGTCCGCGCCGGCCGCGCTTTCCAGGGTGCGCAGGGCGGTCGTGCCCGCGGCGACGATGCGCCCGCCCCGGGCATGGGCGGCATTCAGACGGGTGGCCGTGGCGGCATCCAGTTCCGCCCATTCCGGATGCATGCGATGGTCTTGTGTATCCTCCGCCTTCACCGGCAGGAAGGTCCCCAGCCCGACATGCAGCGTGGCCCGTACCTGCTCCACGCCCTGCCCCGCCAGCGCCGCCAGCATCTCCGGCGTGAAATGCAGCCCCGCCGTGGGCGCCGCCACCGATCCGGCCGGTCCGGCATAGACAGTCTGATAGTCCTGGGCGTCACGGGCGTCGGCGGGCCGCTTGCCGGCGATATAGGGCGGCAGCGGCATCTCTCCCAAGGCGGCGATGGCCGTATCCAGCGCCGCGCCGGACAGGTCGAACGCCACCTCGACCATGCCCTCGCCCGCCACCGCCGACACCCTAGCGCCCAAGCCGCCCAGTTGCAGCCGGTCGCCCGGCTGCAATTTGCGGGCGGGCCGGGCCAGCGCCCGGTAATGGTCCGGTCCCAGGCGACGGTGCAGAAGCAATTCGATCCGCGCCTCGGTCCCGCGCGCGACGCGCAGGCCGCGCAGCCGGGCCGGGATGACACGGGAATCGTTCAGCAAAAGGATGTCGGGCGCCTTCACATGGCGCGGCAGGTCGGCAAAGCGGGCATGTTCGATCCGCCCATCCGGATGCACCACCAGCAGCCGGCCGGCGCCGCGCGGTTCGGCCGGGCGCAGGGCAATCAAGTCTTCGGGCAGATCGAAGTCGAAAGCGTCGACATTCATGCGCCGGCCAAACGCCTGTACAGATGAACTCGCGCCGCGGTGAGCAGAACCGTCACAAACAGATAGCTGACGCTGATCAGGACCGTCATGGCCGGAAGATTGCGACGGTAAAGCTCGACGGTATCACGGAGGGTGACCGCAGGGCTGAGCAACAGCAAGCCCAGACCACGCAAAAGAAATTCACCCGTCGCCTGAAAGGCGATCCCACCCAGCAGGAACACGAACAGGACAATGGCAATAGGCGCCGCCTGTCCCGCCGAGCGCCGCCAGGATGCCACCAGCAGACCATCCGGCCCGTCCAACACGGCAATCGGTGGCACCAGGAACCAGATTCGCACCGCCAGCCCATAGATCGCCAGGAAGCAGAACAGGCGCACAATCGCCGGGTCTGGCGACAGGAAAACCCGGCGCAGCGCCAGCAGCACCAGCCACAAGGCCATGCCGCCGCCGCCCAGCGCCAGCAGCAGCCGCAGATTGGCGGTGTAGATGCGCCAAGCGGTCACGCCGATGCCCAGGAAGGATCGTTCCGACCCGTGTTCCCGCAATGCCAGCCGCGCCAGCGCCGCCACCACAACGGCATTCAGCAGCATCAGGATCAGCCCGCCCGCCGCGACGATGCCAAGCACCCGGCTGGCCATCACGTCGTTTGGATGATGCAGGTAATGGAGAAGTTCGACGCAGTAACCATCGAGCAGGATATAGAAGACGATGCCGCCCGCCACGACCGGAAGCAGCGTACGCCGTAGAATGGGAAGTATCTGCCCCGCCGGGAAGCGGACGCAAGCGGCGAGCGTTTCACGCAGAAGGGCAATCATCGGTGTTTTTCCGGAGCGACGCGCATCGGCCTAGGGGCGCTGGCGGCCCAGGGGAACCACATTCGTGCCGTCATCCTTTTCCGGCCTGGCGTTAGGGGCCGAGACGGCACCCTCAGAAAAGCGCGCGAAACTGAAATAGAAGCTGCACAGCACGCACAGGCAGACCAGGGTGAAGCGCGGCACAAGGGTCACAAACAGCGATGACGACGCTACCGCCGCGATATAGGCGAAGGCGCTGAGCCGCATGCCCATGGAATCGATCAGGCGGTGGTGAAAATGGTCACGCCCGCCCTCGAACAGGCGGCGGCCCTGCATCGGACGCGTGATCATCACGCGCAGGCAGTCCATCACCGGGATGAAGAACCAGACGATCACCGTCTCCAGCGGCGCCTGTCCCTTGGCATGGGCCAGGGTCACCAGAAGGCCGATGGCGAAGGTCACGCCGTAGGAACCGCAATCGCCCAGGAACATCTTGCCGCGCAGGTTGAAGACCAGGAAGATCAGCGACAGCGCGCACAGAATTCCCGCCAGCAGCGCCGGCGTCCCGGTGGTCAGGATCATCAGGCAGGCCGACCACACCACGAACATGCTGCCCACCAGGCCGTTCTGGCCGTCGGCCATGTTGACGGAATTGACCAGCCCGATGCAGGTCAACCCCATCAGCGGCAGATAGACCCAGACCGGAATGTGGACCGCCTCGAAACTGTGCCAGTTCAGGGTCGGGGAAATCAGCTGCGGGTCCAGCCCGAAGGCCACGCCCAGAAAGACCAGCAGCATCAGCATGCGCAATGCCGGCGGCACTTCGTGCTTGTCGTCGATGAAACCGATCAGTCCCAGGCCGCCGCCCGCGAGCAGCACCGCCAGCAACAGCGGCTCGCCGGCCAGCGCCGGAGTCAGCAGCGCGCCGGCCAGCCACACGCCCAGCCCGCTGAGAATCGCCAAGCCGCCAACCTGGGGCGTGGCCAGCCTATGGGTTTTGCGCTTGCCGTCAGGGTGAGCCATCACCCCGAAGAGTTCGCCGATCGGCCGCGCATAGAGGCTGACCGCGAGCGTCACCAGGATAGCCGCCAGAGGAAGGAACTCGGAGGTCATGCCCCCTCATAGCCAAATATCATGGCGCCTCCAATGTTGCGCCGCCATGTTGACCCGAATTTATCATGACAAAGGCTCGCCGAGCCCGACTGCAGGATGAAAAATGTTTCTTAATATCAAGTACTTGTAAAATCAACCAACGCTGCCCAGCACGGCCGCGATGATCCGATCCTGCGTGGCGGGTTCCAGATAGGGATGCATCGGCAAGCTCACCACATGGCCGCTCAGGGCCTCGCTGACGGGTGTCGGCGCCGACGGATAATGGGCATAGGCCTTCTGTTTCGACAACGGGACGGGATAGTAGATTGCGGTCGGCACCCCGGCCGCCTCGAGATCGGCCTGGAACCTGGCGCGGTCCTCCACTTGCAACGTGTATTGGGCCCAAGTCGAAGTCGCGCCGGCGATCACCGGCGGCGTCTTGATGCGGTTGGAGCCGGCGAAGGCGTCATTGTAACGCTTCGCCACCGCGTTGCGCTTTTCGATCTCGTCTTCGAAGATCTTCAGCTTCTCGATCAGGATTGCCGCCTGAATGGTGTCCAGCCGCGAATTGTAGCCGACGCGCACATGCTCATAGCGGTCGTCGCCCTGCCCGTGCATGCGCAGCGAGAGCAGGACATCCTTCAGGCCATCATCGTTGGTGAAAATCGCGCCGCCGTCGCCGTAGCAGCCCAGCGGCTTGGCCGGAAAAAAGCTGGTCGCCGCCGCATCTCCGATCGCCCCTGCCCGCTTGCCGTCCAGCAGGCCACCGAAGCCCTGCGCGGTGTCGCAGAACAGCTTGAGCCCCTCACGCCGCGCAATCGGTTCCAGCGCGCGGTAATCGGCCGGCTGGCCGAACAGATCGACCGGCATGACGACTTTCGGCGTCAGCTTGCCATCACGCTTCACCAGCGCGATGGCTTCCTCCAGGCTTGCCGGATTCATGTTGAAGGTATCGGGCAGCACGTCGACAAACACCGGCTCCGCGCCCGCCAACGCCACCACCTCGCCCGTGGCGGCAAAGGTGAAGGCCGGCACGAAGACCGCATCGCCCGCGCCCACATCCCAGGCCTTCAGCACCAGCAGCAGCGCATCGGTGCCGTTGGCGCATGCGATGGCGTGTTTCACGCCCGCCCATCGCGCAATCGCCACCTCGAACTGCGCCACCTGCGGACCCAAGATCCACTGCCCGCCTTCGATAGCGGCCTTGATGGCGACGTCCAAGTCCGCGCCCAGCCGCTTGCGCTGGGCCTGAAGGTCGATGAAAGGGATTGGCATCATGGGACCGCTTTTAAGCCGCGCCGTCCATCGACGCAAACGCGAAATGTCGCGGTTGAAACACGCTCAGGCTATCTTGCCGTCGGACACGCGGCCATAGCTGTCCTCGAAACGCACGATATCGTCCTCGCCCAGATAGGAACCCAACTGCACTTCGATGAGATGGAGCGGCCCCGGGCCGGTATTTTCCAGCCGGTGCCGGGCGCCTTGCGGGATGAAAGCGGATTCGTTGGGTTTGAGCGCGAACCGGCGGTCGCCGCAGGTCACCAGGGCGGACCCCTCGACCACGATCCAATGTTCGGCGCGGCGGTGATGCATCTGCAGCGACAGCCTGGCGTCCGGCTTCACCATGATGTGCTTGACCTGGAAGTTGGGGCCGGAGTCGATGCTCTCATAGGTGCCCCAGGGGCGATGCACCACAGCGTGATGCACATGACTGTCGCGGCCCGCCCGGTCGAGCTGGTCCACGATATTCTTCACGTCCTGGCTGGCGCCGCGATGGCTGACCAGCACGGCATCCTTGGTTGCGACCACCACCAGGTCCTCGACGCCTACCGCGGCGACAAGGGGGCCCTCGCTACGGATATAGGAGTTCTTCGCCTTCTCGGTGATCGCGTCGCCCAGGATGACGTTGCCGCCGCCGTCGTGCGCGGCGATATCCCACAGCGACTGCCAGGAGCCGACATCGTTCCAGCCCATCTCCACCGGCACCACCGCCGCCTTTCCGGCGTGCTCCATCACCGCATAGTCGATGGAATCGGACGGACAGGCGACAAAGGCGGGTTCGCCCAGGCGGATGAAATCCATGTCGCGATGGGCATGGGCCAGTGCATCCCGGCAGGCATCCAGCATGCGCGGCTGCAGGCGGGCCAGTTCGTCCAGCAAGACCCGGGCGCGGAACAGGAACATGCCGCTGTTCCAGAAATAGTCGCCGGAGGCGATATAGGTTTCGGCGGTGGCGCGATCGGGCTTTTCGACAAAGCGTTCGACGGCCAGCGCGCCCGGCGCCGCGGCCAGGGCCTGGGCCGCCTTGATATAGCCATAACCAGTTTCCGGCGCGGTGGGCTTGATGCCGAACGTGACCAGGGTTCCTGCTTCCGCCGCCTTCGCCGCCACGGCGACAGCGGCATGGAAGGCGGCGCGGTCGCCCACCACATGGTCGGACGGCATCAGCAGGATCAGCGCCTCGGGATCGTCTTGCGCCACCTTCAACGCGGCGATGGCGGCGGCGGGCGCGGTGTTGCGGCCCACCGGTTCCAGGATGATGCCGGCATGGGCGATATTGGCGGCGCGAAGCTGCTCGGCGATCAGGAAACGGTGTTCCTGACTGGAGATCACCAGCGGCGCGGCGAAGCCTTCGCCGGCGGCGCGTGTGGCGGTCTCCTGGATCATGGTGCGATCGCCCGCCAGCGCCAGAAGCTGCTTGGGCAGCGCCTTGCGCGACAGCGGCCACAGGCGCGAACCGGAGCCGCCGGACAGGATCACGGGAACGATCTTGGACATGCCCTATCCAGCGAATATGGCCTGCATCCGTCAAGGGCCAGGCGTCAGGCCTGACAGATAAAATTATTGTATTCCAAATATTTAACCGGCGAGATATTGCCGGGCCAGGACTTTGCCTTCCTCCACGCCCGGTTGATCGAACGGATCAACCCCCATCAGCCGGCCCATGATGATGGTTTCCAGCATGAAGTGCATCATCAGCGCGCCGAGATGGAATTCATCCACCTTGGCGAGATGGATGCGCCGCACCGGGCGGCCATTCTTGAACAGGGTCTGGGCGGTGGCGCGGCATTCCGCATCCACCAGGTCGCCCAGTCTCTTGCCGGCGAGATAGTCCAGCTTCAAGGATTTTGCGCGGGCGCGTGGCGCCGCCGCACCCTTGCCCTTGGTGTCCACCTGCACCAGCGTGAACAACGCGTTGCCGGGGCCGTCGCGGAACAGTTGCAACTGGCTGTGCTGGTCCACCGGCCCCAGCACCGACACCGGAGTCGAGCCCTTGCCGTCCTTGCCCAGGCTTTCCGCCCAGAGCTGCCGCCACCAGCCGCCGAACACGGCGAGGTCGTCGGCATAGGGCCACAGGATGGTGGTGGCCAGCTTGCCGTCTTCCGCCAGGGCGTGGTGCAGCGCCGCCCCTTGCGCCGCAGGCGCGTCGCCGGGCGTGCGCGCGTCCAGCACCTGGTCGAGCGCCGCCTGGGCGCCGGCGCGTAATTGCCTGAAGTTCAGCCCCATGCAGAGCGCGGGCAGCGCCCCCACTATGGTCAACACCGAATAGCGGCCGCCCACACCGGTCGGGTGGTCCAGCTTCACCGCGCCGATGGAGTCGGCGAAAGACGCCAGCGCGCTGTCATGCGGTTCGGTGATGACGGTGAAATGCTTCTTCAGCGACTTCACGCCCGCCTTCTCCAGCGCTTCCGCCGCCGTCAGCACCTGCATCAGGGTTTCCGCCGTGCCGCCGGATTTGGAGATGGCGATGAAGTGCGTCTTCTTCAGGTCGAAACGCTTCAGCGCCCTGGCCCAGGAAAAGGGATCGGGATTGTCGTGGAATTCGACATAAGGTTTCCGCGCCTTGCGCAGCGCGGTCAGCGCCTGGCCGCCCAGGCTGGAGCCGCCGATGCCCAGCACCGCGATGGTGGCAAAGCCCTTCAGTTCGCCCGCGCGCTTCGCGGCGGCGCGCAGGTCGTCGGTCCGCGCGGGAATGCCCAGCAGTTCCAGCTTCCCGGCCGAATGCTGGTCGCGCAGCCAGGCCAGCGCCGATGCTGACACCGACAGCGACCTGTCATAATGGGAGGGCGCACCCTTGCCGGACAGGGCGAGTTCAAGCGAGACGGAGAATGGCGCGTTTGGCATGGCGGTGTAACGCTCAGTCTTCCGAAACGATGCGCGCTTTCAGGATTTTATCCGGTTCGCCGGTGATGGCGCCGTTGTTGTGCTCGCCGCCCTTCTTGATCTTGTCCACCGCGTCCATGCCCTCCACCACCTGGCCCCAGACGGTGTATTGGCGGTCCAGCCAGGGCGCTTCGTCGAAGCAGATATAGAACTGGCTGTTGGCGCTGTCGGGATTGGCGGTGCGCGCCGCCGAGACGGTGCCCTTGACGTGCTTTTCGCCGGAGAACTCCGCCTTGAGGTTGGGCAGGTCCGAACCGCCCGAGCCGGTGCCGGTGGGATCGCCGGTCTGGGCCATGAAGCCGGGGATCACGCGGTGGAACACCACCCCGTCATAGAAGCCGTTGCCGGTCAGCTCCTTGACGCGCGCGACATGGTTGGGCGCCAGGTCGGGGCGCAGTTTGATCTTCACCGGCCCGTCCTTGAGATCGAGGATGAGATAGTCCGTCATGTCCGTTCCTTGCAGCGTTTGAGGAGAGCTTCGGCGACCGCCGGCGTGGTGAAGGGCGAGATGTCGCCGCCCAGCCGGGCGATTTCCTTGACCAGGCGCGACGAGATCGCCTGGTGGCGCGGATCGGCCATCAGGAACACCGTTTCGATCTCCGCGCTCAGGCGCTGGTTCATCGCCACCATCTGGAATTCATACTCGAAATCCGACACCGCGCGCAGGCCCCGCACGATGACGCCGGCGCCCACCTGGGCGGCGAAGTTTACCAGAAGAGCATTGAAGGGCACCACCTCGACGGAAGCCTGCCCGGCGGCCAGTCTTTCGGCCTCCGGCCTGAGCATCGCCACCCGCTCCTCGGGCGAAAACATGGCCGATTTCGGGGTGTTGGTGGTCGCCACGCCGATCACCAGATGATCGACCAGCTTCACCGCCCGCTTGATGATGTCCAGGTGGCCCAGGGTGACGGGATCGAAAGTGCCGGGGTAGAGGCCGGTCCGACGCTTTGTCATTCGCCGCCGCCGGCGTCGGCGATGCGCTCGACCGACACCACCTTTTCGCCGTCATCCACCTTGAAGACGGTGACGCCGCCGGCCGAACGGCCCTGGATGGAGACGCTGGACACCGCGACCCGGATGGTCTGGCCGGCGTCGGAGATCAGCATCAGGTCGTCGCTGTCCTCGACCGGGAAGCCGGCGATCACCGCCGAATTCTTCTTGCCCATGCCGATGGCGACGATGCCCGAGCCGCCGCGCCCGGTGACGCGGTATTCATAGGATGAACTGCGCTTGCCGAAGCCGGTCTGCGACACGGTCAGCACGAACTGCTCCCGCGCGCCCAACTGCGCATAGCGTTCCGGCGTCAGGGTGGCTTCCTCGCCGCCCTCCTCCGCATCCTCCTCGGCCTCGGCCGGGGCTTCGGCCTCGCCGCTTTCGGCGCGGCGCGCGGCGCTGGCCTGCTTCAGGTAGGCGCGGGCCTCCGCGCTGCTGGCGTCGGAATGATAGAGCAGGGACAGGCTGACCACTTCGTCGCCGGATGCCAGCTTGATGCCACGCACCCCGGTGGAATCGCGGCCCTTGAACACCCGCACATCCGTGACCGGGAAGCGGATCGCCTTGCCGCCGCGGGTGGTGAGCAGGAAATCCTCGGCCTGCGTGCAGGTGGCGACGCCGATGATGCCGTCGCCCGGCGCCAGCTTCATGGCGATCTTGCCGTTCTTGTTGACCTGGGCGAAGTCCGACAGCGCGTTGCGGCGCACATCGCCCGACTTGGTGGCGAACACCACGTTCAGCTTTTCCCACTCCGCCTCGTTTTCCGGCAGCGGCAGGATGGTGGTGATGCGCTCGCCCTCCGACAGCGGCAGAAGGTTGACCATCGCCTTGCCCTTGCCGGCGACGCGCGCTTCCGGCAATCGCCAGACCTTCAGCTTGTAGGCCATGCCGGTGGACGAGAAGAACAGCAGCCAGGCATGGGTCGAGGCGGCGAACAGGCTGGTGACGAAATCCTCATCCCGCGTCGCCATGCCGGAGCGGCCCTTGCCGCCGCGGCCCTGCACCCGGTATTCGGCCAGCGGGGTGCGCTTGATATAGCCGTTATGGGTGACGGTGACGGCGACATCCTCGCGCTCGATCAGCGCCTCGTCCTCCATCTCGATCTCGGCGTCGATCAGTTCGGTCTTGCGCGGGGTGGAGAACGCCTCGCGCATGGCGGCCAGTTCGTCCCGGATGATCACCAGCACCCGGCCGCGCGACGACAGGATGTCGAGATAGTCGGCGATCGCCAGGCCCAGTTTCTGGGCCTCGTCGTTGATTTCGTCGCGGCCCAGCGCGGTCAGGCGCTGCAGGCGCAGGTCGAGGATGGCCTTGGTCTGTTCCTCGGACAAATGGATGATGTCGCCCTCTTCCAGCGTGTGGCGGGGATCGGCGATCAGCGCGATCAGCGGGCCGACATCCCGGGCGGGCCAGGCGCGGGCCATCAACTGTTCGCGCGCCGCGGCGGCGTCCGCGGCGCCGCGGATCAGCTTGATGATCTCGTCGATATTGGCCACCGCCACCGCCAGGCCGACCAGGATATGGCCACGGTCGCGCGCCCTGGCGAGGTCGAACTTGGTGCGGCGGGTGACGACCTCCTCGCGGAAGCCCACGAAGGCGGCGATCAGCTCCTTCAGGTTCATCTGCGCCGGGCGGCCGTCGTTCAGCGCCAGCATGTTGACGCCGAAGCTCATCTGCAGGTTCGAGAAGCGGTAGAGCTGGTTCAGCACCACTTCCGACGAGGCGTCGCGCTTGAGTTCGATCACCATGCGCATGCCCGAGCGGTCGCTTTCGTCGCGGATGTCGGAAATGCCCTCGATCTTCTTGTCGCGCACCAGTTCGGCGACGCGCTCGATCAGCATCGCCTTGTTCACCTGGTAGGGCAGTTCGGTGACGATGATGGCGTCGCGGTCCTTGCGGATCTCCTCAACCGCGCAGCGGGCGCGCATCAGGATCGGGCCGCGGCCCCGCGCCAGCGCGGCGCGGGCATTCTGCTTGCCGATCAGCAGCGCCCCGGTCGGGAAGTCCGGCCCCGGCACGATCTCGGTCAGCCGTTCCAGGTTGATGGCGGGGTCTTCGATATAGGCCAGGCAGGCGTCGATCACCTCGCCCGGATTGTGGGGCGGGATGTTGGTCGCCATGCCCACCGCGATGCCGGACGAGCCGTTGATCAGCAGGTTGGGAAAGCGCGACGGCAGCACCGACGGCTCTTTTTCCGTGCCGTCGTAATTGTCGCGGAACTCGACCGTGTCTTTCTCGATGTCCTCGGTCAGGGCATGGGCGATGCGGGCGCGGCGCACTTCGGTGTAGCGCATGGCGGCGGGCGGATCACCGTCGACGCTGCCGAAATTGCCCTGGCCATCGACCAGCGGCGCGCGCATGGAGAAATCCTGCGCCATGCGCACCAGCGCGTCATAGATCGACTGGTCGCCATGCGGGTGGTACTTGCCGATCACGTCGCCGACCACGCGGGCCGATTTGCGATAGGCCTTGTTCCAGTCGTAGCCGTTTTCGTGCATCGAATAGAGGATGCGGCGATGCACGGGCTTCAGCCCATCGCGGGCGTCGGGCAGCGCACGCTGCACGATCACGCTCATCGCGTAATCGAGATAGGAACGCTTCAGTTCGTCCTCGACCGCGATGGCGGCGGCCGGATTGGCGCCTTCCGGCGGGTTCAGCGTGTCGGGGGTGTCGCTCAAAAACAGGGTCCTGGGCGTCCGGAATCGGCCGCGAAAATCAGGCTCGTTTTCTAGCATTTCACGGGTGCCGGAGCCAGAAAATTAACCCCCGCGGCAGGCCCCGCAAGCCCCTGTTCCCGAAGATGAATCCGGCGCTTTTTTCAGGGCCGAAAGTTCGACCCCGACCCGGGCCATGTCATAGGCATAGATCAGCCGCCGGTGGCGCTCATCCTTGTAGCCGAAGGTGATGCCGACCAGGCGGCCTTCGGCATCCAGCACCGGGCCGCCGGAAAAGCCCGGACCGGCATCGCCGGCCTCGCGCCGCGGATTGGCGAAGACGAACCAGGCCGGTGCGGCGCAGCCCTCGCAGGCCTTGATCTCGTCCACCGTGCCATGGGCGATGCGCAATTCGGCCTTGCCGCCCTGGCCATAGGCGGTGACCGGCATTCCCAGGGCGACCGGGGCGGTCGGCGGCGCGGCCTTGCGGGGCGTGCGGAAGAACATCAGGTCGTAATCGCGCGCCGTGCCGATGACGCGGGCCACGTCCACC
>Ga0153956_1002840_pt1 | contig 12060 bp, 10 predicted proteins | sample TSFL040MetaG_FD_104704 | JGI IMG/M metagenome (GOLD analysis project Ga0153956, IMG submission 104704) | Attine ant fungus gardens microbial communities from Florida, USA - TSFL040 MetaG | ecosystem: Host-associated > Fungi > Mycelium > Unclassified | place: USA: Florida, Wekiwa Springs...
GCGCGGACCCGGTTGAGCTGGCGATCCAGCGAAGACCGACCGCGACAGAAACCACCCCCCGCGCCTTTCGGCGCGCCGCCTCCCCTCATGCCTGGAGGGGAGAACTGCTCATCCCTCGGACGCTGAGGCGCCGCGAGAAGGCGAACCCGTGTGTTTCAAGTGGCTGTTTGACAAGTTGAAGTCGAAACCACTCCAATCCTCATGCTGAGGAGCCGCGCAGCGGCGTCTCACCATGAGAGCGGTGTACACGAGACCGCTTCTCACAACGGCATGTTGTCGTGCTTTTTCATCGGCACTTCGAGGTGCTTGTCCTTCAGCATCGCCAGCGCGCGGGCGATGCGCTTGCGGGTGGAGTGCGGCATGATCACGTCGTCGATATAGCCGCGCTCGGCCGCAACGAAGGGCGACAGGAAGCGGTCCTCGTATTCCTTGGTGCGCGCGGCGATCTTGTCGGCATCGCCGATGTCCTGACGGAAGATGATTTCCACCGCACCCTTGGCGCCCATCACGGCGATCTGCGCGCTCGGCCAGGCATAGTTCATGTCGGCGCCGATCTCCTTCGACGCCATCACGTCGAACGCGCCGCCATACGCCTTGCGGGTGATCACCGTAACGAGCGGCACGGTGCACTGGCTATAAGCGAACAGCAGCTTGGCGCCGTGCTTGATCAGGCCGCCATATTCCTGCGCGGTGCCCGGCAGGAAGCCCGGCACATCGACGAAGGTGACGATCGGAATGTTGAAGGCGTCGCAGAAGCGCACGAAGCGCGCCGCCTTGCGCGACGCATCGCTGTCGAGCACGCCCGCCAGCACCATCGGCTGGTTGGCGACGAAGCCCACCGTCTTGCCGGCTATACGGCCGAATCCGGTGACGATGTTCTTCGCGAAAGTATCCGCAAGCTCGAAGAAATCCCCCTCGTCCACGACCTTGAGGATCAGTTCCTTGATGTCATAAGGCTTGTTCGGATTGTCGGGGATCAGCGTATCGAGCGATTCATCGGTGCGCTCGATGTCGTCGAAGCTCGGCCATTCCGGCACGCCTTCGGTGTTGTTCGAGGGCAGGAAGTCGATCAGCCGGCGCATCTGCAACAGCGTCTCGACATCGTTCTCGAACGCGCCGTCGGCGATCGAGGACTTCGTCGCATGCACGCTGGCGCCGCCGAGTTCCTCCGCGGTGACGACCTCGTTGGTGACGGTCTTCACCACGTCCGGGCCGGTGACGAACATGTAGCTGGTGTTCTTCACCATGAAGATGAAGTCGGTCATGGCCGGCGAATAGACGTCGCCGCCGGCGCACGGTCCCATGATCACCGAAATCTGCGGGATCACGCCCGACGCCTGCACGTTGCGGCGGAACACGTAGGAATAGCCCGCGAGCGCCGCGACGCCCTCCTGGATGCGCGCGCCGCCGGCGTCATAGAGGCCGATGATCGGCGCGCGCGCCTTCATGGCCATGTCCTGGATCTTGGTGATCTTCAGCGCATGTGTCTCGGACAGCGAGCCGCCGAACACGGTAAAATCCTTGGCGAAGACGAAAATCTTGCGGCCGTTGACCGTGCCCCAGCCGGTGACGACGCCGTCGCCGGGAACCTTGGTCTTCTCCATGCCGAATTCCACGGAGCGGTGTTCGACGAACATGTCGAACTCCTCGAACGATCCCTTGTCGAGCAACAGCTCGATACGCTCGCGCGCGGTCAGCTTGCCGCGCTTGTGCTGCGCCTCGATGCGCTTTTCCCCGCCGCCCAGCTTGGCACCGGAACGGCGCGCTTCGAGGGTATCCAGGATCTCTTTCATGTGCTCCAGCCCGTCACTTTCGCGTGTTGTCGCCCGCGCCGAACGCGGGGTTTGGGCAAGGTTCTAGCATGCGTGTTTCGCCGGTGGAAACGCCCATCCGCATGGCTGCAAACCGTTGAAATCGAACGGCAACGCCATACGGACCGCCGTGATCGGCGGCGATTTACCGGCCGCGGCCTGACAGGCGCAGCACGAAGACCAGCACTTCGGCCACCGCCTTGTAGAGTTCTTCCGGAATTTCATCGCCGAGTTCGACATTGGAGAGCGCGCCGGCCAGCACCTCGTTCTCCTCGATCGGGATATCGTGCGCCTTGGCGACCTCGATGATCTTCTCGCCGACCGCGCCCTTGCCCTTGGCGGTTACACGCGGCGCGCCGGTCTTGTCGTAATGCAGCGCGACCGCAAGCGCGCGTTTCGGCTGCACGGTCATAGCGCGCGATCCAGGAAATGACCGGCCGCGGTCGGCGGCGGTTGCACGGGCGCACCTTCGCGCACGACGATATCTCCCGGCTGCAATTTGGCGCGGATCAACGCCTGACTGAGTTCCGCCGTGCCGGCCTGCAGCTGCAGCGCCGTCGCCGGCCGCTCGGCCCACATCCGCACCGATGTCTTGTCGCCGGTCAGCGAAACCAGCGCATGCACGGGACCGGCCGGCTCGATATCGAGGGAAAAGCGCGCGCGCCACACCTGGGTCGCGGCCTCTCCGGCGCTGCCCTGCCCGCCGTCCCGCGCGATTTCGAACTGCGCGACGGCCGTGCCTTGCGGCATGGCGAACGGGATCTCGAAACTCCAGCGCGGCGCGGCCTGGTCGAACCGCTGCGCGCCGCTCCCCTCGATACGATCCGGCAGCGATGCCACCTGATGCAGGGTCTGGCGCGCCAGCGCCGCGTCGGTATCGTTCATCAGGTGGTGAAGCGCCTGCGCGACCGGCATATTCGGCAGCAGCGTCGGCTGCACCATCGGCTGCGCGGCCGGCAATCCGCCGCGCAGCGGCGGCGGCATGCCGGGACGCGGGGCCACTCCAGCAGGCGCGGCCTGTCCCTTCGCCGTCGGCAACAACTCCGTCATCAGTTGATCGTCGAAGACCAGCGATGCTGCGCCACCGCCTGCCTTCCCAACCGCCTGCAGAGAATCCAGCAGCCGCTTCGCTGCACCACCGGCGATTGCAGCGGGCGCGGCGCCTGCCGCCATCCTGGACGGCGCGGCAGAGATCAAGGCCGGGTCGAGGTCGGCCGTCTCCTCGCCGATCGGTGATCCAACCGGATCAACGCCGCTGTCTTGACCGGAAACTTTCGGCACCGCGGGCACGATTGCGGCGGCCATCGCCTGCGCCTGCGGGTTTGTCCCCACCATCATCGCGGGCGCTTGCGCCGATGACGGCGCCGCCGCGTGTGCGCCGCTGGCGGCAGGCGGCGTTGCCGACGCCCCGACATCGCTGCCGCCAAGGGCGGTCGCGAGCGCCTGCTTCAACACGATCAACGCAGCTTTCATGTCCGGCATCGCCCCCGGCGCCGGCGCTCCGTTCGCAAGCCTGGCTTCCAGAAACAGGCCGGAATTCCGGAATGCCGATTTCATCTCATCGCCGGTGAGTTGCGTATCGAGCGGCGGCCGCTGGGCAAGCACATCGGCCACCGCCTGCTGCAGTTTCGGCGGCAGATTCTGCAGCGACGTCGCCGCTCCGAGATTGGCGAACAGCGCCGAAAGGCCGGCTTGCCGGGTCACCGCCGTCTGCGCCGCATTGGCGACGGCTTGCCGCGCGGCCAATTGAGTTTCTGACGCCGGCAACGCCGCGATCAGATCGCCGGTCATATCGGCCGCAAGCGCGGCGCCGCTCGCCGCCGCCTGCTGCGGCAGCACCGCGAGACGGATGCCGTCCGCGGTCTGCGACACCGCAAGCTGCAGCGTCTGGCCGGCCCGCAGCGGCACCTGGGTTTGAACGTCGATGGATTGACCGCCGATCGAAATGCGCGCCTGATTGTCAGGCGACACCTGCAGCACCCGCGCGGCAATGACACTGCCCGGCTGAAACGCAACATCGCCCGCGACACCCTGCGCGGAGACAATCGACGGAATCGAGTTAACGGCAATCGACATCGCGGCACCGAAGGATGATGCGGCAACTTAAGTTAAGCGATGTTAACTTCCGATTAAGCCGCGCCGACGCCGTAGCTCGCATAAGCGCAGCGCCATGCGGGGGCCGGCGTTGCAATTGATGCTCTGAATCCCGCAATCGCTTCGCTCATGCGGGCTACGCTACTGCGATCAACCAGCGGCGAGGAGGATGACGGCAGCGGCGGCTTCGAAATCGACCTTGCGGGCGGCGCGGCGTGCGGCGGCTTCCTCGTCGAAACCCCACTTTTCCGCGTTCCAGTCTTCGTCCACGAAGGCGGCGGTCCAGACTTCATCTGCGCTCAACCGGCCGTGCAGCAGCGCCAGCGCCAGCAGCGCCGAGCCGGTGATCGTAGTCACCATATGCAGGGCCGCCACGCGCCACGGATCGTGAGGCAGCGCCGCCCGCGCGGCAGCGAGCGCCTGTTCGGGCTGGCTGACATGCATCACGCCTTCCGCGAGGATGAAATGCGCACCAAGGTCTTCGGCGGCCCAGAACAGCACCGGATCCCACGCCGCTGCCTCGCGCGCGATCAGCGCATCCGGATGCGACGCGCGATAAAACAGCAGGTCGGACGCGAAATATTTCGCGATGTCGTCGCGCACCGCAGCGATCTGCTCGTCGGTCGCGATGGCATCGAGTACACTGTTGGCAAGCCGCGTCACCGGCATGCTTAGGGGATCGATGAACTCCCGCTGCGCCTCCCACTCCGCCGCCATCACATCCGCGATCGCGCGGATCGGCACAGCCAGCGCATTGCGCGACGGCGTGCGCACGGTCTTGCCGTCGAGCGTGACGGCATGGCCGTCATCGCCCGCACTGACACCGACCGTCGTGTAGAAGCGCTTGCGGCGTGCGGCCGCCGCCGATTGCTGCCGGGATTCCTGCACGGTGAAACCCGGCTTGCCATAGACATCGTCGAACAGTTCACGCATCGGCCATCTCGATCCAATTGTTTGGCGGCAATGTACGCGACAGGCCGCGCCGGCGCGAGGCCGGCAAAGCGTCACCGATTGGCGCAAGCCCGCGAATAGGCTGCCCGCTCGTTCGGGCGAAGCCCTGCCGCCGTGCCGTCCTGCAGACAGGTGGTGACACGATCGCTGAACGACGGGCGTGCTTGCGGCACGTAGTTGTGGCGCGGCAAATCGTCCATCTTCGGCACCACCGGCACCTCGATCTTCGGCGGCGGCGGCGCCGGAGGCAGCGGCACCGCGAGCGCCCCACCGCCCGGCGGCAAGATGCCCTGGGCGAGCGCCGGTACGGCGCTCAGCATCAGCAGCGCTGCCACGGCGAGACATCTGCGCGGTCGAAACATGGAGCTCATATCGTCACGGTCTCCGCCATCCTCAAGGTCAACGCCGGATGATATGATCCGTTGCAGCGCGGCGGCGTTCCCAGCCCTCGCGCTCCAGCTCGGGGCGATCGTCCTCGGCTTCCGGATAGCCGATGCAGAAATAGCCGATCAGCCGCCAGTCGCGGGGGACATCGAGCGCATCAGCAACGGCGGCGGGATCGAGGATGGACACCCAGCCGATGCCGATCCCTTCGGCGCGCGCCGCGAACCACATGGTGGTCACCGCCGTCACTACCGAATAGTCGGCCATCTCCGGCATGGTGCGCCGGCCGACGCCATGCCCCACTTCGGTGCCGCGATCCGCGAAAACGGCGAGATGGCACGGCGCCTCGCGTAAACCCGCAAGCTTCAGCCGCGCGTAAAGCTGCGCGCGCTCGCCGCGATAAGCCTCCAGCGCCTCATCATTGCAGCGCGTGAAATTGTCGAGCACCGCCTGACGCCGCGCGACCTCATCGACAATGACGAAGCGCCACGGCTGGCTGAGGCCCACCGACGGCGCAAGGCAGGCCGTTTCGATCAAACGCTCCAGCATGCCGTCCGGCAGCGGGTCGCTGCGGAAGCGCCGGACATCGCGGCGCCATGTAAACAGATCATGCAGGCGCGCGCGAAATGCATCGTCGAAGACCGGCAACGTCCTATTCTTCCGGTGCGTTTTCGATCGGATCGAAGCGATCATGTTCGAGCCCGAGCAGATTCCACGATTGCAGCATATGCGGCGGCAGCGGCGCGGTGGCGTCGATCACGCCGCCGCGCGGATGCGGGATGACGATGCGGCGGGCAAGCAGATGCAGACGATTCTGCAGGCCGCCCGGCAACTGCCAGTTCTCGATGTTGAAATATTTGGGATCGCCGACGATGGCGTGGCCGATATGCGCCATGTGCGCGCGCAGCTGATGCGTGCGTCCCGTCACCGGCTTCAGCGACACCCAGGCGAGCTTCTGGCCGGATGTCTCGACCACTGCATAGTAGGTCACCGCATGGCTCGCGCCTTCATCGCCATGCTTCGCGACGCGCATGATCGTGTCTTCCTCGTTCTCCTCCTTGGCGAGGTAAGTCGAGATACGGCCCTGCTTCGGCTTCGGCACGCCGGCCACCAGTGCCCAATACATCTTGCGCGCCGAGCGCTCGCGAAACGCACCGGTGAGGAACGACGCCGCGAAGCGCGTCTTGGCGATCAAGAGACAGCCCGAGGTTTCCCTGTCGAGACGATGCACGAGGCGCGGCTTCTGCCCCTTGGCGTCACGCATCACCTCCAGCATCATGTCGACATGGCGCGTCATGCCCGAGCCGCCCTGCACCGCGAGCCCGGCGGGCTTGTTGAGCACCAGCACATCGGGATCTTCGTAGATCGTCATCGCCTTCAGCGCATCGAGCGTTTTTTGCGCGGCTTCGGAGAGCACGCCGCCGACCTTCGGCGCATCGAGTTTGAGCGGCGGGATGCGCACGCTCTGGCCCGCCTCCAGCCGATCCTTGCTGTCGGCCCGCTTGCCGTTCACGCGCAACTCGCCTTTGCGGACGATGCGCTGGATGTGGGAAAACGACAGGCCGGGAAACCGCGCTTCAAGGAAGCGGTCGACGCGCATGTCGTTTTCGTCGGGCGTCACGATCACGGTCTGCACGGCCGTCGGCATCTGCGCCGGCTCGGCCTGAACTTTGACCGGCTTCTCGACCACACGCTCGGGCTTCGCCGCGCGCTTGGGCGCACCGGCGAAACGTGTCGGCCTGATGGCGGACGGACGTTCGCTGCGCTCGGGACGCTCCAAGCGTTCAAAACGTTCGCCCTTCGCCACGGCGCTCTTGGGGGGCGTTCTGGCAGGCCCCTTGGCCGCCTTCTTCGCCGCTGCCTTGGCCATCGTGGCGCCCGGCTTGGCGCGCCCGGAGCGGCCACCGCCGCCGCCTGGGCCACGTTTGGCGGGGGATCTCGTGTCGCGACGGCTCATCTTCAACTCCAGGGGAAAGTCCGTCCGTAGCGCATCTACCGACCGGGGTCACGATCAAATCGCCCGTCGGCGCGAACCTCAGGTTCCGTCAGCGGCCGGACAGCAGGCGCGACGTCGGGCTGCCATCGTCCAACTGCTGCTGGTTGAAGCCGGCTTCGAGCGACAGTGTGAGATTCGGGACCGGCTGGAAGGCGATGCCCGCGCGCGCGCGGTACCCGGCCGCGATGCTGGCATCGGAGCTGAACGGCGCCAGCGCAGTGCCGATGCCCGGACGGTAGTTCAGGGTGTCGAGACCGGCAAAGACCGAGACGGGCAGACCGCCGGCGCCCTTGAACGCATAGCCGGCCAGCGTGCTCTGGGTGGTGAACCCACCGAAATCGCTGGACCCGCCGGCCCAGCCGAGGCCGGTGCGACCGAAACTGGCTGCCTCGCTAAGCACGAACGCACCGGTGCGGAAATTGGACGTCCAGTCGCCGTCAGATCCAGCCCCGGCGTCGAAACCGGGGAAATTGCGGTAGCTCGTGACGCCGGCATCGGACCAGCCGTCGCCCAGACCGAACGGCCCGTTCGGCACCCAATACTGCACCGGCGCGACCTGCGCCGATGCCGCTTGGGCGATCAGGCAGAACGTTGCACCGATGACGGCGGCGCGCAGAGGTGGAGATGTGACCATCGACATCAGGGCCTCCAGGCTTCGTTGCTCTTGGTGGCGCGCAGTTTCGCCCAGTAATCCAGCCGCTTGCGAATCTCGCGCTCGAAACCGCGCTCGGGCGGATCGTAGAACTGCTGGCGGCCCAAGGCTTCCGGGAAATAGTCCTGGCCGGAGAAAGCCTCCGGCGTGTCGTGATCGTATTGATAGCCCTCGCCGTAACCTTCGGACTTCATCAGCTTCGTCGGCGAGTTGAGGATGTGCTTCGGCGGCAGCAGTGAGCCGCCCTCCTTCGCTGTCCGCATTGCCGCCTTGTAGGCGACATAGGCGGCGTTCGATTTCGGCGCGGTGGCCAGATAGATCACTGCCTGCGCGATGGCGAGTTCGCCTTCGGGATGGCCGAGGAAATCATAGGCGTCCTTGGCGGCGTTGCAGATGACGAGCGCCTGCGGATCGGCAAGCCCGATATCCTCCACCGCCATGCGCACCACGCGGCGCGCGAGGAACAGCGGATCCTCGCCGGCGTCGAGCATGCGGCACAGATAATACAGCGCCGCATCGGGATCGCTGCCGCGCACCGACTTATGCAGCGCCGAGATCAGATTGTAGTGGCCATCGGCCGACTTGTCGTAGATCGGCGCACGGCGCTGCAGGATGTCCTGCAATTGCGCGGCGTTGAAGACCTCATCCGCACGCGCGGCGCGCCAGACTTCTTCCGCCAGCGTCAGTGCCGCGCGGCCGTCGCCGTCGGCCATCCGCACCAGCACGGCGCGCGCCTCGCTATCCAGCGGCAACTTGCGGCCTTCGGCCTTCTCCGCATTGGCGAACAGCTTTTCGATCGCCTCTGCATCATGCGACTGAAACACCAGCACGCGCGCGCGCGACAGCAGCGCCGCGTTGAGTTCGAACGACGGATTTTCGGTGGTGGCGCCGACCAGCACCACGGTGCCGTCTTCCATCACCGGCAGGAACGAGTCCTGCTGCGCCTTGTTGAAGCGATGCACCTCGTCCACGAACAACAGCGTGCCCTTGCCCATCTGCCGGCGGGCGCGGGCGGCATCGAACACCTTCTTCAGATCGGCCACGCCGGAGAACACCGCGGAAATCTGCTCGAACTGCAGCTCTGTCGCGTCCGCCAGCAGCCGCGCGACGGTCGTCTTGCCGGTGCCCGGCGGCCCCCAGAAGATCAGCGAGCCGAGCGTGCGCGTCTCCAGCATCCGCGTCAGCGCACCATCGGGGCCGAGGATATGATCCTGCCCGACCACATCGGCGAGCACCCGCGGCCGCAGCCGCTCCGGCAATGGCCGCGGTGCGTCCTGCTCAAGGCCGGCGGCGGAAAAGAGATTTGCGGCGGGAGGTTTGGAGCTCATGCTCAGCCCTCTTTCTTACCTCTCCCCCCAGCGAAGCGAAGCTTCGCAAGAGGGGAGAGGTCGGCCGGCGTAGCGCAGCGGAGCCGAGCGGGTGAGGGGGAAAACTCGGGCGGAGGTGCAAGCCCCCTCACCCGCCGCGAAGACGCGGCGACCTCTCCCCTCTTGCGAAGCTTCGCTTCGCTGGGGGGAGAGGTAAGAAAAAGAGCGTGCATCACGTGCTTCATCCGCCGAGCGTGACGTTGATCTGCTGGCCGCCGCGAACGAGGACGATGCGCCACAGCCGTGCCGACTCGCGGGTGATCCTGTCGAGATCGGCGGTCTTGCCGATCTTGACGCCATTTACCGCGAGAATGAGATCGCCTTTCTGGAAGCCGACGCCGGCTGCCATCCCGCTATCGGTGATGTCCGTAATAACGACGCCCTCGGTCCCGGAATCGAGCCGCAGCTCATCCGCCAGCGCCGGCGAGATATTGGCGATCTTGGCGCCCTGGAACGGCGAACGGCCTTTCAGGACGATTTCATCGCGGCCGGTGTCCGGCGCCGCTTCGAGCGCCACCGTCAATTTCATCGGCCTGCCGCCGCGCTGAACGTCGAGCTGCGTGGTGCCGCCCAGCGGACGGGTCGCGAAACGATATTCGAACGCATTGGGATCGTCGATCGGCTGGCCGTCGATGGCGGTGACGAGATCCGACACCTTGAGGCCGGCCTTGGCAGCCGGGCTGTTGGCGCTGACATTGACGACCAGCGCGCCGGACGGCGTCTTGAGGCCCAGCGTCTCGGCGATATCGGGCGTCACGTTCTGCAGCTTCGCACCGAGCCAGGGGCGCTTCACTTCCTTACCGCCGCTCTTGGCGGAGGCGACGACGACGCGCACCATGTTGGCGGGAATCGCGAAGCCGATCCCCTGCGAACCGCCCGAGCGCGAGAAGATCGCGGTGTTGATGCCGACCAGCTTGCCATTCATATCCACGAGCGCGCCGCCCGAGTTGCCGGGGTTGATGGCCGCATCGGTCTGGATGAAGAACTGATAGTCCGAAATGCCGACCTGGGTCCGCGCCAGCGCCGATATGATACCATGGGTCACGGTCTGGCCGACGCCGAACGGATTGCCGATGGCCAGCACCACATCGCCGACCAGGAGATCGTCCGAATTGGAGAAATCGAGGGTCGGGAATTTCTCCTTGGTATCCTTGAGACGCAGCACCGCAAGATCGGTGCGGCTGTCCTTGAGGACGATCTCGGCCTCGAATTCGCGCTTGTCGGACAGCGACACCTTGACCTGATCGGCCCCCTCGATGACATGGTTGTTGGTGACGACGAGACCCGACGCATCCACCATCACACCCGAGCCCAGCGAGCGCTGCATCTGTTCGGGTTGGCCCTGCGAGCCGAAGAAGCGGCGGAAGATCGGATCGTCGAGCAGCGGATTGCGATTCTGCACCACCTTGGCCGCATAGACGTTCACCACCGCCGGCTGCACCCGCTGCACGATCGGCGCATAGGACAGTTTCAGCTCGGCGGCCGATGACGGCACCTGCCTTGTCTGCGTCTGCGCCGCAGCCGGCTTCGGCCCGGTGGACAGGACAATGGCGGACACGGCGACAGACAGGGCAATAGCGCACACGGCGGAAGCGGTCGCGATCTTGCGGGAAAATGGGATCATCGGGGCCTCATTGCGGGAAATCGCCGCGAATATAGGCCCGCGAGCGGGGCAATAGAAGGGCAAGGAACCAATCGCACGGGCCTGCGCGCCCTCTCCGGTTTATCCCGTTGGAACCGATGAGGCTTGCAATTCAGCCCCTGCCGCAACAGCTAAAGCGGACAAATCAGTCAATACCGGGAAACTCAGAATGAAGGCCGTCGGCTATACTAAATCCCTTCCGATCGATGCGTCCGAATCGCTGTTCGATTTCGAAGCTCCGAAGCCCGAACCGAAGGGGCGCGACATCCGCGTGGCGGTGAAAGCGATCTCGGTCAATCCGGTGGACTTCAAGGTGCGCAAACGCGCCGAGCCGCCTGCCGGCGAGACCAAGATTCTCGGTTACGATGCCGCCGGCGTGGTCGATGCCGTCGGCCCCGATGTCATCATGTTCAAGCCCGGCGACGACGTGTTCTATGCCGGCTCGATCCAGCGCCAGGGCACCAACGCGGAATTCCATCTGGTTGACGAGCGCATCGTCGGCCGCAAGCCGGCCAGCCTCGATTTCTCGCAAGCGGCCGCGCTGCCGCTGACGGCGATCACGGCCTGGGAATTGCTGTTCGACCGCCTCGGCGTTGCGCCGGGCAAGAGCCTCGATCCGCGCACGCTGCTCATCATGGGCGGCGCCGGCGGTGTCGGCTCGATCCTGATCCAGCTTGCTCGCCGCCTCACCGGCCTCACCGTAATTGCGACCGCCTCCCGTCCCGAGACGATCAAGTGGTGTAAGGATCTCGGCGCCCATGCGGTGATCAATCACGGCGAGCCGCTCAAGGAGCAGATCGCCGCTCTGAAAGTACCGCCGATCGCGCTGGTCGCCAGCCTCACCGCCACCGAGCAACACTATAAAGCCCTGGCCGACCTGATCGCGCCGCAGGGCAAGTTCGGCCTGATCGACGACCCCGCCGAATTCAACATGGCCGCTTTCAAGGGCAAGGCCGTATCGGTGCATTGGGAATCGATGTTCACACGATCGTCATTCCAGACGCCGGACATGATCGCACAACATCATCTGCTCAACGATGTCGCCGACCTGATCGACAAGGGTGTGCTGCGCACGACTCTCGACAAGACGTTCGGCACGATCAATGCCGCGAATCTCAAGCGCGCCCATGCGCTGCTCGAATCGGGCAAGTCGCACGGCAAGA
>Ga0153956_1002841_pt1 | contig 12060 bp, 10 predicted proteins | sample TSFL040MetaG_FD_104704 | JGI IMG/M metagenome (GOLD analysis project Ga0153956, IMG submission 104704) | Attine ant fungus gardens microbial communities from Florida, USA - TSFL040 MetaG | ecosystem: Host-associated > Fungi > Mycelium > Unclassified | place: USA: Florida, Wekiwa Springs...
CACACGAGAATCATAAACTTGCCAGTGTCCCTTTAATTCCGAAGTTCGCATCAAAGGTCGCCGCAAGGACATGCGAACTTCGGAATCGGGACACTCGTGTGGTGGTTCAGAAGTCCGCCACACCATCGCAGCGAGTCGGTGAAGCGGACTTCTGAACCTGAACCACACGAAAATCGTAAACTTGCCAGTGTCCTTTTAATTCCGAAGTTCGCATCAAAGGTCGCCGCAAGGACATGCGAACTTCGGAATCGGGACACTAGCTTTTGGGCCAGTTGTCCCTGATCCAGCGCGTCAGGCTTTCCTCACTCACTTCACCGGCGGCAAGAGCAAGGATGATCGCGGAGGCGTGAGCGGGCTCCGGAGCAAAGGCAACGCTATTCTTCAGCAGGAAGCCCATCATGCTCATAAACGCGATGCGCTTGTTGCCATCGACAAAAGCATGATTTTTTGCGAGCCCGTAGGCATAGGCAGCGGCAAGCTCCGGAAGAGCGGCCTGTTCATAGCGCCACTTGTTGATCGGCCGTTCGAGAGCCGGGCGCAGCATGCCTTCATCACGCAAACCAGGTGCACCGCCGAAACGGCGCAACTGTTTGCTGTGAATGGCAATCGCTTGCTCGCAGGTAATCCACAGAGGCTCCTGCTGGTCGCTCATCTTGCATTCTCATCATTTTGCAAGTGCCGCGAGCGTGTCCCGATACTTGTCCATAATCTCGTCGGCGATTTCCATCGTCTCCTCGAAGTCCGGGTCGTAGGGCATCGCTTGAAATCCGCCGCCCGCCAGCTCGGTAATGTGCAGTTCCTGACCCCGCTTGAGGTCAAGCCGCTGCATCAACTCGCGCGGCAACAGCAGGCCGTCGGAGTTACCGATCTTCTTGATTTCGATTTTCATTGTCAGTTCTTCCCGGCTTTTCGGGCCCTATCTTCGTAGGGGGCCCAAAACGAAAGGGACGTTATACATCTGTATAACATCCCTCCATTTCGTGTTCAACAGTTGTTTTACAACGGTGATTATCTCTGGTTAGCCAATAACTTAACCCATCGTCTCCAACTCATCAATCATGCCCGATATGACCGACAGGCCACCGTCCCAGAATTTGGGATCCCTGGCATCGAGCCCGAACGGTCGCAGCAGTTCGGAGTAGTGCTTGGTGCCCCCGGCCGCGAGCATCGCGAGGTAACGCTCCGCAAAACCCTCCGCGGCGTGTTCGTAGACCGCGTAAAGCGAATTCACGAGGCAGTCTCCAAACGCATACGCGTAGACATAAAACGGCGAATGGATGAAGTGCGGGATGTACATCCAGAACGTCTCGTAACCCGGCTTGATCTCGATCGCGGGTCCGAGACTCTCGCCCTGCACGCTGAGCCAGAGCTGGCCGATGCGCTCGGCGGTGAGTTCGCCGTTCTTGCGGTCGGTATGGACGGCGCGCTCGAAGGTATAGAACGCGATCTGCCGGACCACGGTGTTGATCATGTCCTCGACCTTGCCGGCCAAGAGCGCCTGCCGCTGCTTGGCGCTCTTCGTCTGCGCCAGCAGCCGCTTGAAGGTCAGCATCTCGCCGAACACGCTTGCCGTCTCCGCCAGCGTCAGCGGCGTCGGCGCCATCAGCGCACCGTTCTTCGCGGCCAGCACCTGATGCACGCCGTGGCCGAGTTCGTGCGCGAGCGTCATCACGTCACGCGGCTTGCCCTGATAGTTCATCAGCACGTAAGGATGCGCCGAAGGCGTCGTCGGATGGGAGAACGCGCCCGGCGCCTTGCCGGGCCGCACCGGCGCGTCGATCCAGCGATCGTTAAAAAAGCGCTCGGCGATGTCGGCCATCTCGGGCGAAAAATCGCCGTAGGCCGTCAGCACCATCTTGCGCGCATCGCTCCACGGAATGACTCCGGTGGCGGCGAACGGCAGCGGCGCGTTGCGGTCCCAGTGCGCGAGCGTCTTCTTCTTGAACCAGCGGGCTTTCAATGCGTAGTAGCGATGCGACAGCCGCGGATAGGCCGCGCGCACCGACGCCACCAGCGCATCGACCACCTCGCGCTCGACGCGGTTGGCGAGGTGGCGGGAGTCCGCGACATCCTGGAAGCCGCGCCAGCGGTCGGAGATATCCTTGTCCTTGGCGAGCGTGTTGGTGATGAGCGCGAAGCTGCGCTCGTTGGCCTTGAAGGTTTTCGCAAGCGCCTGCCCGGCCGCCTTGCGTTTCTCCGGCGCGCGATCCTGCAACAGATTGAGCGTGGGCTCGATCGCCAGTTCCTTGGTGCCGACCTTGAAGCGCAACCCGGCGATGGTCTGGTCGAACAGCCGGTTCCACGCGGAATAGCCCGTCTGCGATTTTTCGTGGAAAAGCTGCTCGACGCGGTCTTCAAGCTGATATGGCTTGTCCTTGCGGCTGTCCGCGATCCACGGACGATAGTGCCCAAGCTCCGGCGTCTGCATGGCGCGCTCGATCACGTCGTCGTCGATGCGGTTGAGTTCGAGCGCGAAGAACAGGAGATGCACCGACGCGGCGGTCAGACGCTCGGACACGTCGCCGTAGAATTTCGAGATCGCGGGATCGACGCTGTCGCCGGCGTGGATCAATCCCGCATACGAGCCGAGCCGCCCCGCCAGATCGTCGATCGCTTCATAGCGCCGCACCGCGCCCGCGAGCCACTTGCCGCCTTCGGGCTTCGCGGTCTCCTCCGCCAGCCGGCCCTTGTAGTCGGTCTCGAACGCCTTGCAGTCGGCGTCGACCTTGTCGAGATCGCGCGCCACCTCGGGCGCATCGATCCCGGCATAGAGGTCCGCCAGATTCCATTCGGGCAACCGGCCCGCGCCCGGCTTCGCGGCTCCGCCCTTTTTGGCGGCCGCCTTCGACACGGACAATTTGCGTGACACGGAGGATTTGCGCGAAGCGGGAGATTTGCGTGAAACCGGGGAGGAACGCGAAGCCATTATCGATCCAGACCTTCTCTTGATGAATTCCGATCTCTTGATGAATTCCGATCAGCAGAACGACTGCTGCAACACGGCAACCCGGCGGCAAAACCTTAAGAGCGCGTTAATCACCGTCCGCCAGAGTGCCCCGATTCGGTACAGATAGTTGTAGCGTGCGGGGAGTGCCATGACTGCCACCATTTTGATCGCCGACGACGATGCGGTCCAGCGCCGGCTCGTCGAAAACATGGTGCAGCGGTCCGGCTACCAGACGGTCGTGGTGGACAACGGCGACGCCGCCGTTGCCGCGCTCACGGCCCCGGACGGCCCCGCGATCGACGCGCTGGTGCTCGACCTCGTGATGCCCGGCCTCGACGGCATGGGCGTGCTGGCGAAAATCCGCGAAGCCGGCCTCAACATTCCCGTCGTCGTCCAGACCGCCCATGGCGGCATCGACAACGTGGTGTCGGCGATGCGGGCCGGCGCGCACGATTTCGTGGTCAAGCCGGTCGGCATCGAGCGCCTTCAGGTTTCCTTGCGCAACGCGCTCAATGCCAGCGCGCTGAAGGGCGAATTGCAGCGCATCCGCCACAGCCGCGAAGGCCGGCTCACCTTCGCCGATATCGTCACGCGCAGCGACACCATGGCCAACGTGATGACGGTCGCCAGGAAGGCCGCGGGCTCGTCGATCCCGGTGCTGATCGAGGGCGAGTCGGGCGTCGGCAAGGAAATGTTCGCGCGCGCGATCCACGGCACCGGCGAGCGCAGCGCCAAGCCGTTCGTCGCCGTGAACTGCGGCGCCATCCCCGACAATCTCGTGGAGTCGATCCTGTTCGGCCACGAAAAGGGATCGTTCACCGGCGCGACCGAGCGCCACACCGGAAAATTCGTCGAAGCGTCCGGCGGCACGCTGTTCCTCGACGAAGTCAGCGAGTTGCCCCTCGCCGCGCAGGTCAAGCTGCTGCGCGCATTGCAGGAAGGCGCGGTCGAAGCCGTCGGCGGACGCAAGCCGGTCAAGGTCGATGTGCGCATCATCTCCGCGACCAATCGGAGGCTGCTCGACCGTGTGAAGGCGGGACAGTTTCGCGAAGACCTGTTCTACCGCCTGCACGTGCTGCCGCTGACGATCCCGCCGCTGCGGATGCGGCGCGACGACATCCCCAACCTGCTGCGGCATTTCCTCGCCCGCTTCTGCGCCGAGGAAAATCGCACGATCGGGGGCATCACCGGCGAAGCGATGGCCGGATTGTCGCAACTCGCCTGGCCCGGCAACATCCGGCAACTCGAAAACGCGGTCTATCGCGCGGTCGTCATGAGCGAGGGCGACCAGCTCGGCGCATCGGATTTTCCGCTGATCGGCGCGCAGCCGGCGGGCCCAGAGGCGGCGGCCGAGCCGCTGATCCTGGAGGCGGGCTCAAACTTCGCCGCGCCCGACATGATATCAGGTAATGAAATACCTATCGCCCCTCTTCCCGCAGCCGGCACTCTGGCGATGCTGACGAACGACGGCGAAATGCGTGCGCTTGAGGATATGGAAGCCGAGATCATCCGTTTCGCGATCGCGCACTACCGCGGCCAGATGTCGGAGGTGGCGCGCCGGCTGAAAATCGGCCGCTCGACGCTCTATCGCAAGCTCGACGATGCCGCGACGGACGATCCGCTGCCGGACTCACCAAACGCGGCCGGCTGATCTCGACCGCGATCGCACGAACATCACCGCGCAGACTGCGCGGGAACCTTGAACCGTTGCGGCTTGGTGACAGACTCACGGAAAACGCGTGATAAAAACACTCAGCGCGTTGCAAACGGTGCATTTTGAAGTCAGTTTGTCGTGAGTTGCCCCATGTGGCGCTAGCTGCCCGAATCGGGCGCGTGTAACGTCCGTGCATGAATCGCGGAACGCCGGAATAACAAGGCTTTGGCGAACGCCGGACGAAATCCATCAGAAAATTGTTCCACACCGGGACAGTTTCACCCAAGGGGTGCGAGAATGCGAGACTACCCGACTCACCGGACCGGTTTCGACCGGATCCTGATGGCCGTCGCCGCGACCTTCCTGACAGTCTCCACCTCAGCATCCCTTGCGCAAACGGATACCGCCAAGAGGAGCGCGGCCGATCTTGCGATCGACGCCGCTGTGCCGATGCCGGAGCCGGCCAACGTCCCGCCGCCCACCGCCTCCGATTTCAAGACGGACAACCTGCCGCCCGCGCCGGCCATCGCGGCCGCATCGAAGCCGTCCGAGACCAAGACTTCCGACGTGAAGGCTTCGCCCGACGCGAAGGCGGCGGAAGCCAAACCCGACGGCGCGAACTCTCCCGCCGCCAAACCGGCCGACGTCGCGACCGCCCCCGCGGGCGGCGTCAAGACGGATGAAGCTCCCGCCGCAACGCCTCCGGCGGCAACCGCCGCCGCGCCGGCCGCCGATCCGGCGAAGGATGCGACGACGTCCGCGAGCAATGTCGCACCGGCGGATCGGCCGGTCGCCGACAAGGTGCACCAGTTGCTCGACGCCAAGTCGTCCAAGTATTTCGATCGCAAGGCCGAGCGGACGACGATCGAAAAGTTCTACACCGCGCGCGAGTTCGCGCCGCTGTGGACGCAGGCCGGCAGCCTGACCGCGCAGGCCAGGGGCGTGATCGCGCGCCTGAAGGACGCCGCATCCGACGGGCTCGACGCCGCCGACTATCCGGTGCCGGATTTCGCCGCGGCGACGACGCCGGATGCGCTCGCCGACGCCGACCTCAAGCTGACCGCCAGCATGATGGACTATGCCCGCCAGGCCCAGAGCGGCCGGATGCATTGGTCGCAGGTCAGCGCCGACATCCTGTATCCGGAGCACCCGATCGATCCCGAGCAGGTGCTGAAGAACGTGACGACGGCCAGCGATGCCTCCGCGGCGCTCGACAGCTACAACCCGCCGCAGAAACTCTATCGGGAACTGAAGAAGAAGCTCGCCGAACTGCGCGGCCAGGGCGAAACCCCCGTCACGCAAATCGCGGACGGCCCGGCGCTGGCGTATACGAAAGCACGCGGCAAGAATCATCCCGCCGTTGAGGTGGAGGATCCGCGCGTGCCGATGCTGCGCGCGAAGCTCGGCATCGCCGAAAGCGCCGACGACACGCATTACGACGCGAAGGTCGCCGCCGCCGTCCGCAAATTCCAGGCGAGCGCGAACCTGAAGCCGACCGGCGTGCTCGACGAGCGCACCGTCAAGGCAATCAACGCTCCGAAGCGCGATCACGAGATCGATACAGTCATCGTCAACATGGAGCGCTGGCGCTGGCTTCCCCGCGAGCTCGGCGCGCCGTCGCTCGGCAACGCCTACGCGATCCTGAACATTCCGGACTATACGCTGAAGGTGATGCATCGCGGCGCGACGGCATGGAACACCCGTGTCGTCGTCGGCAAGCCGGGGAACCACGCCACGCCGCTGCTGACGGAAACCATGAAATACATCACGGTCAATCCGACCTGGAACGTGCCGCCCTCGATCATCTACAAGGAATATCTGCCCGCCCTGCAGCAGGATCCGACGGTGCTGGACCGCATGGGCCTCAAGCTGGAGCGCGACCGTAACGGCGGCATCCACATTTCGCAGCCGCCCGGCGAGCGCAACGCGCTTGGACGCATCCGTTTCAATTTCCCGAACAAGTTCCTCGTGTATCAGCACGACACGCCGGACAAATATCTGTTCGGAAAGCAGGAGCGCGCCTATAGCCACGGCTGCATGCGGGTTCAGAATCCCGACCAGTATGCGGCGACGCTGCTCAACATCGCGTTTCCGCAGGAGCACTACACGCCGGAGAAAGTCCGGAGCATGTACGGCAAGAGCGAGATCGACATCAAATTCCCGACGCCGATTCCGGTCAACATCACCTATCAGACGGCGTTCGTGGACGATGCCGGCAAGCTGCAGATCCGCAGGGACGTTTATGGCCGCGACGCCACGATGCTGTCGCTGCTGCGCAACTCCAGGGGCAAGAATCTGGAAGCGGTGATCGCTCACGCCCAACCGAGTTATGCCCCGCCCAAGGGCGACATCCCGCAAGGGGTCGCCTTCAACGACGATCGTGGCGGCTTCGGCAGCGGCCCCTCGTTCTTCGAGCGGCTGTTCGGCGGCGCGCCGACCCCGCCTCCGCAGGTGGACGACCGGCACCGTCGCATCTACCGCCGCTAAAATTCCGGCCGCCCCGCGGCGGCGGACTTAGTCGATTAAAAACAAGGGCTTCATCTCACGATGAGGCCCTTTCAACATTAACCATTTCGCAACCTGGTCTTACCCCGCCGGCACTTTTCTGCCACACTCAAGGGGCTAAATATCCTTTCTCAACAGACGGGTAAGGTGAATCGCACTTAAACCCCTCTGTCCTTCGACTCGACACAATGCCCTTTCGCCACACGGGGTCGTGAAAGGGTTCCTCGGCAGACTGTCCTCTGGGTGGGCTCATACGTGCTTGCTGCTTTTGCACGCCGCTTGAAATCGTTGTCGATTCCGCGGGCCGGTTACCGGATCGGCCTGTCGTCGCTGCTGCTGCTGATGGGCGCGGGATCCGTGCATGACGCCAGCGCGCTCGGCGAAACACGCACGCTGTCGTTTCATCATACCCATTCCAACGAAGACCTGACCGTCACATTCAAGCGCAACGGCCGTTACGACGAAACCGCGCTGAAGCAGCTCAATCACTTCCTTCGCGACTGGCGCAGCCAGGAGCAGACCCATATGGATCGTCACCTGTTCGACATCCTCTGGGAAGTCTACCGCGACGTCGACGCCAAGCAGCCGATCAACATCATCTCCGCCTATCGCTCCCCCGCCACCAACGCCATGCTTCGACGCCGCTCCGCCCACACCGGCGTCGCGCGGTTCAGCCAGCACATGCTCGGCCATGCGATGGACTTCTTCATCCCCGGCGTGCCGCTCGAAAAAATCCGTTTCGCCGGGCTGCGGCTGCAACGCGGCGGCGTCGGCTTCTATCCGACCTCGGGCTCGCCCTTCGTGCATCTCGACACCGGACATATCCGTCACTGGCCGCGCATGACGCATGACCAGTTGGTGCGCGTCTTCCCGAATGGCAGGACCGTGCACATTCCCTCCGACGGCAACCCGCTGCCCGGCTATCAACTGGCGATGGCCGATATCGAGAAGCGCGGCCAGAACGCCGACGAGGATGCAGCGAGCGGCCGCAAGCCGTCGAACTTCCTGCTGGCCCTGTTCCGCGGCAAGTCCGCCAACGACAACGACAACGACGATTCCGACGGCATACCGGCCGCCGAGCCTGCCGGCCGCGCGATGACGGTGGCCTCCGCGGCGCCAGCCGCTTCAGCCGAACCGATCCCGATGCCCCGCGCGAAGCCCGCGGCGGCCTTCCGGCTCGCGGCCGCGGATGTCCGCACGCCTGCCTCCGAACAGACCTCGGCCGAACCCGCGCCGCAGACGCCGGCCGATATCATCGAGGCGCGCGGCCTCTGGGACGAATTGCCGTCGGCGCCGGCGCAGGCCACGCCGCGGCAGGTGATGGCCGCGATCAGCGCCCGCCAGGCGCTCGCCGCGGCCGATCCGCAATCGACCTCCACCGTCTCCGACGCCTTCAAGGCGCTGGCCTATGCGCCTGCCGCGAAGGACACGGGCCGCGCCCGCATTGTCGCCGCGACCGCCTCGCTCCCGCCGACCCGCCGGGCGACGGCCGCCCGCGATCCGATGGCCGTCAACGGCGTGACGACCGTCGTCGCCAAGGGTGCCCAGGGTCAGGGCGCCAATGTATCGACCTCGCGCCGCCTGGCGCCGGCCGCCACGCGCGACAGCGACGCCTGGATGCGCGCGATGATCCTCGCCCGGAGCGCGACCCTCGCCATGTCGACGACGGTCCTCGGCGATCCGGACATGACCCTGATGCGGGTCTACTTCGTCAAGCCGGAGACGGCGATTGCGATGACGTTCTCCGACGATCCGCAAATGGGGATCACCTGCGATCAGTTCAGCGGCGCCGCCGTCGCCCGCCTGACCACCACGTCCTTCGTGATGCGAACCGCCTCGCTGCGATAAGCGGCGAGACCGTTCCGGCTCACAGCATTCCCAGCGCCTGCATGTAGGTTTCCAGGATGGTTTCCTGTTCCTGACGCTCGTTGGCGTCCTGCTTGCGCATCCGCACGATGGTGCGCAGCGCCTTGACGTCGTAGCCGTTGCCCTTGGCCTCGGCGTAGACGTCGCGGATATCGTCGGAGATGGTCTTCTTCTCTTCCTCGAGCCGCTCGATGCGCTCGATGATGGCCTTGAGCTGGTCCTTCGCGAATCTGGTCGCGGGTTCTTCCGTGGCGGCAGCGGCGATAGCCATCCCTGTACTCCTGAAAATCTACAGATCCTGGTGGAACGCGGGCTCGGACGCATTGGCCGGTCGCCGCACTGGAAGCGCGACACTCAAGAGTGACGCGCTCCGCGTCAAGGCAGCATCGCGCTCATCCACAGCGACCCACAGCCCGCAATTGCGGTCGCCCGCGCCGCTCACCCCGGCCACATCGGTCAGTGACCGCTTTGGCTCTTCTTCATCGCGTCGAGTTGCTCGGGCGTCGCCGCACCCTGGTACTTCGCCTTCCACGCATCGTAGGGCATGCCGTACACCGCTTCGCGGCTTTCGTCCCTGGTCAGGGCGGCGCCGCCGGCATCGGCCTCCTCCTTGAGCCAATTCGACAGGCAGTTGCGGCAGAAACCTGCGAGGTTCATCAGATCGATATTCTGGACATCGGTGCGCGAGCGCAAATGCGCGACCAGGCGCCGAAACACGGCGGCTTCCAGTTCTGTTCTGGTCTTGTCGTCAATGGCCATGGACGTGTCTCACTGTCGTCTGTCGGAACGCTGTATATCGGGATTTGTCGCGGATTTTACCATATCGCAGCGCAAATTGCAGTTTGCGGCCCGAAAACGACCACCATAACGTGAAAACGCACCGTCAGCCGTTGACAGGTCACAATGGGTCACGCGAAATCGACACGAAACGATATACTTGAATAGATGACCACACCGGATTCGCTTCACCAGCACCTGTTCGCGCGCCGCGCCGGCACCGCAAGTCTCCTGGCGGTGTTCGCCATCGTCGTCGCCTGTTTGTGGTCGGCGCCCGCGAGAGCCGACTTCCGGCTCTGCAACAACACATCGAGCCGTGTGGGCATCGCCCTCGGCTACAAGGACGCGGACGGCTGGACCACCGAGGGCTGGTGGAACGTCTCGTCGCGCGCCTGCGAAACGCTGCTGCGCGGAACGCTCGTCGCACGATATTATTATATCTATGCTCTGGATTACGACCGTGGCGGGGAATGGTCGGGACAGGCATTCATGTGTTCGCGCGACAAGGAATTCCTGATCCGGGGCGTCGACAATTGTCTTGCCCGCGGTTTCGACCGCACCGGCTTCTTCGAGGTCGATACGGGCGACCAGCGTGCGTGGACCGTGCAGTTGACCGAATCCGGCGAACAGAACCCGCCGCGGGTGCCCGGAATACCCGCGCCTTCGCCCGGCCTGCCGGGAATGCCCAACGCCACCGGCGGAGCGCCTGCGGGCACGCCGGGCCTGCCACCGGGCCCATTACCCGGAAGCAAGCCATGAGACGTATGCGGCGCATCAAGATTCTCGCAACCCTCGGGCCGGCGTCGTCCGACAGCACCATGATCCGGCGTCTGTTCGAGGCCGGCGCCGACGTGTTCCGGATCAACATGAGTCACACGCCGCACGACAAGATGCGCGAACTCATCGCCACGATCCGCAACGTCGAAAGCAGCTACGGCCGCCCGATCGGGATTCTCGTCGATCTGCAGGGACCAAAACTCCGGCTGGGCGCGTTCGCGGACGGATCGATCCAGCTCAACAACGGCGAGACCTTCACGCTCGATTCCGACAAGACGCCCGGCGACCGGACCCGCGTCTACCTGCCTCACCCCGAAATCCTCGCGGCGCTGCGGCCGGGTCATGCGCTGCTGCTCGACGACGGCAAGGTCCGTCTGATCGCCGAGGAGACCTCGCCGGAACGCGCCGTCACCCGCGTCGTGATCGGCGGCAGGATGTCCGACCGCAAGGGCGTCAGCCTGCCCGACACGGATTTGCCGGTGTCGGCGATGACGGCAAAGGATCGCTCCGATCTCGACGCGGCGCTGGAAACCGGCGTCGACTGGATCGCGCTGTCTTTCGTGCAGCGCGCCGACGACGTCGCCGAAGCCAAGAAGATGATCCGCGGCCGCGCCTCGGTGATGGCCAAGATCGAGAAGCCGCAGGCCATCGACCGGCTCCCCGAAATCGTCGAGATGGCGGACGCGCTGATGGTGGCGCGCGGCGATCTCGGCGTGGAATTGCCGCTCGAACGGGTGCCCAGCCTTCAGAAGCAGATGACGCGTCTGGCGCGGCGCGCCGGCAAGCCGGTGGTGGTCGCGACCCAGATGCTGGAATCGATGATCCAGTCGCCGGTGCCGACCCGCGCCGAAGTCTCCGACGTCGCCACCGCGGTCTATGAAGGCGCCGACGCCATCATGCTGTCGGCTGAATCCGCCGCCGGAAAATTTCCGGTCGAGGCCGTCTCCACGATGAACCGCATCGCGGAGGAAGTGGAGCGCGACCCGACCTATCGCGGCGTGCTGAACGCGCAGCGCGTCGAACCGGAACCCACCGTGGGCGACGCCATCGCCGACGCCGCGCGGCAGATCGCCGAAACGCTCGACCTGTCCGCCATCATCTGCTGGACCAGTTCGGGATCGACCGCGCTGCGCATGGCGCGCGAACGCCCGAAGCCGCCGGTGGTCGCGATCACCCCGAACATCCATACCGGCCGCAAGCTGGCCGTGGTCTGGGGCGTGCATTGCGTGGTCGCGGAAGACGCGCACGACCAGGACGACATGGTCGACCGCGCCGGCTCAATCGCGTTCCGCGACGGGTTTGCCAAAGCCGGACAACGCATCATCATCGTCGCCGGCGTTCCGCTCGGCACGCCCGGTGCGACCAACATGGTCCGCATCGCCTTCGTCGGCCCGAACGGCGACGCCGATATCTAGTGTCCCGATTCCGAAGTTCGCAAGCACTTGCAGCAACCTTCGATGCGAACTTCGGAATCAAAGGGACACTAGCAAGTTTATGATTCTAGTGTGGTTTAGGTTCAGAAGTTCGCTTGAAA
>Ga0153956_1002842_pt1 | contig 12060 bp, 13 predicted proteins | sample TSFL040MetaG_FD_104704 | JGI IMG/M metagenome (GOLD analysis project Ga0153956, IMG submission 104704) | Attine ant fungus gardens microbial communities from Florida, USA - TSFL040 MetaG | ecosystem: Host-associated > Fungi > Mycelium > Unclassified | place: USA: Florida, Wekiwa Springs...
CCGATGTTTTGACCGACCTGCATTTAGTTGAAGCCCTGGGCTACCAGCACTACTGGTTCCCGGCCGAAAAGAAAGGCTATAGCGGCGTTGCCATCCTTACCAAACATACGCCAAAGCATGTGGAATACGGCTGCGGCATTGCCGACTTCGACCGTGAGGGCCGCAACATTCGCGTTGATTTTAATGACGTATCGGTAATGAGCGTTTACTTTCCATCAGGCTCAAGCGGCGACGAAAGGCAGGCTTTCAAATTCCGTTTCCTGGACGAATTCGGTAAATATCTTACACTGCTGAAAGTAAATTGCCCCAAGCTGGTAATTTGCGGCGATTATAATATTTGCCACCGCCCTATTGATATCCACAACCCAAAATCAAACGCCAACTCATCAGGATTTTTGCCAGAAGAGCGCGAGTGGATGGAGAACTTTCTGGAGTCTGGCTATGTGGATACTTTCCGGCATTTAAATAAAGAGCCGCATAATTATACCTGGTGGAGTTTCCGTGCCAATGCCCGCGCCAAAAACCTGGGCTGGCGAATTGATTATGCTCTGGCGAGTAAAGAATTGGAAGATAATATTAAACGCGCCACCATCCTACCCGAGGCCAAACATTCAGACCATTGCCCGGTGATGTTGGAATTGGAATTTTAAATATCAGCACCCGCCCGTTCAAGTGTCCGCACTTAAACGCAAAGCAATTGTGAGCGTCTACGCTCACGTACGCAAGTGTGGACACTTGCATTATAAATCAGTTAAGCGTGGACGCTTAACTGGGCGGGTTGGTGTAAATAGCAGACACGCCCCCGCTCAACGCTCCTCCTCTTTGGGGAGGCCGGGAGGGGTGAACAATAAATTCGGATCAGGAATATTTTGCAGGTATCTTTCCTTTTCTGAAAATCGCGCAACGCCGGGATAATCGCCAGCCAAGCCTTCCATATCAAACATTAATTGAAAATGCAAATGCGGTGGCCAATGGCCGTTCTCATGGATAGCGCCCAACCGGGCTATCTGTTGATTTTTAGAGATAGCCTGACCAACGGCAAGACCATTCAAACTTTTGTGGCTTAAATGGCCGTAAAGGCTGTACAGCGTCAGTCCATCAAGGTTATGTTGCAGGATGATGGTTGGGCCGTAATCGCCAAAATTATCGTTGTCTTTAAAGCTATGTATAGTACCTTCCAAAGGCGAATAAACCGGCGTACCGACATCGGCCCAAATATCTACACCCAAATGCAGGCGACGTGGTTCGTCACCCGTATCAAACAGCCGGCTACGGGCATACAGCATTCTATGCTCCATGTAACCGCCAACACCGTAGCGGCTACCGGTTTGCTGAAGTTTTTGGTTGATCCACTCGCTGAAGCGGTTGCTGTCAGTTATGGTCTCGATGTCCAGCTCGGTATTCGCTGCTGTAAAATCGAATGGATACAGTTTATCCACCGACGGATCATAATCAACCACCTTACCAATATCAGTTGCGTTTGCTTTGATCCAGGCCATTAATTGATCGGTATGGCTCATGAAAATTTAGGGGAAGCGGCTACTCTTCATCGTGTTGTTTTTCTTCGCGATGTATCTTGTCAAAGATCTTTTCCATACGGTCAACGTATTCGCTGGTATCATCCACAAAAAACTCCAGCTGAGGTATAACCCTTACCTGGTCTTTAATGCGGCTACCCAGTTTATAACGAATCTCTGACGAATGCTGCTTTACCGTAGCCAGCGCCTGTGCCGAGTTAGCATTGTTAAAGAAGCTTAAAAACACACGTGCAATTGCCAGGTCGGGTGTAACACGTACCTTGGTAATGGTAACCAATGTGTTGGGCAAATAATTCATCCCTTCGCGCTGAAATATGGCAGCCAGGTCTTCTTGTATTACTCCGGCAAATTTTTGTTGACGTTTTGATTCCATAACTGTGATATTAATTGTAACGCCAAACAGGCAATTGGGTTTGAAATTTAATTGTGCGATCAATATATCACTAAAAACCCTACTTGCAGTCGGCAGGTATATCTTTAGTCATTTTTAATACTTTTTTAACAACAACGGTGCTGTCATAAGCGGCAGCTTCGCCGGTATTTTCTGATTTGGTTTTGTAACCCTCCACCTCGGCATACACCGGCGTGCCCGATTGCTCAAAGCTATAAATTTGCGAGTACTTTAACTCCAATTGTGCAGAACTATCTACCGCCCAAAGCTGACTTTTACTGCCGCACAATTGTAATACCTTAGCGCCGGGCGCAAAACTGTAAGTGCCTTTAAAAACAACCGTCGTGTTGGATTTACCAACTACCTGTGCAGTCGAGTCGGCTGTACCAGTTTCGTTGTTATCAGCTTTCTGGCGACAGGCAGCAACTGCAGTCATGGCCAGTAAAAGTAAAATACCATGTATCTTTTTTAACTGCATATAGGTAATTTATAAATCCTGCTTTATGTCGTTCAGATTTTTTACGCTTAACCTGGCGCTTATGCCTGAGGCTATTACCGATATAGCCATAACTGTAAAAAACACCATTACAAAGTCGTCGTATTTTATGCTAACCGGATAAGCATTGTTGGGTACGTTCATGCCTCCTCCTACCTGTATCAGGCCGTACCGTTGCTGCAATATACTAAATACCGCGCCCAACGCCATACCCAGTATACAACCAATTATAGAGATCATCAATCCCTCGAAAAAAAAGATGCCTTGTATAAGGTTTTTACCGGCACCTAAACTGGTAAGTATGGCTATATCTTTACGCTTGTCAATTACCAGCATGGTTAACGAGCCAATGATATTAAATGCCGCTATCACCACCACAAATGCCAGAATCATAAACATAGCCCATTTCTCGTAGCTTAAGGTATGATACAAGGCCGTATTTTGCTCCTGCCGGGTTTTAATGGTAAAATCTTTACCTATCTGCTCTTTCAGCTGATTTTGTATGGTTAATACCGAGGAGGCTTTTTTAAAATTGATATCGATAGATGACACCTCTGTCGGCTGTTCAAATAACTCGCGGGCAAACTCAATGGGCACAATCATCATGTCGTCCTCTTCGGGCTGTATGGAAAATACACCCGCCGGATAGATCTCGCGCGTTATAAACTCATCAGTAGGATTAATAGAGTTAACCTTGGCGCGGCGCGGTGAAAACACCTGCATAGGGTAATCAACATTGTTAACATTAACCATGAGGTTATTATGCACTATAACGCCCATAACAGCCGTTGGTGTATTATGGTTATGCAGGGTAAACTTACCCTCAATAATGGTGCTGTCCAGCCGGTTATTCTTTAAAAAATCATCGTTTACACCCTTCATACGGCTTAGGTAAGTTTTTTCGCCATACTTAACCATTACCTTGTCCTGCAGTACTTCGGTGTACGAAAATATGCGCGAATCCTGATGCAGCTTGTTAAACACCGCACTGTGCGGATTGAATGTTTTGCCCATGCGGGCCTCAATTTTCAGCTCAGGAGAAAAGTTTTTATTGAGCGAAACTATTACCCCTTCCAGGCCATTAAATACTGAAAGCAGCACGATCATGGCGCCGGTGCCAATGAGTACCCCCAACATGGATATCCCCGAAATAATATTTACCGCGTGCATTTTTTTACCTGAAAACAGGTAACGCCGGGCTATGTAAATAGAGGTGTTCATATTGTTTTTGATTTGCTGCGCGATGCTAATGCTTTACCGGTAAAAATAAGCAAAACGCTTTATGCCCGGTGTTATTACACTAAAAAAGGATTGCTTTGTCTTTCACGGCCAATGGTAGTATCCGGCCCGTGGCCCGGGTACACCCGGCAGTCGTCAGGTAATATCAATAGTTTTTGCTCGATATTGTTAATAAGTGTCTGAAAATCGCCGCCCGGCAAATCTGTACGGCCAATGCTGCCGGCAAACAGCACATCGCCGCCAATCAGGAAATTATCCTGCTCATCATAAAAACATAAATGGGCCGGCGAGTGGCCGGGTGCAAAGATCAGCTTCAGGGTAGTATTACCAAACTTTACTTCGCCTTCTTCGGCCAAAAACACTTCAGGCACCGGCGACGGCTCATAACGCAATCCAAATTGCGGCGCATAAGCAACGCCGGCCTCCAGTAAATGTACCTCGCCCTCATGAAACTGAGGCTTCAGGCCGTACATGTCAAATATAAATTTGTTGCCCAGTATATGATCTATGTGGCAGTGGGTGTTAAGCAGCAACACCGGTTTAAGGTTATTTTCTTTAATAAAGTTAACCACCGCGTTTTGCTCGGTGGCGTTATCCATTCCGGCATCAACGATGGCGCATTCGCCGGTTTCATCATAAACTATATGCGTGTTTTCCTGAAAGGGATTATTGGGAAATACTTTTACTGTTGACATGCTTTATATCGGATTTCGGATGTTCGACTTCGGATTTATTTTTGATTTACTGCTTTTATGTGGGTTGATGATATTTGATTTTTGGTTGTTGAGAAAATGCAAAATATTGGGTCTCTACGTTGGCTAAAAACCAATTCCGCAGTCGAACATTCTAAATCCGCAATCTATCATTTTTTCCATTTAAAACTGCCTATCATCACATCAATGTCCTTCTTGATAAAATTGAGGACGGGTTGTATAGAGTCAAGGCGAGGCGCGGTATTAAAATACAGCGCGGCACGCAAATAATTTTTGGTGCTGTCTGTTAGGTAAAATTGTACTGACGAGGCCGAGTTACCACCAATATCGTAATAAACACAATATACCTTATCGGCTGGTTTGTTAATGTTTCTTTGCTCGATATCGGTAGCCTTTACCGTATTTTTAAACGCAAAGCGATGCGCATCCTCAACCAGTTCATTAAATACCTTTCTGGAGGTTATGGTTTCATAGCTCAGGTGTAAAATACCGTCAAACTGCGGAAACTTCATGTTTAGCAAATGCGTCATAGTAGCCAGCCGGGCAGGTACGCGCGTTTGCGTGTCTTTTTGGATCACGGCATATTTGGGGTACTTAAACGTAAACGGATAACCGGACACGTAATCCTGATATTCCTTTTTTGGCAGCTTGATACGAAAATACCCACGCGGCTTTGGCGCATAGTCATGACTATCGCCGCAGGCACCCAGCAACAACACAACGGCTATACCAAGGGCAAATATCCTCATGGATGTTTTTCTTTTGAGTTCCAAATCTCCCATGACTTTTCGGCTTGCAACACCAGCATCTCGTAGCCATTCTTGGGCACGGCACCCCGCTCGGCACCGCGGCGCAGAAACTCTGTTTCGGGCGGGTTATAAACCAGGTCGTACAGCAAATGCTCGTCGGTTATCGATTCATAAGGTATCGGCGGGCATTCGTCAACCTTTGGGTAAGTACCCAGCGGTGTGGTATTAATAATAAGCTTATATTCCTTGATGTGATGCGGCTTCAAATCATCAAACAACAAATTATCGCCATGCGGTTTGCGTGTTACCACCTTATAAGCAATATCCAGGTTTTGCAAAACACATTTTACCGCCTGCGCTGCGCCCCCATCTCCCAAAACCAAAGCCTCAGTATGCTGTTCTTTGAGTAAAGGTTTTAATGACATTTCGAAACCATATAAATCGGTATTAAAACCTTCCAGCCTGAAATCATGACCTCCTACTCCTACCTCGCCGTTAAAGGCGGCCAGTACAGGGCTCTCTTTAGTGATGCGGATGCAGTTTACAGCGCCGGCATTGCGGGCATCGTGCTCAATCCAGTCCAGATACCGCAGCACATTTTTTTTGTGAGGTACGGTAACATTGAGCCCGCAAAGGTTAGGGTTAGCATCCAGCAGGTCCTGCAGGTCTTTCACATGCTCCAGCGGATAAAGATCATACACCGAGTCGGTAATGTTCTCGTTCACAAACTTTTCAGTAAAAAACTTTTTAGAGAATGAATGTGAAAGCGGGAAACCAATGAGTCCGTATTGTTTCATGTTGTAATATTAATAACAAACAATGAGGTTTTATAAACTTTTTGTTTAGCACCAGGGCACTAAAAACAAAAAAGCTGCCCGTTTTGCAGAGCAGCTTTTTTTATGCTGTTTTATTTGAATTAGCGGCGGCGGCCAAAAACACGCAGCAACATCAGGAATAGATTGATAAAATCAAGATACAGGGTTAAGCCGCCCATAATGGCATATTTCTTTGAGGTTGCGTCGCCATATTCAAGGCCTGCACCTATGCGTTTTAGTTTTTGGGTATCATAAGCAGTTAAGCCAATAAATACAGCAACACCAATGTAGGCAATAGCCATATCTAAACCGCTGCTTTTTAAAAACAGGTTAACTAAAGTGGCTATTACAATACCAATAAGGCCCATGATCATTAATGAACCAAATTTGGTTAAATCCTGATTGGTAGTGTAACCTGCAATGGCCATTACTCCAAATAAAAGGGCAGAGCTAATAAACACGCTTAAAACAGAACCCGCTGTATAAATAAGCAAAATAAAGCTTAAGCTGATACCCGTTAATACGGCATAAACAGCAAAGATCAGGGCTAAAACCGGGTATGAAAGTTTATTAAGGCCATAACCCATCAGCATTACAAAGGCTAAAGGCGAAACCATAATGATCCAGCCCAGGGCAGATAAACCATTTGCGCCAATCAATAATTGTATTAGTGATGGATTAGTAGCAAAGTAGAAAGCACAAAAAGCGGATATGCCTAATGCGATAAACATCCACAAAAACACGTTAGCAATAAATTTGCGTGATGCAGCCGCATCGTCAATTTGTATTACGTTTTGATAAACGTAGTTTGGATTGTTGTTTTCCATTTTATTTTCAGTTATTAATTATACGAATGTAGTGTATAGATTTGAGATATGAGACGTGAGATTTGAGATTTTATTATCTTAATCCCAATATAGTTTCGACATAAGATTTTGCCATTAGTTTAATGAGTACTATACCTCAATACTCGTATCTCCATCTCGTATCTAATCTAATTCAACCGTTTTGTAAGTTGTTCTTCAACCCGTTTATATAATTGCAGCGGTTTAAGCGAGCGCCAGTTCAAATCGTCCAGGTCGCCGCCGAAATTGATGTAGTAGTCGATGTTATTGCTTTTAAACTCCTCAATAACATGTTCGCGGAAATTGATACCTGCTATCCAGCCATCTTCCACATCCTGAAACCACTCCTCATAATAACAATCATCCGACGAATGAAAGTTCAGCACATTCTCGCCAATCAGGATAAACTGCGTGATGTTATTGTCAATCATCAGCTCGAGCACCTCGCGCTTTAACAGCATAATATCGTTATTGATGGCGTCGTTCCACTCACCAATAAACTCAATGATGGCGTAACCACGGTCATAATCAACAAACAAAACTTTCAGATACAGCGTATTTGAACCAAATGAATCCCATTGCGGGTGCAATAAAAAATTATACACCTGCTTATCAAACTCAAACTCGTTATACTCCGTCGCGTAAAAAGGAGAGTTCTCATCCTCCGCAGCAACGTAGTCATCACGCCATTTATAATATGGTTCTATTTCGTGCATAAGCGCAGCCCCTCTAAATCTCCCCCGGCAGGAGAGACTTTTAATATTGTTTTTTAATTTCATTTTTAAGCCCTACCTGCCGGGGAGGGTTGGGTGGGGCTTACTTATTCTGATTAAAATGATCTACCGCTTTACGCACGCTACCTTGCTCTTTCAATAGTTGCGCTGCGGTAGCTTCATCCAGGCCGGTTTCGGCCATAACCATGCTGGTGCCGCGGTTTACCAGTTTATTATTTGATAACTGCATGTCAATCATTTTGTTGCCTTTTACCCGGCCCAGCTTTATCATTACCGTGGTGGTAAGCATGTTAAGCACCAGCTTTTGCGCAGTGCCGGCCTTCATGCGGGTACTGCCCGTTAAAAACTCGGGGCCGGTAACTACCTCCACCGGATAATGCGCCTCGGCAGCCACCGGGCTGCCGCCGTTACATACAACGCAACCCGTTGCTATTTTATTTTCGTTGGCCTTTTTGAGGCCGCCTATAACGTAGGGCGTGATACCCGAGGCGGCAATACCTACGAGCACATCCTTTTCGGTGATATTATAAACCTGCAGATCTTTCCAGGCTTGTTCAGCATCATCCTCGGCAAACTCAACGGCTTTGCGTATGGCACCGTCGCCGCCAGCAATAATACCTACCACCCAATCAAAAGGCACACCGAAGGTTGGCGGGCATTCAGAGGCATCAACAACACCTAGCCTGCCGCTGGTGCCCGCACCTATGTAAAATAAACGGCCGCCATTGCGCATTCTGCCGGCAACTACCGTAGCCAGCTTTTCAATTTGAGGGATGGCCTTACTCACCGAAATTGCTACGGTTTGATCTTCCTGGTTAATGTTGTGAAGTATCTGAGCCACGCTCATTTTTTCGAGATGGTTATAGTGCGAATCTTTTTCAGTAGTAGTTTGCATAGCGCTATTTTTTAACAAAACTCGGTAAAATAATTTAAACTGGTTTAATTATTGGTAGTGTTTCCTTACCGTGATCAACATCGCAATTTTTACAGAAAAAGTGTTGATTTTAAACGATAAATACAAGAAGCATGTTAATGCAATGGCGGCAAATCAGTAGATTTGTACAGTTTCTATGAAGAGAGCAGCAGCAATTATTTTCAGGTCGGTTATTCTGGTTTTGATGGGCGTGGCTATTGGTCTTTTTATAAGCGACAACCATATTACCGAACATATTGACTTTACCGACGATAAGGTTTCAAAAGTGTTAGACCTTGTACGCCACAACTACGTGGACTCGGTAAATGTGGACAGCATTGAGGGAACCACAGTTAACAACCTGCTGCAAAACCTCGACCCGCACTCGCTTTACCTGCCGCCGCAACAGGCATCAAGCATTAATGAGCGCCTGGAGGGTGGTTTTACCGGGATAGGCGTTGAATATATTTTGCTGCGTGATACTTTGGTAGTTACCCAGGTTACCCCAAACGGACCTGCTTATAATGCGGGCCTGCGCCCGGGCGACAGAGTGCTGGAGGTAGATCATCAGAATTTTGCCGGTATACATTTAACCTCGCAAAAAGTCAGTAAAGCTTTCCGCGGCGTTAAAGACTCGCAATTGCTCATGGCAGTCATACCGTCCGGAGGTAAAACCACAAAATTTTACAACATTAAGCGCGACCATGTCGACCTGAGCAGCCTGGATGCCTCATACATGCTTAACCCAACTACGGGTTATATCAAGATCAGCAAATTTGCGTCGACCACTGATGCCGACTTTCGCAAAGCGATGACCAAATTAAAAATAGATGGCCTGCAAAAACTGGTGCTTGACATACGAGGCAACGGCGGCGGCTACCTGAATACTGCAACCGCACTGGCCGACGAGTTTTTGACCAAGAAGCAGCTCATCGTTTACACCAAAGGCGTACACGAGCCGCGTACCGATTATTTCGCTACAGACTCGGGCAATTTTCAGCAAGGTAAGCTGGCGGTTTTGATTGATGAATACTCGGCCTCGGCAAGCGAGATCCTGGCTGGCGCACTGCAGGACCTGGATCGTGCTACTATTATTGGCCGGCGCTCGTTTGGTAAAGGTTTGGTGCAGGAGCAGTTCCCGTTTGGGGATGGTTCGGCAGTGAATCTAACTATCGCCCGTTATTATACCCCTTCAGGCCGGTCTATTCAAAAATCTTACGCCGCTGGTGCCGACAGCTATCGTAACGAGCTGGCACAACGTATGGTAAAAGGCGAACTATTTTCGGAAGAAAACACGCTAAAGGACAGTATCTTTAAAAAACCGACGCATTTTCATACCGTGAGCGGCCGTAAAGTGTTTAGCGGCGGCGGCATTATGCCTGATATTTTTGTACCGGCCGATACCATGTACAACACTTACCTGGCGCATCAGCTCAACAACCAACAACTGTTTTCGGCGTATGTGATTGACCGGCTGCAGCACATACTTAAAAACTACACCGCCGAAGAATTTATCAAAAACTACAATGTTAGCGATGCAGATCTAGGCAACTTTATTCTTTATTCATCGCGCAGCATCAAAGAAATTGACCCGCGCGAAGTAATGATCGGTAAAAACGAGCTGAAGAACTTACTCAAAGCTTATGCGGCCCGCTTCAAATGGGGCAACGAGGCCTACTACCGCACTATTAATGCTGATGACCCGGCTATTAAGAAAGCTGTTGAAGCTGTGAATTAGATGGATATCCTGTGCGGGCATGTGCCCGGTTATTTGCAAATCAAAAAACTATTTCTGCCTAAACCAAACCTGCACTGGCGCGCCGCCGAGGTCAAAATTTTCGCGCAGCTTGTTTTCTACAAAGCGGTAATAAGGCTCCTTAACATATTGCGGCAGATTACAGAAAAACGCAAACATAGGCGATGTACCGGCTATCTGCGTAGCATATTTAATTTTAACATACTTACCTTTTGTTGAAGGCGGCGGGAAGTTCTCAATGATGGGCAGCATGACCTCGTTAAGTTTTGAGGTTGTTATTTTGCGGGCGCGATTTTGATAAACCTGGTTAGCAACATCAATCACTTTCAATACACGCTGCTTCTCGGTTACCGAGGTAAACACAATAGGCACATCAGTAAACGGCGCTATTTTTTGACGGATCATGTCCTCAAAAACCTTAACAGTTTTGTTGTTTTTCTCGATCAAATCCCACTTGTTCACCACAATTACGATGCCTTTTTTGTTTTTTTCGGCCAGGTGGAAAATATTGATATCCTGCGATTCCAAACCTTCAACGGCATCAATCATTAATATCACCACATCAGCCTCCTCCAAAGCCTTAATGGTACGCATTACCGAGTAAAATTCGATATTCTCTTTAACCTTGGTCTTTTTACGCATACCCGCCGTGTCAATCAGCATAAAATCATGACCGTACTGGTTGTAGTGGATATGGATAGAGTCGCGGGTTGTGCCGGCTATTGGAGTTACAATGTTACGATCGCGGCCTATCAGCGCATTGATGATGGAAGATTTACCCACGTTCGGGCGACCAACAATGGCATATTTAGGGCGGGTGTTGTCCTCTAATACCGCATCGTCAAAATGTTTAACCACATCATCAAGTAAATCGCCGGTACCAGAACCGGTCATTGATGATATGTTGTAGATCTCGCCTAAACCCAGGCTGTAAAACACTGATGCTTCGGTATGCTGATTATTATTGTCAACTTTGTTAACCACCACGAATACCGGCTTTTTACTTTTACGCAATAAGCCTGCAATGTCATCGTCAAGGTCTGTAATACCGGTGGTAACATCAACCACAAACAAAATAACGCTGGCCTCTTCAATGGCAATAACCACCTGCTCGCGTATGGCAGCCTCAAAAACATCGTCAGAATGGGCTACATAACCGCCGGTATCAATAACGGTAAACTGGTGGTCAGTCCACTCCGCCTGGCCGTAATGACGGTCGCGGGTTACGCCGCTAAAGTCATCAACTATAGCTTTACGGCTCTCGGTTAAACGGTTATATAAAGTCGACTTGCCCACATTTGGCCGGCCAACTATGGCTACTATGTTACTCATGTCTTTTTTAGATTCAAGAATCAAGAGCCAAGAGTCAAGACTTGGTCTTGCCTGTTCTTCATTCTAATATATTCGTTATAATTTAATGTCTTAAATTCAGGCTCTTGCTTCTCCATTCAAACACCTTTTTTAAATTTTTGTGTCTTGAATCTTGATTCTCGTTTCTTGATTCTAATCCATTATTCGTACCCAAATTTCTTTAAGTAGTTTTTCTTACTGCGCCAGTCGGGTATTACCTTAACAAACATTTCCAGGAAAATTTTGCGCTGAAAGAAATCTTCCATATCGCGGCGGGCGTAGGTGCCTACAATTTTCAGCATTTTACCTGCCTCACCGATAATAATATTTTTTTGTGAGTCGCGCTCAACAATAATCTCAGCACTGATGCGATATAGCTTATCACCCTCAATAAATGAAGTTACAATAACCTCGCAGCTATACGGAATTTCTTTTTTGTATTGTTTCAACAACTGTGCACGGATCATCTCTGACGCAAAGAAGCGGTCGTTGCGGTCGGTCAGCGCATCTTTATCGTAATA
>Ga0153956_1002843_pt1 | contig 12059 bp, 10 predicted proteins | sample TSFL040MetaG_FD_104704 | JGI IMG/M metagenome (GOLD analysis project Ga0153956, IMG submission 104704) | Attine ant fungus gardens microbial communities from Florida, USA - TSFL040 MetaG | ecosystem: Host-associated > Fungi > Mycelium > Unclassified | place: USA: Florida, Wekiwa Springs...
AAGGACGAGCGTTATCTTAAGGACACGGCAGAGTTGAACGCACATATGCTGCGTCTTGCTCTGAACGGTTCTGAACTGATTGCGTCCGAAGGCGCGACGCCGATCGCTGGCGACGCGCTCGGCGAGCTGGCTCGTTCTTATCTGCTGGCGCAAGCTGTCGTAGATCGTCTGAGCAAGCTGTACGACGAAGCGGCGCTCGGCGCGGTGATGGATGGCGTGACGATCGACCTGTCGAACGAGCAATCGACGGAAGCGTCGGCACGCGCGCTGCAGGACAAGCTGCGCGACGATCCGCTCAAGCCGGAAGTCAACGTGATCGCAATGTATGACCCTGTGCGTGAACTGCGATCGCTGCGTGTCGAGCGTCGTCATCACGGCAACGTGAAGGTTTCGGTGATCGACGAGGAATTCCAGCTGACGGCGGATTATCAGCAACTCGTGAACACGGCGAACACGTTCAAGGGTTTGATCGGCGAGGGCGCTGTGATCAAGCGCGGCGAGCGCAGTATGGCCGTGGGCGACTTCAAGAGCGCCATGAAGTGGCTGATCGCCGATGCAGAACGCAACGTGTCGAAGCAGCGCTATAAGGGACTCGGTGAGATGAATCCTGGGCAGCTCTGGGAAACGACGATGGATCCTAGCGTGCGTCGTCTGTTGCGCGTGCAGATTGAAGACGCGATTGCCGCGGATGGAATCTTTACGACGCTGATGGGCGATGAGGTCGAGCCGCGTCGCGCGTTTATCGAGAGCAATGCGCTGCGGGCGGGGAATATTGACGTTTAAGCGTTGAGACTTGCATTAGCCCCAACAAAAACGCCAACCGAAACCGGTTGGCGTTTTTTATTCCCGCGTCAATCATGCTGCCACTTGCGGGCGTACCGATCCTTAACCACTTTCGAAATATAAGTAGCCAACCCGCGCCCGGCGACTGCCAGCCGCTTCATCTCCTCAACTTCCTTTCGACCCGGCCTTGCATAGTCGTAGAGATACATATCGCCGGTCAGAAACTTCACGACGATTCCGTCATCAGCCGTCTCATAGGCGACCACGCCCGAACTGCCACTCAGATTCCGATAGCGCTTCATCGCCGCAAGCCCGCACGATGCATTCCTAAACCACCGGCAAACAAATATCCGTCAGCAGATTCGCCGGCGCGGTTTCCTTCGGATTATTCAAATACTCTTCGAACACGGGCGCATCCGCAGCCTCATGTTCCGAATTGACGAGCCACTCGCCGTACAGCCACTGATACGCCGCCGCCATATCCGCATACGGTCCCTTGTGCCGCAACACGGCATACCGGCCGCCCATAATCGACGTCACGCTCACCAGCGCATCGCCCGACACATCGACGGCACGCGGCAGCCACACGCCAGCCTTCGACCGTAACTCATTCTCAGCCACCGCAGTCGGATCGTCGTAGTAAATCCCGATCATGCGCATCTCGCCCGACAGCAAGCCGCGCGACGCGAGCCAGCCCATCAGCGTATCGAACGCCTTGCCGATCTGCATGTACGGACCGACATGATCGACCGTCAGCACGTCGAAGCCGTCGATATCCCGAATCACCACGTCTCTCATCGTCATTTCGTTACCTCCTGAGTCTGCAAGAGATGGCCGGAAGCGTATGTGCGTTCCCGACTTTCGATACTGCGCGGGCGGCATGCCGAAGACGGCGCTGAACGTCCGCGTGAACGACTGCAAGCTGCTGTAGCCGGACCGCTCCGCGATCTCGGCAATCGACATCGATCCATTCGCGAGAAAACCCGCCGCGCGATGCAGACGCAAGCGCCGCACCGTGGTCGCGACGGTTTCACCGTACATCGCCTGATAGATCCGGTGCCAGTGATACGGCGACAAACACGCGATCCCGGCAAGCCGGTCGATATCGAGCGGCTCGTCGAGATGATCGTAGATATGGTCGAGCACGCGCGAGAGCCGCGCGGCGTAGCGCGCGCGATGGCCGATATCGTTCATGGCAAGCGTAAAGGGAAGGGCGACGAAAATACGATAGCACGCTGCGATTTACCAAATCCTGCTGACTTGTCGTGCGTTGCGACACGCCATTCAGCGCGCATTATTCAGCGCAGACTTAATGCCGAGCCAGCGTCAACTTTGCCGATTTTCGATAACACCTCGATTAATGGCTTCCTACCATCGCCAGATGCCGCCGGTATGGGCGACGCAAAAGCGACTGCCAACCGGCAACTTCAAAAGGGAGCCTCCGATGAAACAAGAGTCGACAACCCAGCACCACGGCACCGTCACGCATCACGAACTGAAGCAGACGCTCGGCACCTGGCAGCTTTGGGGCATCGCCGTGGGCCTCGTGATTTCGGGCGAATACTTCGGCTGGAGCTACGGCTGGGCGAGCGCCGGCACGCTCGGTTTCGTGATCACCGCGCTCTTCATCGCCGCGATGTACACGACGTTCATCTTCAGCTTCACCGAACTCACGACATCCATTCCCCACGCGGGCGGCCCGTTCGCCTACGCGCGACACGCATTCGGCCCGACAGGCGGCTACATCGCAGGCGCCGCGACGCTGGTCGAATTCGTGTTCGCGCCACCCGCCATCGCGCTCGCGATCGGCGCGTATCTGCATGTGCAATTTCCCGGGCTCGAACCGAAGCACGCGGCGATGGGCGCGTATCTCGTGTTCATGGCGCTCAACATAGTGGGCGTGCAGATCGCGGCGGCGTTCGAACTCTGCGTGACGCTGCTCGCCATCTTCGAACTGCTGGTGTTCATGGGTGTCGTGTCGCCGGGCTTCCAGTGGTCGAACTTTACGAAGGGCGGCTGGTCCGGTTCCGACTCCTTCAGCATGGGCTCATTCCACGGCATGTTCGCCGCGATTCCGTTCGCGATCTGGTTCTTCCTCGCGATCGAAGGCGTCGCGATGGCCGCCGAAGAAGCGAAGAACCCGAAGCGTTCCATTCCGATTGCCTACGTGACGGGCATCTTGACGCTCGTCGTGCTGGCAATCGGCGTGATGCTGTTCGCAGGCGCCGCCGGTGACTGGACGAAACTCGCCAACATCAACGACCCGCTGCCGCAAGCGATGAAATACATCGTCGGCGAAAACAGCGGCTGGATGCATATGCTCGTATGGCTGGGCCTGTTCGGCCTCGTCGCGTCGTTCCACGGCATCATCCTCGGCTATTCGCGGCAGATCTTCGCGCTGGCTCGCGCGGGCTACTTGCCGGAGTTTCTGTCGAAAGTGCATCCGCGCTTCAAGACGCCGCATCGCGCGATTCTCGCCGGCGGCGTGGTCGGCATCGCAGCCATCTATAGCGACGAGCTGATCCAGTTCGGCGGCCAGACGCTGACGGCGAATATCGTGACGATGTCGGTATTTGGCGCTATCGTGATGTACATCATCAGCATGCTCGCGCTGTTCAAGCTGCGCCGCATCGAGCCGGACATGGAGCGTCCGTTCCGCGCGCCGCTGTTTCCGTACTTTCCGGCTTTCGCGTTGGTAGCCGCGGTCATTTCGCTGGCGACGATGATCTACTTCAATCTGCTCGTCGCGCTCGTGTTTGCTGCATTCGTCGCGCTCGGCTACGGCTACTTCCTGATGACGCGTCATCAACGCGAAGTCGCACCCGCAGACGTTCTGCTCGAAGAATGACGGCAACACCGGCGCACTGGCAACAAGCCGCGCAGTAGCCGCGGCGATGGAGTACACGATATGAGCTTCACGGAGACAATCGGCAGCCGCACGTATCGGTTTGCCGATCTGAAGACATTGATGGCGAAGGCGAGCCCGCTGCGTTCCGGCGATCAGCTCGCCGGCATTGCGGCGGCGAGCGAGGAAGAGCGCGTCGCCGCAAAGATGGCGTTGGCGGACGTGCCGTTGCGCACGTTTCTCAGCGAGGCATTGATTCCGTACGAGAGCGACGAAGTCACGCGCCTCGTCATCGATACGCACTCGCCGGAAGCGTTCTCTGAGATCGCGCATTTGACGGTCGGCGAGTTTCGCAACTGGCTGTTGTCGAGCGACACCGATACGGCGGCGCTCGAGCGCATCACGAAAGGACTCACGCCCGAGATGGTCGCGGCCGTGTCGAAGCTGATGCGCAACCAGGATCTGATTCTGGCGGCGCGCAAACGGCCCGTCATCACGCGGTTCCGCAATACGGTTGGCTTGCCGGGACATATGTCGGTGCGCTTGCAGCCAAACCATCCGACCGACGATGTGAAGGGCATTGCCGCGTCGATGATCGACGGTCTGATGTACGGATGCGGCGACGCGATGATCGGCATCAATCCCGCCTCGGACAGCCTGTCGGCGATCACGAATCTGCTGCTGATGATCGACGATTTCCGCACGCGCTATCAGGTGCCGACACAATCGTGCGTGCTCACGCATGTGACCAATACGATTTCGGCGATCGAGAAGGGCGCACCCGTCGATCTCGTGTTTCAGTCGATTGCCGGAACGGAGAAGGCCAACGCGGGCTTCGGCATTTCGCTCGCGTTGCTGCAGGAAGCGTATGAAGCCGCGCTGTCGCTCAAACGCGGCACGGTCGGCGACAACGTGATGTACTTCGAAACGGGGCAGGGCAGCGCATTGTCTGCGGATGCGCATCATGGCGTCGATCAGCAGACGTGCGAAGTGCGCGCCTATGCCGTCGCGCGCCAGTTCAATCCGTTCCTGACGAATACCGTAGTGGGCTTCATCGGCCCGGAGTATCTGTACGACGGCAAGCAGATCACGCGCGCGGGTCTCGAAGATCATTTCTGCGGCAAGCTGCTCGGCGTGCCGATGGGCTGCGACATCTGCTACACGAATCACGCGGAAGCCGATCAGGACGATATGGACAATCTGCTGACGCTACTGGGCGTCGCGGGCATCAACTTCATCATGGGCATTCCCGGCGCGGACGACGTGATGCTCAACTATCAGAGCACGTCATTCCATGATGCGCTGTACGTCCGCGAAGTGCTCGGCTTGCGCCGCGCGCCCGAGTTCGAAGAGTGGCTGGAGTCGATGCAGATCGCCGACGCGCGCGGCGCACTGCTGAATGCGCCGGCGCATCAGCCCTTGCTCGAAGGCGCGAGCGAATGGATGGGCATCGCATGAGCGATTCGATCGAAAAGAATGCGTGGCAGGCGTTGCGTGCGTTCACGAATGCGCGCATCGCGTTGGGCCGCGCGGGGAACAGTCTGCCGACTGCGCCGCTGCTTGCGTTCAATCTGTCGCATGCGCAGGCGCGCGACGCCGTACATCATCCGCTCGATGCCGACGTTCTGCACGAGCAACTGCGTGCGCACGGTTTTTCGTCGCTCGATGTGCACAGCGCAGCGCCCGATCGCGCGCATTATTTGCGTCGTCCGGATATGGGACGACGTTTATCCGACGAGAGCCGCGAAGCGCTGACAAAGGCGGCTTTAGGCGACGCACCCGATGTGGTTTTCGTCATCGCCGATGGGCTATCCGCGTTCGCCGCTTCTAAACAGTCCATTCCTTTTTTGCAGGCCATCGCGAAGCGCCTCACCGACTGGAAGATCGGACCTGTCGTGGTCGCGCGTCAATCGCGTGTCGCGTTGGGCGACGAGATCGGCGAGTTGTTGAAGACGAAGCTGGTCGTGATGCTGATCGGCGAAAGGCCGGGACTGAGTTCGCCGGATAGCCTCGGCATCTATCTCACGTACGCGCCGAAAGTGGGATGCAGCGATGCGCAGCGCAATTGCATTTCGAACGTGCGGCCGGAAGGGCTCGATTACGAAGCGGCCGCGCACAAGCTGCACTATCTGTTGACGCATGCGCGTCGTCTAGGGCTGACGGGCGTCGGTTTGAAGGACGATAGTGATGCGTTGCTGAAAGCGCCCGAAGCGACAACAGTTATCGCCGACGATTCGAAGCCTCTATAAAAGAAGTGCCCGGATGCATAGAGCATCCGGGCACACACAACGAATTACCTAAGCATCCGCCTTGCTCACAGGATGCTTTTCGAGCCACGCACTTTCATCATCGTCGAACAGACGCGAGCGCGTCAGGAATCGCAATCCTGTCGGACGCTCCAAAGAAAACATGCCGCCATTGCCCGGCACGGCATCGATGATCAACTGCGTGTGCTGCCAGTACTCGAATTGCGATTCGCTCATGTAGAACGGCACGCCGGCAATCTCACCAAGCCTCACATCCGATCCGCCGACCATGAATTCGTTCGACGGAAAACACATCGGCGCGCTGCCGTCGCAACATCCGCCCGACTGATGAAAGATGATCGACCCGTGTTCGGCGCTCAGTTGCTGGATCAGTTTGATGGCGGCGTCCGTCGCCACGACACGCGCAACGCCTTCTTCGCTCATCTCGCTTCCTCTCTCGCTTTGACCTGCGGAAAAAACGGGCGAACCGCTTTAAGCGATTCGCCCAACAGGAGCACTGCGCTCAGAAGAAACCCAACGGCTTGTCGCTATAGCTGACGAGCAGATTCTTCGTCTGCTGATAGTGGTCGAGCATCATCTTGTGATTCTCGCGTCCGATGCCCGACTGCTTGTAGCCGCCAAATGCCGCATGCGCGGGATATGCGTGGTAGCAGTTCGTCCACACGCGGCCCGCCTGAATCTCGCGGCCGAAGCGATATGCACGCGTGCCGTCGCGCGTCCACACGCCGGCGCCGAGACCGTACAGCGTGTCGTTGGCGATTTCGAGCGCTTCTTCTTCATTCTTGAACGTCGTGACGGACACCACCGGCCCGAAGATTTCTTCCTGGAAGATGCGCATCTTGTTGTGGCCGCGGAACACGGTCGGCTTCACGTAATAGCCCTTCGCGAGTTCGCCGTCGAGCTTGTTCTGTTCGCCGCCGATCAGGCATTGCGCGCCTTCCTGCTTGCCGAGATCGATATACGACAGGATCTTTTCCAGCTGTTCCTGCGAAGCCTGCGCGCCGATCATCGTCTTCGAATCGAGCGGATGGCCTTGCTGGATTGCCGCGACGCGCTTCAGCGCACGTTCCATGAAGCGGTCATACACGGATTCTTCGATCAGCACGCGCGACGGGCACGTGCAGACTTCGCCCTGATTCAGCGCGAACATCGCAAAGCCTTCGAGCGCCTTGTCGAAGAAGCTGTCGTCCTTGTCGAGCACGTCGGCGAAAAAGATGTTCGGGCTCTTGCCGCCGAGTTCGAGCGTCACGGGAATGATGTTCTGGCTCGCGTACTGCATGATCAGGCGGCCCGTCGTCGTTTCGCCCGTGAAGGCGATCTTCGCGATGCGCTTGTTCGACGCGAGCGGCTTGCCCGCTTCGAGGCCGAAGCCATTTACGACGTTCAGGACGCCGGCCGGCAGCAGATCCTGAATCAGTTCGACCAGCACGAGGATCGAAGCGGGCGTCTGTTCAGCGGGCTTCAGCACGACGCAGTTGCCTGCCGCGAGCGCCGGCGCAAGTTTCCACGTGGCCATCAGGATCGGGAAATTCCACGGAATGATCTGGCCGACCACGCCGAGCGGCTCGTGAAAGTGATACGCGACGGTGTCGTGATCGATCTCCGAAATGCCGCCTTCCTGCGCGCGCACGGTGCCCGCGAAGTAGCGGAAGTGATCGATCGCGAGCGGGATATCAGCCGCCATGGTTTCGCGCAGCGGCTTGCCGTTGTCGATCGACTCGGCGACGGCGAGGCGTTGCAGATTCGCTTCCATGCGATCGGCGATCCTGTTGAGGATGTTCGCGCGTTCCGTGGTCGATGTCTTGCCCCACGCGGCCTTCGCGCGATGTGCGGCGTCCAGCGCGAGTTCGATGTCGGCTTCACGCGAGCGCGGAATCGACGTGAACGGCTCGCCCGTAATCGGCGAGATGTTGTCGAAGTACTCGCCGCCAACCGGCTTCACCCATTCGCCGCCGATGAAATTCGCGTATTGCTTCTTGTACGGGAATTCGGTCGTCAGAAACTTCATTTCTGCGTGATTCATCTGTGTGCTCCTCACATGATCTGATGTCGATGTATTCGGTTGGGTATATCACTCACCCGGCTAGGCGGTGTTCTGCTGCCGCGGGTGCTTATCGCCAGAAGCGTGCCAACGTCGATGCGTCGGCGGCCGATGCCGGTGCACGCAGCACTGTCGCGATGCACGCGATTTCCGGGCGAAACAGGTGTGCGTCGATGACGTTGCATCCATGAGCACTTCGAAGAGCGAGTGTTCATCGATTGAACAGGACAAGGTGTTGCATCGCCGGTAAGCGGGAACGTCCGTTCGGCATGGGACTTGCGTCGGTTGGCGCCTGTTCGTTCAATGGCGCATGCAGGTGCATGTCCCTCATCGATGCCCCCTATGACGACCGACCTTCATTCCTTGTCCGCGCAACCGGCTGCGTGCCGCGTCGAAACCAGCGTCGCGCACGATGCCGATGAGCAGGCGCGCAATCTTCACGGCTGGACGCAGACGTATGACCAGCTGACGGCGGGACGCTTCGTCGGACAGCTGACGGGTTTGCATCTCGACGGCATGCACGTGTTCTGCGAAACGACGAGCCAGACGTTGCGCCAGACCTGCGAGGTGCCTCCGGACGCGTACTGGTTCGGCGTTCCCGCCGACGATGAAAGCATCGGCCGCATCGGACCGCAGCCGATCAACCGAGACGCGCTGGCGTTTCAGCGCGGCGGCGTCGAGTTCGAACTGCTCACGCCGGGCGGTTATGCGATCTTCGGCGTCGTCGTACGCGGCGACACCTTGCGGCAGCATGCGGCTTCCGTCGAACATGCCGATCTGCTCGATCGCGCGACGCAAACGGGCATCGTGCCGATCGAAACGGCTAACAAGGCCCGCTTTTGCGGGCTCTTGCGCGAAGTGCTCGACGGCACCGCGCATGCCGTGCTGTCGGAACGCGCGCGGCGCAATCTGCAGGCATCGGTGTTGTCGTCGCTGTTCGATCTGTGCGCGACGACGGCGCTCGAACCGGTCGCGATACCGGCGCGTCCGCGCAGACAGTGGATCGTGTCGGAGGCACGCGATTACGTGATCGTGAATCGCGAACGTCCCGTCGGTGTGCCGGAGCTGTGCGAGCATCTGCACGTCAGCCGCCGGACGTTGCAGTACTGCTTTCAGGACGTGCTGGGCCTCGCGCCCGCGAGCTATCTGCGCGCGATCCGGCTGAACGGCGCGCGCCGCGAACTGTGTGGCGCGACGCCCGGCGAACTCACCGTGCAGGACGTCGCCGCTGCGTGGGGCTTCTGGCATCTGAGCCAGTTCGCGACCGACTATCGCAAGCTTTTCGGCGTGCGTCCTTCCGACACGCTGAAGACGGGCCCCGTCCACGCCAGTCCGCAACTGGCTCACTAGCGTTCCATCGCCGGGGTTTACACGCGCATCCGCTAGAATTGCGGCATGCGCGGCCTCGTCTCGCCGCCCGACCCACCATCTTCATCGACTTCGCACCACGCGCGCCGGCCTGTCCCGACGTATCCACAGCAACCTGTGGATAACGGCAGGAGTAGCGGGCGAAACACGTGTGGAATCGATGTGGACGTAAACGGGGTAACTCGACACGCACGCGCGGACCGAAAAAGTTGTTCATCGAACGCCATCCGCTGCGCACATTGGGCGCACGCGGTTATGCGTCCGGCAAAACGCTGATTCGTTTGGGTAAACCTGCGTTATCCACAGAAATGTCGCGTGCTTGTTAACTGCTACTACGTATATATAAAGTAAACCTATTGTTGAAAAGCCAGCGCGGGCAGGGAAGGCGCGTTGGCGACTCACGCTGGAGATTCGCCGTGTTCACATGTATCAACCAGAGCTGCGGCGCGCAGTGGGAACTGTCCGACGTCGTCATCAAGAACGAAGGACAAGGCTTGCTGTTCCGCTGTCCGATGTGCGGCGCGCGCAACTATGTCGAGCGCTTCGATGCCGACGACGGCACGATCGTCTATGAACAGATCGAAGGCCGCCCTTACATCTAAGCCCGCACACGACTATGACAACCAAGGCTCGTCCTTTTAGCGAACTGCCGCTTTCGCAGGCGGCGCTCGCGAATCTCACGCAACTCGGTTATGCCGAGATGACGCCCATCCAGGCCGCGAGCCTGCCCATCGCGCTCGCAGGTCACGATCTGATCGTGCAGGCGAAGACAGGCAGCGGCAAGACGGCGGCGTTCTCGCTCGCGTTGCTCGCGCGTCTCGACTCGCGCCGTTACGCGGTGCAGGCGATGGTGCTGTGCCCGACGCGCGAACTCGCCGATCAGGTCACGCAGGAAATCCGCCGCCTCGCGCGCGCCGAAGAGAACATCAAGGTGCTGACGCTGTGCGGCGGCACGCCGATGCGTCCGCAGACGGCGAGTCTCGAACATGGCGCGCATATCGTGGTCGGCACCCCGGGGCGCATCATGGACCATCTGGAGCGCGGCAGCCTGTCGCTCGACGCGCTCAACACGCTCGTGCTCGACGAAGCAGACCGCATGCTCGACATGGGCTTCTTCGACGATATCGCCAAGGTCGCGCGTCAATGTCCGAAGGAGCGGCAGACGCTGCTGTTCTCGGCGACGTATCCCGAAGGCATCGCGAAGCTGAGCCAGCAGTTCCTGCGCAACCCGAAGGAAGTGAAGCTCGAAGAGCGTCACGACGACAGCAAGATCCGTCAGCGCTTCTACGAAGTGACGGAAGACGAGCGTCTGCATGCCGTCGGTCAGCTGCTGAATCACTTCCGCCCGGTAAGCACGATCGCGTTCTGCAACACGAAGAACCAGTGCCGCGATCTGCTCGACGTGCTGCGCGCGCAAGGCTTTCATGCGCTCGCGCTGCATGGCGAACTCGATCAGCGCGAACGCGATCAGGTGCTGATCCAGTTCGCGAATCGGAGCTGCTCGGTGCTCGTCGCCACCGACGTCGCCGCGCGCGGTCTCGACATCGCGCAGCTCGAAGCGGTGATCAACGTCGACGTGACGCCGGATCCCGAAGTGCACACGCACCGCATCGGACGCACGGGCCGCGCGGATCAGGACGGATGGGCGCTGAGCCTCGCGAGCATGAACGAGATGGGGCGCGTGGGCGGTATCGAGGAGGCGCAAGGGCGCGACGTCGAATGGCATCCGCTGGGCGAACTGAAGGCCGCGAGCGACGAGCCGCTGCTGCCGCCGATGGAAACGCTGCAGATTCTCGGCGGCCGCAAGGAAAAGATCCGTCCCGGCGACGTGCTGGGCGCACTGACGGGCGACGCCGGTTTCGCTGGTTCGCAGATCGGCAAGATCAACGTGACGGAGTTTTCGACTTACGTCGCAGTGGATCGCAGCGTCGCGCGCGATGCGCTGCGCAAGCTGAACGCGGGCAAGGTGAAGGGCAAGAAAGTCAAAGTGCGTCTGATGGACGAGTGATGCATGCAAGAGCCGGGCGATGCCGCATATCGCCCGGCTCTTCGTCCTACGGATGGTCTGTCGCTCACAGGCATCATTCCTTCTCATGCCTGCGGGATTACCCTGCCACGCGACGCATTCCGCGTTGCGGCATCCACGCGAAAGCGTTTCCTCCGATTTTCCACGTCGCATGACTTCGCCGGGCGCATGAGCCAAACGCATGCCGCGCATGACAAACTTTCGTTTGTTCCGATGCGCGCGATGTTGCCTAATCGTACAAACTGAACGGACCGACGCGCCAGGCGCGGCCCGCCGATTTGCAGCGAGAAGGAGGAAATCTCATGCAGAGCGCTTTGCAAGCACGCTCGAAGTTGCCGGACGTCGGCACGACCATTTTCACGGTGATCGGCCAGCTGGCCGCCGAACATAACGCGTTGAACCTGTCGCAGGGTGCGCCGAACTTCGCGCCCGACGAAGCGCTCGTCGACGGCGTGGCCAAGGCGATGCGCGCAGGACACAACCAGTACGCGCCGATGGCGGGCATCGGCGCGTTGCGCTCGGCGCTCGCCGCGAAGGTCGAAACGCTGTACGGCGTGCACTACGATCCGTCGACGGAAGTGACTGTGATCGCGAGCGCGAGCGAAGGCCTCTATTCGACGATCAGCGCGCTCGTGCATCCCGGCGACGAGGTGATCTACTTCGAGCCGTCGTTCGACAGCTACGCACCCATCGTGCGTCTGCAGGGCGCGAAGCCGATTCCCATCAAGC